>SXGQ01651123.1_pt1 | contig 39991 bp, 36 predicted proteins | sample 3178371 | NCBI WGS metagenome assembly SXGQ01 (sample SAMN11356859, study PRJNA531348) | freshwater metagenome | isolation source: freshwater sample F1-20 | place: China: Fuxian Lake, Yuxi | collected 2017-12-25
GACCATGGGCGGCCTGTTGATCCTCGCGGCGGCGCTCGTGCCCACGTTGCTGTGGGCCGACCTCACCAACCTCTACATCTGGATCGCCGTCGTCACGACCGCGGCCTTCGGTGGCATTGGCTTTCTCGATGACTACCTCAAGGTCACCCGGCGTTCATCCGGCGGCCTGGCGCCGCGCTACAAGTTCGGCCTGCAGGTGCTGGTCGGCCTGATCGTCGGCCTCGTGCTGATGTGGCTGGCCGATCGCAACCTCTACAACACGCGCTTGATCTTCCCGTTCTTCAAGCAGCTGATTCCCGATCTCGGCTGGTTCTACGTGCCCTTCGCCGCGTTCGTGCTGGTGGCCTGGAGCAACGCGGTGAACCTGACCGACCTGAAACTCGCGCAGCCGGCGGATCAGCCACGGTCCCAGCACCAGGCTGACGACCAGCGCGGTCATGCTCGCCGCGGCCGTCCGGAACGTGATGTAGCGCGCCACGTTGAAGACGGGAATTTCCGGATACAGCGAGAGGAGGAGGTGATACAGCATTAGCTGAACACCGCCTTGAGCTGATCGACCACGAGATCGGTGCGCGTGCCGCGCGACCCCTTGACGAGCACCACGTCACCGGCCGCGACCTGACCCGGGATCGCCGCGGCGGCCTCGGTGCTGTTGTCGAAATGCCTCACCGTGCCCGCCGCCAGGCCGGCGGCGACCGCCGCCTCGCCGAGCGCGCGGGCAGAGGGGCCGCCGACAGTGAACAGGCGCGCCAGCCGGCTGGCGGCCGCAACGCGGCCGCATTCCTGATGCAGCGACGCCGACAGCTCGCCCAGTTCCAGCATCTCGCCGACGACCGCGATCCGGCGCGTCGCCCACGAGCGCGAGACCACGTCCAGCGACTGCATGAGCGCCGACGGGCTCGAGTTGTAGGAATCGTCGATGACGGTCACGCCCGTCGGCAGCTTCAGCAGCGCGCCCCGCCTGGGCGAGGGCATCAGCCGTGACGCGGTGTCGACGATGTGATCGAGATCGACGTGCAGGTGCAGCGCCACCGCCGCGCCCGCCAGCACGTTCATCAGGTTTCCGCGGCCGAGCAACGGCACGCGCAGGTCGCGCTCGCCGGCCGGCGTGACCAGGCGGCTCTTGGTGCCGTCGAGCCCGAGGTCTTCGACGTCCACCGCCCGCACGTCGGCCCGCGCCGACAACCCGAATCGGATCTGGCGGCCGGGGAATGCGCCGGTTCGCGCCATCACCCGCTCGTCGTCGGCGTTGGCCACCAGCACGGCCTGCCCGCCGGCGCCTTCGAGAATCTCGGCCTTGGCGTCGGCAATGCGATCGGCTGAACCGAAGTGACCGATGTGGGCTTCGCCGACATTGGTCCACACGCGCACCTCCGGCGCGGCCACGTCGACCAGCACCCGGATTTCGCCCGCGTGATTCATGCCCAGCTCCATCACCGCCACGTCCGCCCCATGCCTCAGTTCCAGCAACGACAGCGGCAACCCCAGGTGGTTGTTGAGGTTGCCCTGGTTCTTCACCACCCGGTGCGTGCTGCCGAGCAGCTCCGCGATCACGTCCTTGGTCGTGGTCTTGCCGGCACTGCCGGTAATGGCCACGACCGTCGCTCCCGACTCGCGCCGCACGTGCCGCGCGAGGTCCTGCAGTCCGCGGGTGGTGTCGGCCACCTCGATGACGAACGACTCGCAGCCGTCCGGCAAGGTCACGGGCCGGCTGACCACCACGCCGGCCGCGCGCCGCCGCGCCGCCGCGGCGACAAACTCGTGACCGTCGCGCGCCGCGGCGATCGCGAAGAACAGGTCACCGGTCGCCAGCGTGCGGCTGTCGATCGAGAACCCGGTCACGTAGTGGTCGCGGTCGCCAGCCACCAGGCGGCCGCCCATTGCCGCCGCCAGCGTGCCGGCCGCGAGCGGTATTGCGGCCGCCACTAATTGCCCTTCGCGCCGGCGCGCCGCTTCGCCAACGCCGCTCGCGCCACCTCGCCGTCGTCGAACGGCAGCACCCGGTCGCCGATCTGCTGGTATTTCTCGTGCCCCTTGCCGGCGATCAGCACGACGTCGCCAGCTTCGGCCATGGCGATCGCGCGGCCGATGGCCCCGGCGCGGTCAACCACCGACACCACCGTCGGGGTCCGCGACTGGCTGCCGGCGGAAATGCCGCGCTCGATCTCCTCGATGATTCGCTTCGGGTCTTCGCTGCGCGGGTTGTCTGATGTGATCACCACGACGTCGCTCAACCGGGCGGCGACCATGCCCATCAGCGGCCGCTGGGAGCGATCGCGATCGCCGCCGCAACCAAACACCGTGACCAGGCGGCGCGCCCCGAGTGGACGCGCGGTCTCGAGCAGGTTGCGCAGCGCGTCGTCGGTATGGGCGTAGTCGACCACCGCGGTCACATCGTCGCCGGCCGCCGAGACCACTTCGAAGCGGCCCGGCACGCCGGCCAGTCCGGCGACGCCGCGTTCGATGGCGTCGATCGGCACGCCCAGCGAGAGCGCGGTGGCCGTGGCGGCGAGGATGTTGTAGACGTTCGGCCGGCCGACCAGCTGCGACCGGATGTGGACCGTCCCTGTGGGCGTCGTCACGTCGCACTGCAGGCCGGTGAGCGTCATCGCCACGGGGCCGGGCCGCACGTCCGCAGGCGCGGTGATGGCGTAGGTCACCGGCCGGCCGCAGATCTCGACCAGCGAGGCGCCACGCGGATCGTCGAGGTTGACGACGCCGGGAGCATCGCGCGGCAGCATCTCGAACAGGCGGCGCTTCGCGGCGAAGTACGCCTCCATGTCTTCGTGGAAGTCGAGGTGATCGCGAGTGAGGTTGCTGAACACGGCGGCCGCGAACTGCATGCCATCAACCCGCTTGAGCGACAACGCGTGCGACGACACTTCCATGACCGCCGAGCGGTTGCCGTGGCTCAGCATCTCGCTCAGCAGTTGCTGGACGTCGGGTGCCTCGGGCGTGGTCCGCGAGGCCTCGCGGTCCTCGCCGCCGATGCGATAGGCGACCGTGCCCAGCATGCCGGCGCGCAGGCCCGCTTCGTCGAGCATCGCGGTCAGCAGGTAGGCCGTGGTGGTCGTGCCATGGGTGCCGGTGACCCCGCTCACCGGCATGCGGCGGCTCGGCTGGTCGAAGCAGCGATCCGCGAGCAGGGCCAGCGCCAGCCGCGCATCGCGCACCACGATCCACGGCACGGCGACGCCGGCCGGCGCGGCGGCCTCGGCGACCACGGCTTGCGCGCCCCGGGCGATGGCTTGCCCGGCGAAGGCGACGCCGTCGGCCTTCTGTCCCTTGAGCGCCACGAACAGCGCCGCCGGCGCGACGCGCCGCGAGTCGTAGGCGATCGCCGCCAGCGGCCGGGCCAGCGCGGCGCCGGCCAGCCCGGCCGGCTGCGGCTCGACCAGCAACGCCCGCAAGGTGTCGATCGCGTCAGCGAGGGTCACCGCGGTTCTCCAATGCCCGAAGCCGGTCGCAGGGGCGGGCGGCGATTGAGGATCAGTGAGCAGGCGCCGCCTGGCTCGATCGGGGAGCCCGGGGCGGGGTCCTGTTCGATGACCACGCCGGCGCCTTCCATGCGCGCGGTCAGACCCAGGCGGGCCAGTTCGCGAAGCGCGTCACGGGCGCTCAGGCCGCGCAGGTCGGGCAGGCCGCCGCCATCGGTCATGTTCGCCGTCATGGTCACGATCGACGGGGCCATCGGCGCCGCGGTGGTGGTCACCGGGTGGTCGTCGCGGCGGGCGACCAGCACCGGCGGCGGCTGATTGATGGTCGGGGTCACGCCCATCATCCGCAGGCTGGCGTCGGCAATGTGCTTGAAGATCGGCGCGGCGATTGCGCCACCGGTATCGCCGCCCACGCGCGGCGAATCGATCATCACGATCACGGTCATCACCGGGTTGCGCGACGGCACGAACCCGACGAACGAGACGTTCTGTTGTGACGCCGAGTAGCGGCCGTTGACCAGCTTGTCGGCGGTGCCGGTCTTGCCGGCGACCGTGAAGTTGACCAGCCGGGCGGCCTTGGCGGTGCCGTTGGTGACGACACCTTCCATGATCGAAGTGAGCGTCGCCGCGGTTTCCGGAAGAATGGCACGGCGCACGGCCTTGGGCGGCACCGGTGTGCGCACGCCGCCCTTGACGGTGGCCCGCACGACATGCGGTTCGTACAGCGTGCCGCCGTTGGCAATCACGCTCGCAGCGGCCGCCATCTGCAACGGCGTGACGCCGATCTGGTAACCCATCGACACCGACGCCAGCGCGCTGTCGTTCAGCTTCGAGGTGCTCCAGACAATGCCCGGGCTCTCGCTTGGAAAGTCGGGCGACGACGGCCGGCCGAAACCAAAGCGGCGGATATACAGGCCCATCCGCTCGGGCCCGACCTTGAGGCCGACCTTGATCGCGCCGACGTTGCTCGACTTGACGATCACGTCGGTGAACGACAGCGGATCGTAGCGGTACATGTCTTTGATCACGCGGCTGCCGAAGCGGATCATGCCGGCGCTCACGTCGATGACCTCGTCGGGCGTCACGACTTTCTCTTCGATGGCCGCCGACGCGGTCACCAGCTTGAAGGTCGAGCCGGGCTCGTACAGGTCCTGCACGGCGCGATTGCGCAGCGCGTCGCCGGCGCCGGCGTACTGGTTCGGGTTGAACGTCGGCCAGCTCGCCATGGCCAGGATCGCGCCGGTGTGCGGGTCGATCGCCACCACGGTGCCGCCATCGGCGCGGGCCGCCTGGACGCCGTCCCGCAACTCGCGCTCGACGATGAACTGCAGCTGTTCGTCGATGGTGAGTTCCAGCGAGCCGCCGGTCGTGGGCGGGCGATCGAGCCGGCTGAAGGCACGGCCCCGCGCGTCGGTCTGCACCAGCATGGTGCCCTCGCGGCCGCGCACGGTCTTGTCGTAGGTGGCTTCGAGGCCGTGCAGGCCGGCGTTGTCGGTGCCGACGTAGCCGAGCAGGTGGGCGGCGAGCTCGCGGTTCGGATAGAACCGCTTGCTCTCTTTCATGAAGCCGATGCCCTTCAACTCGAGCGCGGCCACCCGCTTGGCCTCGAGTGGCGTGGCCCGGCGCTTGACGTACTGGAACGAGGTGAGCGAGCCGTTTTTGCGCTTGCGGCCGAGGCGCTCGACCAGCTGCTCGCGCTCAGGCTTGCCGCATTGATCGAAGGCCGCGCACAACTGCGCGGCCGCGGCGGCGTGGTCGGCGATATCGGTAGGGACGGCGTAGATGGTGTCGGCATCGACGCTGTAGGCGAGCAGGCGGCCGTGGCGATCGACGATCTCGCCGCGCTTGCCGGGCGTCTTCTGGGTCTCCGACTGCTGGCGTTCGGCGCGCGCCGACAGCTCCTCGAACTGCACCACCTGAAGCACGATCAGGCGGACTTCAATGGCCACCACCCAGCACGCCAGCACGCCGGCCGCCACCATGAGGCGGCGCCTGAGCACCGGACGCCAATTGAGGTCAGGCTGGGCGGCCACGGTTGCTCTCTGTCCTTACCGGCTGGCGACGACGGAACGGTCGGGCGCCGGCGCCGGCAAGACCCGCTCCAGGACCACGGCTTCGGTATCGCCGGGGCTGACCATGCCGAGCCGCTCGGTGGCGAGTTTCTCGATGCGCTGCGGCGCGCGCAGCGTTTCCATCTCGAGCCGCAGGTGCCGGTTGATGTCGTTCTCGGCGGCGCGGTCGCGCTGCATCTGTTCAAGCCGGTAGCCGTGACGCAGCAGCTCGAAGTGCTGCCAGGCCGAGAACAGCAGCACCATGACCAGGACCACGCCGACCCCGAGCGACATCCACAGGTCGCGGAGGCGCCGTTCGTCCACCTCGCGTACGATCTGGTTGTTGCGGAAGTCCTTGCGAATTTCGTATTCGAAGGTTCCTTTTTTGTCCATCGCCCCTCCCGTTACCTGATTCGCACCGCCGCGCGCAGCTTGGCGCTGCGCGCCCGCGGGTTGACGGCCGACTCGGCGTCGCCGGCGATGACCGGGTGCTTGGTCAGCACCTTGATCGCCGCCTCGTCGCCCCGTGCCAGATCGCGCAACGTGTGCTTCACCACCCGGTCTTCGAGTGAGTGAAACGAAATCATCGCGAGCCGCCCACCGACCTGCAGCCGCGAGGCGGCCCGGCCGATAAACGAATCGAGTCCATCCAGTTCGCCGTTGACCCAGCTGCGCCGCGCCTGGAAGGTGCGCGTCGCCGGGTCGATCCGCTGCCAGCCGCGTGCGGCCACGCCGCGCCGCACGATGTCCGCCAGCCGCCCGGTGGTCGTGATCGGCGCCTGCCCGCGCGCCATGACGATGGCGCGCGCCACCTGCCGCGACCGCCGTTCCTCGCCGAAGCGATAGATCACGTCGGCCAGTTCCGTTTCGTCGACCCGGTCGAGCAGGTCGGCGACCGTCTCGCCGCGGCTGCGGTCCATCCGCATGTCCAGCGGCTCGTCGCGCTTGAAGCTGAAGCCGCGGCCGTCCGCGTCCAGCTGCATCGACGACACGCCGAGGTCCGCGAGCAGGCCCGCGACCTCGGCCACCCCCTGCGCGTCGAGCACGTCCGCCACCTCGCGGTAGTCGGCATGCACGAACGTGACGCGGTCGCCGAACTCCGCCAGCGACTCCTGCGCGATCGCGATCGCATCGGGGTCGCGATCGATCCCGATCACGCGGGTCGCGTCGCTCTCGAGCAGCATGCGCGAGTGCCCGCCGAGACCGAGCGTGCAGTCGACGAACGTGCCGCCGCGCCCGGGTTCGAGCAGCGTCCGCACCTCGTCGAGCAGAACCGGAACGTGCGTTGCTCGCTCCACCTAGATCCCGAAATCGGACAGGGCACGCGCGTCGTCATCGGTGAACGGCTCGGTGAGCAGCCGGGCGACGAAGCGTTCGTGGTTCCAGACCTCGAGAAAGTTCTGTTGCCCCAGCACGTCGACTTCGCCCGTCATGAGGGCGCTGTCGCGCAGCCGGGGCTGGATCAGGACGCGCCCTTGCGGGTCGAGTTCCGCGACCTGGCCGTAGAAGTTCACGCGGTCCAGGTATTTCTGCCGCGCTGGATGGGTGGAAGGCATCTGCCCGATGCGGCGCTCGATGTCGAGCCATACCGGCATTGGATAGATGCGTACAGACTGCCCCGTGAGGCTCGTCACGAACAGTTCCGGGCCGTGATCCTTCTGAATCACGGCGCGAAAGCCGTTCGGGACCTTGAGCCGGCCCTTGTCATCAATTTTCGCCGGCGAGTTACCCCGGAGCACTTCTATCTCTCCACTTCACTCCATAAAAATCCACTCGGATAGTAGACGGGCCTGATCGTCTTGTCAACGCGCAAGTGCTTCAAATGATTAGCTGTCTATCGTTTACGCCTTTGTTTCGCCAACAAGACGAAGGTGTGTCAATTTTTTGACTACTACCGAAAGCGGACAAGGGAGCGGCGGGAACCGCGTGCTACGATTGCCGGTTCCTGACCGGACATATTTTTCTTCATCCGATGGCCGAGCCCCAGAACGTCACCATCGTGGTCCCCGCCTTCAACGAGCGGGAGAGCATTGCCGCCGTCGTCACGAGCCTGCTCGCGGCGGCGCCCTGGCGCGAGGTACTCGTGGTGGACGATGGATCCACCGACGGGACGGGGACGGCGGCAGCCGCCGCCGGCGCTCGCGTCGTGACCCATCCCTACAACAAGGGCAACGGCGCCGCGGTGAAGTCGGCCATTCGCGCCGCCACCGGCGAGTGGCTGGTGATCGTCGACGGCGACGGCCAGCACCGCGCTGCCGACGTAACGCGGCTCGTCGCGCGACTGGGCGACTACGACCTGGTGATCGGCGCCCGCTCGGCCGACAGCCAGGCCACCACCGGCCGGCGGATCGGCAACGCGGTCCTCAACCGGCTGGCCACCTACCTCACCGAGCGGCCCATCCCCGATCTCACCTCAGGATTCCGGGCGGCGCGGCGTGAGTTTCTGCTCGAGTTCATTCACCTGCTGCCGAACGGCTTCTCGACCCCGACAACCACCACGCTCGCCTTCATCAAGGCCGGATACAATGTGGCGTTCGAGCCGGTCGGCGCGTTGCCGCGGGTCGGCACCTCGAAGATCCGGCTGGCCAGCGACGGCGCGAAGTTCCTGTTGATCTTGTTGAAGGTCATCACCATCTTCAGCCCGCTCAGGATCTTTGCCCCGGTCGGGGCCGCGGCGTTCGCGCTCGGCGCCGGGTACGGGCTCTGGAACTTTGCGTATCACGATCGCATTCCCAATGGCGCGGTGTTGTTGCTGATGTTCTCGGTGATTGTCATGCTTGTCGGCCTGGTGTCCGAGCAGGTGGCGTCGTTGCGCTTCGAAGGGCGGCGATAGCGGGATGAAGACGCTGGTCCTGGTCCCGACCTACAACGAGCGGGAGAACCTGCCGATTCTCGTCGCCGACATCCTGGCGGTGCCGGGCACCGAGGTCATGGTGCTCGACGACCAGTCCCCCGACGGCACCGGCGCGGTCGCCGATGCGTTGGCGGCGCAGTATCCCGGGCGGGTGCGCGTGCTGCACCGCAGCGGCCAGCGCGGCCTGGGGGTCTCGTACCTGGAAGGGTTCCGCCACGCGATCGCCGGCGATGCCGACCTGGTCTGCCAGATGGACGCCGACCTCTCGCACGATCCGAAGTACCTGCCGGCGATGATCCAGCTGGCCGGCGGCGGCGCTGACCTGGTGATCGGTTCGCGGTACCTGAACGGCATCAGCGTCGTCAACTGGCCGCTGCGCCGCATCATCCTCAGCTCTTTCGCGAACTTCTACATCCGCACGGTCACCGGCCTGGGCCTGCGCGACATCACCACCGGCTATCGCTGCTGGCGGCGGACGTCGCTGGCCCGGCTGCCGCTCGACCAGATCGTGTCCGAGGGCTACGCCTTCCTGCTCGACGTCACGTTCATGGCGGCCGCCGCCGGCCTGCGCATTGTCGAATCGCCGATCATCTTCATCGAACGCCGCCAGGGGGCGTCGAAGCTGTCGAGCGGCGTGCTGCTCGAGTCGTTGATCACGCCGTGGAAGCTGATCCTCCGCCACGGCCGAATCAAGCCCCAGCGACCGGCGGGGGCGCCGTAGGTGGCGGCGCCCAGCCTCAGCGTGTTTTTCCCGGCCTATAACGATGCCGGGACGATCGCGAGCCTGGTGATCAGCGCGGTGCGGGTCGCCAGCACGCTGACGCCAGACTTCGAAGTCATCGTCATCAACGACGGCAGCCAGGACGACACCCCGCGCATTCTCGACGAACTGGCGCGGGTGTATCCGGATCGCGTGCGGGTCGTGCACCACCCCCGGAACCGCGGCTACGGCGGCGCGCTGCGCTCGGGATTCGCCACGGCGGCCAAGGACCTCGTGTTCTATACCGACGGCGATGCGCAGTACGATCCGGCGGAGATGGTCCTGCTCTGGCAGCAGATGCGCGCCGGCGTGGACTGGGTCAACGGCTGGAAAATCAGCCGCTCGGACCCGCTGCACCGCATCGTGATCGGCCGTCTTTACCACCACTTCGTGAAACTGCTGTTCGGGCTAAAGGTCCGGGACGTCGATTGCGACTTCCGCCTGATGCGGCGTAGCATCTTCGACGTGGTCCGGCTCGAAAAAGACAGCGGGGTGATCTGCCTGGAGATGATGAAGAAGTTCCAGGACGCCGGCTTCCGGGTCGCCGAAACGCCGGTGCACCATTTCCATCGCGCCCACGGCAAGTCGCAGTTCTTCAACTTTCCGCGGGTCGCCCGCACCCTCGCCGACGTGTTCAAGCTGTGGTGGGCGCTGGTGATTCGCCGCGAGCACCTCACGGAGCGGCCGCGATGACGCCGCTCGACTTCTACCGCGGCCGGCGGGTGATGATCACCGGTGGGCTCGGCTTCATCGGCAGCAACCTGGCGCACCGCCTGGTCGGGCTCGGCGCCGACGTGCTGCTGGTGGATTCGCTGATTCCCGATTACGGCGGCAACCTCTTCAATATCAGCGGCATCGAGTCGAGGGTGCGCGTGAACGTGGCCGACGTGCGGCAGGCCAGCACCATGAACTACCTGGTCCGCGACCGCGAGGTGATTTTCAACCTCGCCGGCCAGGTGAGCCACATCGACAGCATGCGCGACCCGCACACCGACCTCGACATCAACTGCCGCAGCCAGTTGACGCTGCTCGAAGCGTGCCGCCATCACAACCCGTCGGCCAAAGTGGTTTACGCCAGCACCCGCCAGATCTACGGTCGGCCCGACACCCTGCCGGTGACCGAGCGGCAGCTGGTCAGGCCCACCGACGTCAACGGGATCAACAAGGCCGCCGGTGAGTACTACCACCTGGTCTACAACAACGTGTTCGGCGTGCGCGCGTGCGCCTTGCGCCTGACCAACGTCTACGGCCCGCGCCAGCTGCTGCGGCACAACCGCCAGGGTTTCATCGGCTGGTTCATCCGCCTGGTGCTCGAGGACCGCGAAATCGACGTGTTCGGCGACGGCTCGCAAATACGCGACTTCGTCTACGTGGACGATGCGGTGGAGGCGTTCGTCGCGGCCGGCGCCAGCGACGCCGTCAACGGCGAAGCCTTCAACGTAGGCGGCGACGAACACCTCGCGCATCGCGACCTGGTCGCCCTGCTCGTCGAGCTGGCGGGCCAAGGCCGCTACCGCTTCATCGACTGGCCCCCGGAGAAGAAGGCGATCGACATCGGCAGCTTTTACACCGACTCGACGCTGTTCATGGCCCGCACCGGCTGGGCGCCGACGGTGCGGCTACGCGACGGCTTCGCGCGGACACTGGCGTACTACCGCGCACACATGGCCCACTATGTCGACCATCGTTCCGTTTAACGCGCTCCGCCCCGGCGCCGATGCCGCGGCCGTCAGGGCCGCGATCGATCGCGTGATGGCCAGCGGCTGGTTCGTGCTGGGACCGGAAGTCGAGGCGTTCGAGGCCGAGTTCGCCGCCGCCAGCCGGGCGCCGTATGCCGTCGGCGTCGGCACGGGCACCGACGCGATCACCCTGATCCTGCGCGCCCTCGACATCGGGCCGGGCGATGAAGTGATCACGCCGCCGCTGTCGGCGGCGTATTCCGCGCTCGCGGTGATGATGGCCGGTGCCCGGCCGGTGTTCGCCGACATCGATCCCGAACGCCTGACCCTGGATCCGCGCGCCGCGGAAGCGGCCATCACCTCGCGCACGAAGGCCATCATGCCGGTGCACCTGTACGGCCAGGCGGCCGACATGACCGCGTTTGCGGCCATCGCCGCGCGGCATGGCGTCGCGCTCGTCGAGGACGCGGCGCAGGCACACCTCGCCACGGCCGGCGGCCAGCCGGTCGGCACCATCGGCATCGCCGGCGCGACCAGTTTTTATCCGACCAAGAACCTCGGCGCCCTCGGTGACGGTGGCGCCGTGATCACGCGCGACGCGCAACTCGCCGCGCGCATCAAGCGACTGCGCAATGGCGGCCAGACGTCGCGCTATCACCACCTCGAGGCCGGCGCCAACAGCCGCCTCGACGAAATGCAGGCCGCCATCTTGCGGGCGCGCTTGCCCCTGCTGCCGGGCTGGACGGCGCGGCGTCGGGCGATCGCGGCGCGCTATCGGGCCGCCGCGGTGCCACCCTCGGTGACGGTGCCTCGCGAGTTCGACCAGGGGCACGTCTACCACCTGTTCCCCGTACTGACGCCGGACCGCGCGGCCTTCCAGGCCCACTGCGCGGCACAAGGCGTCGAAACGCTGATCCACTACCCGGTGCCCATCCCCCGGCAGCCGGCGCTCGGCCCCACCAGCCCAGCCATGTGTGCGGTGGCCGATCGCATCTGCGACCAAGTCGTATCATTGCCAATGTATCCGGGCCTGTCGGACGACCAGGTGGCAGCGGTGGCGCAGGCATTTTCGTCGTTCAACGGCCAAGACGGCCTCGCCGGCGTCTGACTCGGCAAGGGGCGTATACTTAAGTCAGGCGTATTTCATGCGTCGAATCCTTCTCACCTTTGCACTTTCGCTCGTGGCGGTTCTGCCTGCCTCGGCGCAGCAATTGAAGCTGGCCTTCAATGACGGCCTGGTCTCGCTCGACGCGACCAGTGTGCCGGTGCGCACGATTCTCGTGGAGTGGGCCAAGCTCGGCGGCACCAAGGTGATTGGCGGCGAACGCATCACCGGCAGCCCCCTCACGCTCACGCTCGAGAACGTGCCCGAGGCGAGGGCGCTTGAAATCGTGCTGCGCAGCGTCGCGGGCTACATGGCCGCGCCGCGCGGCGCCACCGCCACGCCCGGTGCCTCGATGTACGACCGCATTCTCGTCCTCGCCACAAGCGCGGCCCCGGCGCCCGCCGCCGCCGCCGCGCGTCCGGCGCCAAACCAGGGCGGGGGCACCAGCAACCGGTTTGTTCCGCCGCGTCAGCCCGTGCGCCAGGTGGAGGACGACGTCGAACCGGAAGAGGAGCCGGATCCCAATCCGCCCGACGCCCCGGTCTTTACGTTCCCGCAGCCGGGTCAGCAAAACGGCTCGCAGCCGGGCATGTTCCAGAACCCGGGCGCCAACGTGCAGCCGCCATTCATCAACGGCAACCCAAGCACGGGCGCGCCACAGAACATCACCATCAGCCCGGCCGCTCCCGGCACGGCGCCGTCGTTCGGCGCGCCGTCTCCGGGCATGATCGTCATGCCGCCCGGGCAGCCGAGCACAGGCTCACCCGGACAACCCGGCCCCACGGTCCGCCCCCCGGGCGCCTGAAGGCGCTTTCAAGCGGTGTCGGGCCGTTCCTACGGAACGGTCCCCCGTTTCACTTCCAGTAGCGACAGCCCTCAGTTCCACGACCTCGACGCGCGGACCACGTTGAATGGTCGGCGTCTCGCCGCGTCCCTCGCGTACAATTGAGCCTTCGCTCGCAGTACTGACTGGCGCGGCTGGTTTTGTCCATGGCGGAAATCGAACGCTACACCCCTGACGACCGACGGGGCATCGAACAGCTTTATCGGCGGACGCTCGGCAACGAGGCCGCCGATCGCCTTCGCTTGCGCTGGGATTGGGTCCGCCGCAATCCGGCCGGCACCCTGGAGCCACCGTACTGGGTGGTCCGCGAGGGACCGACGCTGATCGCCGCGATCCCGCTGCTGCCCGTGCTCGTCACGGTGGGCGGACAGGAAGCGGCGGGCACGTGGAGTACCGACCCGCTCGTGGTCGCCGAACGCCAGCGCCAGGGCCTGGGCGGGTCGCTGCTGCGGGCCTGGGATCGCGGCACCGGGGTGGCGCTCGGCGCGGGGCTGTCGCCGGCAACCCGGGCGCGGCTCGACGAGATGCGCTGGCCGAAGGCGCAGGCACTGTCGTGCCTGGTCAAGCCCATCAGCCGCCGCGCGCTGCGCATTCCGACCTGGCCGGTCGCCATCAACCGCCTGGTTTCGGCGCTGGCCTTGCCGGTGGTGCGGCTGGTCTCGCGCGCGCAGCCGCTGCGGGAAGAGGTGGAGGTCGTGCGGCGGTTCGACGAGCGCTCGGATCGGCTCTGGGAGCGAATGGCGGGCCGATTCGCCATGGCCGTGAAGCGCGACGCGCGCTACCTGAACTGGAAGTACATCGAGCCGCCCCACGTGCGCTACACCGCCGCGAGGCTGCGGCGCGGCGACGACGTGGACGGCTACGTCGTCTACCGGCACCTCCGCGAGCCGCAAGGGCGCGTGACGCAGATTGTCGACCTGCTGGCAGACCCATCCGACGAACGCGGGTTGAAGACGCTGGCGCGGTGGGTGGACCGCGAGGCGCGCGCGGCGGATTCCGACAAGATTCGCTGCTATGCCACGCACGCCGCGTTCCGGCGCGTACTGCGGCGCTCGGGTTATTTCATGGTGAAGTCGGGCATCGACCTCACGGTGAAGGTCAATGCCGTGCCGGCAACGAAGGGGTTCGCCCAGTCCACCGACGACTGGCATTTCACGCTCGGCGACGGCGAGCTCGATCATTAGATCGGGAGTTGAAGGTTGAACAGTTGAAGATTGGTAGTTCAAGTCTTCAAGTTGCCGGTTCAGGAAAAGGCACAGCAACATGTCGTTAGAGCAAATACTCGGCGCCGACATCGTGACCGCGATGAGGGCGAAAGATGCGACGCGGCTGACCGCGCTGCGCATGCTGAAGACCGCGCTCACGAACAAGAGCATCGAGAAGGGGCGCGCGCTCGAGGCCGCCGAAGAGCTGCAGGTCGTGTCGATGCTGGTCAAGCAACGGCGCGACTCGATCGAGCAGTTCACCAAGGGCGGACGGATCGACCTCGCCGACAAGGAGCAGGCCGAGATCGCCGTGCTCGACGCCTACCTGCCGGCCGCGGCCAGCGACGACGAGATTGCGGCAGCGGTGGCCGCGGCGGTCGCCGAGACCGGTGCCAGCACCGCCAAGGACATGGGCAAGGTGATGAAGGCGGCGATCGCCGCGCTCGCCGGCAAGACCGTCGACGGCAAGAAAGTCAATGAAGCCGTGCGCCGGTCCCTCGGTTAGTCACGACCGCGCAGATTCTCGGACCGGGTCAAACATTTCTCACGGGTGAGCTGTCTATATATTTGAAAGGCCTAGTCAGCCTCTCACCATCCTCCTTGGGGCTCGAGCCGAGCGGCTTGAGCCCTATTTTTGTGCCGGCACGCCGGCGAGGTTGTGCGCTGGTGGAACGCCGTTCCACCAGCGCGCACTAATCGCCATGCTACGCTTGCGCTGACTGATGCCCGACTCCCAACCACGCTTGGCCAGGTCTGCCGGGGTCTTCGGGCTGGCCACTTTCGCGAGCCGCATACTCGGGCTGGTTCGGGATCAGGTTCTCGCCTTCTACTTCGGCGCCGAAAGCACAGCCGACGCGTTCCGCGTGGCGGGCCGCATTCCGAACCTGGTGCGCGACCTGTTTGCCGAAGGCGCCATGAGCGCGGCGTTTGTGCCGACTTTCACAAGGCAGCTGACGCTGCACGGGCGCGAGCGGGCCTGGACCCTGGCCAGTTCGGTCATCAACTCGCTCATCCTGGTCACCGGCATCCTCGTCCTGGCCGGCCTCGTCTTCGCCGAACCGCTGGTACGGACCTTCGCGCCGGAGTTCAGCACGGTGCCCGGCCAGGTCGAGCTGACCGTGCACCTGACGCGCATCATGCTGCCGTTCCTGACGCTGGTGGCCGTGGCCGCGGCATTGATGGGCATGCTCAACTCGCTGGGACACTTCTTCGTCCCGGCGTTGTCGCCGGCGATGTTCAATGTTGCGGTCGTCGCCATCGCGATCGTGTTCATCCCGCTGGCACCGTCGTTCGGCATCGAACCCATCACCATGGTCGCGATCGGCACGCTCGTCGGCGGCGTCGGCCAGCTGCTGATCCAGTGGCCGCCCCTCCGCAAGGAGGGCTTCCGCTACCGCCCGATCGTCGACGTCCGCGATGAGGGCCTGCACCGCGTGTTGTTGCTGATGGGGCCCGGCACCATCGGCATGGCGACCACGCAGATCAATGTGTTCGTCAACACCATGCTGGCGACCGGCGCGGGCACCGGCGCGGTAACCTACCTGGATCTCGCGTTCCGGCTGATGTACCTGCCGATCGGCCTGTTCGGCGTGTCGATTGCCGCCGCGTCCACGCCGGCGGTGTCGCGGTTGGTGGCGGAAGGCAACTTCGCCCGCATCCGCTCGACGCTGGCCGGCGCGATCTCGTTGATGCTGCTGCTGAACGTGCCGGCGACCGTCGGCCTGATCGTGCTGGCACAGCCGATCGTCGCGGTCATCTTCGAACGCGGCCGGTTTACCGCGGCCGACACGATGGCGACCGCCGCGGCCCTGCAGTGCTACGCACTGGGACTGGTGGGCTACTCGATCGTACGCATTGTCACGCCGACCTTCTACTCGCTGCACAAGAGCCGTATCCCGGTGATGGTGAGCATGGGCTCGGTGGTCGTGAACGTCGCCCTCAACTGGTGGCTGGTCGGCGTGCTCGGCTTCCGCGGCCTGGCGCTCGGCACCGCCATGACTGCCGTGCTGAACGCGGGCGTGCAGTTGTGGTTCGTGCGCCGCGAGCTGAGCGGCATCGACGGACACCGCATCATCGGTTCGCTGGTCCGGATCGTGGTCGCTGCTGCCGCGATGGGAATCGGGGCGTGGGGCGCGAACGAACTGTTCACCCAGTGGTTGCCGGGCCAGTCGTTCGCGCTGCAGATCATGCGCTTGACCCTCAGCATCGGGTTCGCCCTGCTGACGCTGGCGATCGCGTCACAAGTGCTGCGCATCCCGGAATTCGGCGAGGCGCGTGACCTCGTGATCGGACGCTTCAAAAGGATGGCCTGGTGAAGGACCGCGGCTGGCTGGGTCTTCACACCTCGATCTGGAAGATCGCCTCGACCCACGTCGTCGTCGACGGCTACACGAACATCTACGCGCCGCTGCTGCCGTTGCTGATCCCGCACCTGGGCATGTCGCTCGCGACCGCCGGTACCGTCGCGATGTGTTTTCAGCTGGCCAACTCGGTGTCACAGCTGGGTTTCGGCGCGCTGGCCGATCGCTGGCGCCCGCGGCTGCTGGTGATGGCCGGCCCACTGGTCGCGGTCGTCCTGTTGAGCTTCATCGGGCTGGCGACATCGCCGTTGATGCTGGGCGTGATCCTGGTGGCGGGGGGCCTCGGCGGCGCGGCGTTCCACCCGCCGGCGGCGGCGCTGGTCTACCGCTTGTCCGACCATCGCAAGGGTCTCGCGATGTCGACCCACCTGTCGGGTGGCTCGCTCGGCTTCTCCGCGGCGCCGATCCTGTTCGCGCCGTTTATCGCCTTCATGGGCCTGCAGTGGTCGCCGCTGATCATGATTCCCGGCCTGCTCGCGCTCGGGTGGACCCTGCGGCACGTCCCCACGTTCACGCTGCCCGCCGCCCACGAACGCTCGACGTGGAAGTCGCTGCGCCCGGCGGCGGTGCCGCTGGCACTGCTCTATTTCACGATCGTGCTCCGCACCGCGACCAGCTACGGCTTCATGACGTTTACGCCGACGCTGCTGACGCAGCAGGGGTATTCGATCGGCGAAGCCAGCCTGGCGGTGTCGCTGTACCTGTTTGCCAGCGGCATCGGCGGCTTCATCGGCGGTCCGCTCGCCGACCGCGTCGGGCCCCGGCGGGTGATCGTGTGGTCGCTCGTGGCCGCGGTCCCATTCATGGCCATAGCGCCGTGGCTGTCGCCGCTTGGCTTCACCGTCATGCTGGCGATCGGCGGCCTGCTGCTGCAGTCGACGCTGCCGATCAGCGTGACCTTCGCGCAAAGCTTCGTGACAGGCGGCGCCGCCACGGTGTCGTCGCTGATGATGGGGTTTGCGTGGGGGGTCGGCAGCCTCGCCGTCCCGCTGATCGGAGCCGGCGCCGACCGGTTCGGGATCGAGCGGACCCTGGCCACGCTGGCCTTCCTGCCGCTGGTGGCGGCGGCGCTGGCGGCCGGGCTGCCGGCGACCGGCGCGGCGCGGCTCGCCCCGGGAACGCCGCTCGAGGCGCTCCCGTAGTACGATTCGAGGACGCGCATGGCTCGTTATCCCTCTGCTTCGGGCGCTTCGTTCTCGTTCGGGCCGGGCCGCCTGACGCCGGCGGTCAAGCTGCTCGTCATCATCAACCTGGTGATGTTCGTGCTCAACCTGATCGTGCCGGCCATGACCTTGCGGCTCGGCCTCGAGCCACGCGCGGTGTTCGAGGACTTCGCCGTCTGGCAACCCGTCACCTACATGTTCCTGCACAGCACCGGCGGGGTCGGCCACGTGCTGATCAACATGCTCTCGCTGTGGATGTTCGGGACCGAGCTCGAGCGCACCTGGGGCACGCGGTTCTTCACGAAGTACTACTTCGTGACCGGCATCGGGGCGGCGGCCACCAGCCTGTTGCTGTCGCTGTTCGTCGACGGCATCTACTATTCGGTCACCGTCGGCGCGTCGGGCGCCATCTACGGGCTACTGCTCGGCTACGGCATGTATTTTCCGCACCGGCCGATTTACCTCTATTTCATCTTTCCGATCCCGGCGAAGTACTTCGTGATGATCGTCGGCGCGATCGCGTTCTTCTCGGCGCTCGGCGGACCGGGCGGCGGCGTGGCCCATACCGCGCACCTGGGCGGGCTGGTGGTCGGCTACCTGTATTTGAAGGGACTGCGGGCGCGGCCGCTCGATGAATTGAAGTACCGCTGGCTGCGGTGGAAGATGGGCCGCGCGCGGAGCAAGTTCGACGTCTATTCCGGCGGCCGGGCGTCAGACGACGGCTGGAAGAGCGACTGGAAGAAGCACATTCACTAGCTGCTGACGAACTTCTGCGCGGCGCGAAAGCCGGCGAGCCCGGCGATCACGTTGTCGGGGAAGGCTTCGAGGGCCGCGTTGTACGCCGTGGCGAGCTGGTTATAACGCGTGCCGTCGATGCCTGTCTCGCCAGCTTTCTCGCGGGCGTCCAGGGCCTTCCACTCGAGCAGGATCGCCCGGCGCAGGCGGTGCAGGCGGCGATAGACCGCCAGCCCCCACATGGCCAGGCCCGCGAGCAGCGCGAGGGTGAAAAGAACGTTCACGGCTCGTGATTGCTTGTCATTTCTTGTCGTGGAAGTAGCTGTCGGTGCCGTCGAGCCAGTCCTGGCGGATGGGGCTGAAGATGTCCATCTCGAACGTGTCGTCGATGGCCTCGGCCTGGTGCGGCAGCCATGACGGGATGTGCAACACCTCGCCCTCGCGCACGGTGATCTCCTCACCGTTAATCACGAATCGCAGCCCGCCCTGCAGGACGTAGGTCATTTGCTCGCTTTCGTGCGAGTGCATGGGCACGAGCGCGCCACGCTTGAGGTAGATCTGGGTAACCATCTCGCGTTCGCCGGTGATGATCTTCCGGGAGATCATTTCGGTGACTTTTTCGAGCGCGATCTCGTCCCAGCGATAGAGGCGTACGGATGGTGTCGGCATGCGTTTGGCGCGGATTATAGCATCTGGCCGGATGGTATAATTTGCGGCGACATGAAGGCTTCGACGCTGGCATCCAGACCCGATGCGCGCACGGCCCCGGCCGCCGGCGCCAACGCACCATGGGGCGGTCTCACACGCGATCAGCTGGTGCGGGCCTACCGTACGATGCTGTTGTCGCGCCGCATCGACGACAAGGAGATTCAGCTCAAGAACCAGAGCTTGATTTTCTTCCAGATCAGCGGTGCCGGCCACGAGGCGGTGCTGGTGGCGGCCGGCCTGCACCTGCGCGCCGGCTACGACTGGTTCTATCCGTACTATCGCGACCGCGCGCTGTGCCTGCAGCTCGGCATGACGCCGCTCGAGATGCTGCTGAGCGCCGTCGGCGCGAAGGACGATCCCAGCTCCGGCGGCCGCCAGATGCCGTCGCACTGGGGTCACACGGCGCTCAACATCCCCTCGCAGGGCAGCCCCACCGGGACCCAGTGCCTGCAGGCCGTCGGTGCCGGTGAGGCCGGCATGCTCTACGCGCGACTGGCCGACATCCCCGATCGCGACGAGCACTTCCACGCCGACGAGATCACCTACATGTCGATCGGCGAAGGCGCCACCAGCGAGGGCGAGTTCTGGGAAGCGCTGAACACCGCCTGCACCCGTAACGTGCCGGTGCTGTTCCTCGTCGAGGACAACGGCTATGCGATTTCGGTGCCGGTCGAGGTGCAGACCGCCGGCGGCGACATCGCGAAGCTGGTCGAGTCGTTCCCGAACCTCGAGGTCTTCCGCTGCGACGGCACCGACTTCGTCGAGAGCTACCGCACCCTGGGCGAGGCCGTCGCCCGCGTGCGCCGCGACCGCAAGCCGGCCTTCGTGCACGCGAAGGTGACCCGGCCGTACTCGCACTCATTGTCAGACGACGAGCGGTTGTACAAGACGCCGGAGGAACGCAAGGCCGAGGCGCTGCGCGACCCGCTGACCCGGATGCGGGCGTTCCTGCTGGCCGAGAAGCTGGCCACCGATGCCGACCTCAATGAGATCGCGGCGTCGGTCGATCGCGAGCTCGCCGAGGCGACCGACGCGGCGCTCAAGGCGCCCAAGCCGGGGGTCGAGACCGCCGCTCACTTCGTGTTCTCGCCCGACGTGGATCCGGCCTCGTCTCGCTTCGAGACGCCGGCCCATCCAGAGGGCAAGCCCGACACCATGGTGGCGGCCATCAACCGCACGCTCAATGACGAGATGACGAAGAACCCGCGCATTGTCGTGTTCGGCGAGGACGTCGCCGACGCGAGCAAGGTGGCGGCGCTGGCGCACGTGCCCGGCAAGGGCGGCGTCTTCAAGGTCACCCACGGCCTGCAGAAGGCCCACGGCCCCGATCGCGTCTTCAACTCACCCCTCGCCGAGGCCAACATCGTCGGCCGCGCGGTCGGCATGGCGACCCGCGGCATCAAGCCGGTGGTCGAGATTCAGTTCTTCGACTATATCTGGCCGGCGATGATGCAGATCAAGGACGAGATGTCGATGCTGCGCTACCGCTCGGGCAACCACTGGTCGTGCCCGATGGTGCTGCGCGTGCCGATTGGCGGCTACCTGCGCGGCGGCGCGCCGTATCACAGCCAGTCGGGGGTCAGCATCTTTGCGCACTGCCCGGGCGTCCGGATTGTCTTTCCGAGCAACGCCGTGGATGCGGCGGGCCTGTTGCGCACGGCGATCCGCTGCGACGACCCGGTGCTGTACCTCGAGCACAAGCACCTCTATCGCCAGACCTACAACAAAGGCGCCTATCCTGGCGCCGAGTTCATGATTCCGTTCGGCAGGGGCTCGCTGCGCCGCGAGGGCACCGACCTGGTGGTGCTGACGTGGGGCGCGCTGGTGCAGCGCTCGCTGCTGGCGGCCCAGCAGGCCGAAAAAGACGGCATCAGCGTCGCGGTGTTCGACCTGCGCACGATCATGCCGTACGACTGGGACGGGATTGCCGAGCTCGTGCGCAAGACCAGCCGGGTGATCATCGCGCACGAAGACACCCTGACGTGCGGCTTTGGCGCCGAGATCGCGGCCCGCATCAGCGACGAGCTGTTCGAGCATTTGGATGCGCCCGTCAAGCGGGTCGCCGCCATGGACTGCCCGGTCGCGTACTGCCCGGAACTCGAGGAGGTCATCCTGCCGCAGTCGGCGGATGTGCTGGCCGCCATCAAGGGTCTTGCGGCGTATTAGCGCCACGGCCCTCGTTGTCCTGTTGGCCACGACGGCGGCACTGGGTGACCAGGCCGCCGTTCGTGTTTCACCCGGGCGCGTCGAGGTGCTGCGGTCGGTCAACACGCTGGCCCCGGACGTGGTCGGCCAGTTCCGCGAACCTCTCGGCTTCAAGCAAACCGCCAGCGGCGACTACTACGTCTTCGACCGGCGCGCGCATGCCGTGTACAGCGTCGGCGAGCAGGGCCGCACCAGCCGCAAGCTGGTGCAGATTGGCGCCGAGGACGGCCGCGTGATCGAACCGAGCGCGTTCGACGTCGCCAGCAACGGCAGCTTCGCGGTGGCCGATGCCCCCAATGGCCGCGAGCGGGTGCAGTTGTTCGACGCGGCCGGCATCCGGACCGGCGGATTCCTGCTGCCGGGCCGCGGCGCGGCGCGCGTCGTGCTGGGCTCTCTCAGCCTCAACGGCGTGGGAACGCTCACCTACACCGGCCGATCGATCGTGATGAGCCAACCCGACTCAGGCTGGCTGATCACCGAGTACGGGCTCGCGGGGACACCGACCCGGACGATCGGCCAGTTGCGGCGTACCGGCCACGAATCCGATCGCCAGCTGCACCTGGCGCTGAACGCGGGCATACCCATTCCCGATCCCGCCGGCGGCTTCTACTTCGTCTTCATGGCCGGGGCGCCGGCGTTCCACAAGTACGACAAGGCGGGCGAACTGGTCTACGAGCGTGCGATCCAGGGTCGCGAAATCGACCCCGTGGTCCAGGCGCTGCCGACCCGCTGGCCCCGCCGGACGGCCGGCGACGGCGAGCTGCCGATGGTGGCGCCGACGGTGCGCACGGCGGCGGTGGATGGAGCGGGGCGCCTGTGGGTGTCGTTCGTGGTGCCGTTTACCTACGTCTACGACGCGGACGGCGAGAAGCTGCGCACGGTGCAGTTTCGCGGCGCCGGCCTAATCGCACCCACAAGCCTGGCGTTTTCTTCGCAAGGCCACCTGCTGATCACGCCCGGGTGCTACGAGTTTGCGCCCTAGATCTCGGCCGGGCTACAATCACTGGCTGGGTATTTGACGATGAGGCACGGTAAGACACGCGCGTGGCGGTTGATACTTCTGGCCGTCGCGCTGACGGCCGGTGCCGTAAGCGGCTGCAGCAGCAGCCCAACGGCCCCCACTCCGGCTCCCACTCCCACCCCCGCGCCGACGCCCGCGCCCACGCCGGATCCTGATCCGCCGACGTTAACCTGTCCGGAGCCGGTAACCGCGAGTACGGCCGCCGCCACGGGTACGACTGTGACTTTTGCGGCGCCAACGGTAACGGCCGGCAAGGAGCCCGTAACCGTTGCCTGTACGCCCGCATCGGGGAGCAACTTTCCGATCGGTATGACGCAGGTGGCCTGCACGGCCACCGACGCGCTCGCCAGAACCGGATCGTGCTCGTTCAACGTCACCGTGACCCGCATCCCGACTCTCTCGCTGACCAGCTTCCTGGCATTCGGCGACAGCATCACCGCCGGCGAGGTTGGCGTGCCGCTCAGCAGCGCCACCGGCCTGTCCGGGCTCGGCGCCGTTAAACAGGTCGTGGTGCCTTCGGCGTCGTATCCGACGCAGCTCCTGGGCCTGATGAGGGCGCGCTACACCTTGCAGGTGCCGAGCCTTACCGTCGCCAACGCCGGCCTGTCCGGCGAGAGGGCAGAGGACGCCGTGGTCCGCTTCGCCCAGGTCGTCGCCGCACAGCGACCGCAGGTCGTGCTGCTGATGCATGGTTACAACAACATCAGCAACACCTCGACGCTGACAGCCACGGCGCTGCAAGTGAACAACATGGCGGCCGAAGGACGCAATCGAAACGCCCGCGTCTTCATCGCCGCGCTGGCACCCTCGCGGCCCGGACTCCGGTCGTCGATTCCCAACACCGCAGTCCAGGCGTACAACGATCGTCTTCGCGAAGTCGCGCGAGGTGAGGGCGCGGTCTTCGTCGATCTGTACGGCGCGATGATTGCGGGCGTCGAGACCTACATTGGCAGCGACGGCCTCCACCCCACCGAGGCTGGGTATCGGAAGATGGCCGAGACGTTCCTGTCCGCGATCCAGGCCAGCCTCGAGGTTAGGTAGAGCCGGCTCAGTTGACATCCGTCACTGCCCAACCGAGAATGAATGAATGTTCATTCATTGGCGGCCATGGCGGTAGCGGCGCGGCGGCTCACCGCCGTCAAGCCGGCCGGCGCCACCGCCAAGCGCGACCTGATCCTGCGGGCGGCCACCCGCGTGTTCGCGCCGAACGGCTTCTTCCAGTCGCAGGTCGCTGATGTCGCCAAGGTGGCGGGCGTCGCGGCCGGCACCGTCTACCTGTATTTCAAGGGCAAGGACGACCTGCTCGTGTCGATCTTCGAGCGCTCGATGCGCGAGGTGATTGCCGAAGGCCGCGCCGCCGTTGACGGCGTCAGCGACCCGGCCGCGCGGCTGCGGCGCATCGCGCACCTGCACCTCGGCCGGCTCGGCCGCAATCGGGACCTGGCGGTGGTCTTCCAGGTGGAACTGCGGCAATCGGTGAAGTTCATGGAGCGCTTCTCCGCCACCTTCCTGCAGGACTACCTGAAGCTGATTCGCGACGCGATTGCCGATGGCCAGCAGGCCGGCGTGTTTCGCAAGGACGTCAGCCCCACCACCGCCACCAAGATCTTCTTCGGGGCCCTCGACGAAATGGCCACCAACTGGATGTTGAGCCGCCGGAAATACGACCTCGCCGCGGAAGCCGACGCGGTGGTGGACCTGTTCATCAACGGGCTCGGGAGGCCGCACACGCGATGATCCCCATCAACTCCGTGACCGTGCTCGGGGCCGGCACCATGGGCGCCCAGATCGCCCTGCACTGTGCCAATGCCGGCATTCCCGTCCTGCTGCTGGACCTCACCCCCGAACTGGCGCGCCAGGGCCTCGACAAGGCCCGTAAGCTGAAGCCGGATCCGCAGTTCACGCCGGAGGCCCACACGCTGGTCACCACCGGCGGCTTTGAGGCCGGCCTCGACCAGATTGGCACCTCCGACTGGATCATGGAGGCGGTGATCGAGCAGCTCGACGTCAAGCAGCAGCTGCTGGCGCGCGTGGACGAGAAGCGGCGGCCCGGCTCGATCGTGAGCACCAACACCTCGGGTATTCCGATCGCCGCGCTCGCCGAGGGCCGGTCCGACGACTTCCGCCGGCACTGGATCGGCACGCACTTCTTCAATCCCCCGCGCTACCTGCGATTGCTCGAGATCATCCCCACCGCCGAGACCGATCCCGCGGTCGTGGCGGCGGTCACGCGGTTTGGCGACCACCGGCTCGGCAAGGGCGTGGTGGTGGCCAAGGACACGCCGAACTTCATCGGCAACCACATCGCCCTGTACGGCGTGGCGCGCACGCTCGAAGCGCTCGCCACGGGCAAGTACACGATCGAGGAAATCGATGCGATCACCGGTCCGGCGCTGGGTCGTCCCGGCAGCGCGACGTTCAGGACCATGGACATCGCGGGCCTCGACATCCTCGCGCACGTGCTGCGCAACCTGAACGAGCGGCTCGAGAGCGTTGCCGACCGCGCCGCGTTCGCGGTGCCCGCCCTGGTCGATGAACTGATCAAGCGGGGGCAACTCGGCGAGAAGACTGGCAAGGGGTTTTACGAGCGCCGCAAGAACGACAAGGGTGAAAGCGAGATCTGGACCCTCGATCCGGCGACGTTCACGTATCGGGCCAAGCAGTCGGCGCGGATCGCCTCGATCGAGGCGGGCCGCACAATCGACGACCTGGCGGAACGCGTGCGCGCGCTGTTCAACGCCAAGGACAAGGCCGGCGAGTTCCTGCGCGCCACCCTCGCGCCGACGCTCGTCTACACGGCCCGGGTCACGCCGGCGATCGCCCATTCGATTGACGATGTCGATCGGGTCATGCGGTGGGGCTTTGGCTGGGACCTGGGTCCATTCGAGCTGTTCGATATCATCGGCGTGCGCGAGGTCCTCGCGGCGGCCGAGGCGGCCGGTGGCCATGCCATGGCCGGGGGCGTCCCGCCGCTCATTGCCAGCATGCTCGACGGCGGCCTCACCCGCTTCCGCGAGGGCGCCGTCAAGCCGGCCGCCGCCGACCTGCAGATCCTGCGGACGGCGAAGGAGCAGGGGCACGTCATCAAGAAGAATGCCGGGGCCAGCCTGGTCGATCTCGGCGACGGGGTCGTGGCGGTCGAGTTCCACTCGAAGATGAATGCGATCGGCGCCGACACGGTGCAGATGCTGCACGCGGGCGTGAAGGAAGCCGCCAAGACCGGCCAGGCCCTGGTGGTTGGCAACGACGCGCCCAACTTCTCGGCCGGCGCCAATCTCATGCTGGTACTGCTCGAGGCCCAGGACGGCAACTGGGACGAGATTGACATGATGATCCGCGCCTTCCAGCAGGCCACTATGGCGCTGCGCTACAGCCCGGTGCCCGTGGTGGTCGCACCAGCGGGCCTGACGCTCGGTGGTGGCGCCGAGATCGCCTTGCACGGCGACCGCGTGCAGGCCGCGGCTGAAACTTACATGGGCCTGGTCGAGGTCGGCGTCGGGCTGATCCCCGGCGGTGGCGGCACCAAGGAGATGACCGCGCGGGCGATGGCCGAACTGCCGACGCCGCAGAGCGATCCGTTGCCCTACATCCAGAGGGCTTTCGAGACGATGGCCCTGGGCAAGGTCTCGACCAGTGGTCCCGAGGCCCGTCGCCTCGGCTACCTGGCGGTGACCGACGGCATCTCGATGAACCGCGAACGGCTGATGGCCGATGCCAAGTCCAAGGCGCTCGAGCGCGTGCGCGAGGGCTACCGCGCGCCGGCGCCGCGCACCGCGATCCCGGTGGGCGGCGAATCGGTCACCGCGGCCCTCAACCTCGGCGTGCACTTGATGTGGCGCGCCGGCCGCGCCAGCGATCACGACGCCCTGGTCGGCCGCAAGCTCGCGCACATCATGGGCGGCGGCGACCTGCCGCACGCCACGACGGTCAGCGAGCAGTATCTGCTGGATCTCGAGCGCGAGGCGTTCATGAGCCTGGTCGGTGAGCGCAAGACGCTGGAACGCATCCAGCACACGCTCAAGACCGGCAAGCCGCTGAGGAACTAAGGGTGATTGATGTCGGCACCGGATCACCGATCGTGCTCATCCCCGGCCTGCAGGGCCGCTGGGAGTGGATGCGTCCGGCCGTCGAGGCGCTGGCGCGGCATCATCGCGTGATCTCGTTCTCGCTCTGCGACGAGAGGACCAGCCCGTTCCCGTGTGATCCGGCCAGGGCCTTCGACAACTACGTCGCCCAGGTCGGAACCGCCATGGACCGGGCGGGACTGTCGCAGGCCGCCATTGTCGGTGTCTCGTACGGCGGGTTGATTGCGGTGGAGTTCAGCGCGCGGCATGCCGCGCGCGTCTCGTCGCTCGTGCTGGCCTCGGCCCTGCACAGCGGATGGCAGCCAAACGAGACCCAGCGTCGCTACCTGAGCGCACCGCGCTTGATGAGCCCGATGTTCGTCGTCACGGCACCGGGCCGAATGCATCCGGAAGTGACGGCGGCGATTCCGAAGATCGGCGCACGGCTCAGGTTCATGGCCGGCCAGGGTGCGCGCATCGCGATGGCGCCGGCCTCGCCAACGCTGATGGCGCGGCGGGTGGCGTGGGCCTCAGGCCACCACTTTGCGGATTTGCGTACGATCCGGGCACGGACGCTGGTCATGACCGGCGAGGCCGGACTCGACCAGGTGGTCCCGGTGCAGGTGACCGAGCAGTACATGCAAGAGTTGCAGTCGGCGCAGCGGGTGGTGCTCGAACGCACCGGTCACATCGGCCTGGTGACGCGGCCCAATACGTTCGCGGAGATTCTTGGAAGGTTTGTGGATGACACCCGAATTCCTGCGTGAAATTCCCGGGCCCGCCGGCCCGCTCGAAGCGCTGCTGGACGAGCCCGACGGCGCGCCGCGGGCGGTGGCCGTGTTCGGCCACCCGCATCCGCTGCACGGCGGCACCATGCACACCAAGGCGCTGTACCAGGCCGCCAAGGCCATGCCGCGCATTGGCGTCGCCGCCCTGCGCTTCAACTTTCGGGGTGTCGGCCGCAGCGCCGGGACGTTCGACTCGGGCGCAGGTGAAAAGGCCGACTTCACGGCCGCCCTCGATTTCGTGGCCGCTCGCTTCCCCGGCCTCCCGATCTGGGCTGCGGGCATGTCGTTCGGATCGTGGATTGCCATGACCGTCGGCGCAGGGGATCCACGCGTGTCGTTGCTGCTCGGCATTGCCCCGCCCGTCGATCGCTACGACTTCGGCGTGCTGACCACCTGCACGCTGCCCAAGTTCATCATCCACGGCGACGACGATGAACTGATTTCGATCAAGGAGGTCCGCAAGTTTTACGGGCAGGTCCCTGAACCGAAAGAGTTGATCACCATCGAAGATGCCAACCACTTGTTCGAGATGAAGACGTCGCTTGTCGGCGATGCCGTCGAAGGACTGTTGGCCGAATAGGAATGACCATGCAGGATGCCGTCATCGTTTCCGCCGTTCGCACCGCCGTCGGCAAGGCGCCCAGGGGCACCCTCAGCGTGATGCGCCCAGACGAACTGGCCGCCTCCGCCATCACGGGCGCCCTGGCCCGCATCCCCGGATTCGACGTCGCGGCGATCGACGATGTGATCCTCGGGTGCGCGATGCCGGAAGGCGAACAGGGCCTGAACGTGGCCCGCATTGCCAGCCTGCGCGCGGGCATTCCGGTCGAGGCCTCAGCCGTCACGGTGAATCGCTTCTGCTCGTCGGGCCTCCAGGCCATTGCCTACGGCGCCGAGCGCATCATGCTGGGCCAGGGGCAGGCCGCCGTGGCCGGCGGCACCGAATCCATGAGCATGGTACCGATGGGCGGCAACAAGGTGTCGCCCAACCCGGCGCTGGTGGCGACCTACCCTGATGTCTACCTGAGCACGGGTCTCGTGGCCGAGAACCACGCTCGCGAATCGAAGGTGTCGCGCGAAGCGCAGGACCAGTTCGCGCTGCGCAGCCATCAGCGCGCGATCGCCGCCATCGACGCGGGCCGGTTCAAGGATGAAATTGTGCCGCTGACGGTTCGCATCGTCAGTGGCGCGCCCACGGTCCGGGCACTGGTCTTCGACACGGATGAGGGCCCGCGGCGTGACACCTCGATCGAGGCGCTGGCGAAACTGCGGCCGGCCTTCCATGTGAGCGGCACGGTCACCGCCGGCAACTCGTCGCAGATGAGCGACGGCGCGGCGGCCGTGATCGTCACCTCCGCGGCGTTGGCGAAGGAACGTGGACTCACGCCGCTGGCGCGGTTCGTCGGCTACGCCACCGCCGGGGTCAAGCCCGAACTGTTCGGCATCGGTCCCGTGCCGGCGATTCGCAAGGTCTTGAAGCTGACCGGGCTGACGCTGGACCAGATCGACCTGATCGAATTGAACGAGGCCTTCGCCTCGCAGGCGCGGGCCTGCATGAACGAGCTGGGCATGGATCCCGACAAGGTCAACGTCAACGGCGGCGCCATTGCCCTGGGCCACCCGTTGGGATGCACCGGCGGCAAGCTGACGGCGACCCTGATACACGAGTTGCAGCGCCGCCAGGCGCGCTACGGATTGGTCACGATGTGCGTGGGTGGCGGCATGGGCGCCGCGGGGATCTTCGAAAGAATGTAGCGTCCGGCTTTAGCCGGACCGGTTGGGGAGACACAACATGGCAAGCGCGACGACGGAAACGATGGCACGGGGCGGTTCGTGGCTGATTAAGGAGACGGCGCCGGCGTCGGTGATGACACCGGAAAAGATCACCGAAGAGCACCAGCTGATTCGCCAGGCGGCCTCGGAGTTCATCGCCGGCGAGGTACTGCCGGCCAACGAACGCCTGGAACAGAAGGACTGGGCGCTGCAGCGCGAGCTCATCAAGAAGTGCGGCGGACTGGGCCTGTTCGGCACGAACGTTCCCGAGACCTATGGCGGTGTCGACCTCGACAAGATCTCGACGTTGATCGTGTCTGAGGAGATCGCCGTGCATGCCTCGTTCGGCGCCACTTTCGGGGCGCAGGCCAACCTCACCATTCTGCCGATCTTCATGTTCGGTAGCGAAGCGCTGACGCAGAAGTACCTGCCGGGCCTGATCGCGGGTGACATGGCCGGCGCGTACTGCCTGAGTGAGTCCGGGGCGGGCTCCGATGCGCTTGGCGCGAAGACGCGCGCCATGAGGCAGGCCGATGGCAGTTTCGTGATCTCGGGCGAGAAGATGTGGATCACCAACGGCGGCTTCGCCGACGTGTTTGTCGTGTTCGCCAAGGTTGACGGCGAGCACTTCACCGCCTTCATCGTCGAACGCAAGTGGCCCGGCGTCTCGAGCGGCAAGGAAGAGCACAAGCTCGGCCTGCATGCCTCCTCGACGACCCCGGTCATCCTGCAGGACGTGAAGGTGCCGGCCGACGCGGTGCTCGGCGAGATTGGCAAGGGCCACAAGGTGGCCTTCAACGTGCTCAACTTCGGCCGCTTCAAGCTGGGCGCCATGTGTTCGGGCGGCGCGCGCGCCGCGATCGGCGAGGCCGCCAAGTACGCGGTGTCGCGCAAGCAGTTCGGCGTCTCGATCGCGACGTTCGGCGCGATCAAGCACAAGCTGGGCGAGATGACGGCGCGGCAGTACGCGCTCGAAAGCATGATGTACCGGACCGCCGGCCTGATCGACCAGCGCCTGGCCGGCGCGGCCGACAAGAAGGCCGACGACCCGGCGCCGATGCTGCAGGCACTCGAGGAATTCGCGGTCGAAGCGTCGATTGCCAAGGTGCTCGGCAGCGAAACCGTGGATTACGTCCTCGATGAGAACCTGCAGATTCACGGCGGCAACGGCTTCGTGCACGACTATCCCGCCGAAGGCCACTACCGTGATGCCCGCGTCAACCGCATCTTCGAGGGCACCAACGAGATCAACCGCCTGCTGATCCCCGGAATGCTGATGAAGAAGGCGCTCAAGGGCGAGTTGCCGCTGCTGGCGGCCGCCAAGCAGCTGCAGGACGAGATCATGAGCCCGTCGATGGCGATTCCGGAGGCGTCGGACGAGCCGCTGACCGACGAGGCGCGCGCCTGCGGCGTGTTCAAGAAAGTGGTGCTGTTGGTGGCCGGCACCGCGATGCAGCGCTACGGCACCAAGCTCGAGCAGGAGCAGGAGGTGCTGAGCTACCTCGCCGACATCCTGATCGACACCTACGCGGCCGAGAGCGCGGTCCTGCGGGCACAGGACGCCGCCGCGCGCAAGGTCGCCAACGCCGAGGCGCATGCCGATGCCGCGCGCATCACCTCCAATGAAGCGGCCGGCCGAATCGAGCTGGCGGCCCGCAGCTGCCTCGCGGCCATGGCCGAAGGCGACACCCTGCGCACCCAGCTGGCGGCGCTGCGCCGGTTGATGAAGGTGACGCCCGTGAACACCGTGGCGATGCGCCGGCGCCTGGCCGACGCCACCGCCGCCAAGGGCGGGTACGTGTTCAGCTAGAGGAGTTTCGGTCAGGGTGCCGGTGTGAACCGGTACTCTGCCGCAATCTGGCCGATGTGATCGCGCATGAGCCGCCGGTTCACGGTGCGAATCACATCGGTCATCGTCTGCCGCTCCATTCGCCCATCCGCCCGCATCTCGAACGCCAGGTCCATGCCTTGAACGGCATCGGCGAGATACAGCGAGCGCCCGTTGTGGCGCAGCATCGCGTAAACGGGACCATAACTCGACGACAGCAGGAATGAGTCGCGGCGCCGCACCGGCGGTGGGTGGCCCGACGCCGCGAACAGCGGGACCCCGTACAGGTCGCCGAGGTCGCGAGGCGGCTGGCCGGCAAGCGCATACAACGTGGGGGTGATGTCGGTCGATAGCGAGACCGCCGATGGCTCGGCGGTCATGGTCGCACGCAGGGCCGGCGGCACGTGGATGATCAGCGGGATCTGCACCACTTCCGGATAGAGCGTGTAGGCATGGCCCCAGCGGCCGTCTTCGCCCAGCGACTCGCCGTGGTCCGAGGTCAGGATCACCACGCTTCGGTCATAGAGGCCGGTCTGCTTCAGGTAGCCGATGAACCCGCCGAAACAGCGATCCATCGCCGCCACCTGCGCCGCATAGCCCGGCACAAACCCGGGATAGGCCGACGCCGGGGTTGCGGGGTCGCGAACGAGGCGCGCCGTATGCAGCTGCAACGGCCGCGTCATGGCGAAGATGGGCCGCGGGTCGGTGGTGGTCGCCTCCAGGCGCGACTGCAGCTCGGTGACGGTGGCGCACACCGTGTGGTCCATCTCGTCGATCTGCTGATCCAGCAGCGTCGTCGCCGGCGTGTCCCGGAACAGATTCACCAGGTGGTCGTCGCTGATGAAGCGCCGGTAGCCGGCGCCATCGAGCAGCTTCTCGAGCGTGTTCATGGGCGAGAACGGCTCGATGTATTGCTTGTGCAGCATCATTCCGCCGGCCCACAGGGCGGGCACCGACAGCCCGGTCGCGCCGTAGCGGCTGAAGGCGCGCTCGAACACCACCGACTCGGCGGCAAACGCCTGAGTGGCCGGCGTAAAGGTGACCGCGGCGTTGTAGGGCGACAGGTAGTCACGCCGCAGGCTGTCAACGATGAAGAGGAAGACGTGAGGGGGCGGGGTGGCCGTGGCGTGGAAGGCGTCGGCGAAGTTGACGTCAACCGGCGACGCCGAGATCCGGCCCAGCGTCGAGTGGGCTTTGAGGAAGCGGTAAAGGTCGGCATCGGCACCCGCGTTGGTCTTGAGCAGGCTGCGCAGCAGCTGATACGAGCCGTCGAGGGCCGAGAAGCGATCGAGGACGAACTCCGGATCGAGGGTTGCCTCGCCGCTCCACCGGGCCACCCGCGTGGCGGCCGGCGCTGCAGCCAGGCCAACCAGCACCATGGCGACGGCCAGCCGATCGCAGGCGCGGCGGCTGAGCGGCGGGACGATGCTGGCCAGGCGTGGCAGGGTGAGGCTGGCCCAACCAAGCGCCAGCGCCCAGACCAGCGTGACACCAAGCTTCTGCAGCAGGAAGTTCCAGTCGAAATGCACGACCGCGGTCCTCAGACCCAGTGCGATCAGCGGCAACAGGATGAGGCCCCCGACGACCAGGAGGCGGTTGGCGATCGGCCTGAACCACACGTCCACCGCATCCGAGGCAGCATCGCCACCCGCCGCCGGCTGTTGCCAGGCCACGCCCGACCAGACAGCGACGAACAACACGCTGAGACCGCCAGACAGCACCCACGACTCGGCCGACTGGAACGACAGTGCCGACGCGACCACGCGGTGAAACACGAAGGCCAAGGCGCCGGCGCAGAGCGCCGCCAGCGTCCAGTACTCGGCCTGCGGCCGTCGCAGCAGCGCTGCCAGGGCGACGGCGGCAGCCGCGATCAGAAAGATGAGCGCAAACACCATCAGGTGCGACAACCACGAGACCACGACCGCCAGCAGCAGCGCGGCCCACGACAATTCCACCCCGACCGTTCGCGGAATGTACCAGGGGATCAACAACAGGTATGCGAGCCAGACCGCGACCGATGCGGCCGCGGCGCCCTTGAACAGCCGCGACGGCTCGATCGGGTGCAACGCCGGCCGGACGGCCGTGAGGTGGTCAACCACGGCGAGCGCGAACGGCGGGACCAGGCAGAGCATGGCCAGCACCAGCGTGCGGGAATTGGGTCCTGCGAGCAGCAAGACAGGGTTGAGCAGCAGCCAGACGCCAAGGCACACGTTCGCGCCGAGGTAGATCGCTGCGACCGCTCGCCCGGTGGACGTGCCTCGCCGCAGGGCCGGAACCAGCGTCGGCGTGGTGATCAGTACTGTGAGCCAGAACCACTGGTGGTGCGTAGCAGCCACGCCCGGAATCCAGCCGACCAGTTGAGGCTTGATGAACTGCGCGTACGCAAACGAGCTGTAGCTCAGGAGGCAGTAGACACAAGTGCCGACGAAGTAGGCGGCATTCAGCCCGCGCGCGATGCCGATCACTGCGCCCGTCATGGCTGCTGGTCGAGGCGCCGTCGCGCGTCGGCGTCGCGTGGATCAATCGCGGCGGCGCGCACGTACTGGGCGCGCGCATCGGCCGGCCGCCCGGCGGCCTCGTAGGCGGCCGCCAGGTCCAGCACCAGCTCGACGTCGCGAGGCGACCGCGCCAGGCACGCCTCCAGCGCGGGGATGTCTCGTGGCGGGTCGAGTTCGCACCGGACACCGTCGGCCGAGGCCTCGTCGGACTGCGAACGGTTCACCAGCACCACGAGGCCAAGAATCCCCAGCGCGCAAAGGAGCCTGCAGACCGCTGCGATCGCCTGTTTCATGTGGTCTCGCTCATTATCAGGCATGGACGGGTTGTCGGCGATGGTGGAGGCCGGAGGTTCATCGAACCGCGAGTCGCCCCCCATTCGCTGCTGCACATGACTGCATGCAGATCCGCTCTGCGATCTCAGCCTTTGACGCCGCGTGGCGTAGCGGCTACTGTCGCCGGATGCGGTCACTCGCCCTGGTCCTTCTCACCCTGTCACTGGTCTCCGGCGGGCTGGCGGCTCAACCACGCCACCTCCAGTCACTGCTCGAGACGGAACTGGCGGGGATCCCGGCGACCACCGGTGTTTACGTCAATCACCTGACGACGGGCGAGACGGCGGGGGTGCGAGCGGACCAGGACTTCTCCACCGCCAGCGTGATCAAGGTGACGTTCATGGTGCGGGCCTACCAGATGGCCGATCGCAAGGAGCTCGACCTCGACGAACGCGTGACGCTGACCCGCGGGCACCTGCGGCACGGCACCGGGGTGTTCCAATACCACGACGCCGGCTTGCAGCCGACGCTGCGCGACGCCATCACCCAGATGATCATCACGAGCGACAACACGGCGACCGACATCGTGTTGATGAAAATCGGCGGACCGGCCGCCGTCACGAAATGGCTCGCCGAGACCGGTTACCCGCGGCTGGCAGCCTACGGGCGGCCGCACGACTACCGGCGGGACCTGCTGGCGATGCTCGACCCGGCGTTCGCCTCCCTGACGGCGGAAGAGACGAGCGGATTGATGTACGCGTCGGACCGCAACCCGCTGTTCGGCCGCTACCGAGACCTGTTCACGGGTCCCCGCGCGAAGTGGGTCGAGATGGTGCGCGACCCGGCCAATCGACAGCGGCTGGCCGGGGAGCGTGAAGAGCGGACGTCCACGGATCGCAAGTTCTGGCTCGGCAGCATGACCCCGCTGGAGACGGCGCGACTGCTCGAGAGCATCGAGCGCGGCACCGCCGCTTCACGCGAGAGCTGCGACGCCATGCTGCTCGCCTTGCGCCGGCAGCAGCTGGGGACCCGCCGGCTCCCGCATTTCCTGGACCTCCCGGTGGCGCACAAGACCGGCGACGGCGGCACGATCGCCAACGACGTGGGCATCATCTACACGCGGTCGGGGCCGGTCGTGGTGGCGTTCTTCGCAAACAGCGTGACCGGCTCGTACGCCGAGGCCGAGGATCGGATCGGCCGGCTGGCGCAGAAACTGGTCGACTACTTCGATCGACGCTAGGGGATGACGGGCGGCTACTCGCCCGCGGGGGTGGCCTGGCTGTTCAGCACCATGGCCAGCAAGGCGTAGTAGCCGCAGATGCCGATGGCATCGAGCACACCCTGCTCGCCCACGGCCTGGACGGCGCGGACACGGACCGCCGCGGGCGGCTTGGCACGGTCGTGAATGGCTTGGCAGAGGTCATAGAGGGCGGTCTCGTCCTCGGCGAGGCCTGCCGGCCGCCTGCCGAGCGCCAGGGCGTCGAGCACGCCTTGCGGCACGCCCGCCTCGAGCGCGATCGGCGCGTGCAGGTCCCATTCGTATGGTTGCTGCCAATGGGCGGCGGTGATCAGGATGACCAACTCGCTGAGGCGCGGCGGCAGGGCGCTGCGATAGCGCAAGTACTCGCCCATGGCGCTGGCCCGGGTCAGCAGCTCGGGACTTCCGAGCAGGAACACGAACGGACCGAACAGGTCGGTCCCCCGCAGGCGCCGGAACTCCTCGACCGCCTGCCGTTGCGCCGGTGTCACGCCGACGGCACGCCGTTCTTCAGCAGGTCTTCCATCGCCGCGGTGAAGGTGTCGATCTCCTCGAGCGGGGTGTAGATGTTCGGCGTCACGCGCACGCCGTTGTACTCGGGCCGGGAGATCGCCGCGGTGATGATGCGGTACTTGCCCCACAGGAAGTCGTAGATCTTCGCGGCGGGCACGTCCTTCACGCCGACGCAGGCCACGCCGTACACCTGGTCGAGGTCGGTGTGCATGATGATGCGAGGGTTGGTCTTGAGCTTGTTCGCCCAGCGCAAGGTCAGGTACCGGAGGCGCGCGCCGACCCGTTCGGTGCCGATCGCCTGGTGGAACGCCAGCGCCTCGTTGATGGCCGCCTTGGTGGCGGCCGGCGAGGTGCCGATCTCCTCGAACTTGCGGATGTCGTTCTCGTTGCGCTCTGGCGCGGCCTGCAGCGGCCAGGTTGTGGCGATGCGATCCCGGCGGACATAGAGGAAGCCGGTGCCGGTCGGCGCCAGCAGCCACTTGTGCAGGCTGGTGCCGTAGTAGTCCATCTCGAGGTCGCGCAGCTTGAACGGGAAGTGCGCCACCGCGTGGGCGCCGTCGACAATAGTGATGATGCCGCGGGCGCGCGCCATGCGCGCGATGTTCTGCACCGGGAAGATCTGGCCGGTCAGGTTCGTGATGTGGCAGAAGTGCAGCACCTTGGTGCGCGGCGTGATCGCGCCCTCGAGCATCGCGTACAGGCTCTCCCCCGTGGTCGGCACCGGGAAGTTCACCTTCTTGATCGTGATCTTCTCGCGCCGCGCGCGCTGGTCCCACGTCGTCAGCATGCGGCCGTAGTCCTGTTCGGTGGTGAGGACTTCATCGCCCGGCATCAGGTCAAGGCCGTTCTGCGCAATCTGCAGCGACTCGCTCGAGTTGCGCGTGATCGCCATCTCTTCGGGATCGCAGCCGAACTCCGCGGCCAGCCGGCGGCGCACCACCTCGATGTTTCGCTCGATCAGCCCGCGGTGATAGACCGGCGCCTGGTTCGAGTAGTCGAGGTAGCGCTTGTAGGCCTCGTGCACGACGGTCGGGCTCGGGCAGCTGTTGCCGTTATTGAGGTTGATCAGCGAGCGGTCCAGGGTGAACGCGTTCTGGATGTCGCGCCAGTACCCCTCATCCGCCGCGACGTCGTCGGGCGTGCGGGCGCCAAGCGCGCGTGACGCCTGGGCCACCAGTTCGATGCTGTTGGAGCCAAGCGCGACGGCGGCAGCGCCGGCGGCGCCAGACCGGCGAAGAAAAGAGCGGCGGTCGGTCTTCATGAGCGGGATTATAACGGGTGCGCCGGGGCAGGTGTGATCGCGTGCACTGACCGCACCGCCCATCGCAACTTCGCCGACGACGCCCGGCGATTGGCGAAGGTTTCCGCCCTTGTCGAACGCACGACCTCGCCGGCGATCTCGGCGTAGACCCCCGAGCGGTGACCGGCCTGGAAGGCCTTCTTGACGCGGCGATCTTCGCCGGAGTGAAAGGTGAGGATTGCGACCCGGCCGCCGGGGGCCAGGCACTGCGGCAGCGCCGCCAGCAGGGTGTCGAGCGCCGCAAACTCGTCGTTGACGGCAATGCGCAGCGCCTGCAGGGTCCGGCGGACCGACATCTTGACGCCGGCCTTCGGCAGGTCCGGCCGCGCGTCATGGAGCCCCAGGCGAACCACGCGCGTGAGGGCATGCGTGGTCTCGGGGAGTGCTCGTTTCAGGATGCCGGCGATCACCGGCGCCTGCGGTTCGTCGGCGTTGGTCGTGAGCAGCGACGCGAGGTCGTCTTCGTTCAACCGCGCGATCAGCTGTGCGGCCGTCTCGCCTCGAGATGGATCCATGCGCATGTCGAGCGGCCCGACGCTCCTGAAACTGAAGCCACGCTCGCCGCGGTCGTGCTGCATGGACGACACCCCCAGGTCCGCGAGGATCACGTTTGCGGCGGGGACGCCGTTGGTGGCGAGCACCGCCGGCAGTTCCGCGAAGTTGCCATGGTGAGCGACGAACGTGCCAGGGCCGAAACCGGCCGCGCGTAACCGCGCCTCGGTCTTGGGAAGTTCGATTGGATCGACATCGAGGCCGAGCAACCACCCACCCGGTTGCAGGCGCTCCAGGATGGCCAGCGCGTGTCCCCCGCCGCCGAGCGTGCAGTCGACGGCGACCTCGCCGGGGGCCGGCCGGAGGTGCTGCAAGACCTCAGCGACCATGATCGGCCGGTGGGTGGTCGGTGCCGTGATCATCGCCCGCGCGCGGCTAATGACAGACGTTGAGGCCACGATCGAGCACGCTGCCCCTCGGATCCATGAACTCCCACTCGTAGAGGGCCGGCTCCAGCTTGAGCCGCAGCAGGCCGTGCGACGAGATCAGCCGCTCTGAGTGCGGCGCGGTTCGCGCGCGCCCGTACTCCGGGGCGCCGCCGGTGCCGGCGATGAACAGCCGGATGCCGCGGGCCGGGTCCGAGCGGCCGTTCGCGTCCTGGGGCGCGTGCCGTTCGTAGAGATGATCGTGGCCCGCCACCACCACGTCGACGCCCCGCTCGTGCATCACACTCCACAGGTCGCGCAATTGCGGATTGGGGCCGTTCGGCCCTGAACTGTCGAACGGATAGTGCATGACCGCCATGGTGCACCGCGCCGGGTTGGCCGCCAGTTCCGCGCGAACCCATTCGAGCTGCGCCGAGTTGCGCGCAATCGGGACCTGCGAATTGAGCATCAGCACCTGCCACGTCGCCGAGCGCACGGAGTAGTAGCCGCGGCGCGCCGGGCCGGCGCGCTCGGCGAAATACGTGAAGTAGCCATCGGCGCCGGCGGTCTGGTAGTCGTGGTTGCCGGGCGCCGCCCAGAAGCGCGAGCGGAAGCGGCCGAAGTCGGGATCGAAGCAGCGCTGGAACTCGTTCATCGTGCCGTGGTGATACGCGAGATCCCCGGCCAGGAAGATGTCGCCGCCGAGCGTGGCCATCAGCCGAGACAACAGGGGCATGGCGGGCGCGCCGCACCAGCCGGTGTCGCCGACGACGTTGACCCAATTGGTGACCGGCGCCGGGGGCGCAGGCGGCGTCGTGAGGCCGGCCGGTGACTCGTTGACGGGAACCTCGATCGCGGTATTGGAAGTGGTGACCACCGGCGGCAGCGCCGTGGGCGATGTGGGCGTGCCGGCCGAGCCGCCACACGCACCAGTCGCGATGGCACACCCCAGGAACAGGGTCAGCCCGAATGCCCGGGGCGTGGGGGGCCTCATTAATGCAGTTCTGCCCACCCGGCCGGATTAAACCCGGCGGCTGGATGACTCGTCTATATTGTGTACCGTGCGTAAGGCCATGGCAACGTTGATAAGCATCGTGGCCGCCATGCTTTGCCTGGTGGCTGGGCCGGTGCGGGCGCAGCCGGCCGGCGAGCTTTTTGCCGGCGAAACCCTCCAGCGGGTCGATCTGTTGCTGCATTCGGCCGACTGGGCAAAGCTCAAGGCCAACTTCCGCGAGGACACCTATTACCCGGCCGACCTCGTGTGGAACGGCCAGACGGTGCGCAACGCCGGCATCCGGTCCCGGGGCCGCGGCTCTCGCAGCGACACCAAGCCGGGGTTACGCGTCGACTTCGACCGCTATGCGAGCGGCCAGACGTTCCTGGGCCTGAAGTCGTTCATCCTCGACAACTTGACGCAAGACCCGTCGGGCATTCACGAAACGGTCGCCGCCGGCTTCTACGCGCGGCTGGGGATCCCGGTGTCGCGCGAGATTCACACCCGCCTCTACGTCAACAACCAGTACGTGGGCGTCTATGCGATTGTCGAATCGGTCGACAAGGACATGCTGGCGCGCGTCTTCGGCGAAATCGGCACCGACACCCAGAACGACGGCTACCTGTTCGAATTCAAGTACCAGGACGAATGGCGGTTCACGAATCTCGGCAGCAGCCTCGCGCCGTACAAGCTGCGGTTCGAGGCCACGACCCATGAATCGAAGAGCGATGAAGAGAAGTACCGGCTGATTGAAACGCTGGTGCGGCTGACCAACGACACCCCGGCCGCCGACCTGCCCGCCGCCATCGGCGGGCTGCTCGACCTGCCAGCCTTCGTGCGCTTTGTCGCGGCGCAGAATTTCCTGGCCGAGACCGACGGGTTCCTTGGCGCGTTCGGCATGAACAACTTCTACCTCTACCGCCTCGAGAACCAGAACCTCCACACGCTGATCATGTGGGACGCCGACAACACCTTCTACTCGCCCGAGCTGCCCACTAACGACTGGGGCGTCGGCACGGTGTTGATGGAGAAGCTGATGTCGCTGGCCGAGTATGCCGCGATCTACCGCTCGGAGATGACCCGCGCGATCGAACTGGCGGAAGCCGACAACTGGCTCGACACCGAGATCATCCGCCAGGTGCAGCGCATCGATACCGCGATGAAGGAAGATCCGGCAAAGCCCTATTCGAATGCCACTTACGAGGGGGCGGCGGGAACGATGCTGAGCTTCGCGCGGGCGCGCGTGAGGTTCGTGAAGTGCGAGCTCGATCGAGGAGCCGGCAACACCAGTTGCCGGTCCTGATCGCTATTTCTAGTTCGTTACCGTCACCACGACATCTTTGGGTGTGTTGAGCGCGCCGTCTGACGCGAGGCAGCGAATCGTGTAGGTGCCGGGATCCTCGAAGGTCACCGACACGGTGTACTTGCCGTCGGGCGGAATGGCCGGCGCCATCCAGCGCGGCGCCCACGGCGAGTTGGCGCCGGCGCGGGTGTCTTCCCACACCTTGGCCTGGCGCGGCGTGAACGTCACCCGGCCCGCGCCGCGATACACAAAGCACGAGTGACGCAGCCCGGTCTGGCTGCCGACGGTGATGGCAGAGGGCGGGCGCTGCGTCGCCGGGTCGAACGCGACGGTGCCGCGCGGCGTCGGCGCGGGC
>SXGQ01098341.1_pt1 | contig 39979 bp, 51 predicted proteins | sample 3178371 | NCBI WGS metagenome assembly SXGQ01 (sample SAMN11356859, study PRJNA531348) | freshwater metagenome | isolation source: freshwater sample F1-20 | place: China: Fuxian Lake, Yuxi | collected 2017-12-25
ACAGTCAAAACTTTCGACAAGTCATAGCAAGCATCTTTTGCAATTTTTGCTTCGGCATCGTTTTTAACCCACAACTTGCCAAGAATTTGACCACCCAAACTTTTTAGTGCGGCAGCCGCGGTAACACCTTCGGGTGTGCCACCGATACCCATCAGCACATCGACGCCAAGATTTGGTGAGGCGGCCGCGATTGCGCCGGCGATATCGCCGTCACTGATTAAGTGGATGGAGCCATCTCACCCACGCTTCCAACTCTACTTGCTATCATAGAAGAATTCGTGAGTTTAAATTCTTCCCTAATTGAACTATAACATTTTTGAAAAATTTTTCGAGTCTTAAATGAAAAAAAAAAATTTAGATGGTAGTCTTTTAACTTTAGGAGCTTCTCTTTGGTGGGGTATAATTGGTGTAATTTATTTCAAATTTGTTTCTTTTGCTGATCCAATTGAACTTGTAATTCATAGAACTATCTGGACTGCAGTTATACTTATAATAACAACTTATATCTACTCGAAATGGAATATTTTTTTAAAAGTTCTCGAAGATAAAAAAAAATTTTTTCTATTGAGTATAACTAGTATTCTTGTGATGTTTAATTGGTTTACTTGGCTTTATTCAATTTCAGTTAACAAACTAATTGATGCTAGTTTTGGTTATTATATATTTCCAATTTTTAGTATTTTTTTTGGAATAATTTTTTTAAAAGAAAAATATAACAAAAATAAAATTATTGCTGTTCTTTGTGTATTTATTGCTATTTTATATTTATTTTTACAATATAAAACCTTACCTTGGATTGGCCTATCTCTTGCCATTACTTGGAGTCTCTATGGTCTAATTAGAAAAAAAATTAATGTTGATTCAGACATAGGATTGCTTTTTGAAACTTTACTTCTTTTACCTTTTGCCATTATTGTTTTTTTATATCTTATTAAGTTAAATCTTAATGTTTTTTCTTTAAATGAAATTAAACTTTCCTTTTATCTATTATGGGCCGGACCTGTTACTTTAATTCCATTATATTTATATACAAAAGGTTTTCAGCTTGTTGGCATAGGTACCGCAAGTATGATTTATTTGGTTGCTCCTACTTCACAAGTTTTGTTAGGAACGCTAGTTTATGGTGAAAGTATAGACATTCATAAGATGATAAGCTTTTTCTTTGTTGGGATCGCTGTATCTATTTATTTAAATGAAATTAAAAAAGAATAATTACTATTTTATTTCATTTACACTGTTGAGACTTATATAATTAAACTTTAATTTTTTATTTTTAAACAGAATAATTATAAACATTGGGATAAAAGTTGCTAAAATAAAAGACCAAAATAAAAGAGCTGTTGAAATCCATTTAGGAAAAAGTTCTACCTTAAATAATTCCCCTACAATAAAACTAGTTTGGAAAGATTGATCTGGAAAAAAACTAAGACCAAAAATCAGTCCAGCTAAAATAGAATAAAATATAACTTTGTTAGATATATTGCCTTTATACATTCCATAGAAAACAGGAAAAAAAGCTGCACAACATAAAAGATCTGCAAATAGGAACATAAATAATACGCTATTACCTTTTGAGGCTGTATAAAAAACAAACAAGGATAAAATTATTACACTATATTTAGATAATAGAAGATAATTTTTATTATTTTTAAGTTTTATAAATTTACGAGCTTCAATTGTTATTAAAGTTGAAATAGCATTTATTAGAGTGTCCATTGAACTAATCACAAGCACAACAACTAAAATTAATAAACATATACTTAAAAATATATTTTTATCTTGGTCTAAGAGAAGTGAGAAAAAAATTGTACTGGGATCTGGTGATTTTCCTATTCCTACAGCAATAATTCCAATAAACCCTAAAATAAAAATAAAAGGAATTACAATACAACAAGCAGAAATAAACCCAACTTTTAGATCCTCTATACTTTTTGCCGCGTAAACTCTTTGCCATATTCCTTGATCAAACAAGTTTGTTGCAAAAACTGCTATAAAAAAAGTAATTCCAGATGTATAGCCATAAAAATAATTTTTACTTAGTAAAAAATTTGCTTTTTCGTTTATTTTTTCTAAGGATGAAATATTAATATTTGAATTGTAAATATGATGAATTGCAAAAGTTAAAAATATTAAAATAACTATAAATTGAATTTTATCCGTAAATATAGAAACTTTAAGTCCTCCATATAAAGTATAACTTAGTGTTGTAACTAAAATTATTAATGAAGTTTGCCACAGAGGTATTCCAGATATTAATTTTATAACTTTAGCTACTGCGGTAACTTCTGCTGTTAAATAAACAAGCATATAAAAAATTGTTAAAATCATAACTAAATTGAAAACGGATCTATTGAATCTAATAAAAACGAATTGAGTTAAACTATTTCCATTTGGCATAATTTTTCTTAATCTTTTGCCAAAAAAATAAAATGCTAGAAATGGAAATCCCTGACCTAAAGAATATCCTATTATAGCACCAAGCCCACCCCACGTAGCTGCCTCTGCTGGACCAATTAAAATCCATACTCCAAAACACGAGGCTATCAATGTAGCTGTGAGAGTTTTTTTTCTTATTTCTCTATCAGCATTTAAATATGATTTTATAGAATAATTTTTTTTTGAATAAATAATACCTACTACGGCAAAGATTACACTTATGGTTACTAATAATAGTATTGTTATTGATTGACTGATGTAAACTTGGTTCATTTTCTCCCTTCGTTGTAATTACACAACAGGTTCTTTGGGTATAATCTCAGCTGTTAAGCACCCCAGAAACTATATTTTTTTACTTTAAATTTTTTTTCTTGTCAACTTTGTAATCTTAATACCGGTAAATCTTCAAAGGAAGATGTATCTATTTTAGAAAAATGTTCTCTTCTCATTTTCCAACTATTATTTAAGCCCGCCTGAACTATACTAATTGAATTCCTTCCGTACTTTTTATTTGTGCAATCTATAGCTTTCATTAATGATTTTGATTTATTTTCTAATAGTGGGGTTAGTAAATTAAATTCATTTTTCGTAGCATCGCACAACTTATCAAGTATTACTCCTGATTTTTGATAAAAATAGCCATATTTATAAATAGTATTTAATCCTTCGATGGCTGCTTTAATTAACTCTAGGCTATTACTCGTTGCTACAGGCAAATCTATTGTTGTTGAATTAGAATAATATTCTCTATGCCTGTCAAAAGGACTTGTTCTAATAAAAACAGTTATTGATTTTGTTAACTGATTATCTCCTCTAATTTTTTCTGCAGCAGATAAGCAATGTGTTGTTATAGATTCTTTTAACTTTTCAATGCTTTCTACTTTCTTTCCGAAAGATCTAGAAACACAACAACTTTTTCTTTTTAATTCTTCCGTTTCTAAATTGATACAAGGTATACCTCTAAGTTCCATAACTGTTTTAGCTCCAGTTACATTTGTATTTTTTTTAACCCAAATATTAGATATGTTTTTTAATTTGTAGGCAGTATCTATACCATTTTTCATATATAATTTTGACAATTGTTTCCCTACGCCCCAAATATCAGAAATAGGAAATTTTTTTAACTCTTCATCTATATTTTCATATAGAATCATTACTCCTGTTTTATTTTTTTTAGCTATATGGTTTGCCACCTTGCTTAATGTTTTAGTATTAGCTATTCCAATACTAGTTGGTATGCCTGTCCATTTTAAAATTCTTGATCTAATTTCTTTGCCGAACTCCTCAAGTCTTTTTTGCTGGACAAATGTTAGGTTTAAGAATGCTTCATCAATTGAATATATTTCCATTTTGTCAGAAAATTCTTTTAAAATTTTCATAACTCTTCTAGAAATATCACCATATAAAGCAAAATTTGAAGAAAAAATATGAACATTATTTTTTTTAACTAATTCTTTTACTTTAAAATAAGGCTCTCCCATTTTAATGCCAATTTTTTTGGCTTCTTCGGATCTGGAAATTACACACCCGTCATTGTTTGAAAGCACTACAACTGGTTTATTAATTATTTTAGGGTTAAATAATCTCTCACATGAAACATAAAATGAATTACAATCAATTAAAGCGATATTATTATTTTTTTTACTGTAGTTTGTGTATGACATAAGTTACAACTCCCCAAATTATAACCTCAGGATTTTTACTTAAATTAATTTTATCAATAATATTTTTTGATCCCGATGTTAGATAGTTAATTTCTTTTTCTTTAATAAGTGTTTTAACAACTAGCTCTTCATTAACGTTTGCGATGACTATTGAAAAATTTTTTGGATTAATGCTTTTATCTACAATCAAAAGATCTCCATCATAAATACCTGCTTCTTGCATGGATTTTCCTTGAACTCTTATTATGAAAGTTGCGGGCGCATTTGTTATTAAGTAAGTATTTAAGTCTAAATCATCCTCAATATAATCAGTTGCAGGGGAAGGAAAACCGGCCCCTACTTTGTGTAAATAAAATGGTATTGTTAGCTTCATAATGTTCTTGTTTTGTTCTCTTATATCTTTTATGAAGTGATAAAGTCAAACAAAAAATTTAATTAAAAAAACGTGTCAAATGGTCTAAAGACAAGAGACTAAAAACATGAGATTAAATCAATGTGAAAAAAATTTTAATTGCTACAATCTTAATACTTACCACAGTAACTGCTAACGCTGAAAGTAGACTTCAAAAAATTTTAAAAAATGGAGAGCTTCGTGTTGGAACAACTGGGGACTTCCCACCAATGAGCATTAAAGATCCTGCTACAAATACATATAAAGGTTTTGATATAGATGTAACAACGGAACTTGCAAAAGATTTAGGTGTTAAAGTAACTTATGTTCCTTCGGATTGGAAAACTATTGTATCTGGTATCGCAGCTGATAAGTATGATATTTCAACAAGCGCTACAATAAATCCTCAAAGAGCACTACAAGCTGGCTTTAGCATGTCATATTATAAATACGCGACTGTTCCATTAGTTTTAAAAAAAAATAAAAATAAGTTTCCAACTTGGGAAAGCTTAAATAACTCAAATGTTATAATAGCTACAACATTAGGTACTTCTCAAGAAGCTAAAGCAAAAGAATTTTTTCCTAAATCAAAATTAGTTTCTATCGAGGCACCAGCAAGAGACTACCAAGAAGTTTTATCTGGAAGAGCTGATGGACATATAACAAGTTCCACAGAAGCTTATGCTTTAATTAAAACATATCCCGAATTATCAATAGTTGAAGATGGGGGAAAAAATCCAGCCTCATTAGCCTGGTTGATTGATCAGAACGATCAAGTATGGATAAATTATATTAACCACTGGATTGAAATTAAAAAAACATCAGGTTTTTTTGATGAACTTTTAGCTAAGTACAATCTTAAAAGTTTATAATTTACGTATTAATTCTTTACTTATTTAATTATAATTATTAAGTGAAATTTTCAAAATATCTAATTTTATTTCTTATCATAACAGGTTGTAGCTCAACTTTTGAATGGAGTTGGTATTTATTAGATCCAAATACAATTAAAGGACTTACTAATGTAAAATTTTTAATAAGTGGTTTTGCAATTACCATTTACATATCAGTTATTTCAATTATTCTTTCTATGACTCTAGGATTAATGGTTGCATTACCCTCGCTGGTAAATAATAAATTCTTAACGTATCTGAATATATTTTATGTTGAAGTTATAAGAGCAATTCCTTTATTAGTTTTAATATTATGGATCTATTATGGTTTACCTATAATGTTGGGTATTAGCTTTTCACCTTTTGTATCTGGCATTATTGCCTTAACTATTAGTGATAGTGCGTTCCAAGCAGAGATTTTTAGGGCTGGTATCAATAGTATCTATAAAGGACAACACGAAGTTGCGGAATCATTAGGTATGAATTTTTGGAAAAAAATGAGATTAGTAATACTGCCCCAAGCCATTAAAACAATATTACCTGCTTTAGCTAATCAATTTGTCTATGTACTTAAAATGTCTTCTCTAGTCTCTATAATTGGTATTGCAGATCTTACAAGAAAAGCTAATGAACTAGTTGTCAGTACCTATAGACCTTTAGAAATATATACTTTTTTAATTTTAGAATATTTAATTTTGATTTTAATAGTTTCTTATTTCGTAAGAAAATTAGAAAATAAATTAAAATACAAATAACTTATTAAAACTTAACTTAAGCTGTTTTCTTAGAAAAAAAGGAATAAATAAGAGAACAATTAATCCCATAGCCCAGTTTGTAACCATAATTGTGTAGAAAATATCTTTATAGTCTCCATTTTGAATATTGATGACATACCAGAGAGAAAGAAAAGGAAACAATGTTAATCTTAATATGGTCATGTAAAGACTAAAAATTGGTTTTTTTATAGCTTGAAATAATGCAGATGTGACAAAAAAAATTGGATAAGCAGGACCAATTAAAGCAGCTATCTTTAAATAAATAACTGCACTTTCAATTACCTTCTGATCATCTGTAAACAAAGAAATCACTATAGTTGAAGAAAAGTAAATAATAATTCCTGCTACTGCCATAAAGCAAATACCAAAAAATAATGATTTAACGTAAACTTCTTTAACACGAGTGTAAATTTTTGCACCAAAGTTTTGTCCAGCTATAGATAAAACTGCTGTATTTAATCCAATGATAGGTAATAGTAAAACTTGTTCAATTCGAACAGCAGTTCCGTATCCGGCGGTAGCTAGTTCACCAAACTTACCAACAAAATAAAAAATATTAAATATACCAAACATAATCAACAACATGGTAAACATAATGGGTAAAGATTGTTTTAATAAATTTTGTAAATAAATTATTTTTGGAACAAAACATTGTAGTGTTAAATATTTTTTTAATTCACAATTATAAACTTTATAAATTAAATAGATTGTGCTTAAAGATTGAGCGATTAAAGTTGCAATAGCCAAACCAGCTATTCCAAAAGGAGGTATAATTCCATATCCATAAATGAATAAAGGATTTAAAAAAATATTTGCAAAAAAAGAAAATATTAAAACATTTCTATAACTTTTAGTATCCCCTTGAGAGGTTAATGTTCCGTTAAGAGATAATTGGACTAATAAAATTATTGAACCATAAAAAATAACATCTAAGTATTTGCGTGTTAAAATTATACTTTCGGCTGTAGAGCCTATTATTTTTAACAAAAAATCTGAAAAATTGAGACCAAGAAAAGTGACTAAAGAAGCAATTATAATTGCAAAAGTAACTGATTGAGCAACATATAAAGAGGCTTCTTTATTTTCTTTTGCTCCAATTGCATTACTAATTAAAGCCTGAGTTCCAGCCTGGATCCCGATCCCTATGGAAACAGCTATAAAAGAAATTGGCCAAGATTTCGCTACTGCAGAAAGGGCCTCTGGTGATATTTTTCCAGCAAAATAAGTGTCAACTAAATTGTAAAAGGTCATAAACAAGGACCCTATGCTCGCTGGCACAGTAACTTTTCTAAGTAGTGGCCAGATGGAACCTTTGGTTAAATCCATAAAATGAAGCTTTTAAAAATTATTTAAATTCTTTTTGGAATATATGCTTTGTTCCAAAATGTTTAGCAAGGCTTATCTGCTTTTGTCTCATCCTAAATCTTTCCATTTGATTTGGAGTTAATTTATCGTGACAATTAGAACAAGAAACGCCCTCTTCATATTTTTTTGATTTTTTCTCTAATAGAGATATTGGCGTTCTACAGCCGCCGCATATTGAGTAAGTACCTTGCTCAAGTTTGTGCTTTACAGAAACTCTATTGTCGAACACATAACATTCACCTTTCCATAAACTTTTTCCTTTTTTTACTTTATCTAAATAATTAAGAATACCACCTTTAAGTTGATAAACATTTTTAAATCCCTTGTTTAACAAATATGCTGAGGCCTTTTCACATCGAATCCCACCAGTACAAAACATTGCTACGGGCTGAGTTTTTTTTATTTTTTTTAAGAATTTTGGGAAATCTTTAAAGTGATTAACGTTTGGATTTACTGCACCTTGAAAAGTGCCCACTTTATATTCAAAAGATTTTCTAGCATCAATTAGAAAAGTTTTTTTATTTATAATTATATCGTTCCATTTGTCAGGTTCTATATATTGATTTTTTTGCTTAGTTTTTTTATCTAATTGCAAACCAATCGGCACTACTTCTTTCTTTATTTTAACTCGCGCTCTATGAAAAGGTTGAAATCTAGATAAAGAATTATTTTTATTATCAAAATTTTTAATTTTAAATATTGTAAATATTTTTTTTTGTATTTTGTTTAAGTTAATTTTTTTTCCAGCAATAGTTCCATTGATACCCTCATTAGCTAGAATGATAGTACCCCTAACATGATTTTTAATCATTGAAGTCTGTAAAAGATATTTGTTATTTTTTAAATTTTTTAATTGTGTAAACTTATAAAAACCAAGGATGTTAAACATTATATCTTTCTACAAACAGTAAGACCGTCTCCTAAAGGAATAATAATTTGTTCAGTATGTTTATCATTTTTAACATATTCGTTAAAATCTCTAATTATATGAGTAAATTTATCATTATTATTTTCATCAGCAACTTCTCCGTGCCAAAGAACGTTGTCTATAATAATTAAACCTTCTTTATTGGTTAATTCTAAGGCGTAATCATAATATTTTTTATAATTTTCTTTATCGGCATCAATAAATATAAGATCGAAAATATTATTTTCTTTTTTTAAATCCATAAGAGACTCTAATGCGGGCTTAATTATTGTTTCAATTTTATGTTCTTGATTTGCTTTTTTAAAAAAAGCTTTTGCAATTATATTAGTTTCTAAATTTTTATCTAAAGCGATAATATTTCCATTTAGTGGTAGAGCTAATGCCATCGATAATGCGCTTAGGCCTGTAAATGTACCAATTTCTAAAATTTTTTTTACTTTTGAAACTTTAATTATAAGGTCTAAAAATTGACATTGAACAGGAGATATTTGCATTCTTTTAATATCTCCAAGGGTTTCATTGTAGGAAATTATTTCTTTTTGGATTGGATGTAATTTTTTACTATGTTTTTCTATATAAATTTCTAATTTTTTTGTAATTTCTAAATTTTGACCCATTTAAATTAGCTACTTAAGTTTTTTTTTGAGTATATCATTAACTAATTGAGGATTGGCAGTTCCACCAGAAACTTTCATTACTTGTCCAACAAAAAAACCAAATAATTTATCTTTACCAGATTTATATTGTTCGACCTCATTTTTATTATCTGTTAAAATTTTTTCAATAATTATCTCTAATTCTTTAGGGTCACTTTTTTGTTTTAATCCTTTTTCCTTAATAATCTTAATAGGATCTCCTCCTTTTTCTTTCATAACTTCAAAAACATCTTTTGCAGCTCTACCTGAAACTAAACCAGATGAGATAGAATTTATCAAACTTGCCATTTGTTTAACTTTAATTGGGGATTCAGATATTGATATATTTTTTTCATTAAGCGAAGCAAAAAAATCTCCAATTATCCAATTGGTAGCTAATTTTCTATCAGCGGTTTTAATTACCTCCTCAAAATATGCGGCTATTTCTTTTTCTGAAACTAAAACATTGGCTTCATAAGGACTTAAAGAATAATCTTTAATAAACCTTTCTTTTTTTTGATCCGGTAACTCAGGTAATTCATTTTCAATTTTTTCAATTAATTTTTCATCTAAATTTAAAGGTAATAAATCAGGATCCGGAAAATATCTATAATCATGAGCATCTTCTTTAGATCGCATTGATCTAGTTTCGTTTTTTTTTATATCAAAAAGTCTGGTTTCTTGATGAATAAATTGACCAGACTCTAAGAGTGTAACTTGTCTTCTGGCTTCATAGTCTACTGCCATTTGCATAAATTTTATTGAGTTTACATTCTTAATTTCGCATCTTGTTCCTAATTTTGTTTCACCTAGTTTTCTAACAGAAACATTGACATCGGCTCTAAGAGATCCTTCTTGCATGTTGCCATCACATGTCCCCAAATATCTCATTATTGATCGTAGTTTTTTTATATATGCATTTACTTCCTCAGGAGATCTCAGGTCTGGTTTACTAACTATTTCCATTAAAGCAACTCCAGAACGATTAAGATCAACAAATGTATTGCTTGGATCTAAATCATGAATACTTTTTCCTGCGTCTTGTTCTAGATGAAGTCTTTCGATACCAATTTTTTTGCTACCAAATAATAAATCAAGATTGACCTCACCTTCTCCCACAATTGGATTTTTATATTGAGATATTTGATAACCTTGAGGTAGATCTGCATAAAAATAGTTTTTTCTATCAAAAACAGAGTAAGAATTAATTTTAGCATTTAATCCTAAACCTGTTTTTATTGCTTGGTGAATACAAAATTCATTAATAACTGGTAACATACCTGGAAAAGCAGAATCTATTAAACTTACTTGTGTATTTGGTTCAGCACCAAATTTAGTCGAGGAACCTGAAAATAATTTTGAATTTGAGGATACTTGTGCATGAACTTCAAGTCCAATAACTACTTCCCATTTTGCAGTTTTACCTTCTATCAAATATTTTGAATTATCTTTACTCATTATTTATTTTTCCCACCATTTAGAAATGTTTTGTTTAATGTTAACTTTGCTCTCAATTGCATAAGCTAAATTTAATATAGTTTGTTCACCAAGTGGTTTGCCTATTAACTGTAGACCTAAAGGCAAATTATTTTTGTCATGACCTGCAGGTACAGACATTGCGGGTATACCAGCTAAATTAATAGGTACGGTAAAAATATCATTTAAATACATAGAAATAGGATCGTCTTTTTTTTCACCAATTTTAAAAGCAGCACTTGGAGTAGATGGTGTTAATATTGCATCCACTTGATTAAAAGCCTTATCAAAATCATTTTTTATTAATTGTCTTACTTTTTGTGCTTTTAAATAGTATGCATCATAATAACCTGATGAAAGAACATAAGTTCCTATAAGTATCCTTCTTTTAACTTCATCGCCAAAACCTTCAGATCTAGTATGCTCATACATTTCAATTAAATTTTTACCCTTTGAAGATCTGTAGCCATACCTAACGCCATCATAACGAGCTAAATTAGAGGAAGCTTCTGCTGGCGCTACAATATAGTATGTGGGAAGAGCGTATTCAGTATAAGGCAATGAGATATCAATTATCTGGGCACCTTCTTCTTTTAAAATTTTTTTACCTTTTTCCCAAAGTTCTTCTATTTCGTTAGGCATACCAATAACTCTGTATTCCTTTGGGATTCCTATTTTTAAGCCTTTTACTTTTTTTGATAAATTTTTTGAGTAATTTTCTTTTTTTTTATCGATAGAAGTTGAATCTTTAGGATCAAAACCGACCATAGCTTCTAACATTAAAGCACAATCAGAGACCGTCTTTGTCATTGGACCTGCTTGATCTAAGGATGAAGCAAAAGCTACTATCCCCCATCTTGAACAAAGACCATAAGTAGGTTTCAAACCTACGGTGCCTGTAAAAGATGCTGGTTGCCTTATAGAACCTCCGGTATCAGTTCCAATAGTTGCAGGAGTAAGATCTGCAGCAAGTGCACTAGCTGAACCTCCAGATGAACCTCCAGGAACTGTATTTTCTTTAATGGGGTTCATAACATTCCCAAAAAAGCTAGTCTCATTAGAAGAACCCATAGCATATTCATCACAATTTAATTTACCTAAAAGAAAAGCTCCTTCCTTCCATAAATTATTTGTAACTGTCGATTCATAGCTGGGAATAAAGTTTGATAACATTTTACTAGCAGCGGTGGTTTTCACGCCACTTGTGCAAAATAAATCTTTAACAGCAAGAGGTATGCCGGGTAACAAACAATCATAATTTGGTTTTTGATCGAAATTTTTTGCTTTTGTTGTGGCTAAATCAAAACATTCAGTAATATATGAATTAAGTTTTTTTCCTTTTTTTATATTATTTATATAAGCTAGAGTTAGCTCTTCAGATTTTATTTCTTTTTTTCGGATTAAGTCAATGCTTTCGATTAAACTATTTTTGGTTAAGTCAAACATTTACTCAATAACCTTAGGCACAATAAAAAAATTTTCATTTTTATTTGGTGCGTTTTCCAAAATTTTATCTCGAATATTTCCATCATTTACATTGTCTTTTCTCATTCTTAAAGAATGATCAAGGATTGAGGTTAAGGGTTTTACATTAGTAGTGTTTATTTTATTTAATTTTTCAATAAAATTAAAAATATTAGATAAATCCTTTGAAAGGTTATCTGCCTTCTTCTCATCTAATGATATTCTGGCTAGTTTGCTTGTGTGTTTAATTTTATCTTTATCTATGGACATTTGTGATCTATGTTTATTTTAGGAAACTTTTATCATAATTTATAACACAATCATGCTCGATATTGAAGAATTTGAAAAAAAAATAGACAAAAAATCAAGATTATTAGGGATAGATCCTGGTAAGAAAAGATTGGGTATAGCAATATGTGATGAAAATAAAATTATAGCTACTCCTTATACAACTTTGATTAAAAATAATTTTTCAGAATTCTTAAATGAAATAAATAAAATTATTAAAGAAAATAATATTAAAGGTATCATTGTAGGAAATCCTATTAACCTAGATGGATCGACCAGTCATTCTTCTCAATCCGCAAAAGATCTTGCTATTAATCTGTCAAAAAATATTACGATACCTATCACTTTGTGGGATGAGAGACTTTCAAGTAGAGGTGCATTTAATTTATCCAATGATTTAAATGTTAATACGACTAAAAAAATAAGCAAATTGGATGAAAATTCTGCTGCTTTTATTCTTCAAGGAGCTTTGAATTTTTTAAGCAGAAAAAATGCTTGATCTCCTCATACAAAAGGCCTATAGAGTTGATTTTAATGGCAGTTCAAAAAAAGACTTCGGCTATTAAAAGCACTCCAAGACATCTCTTAGGTATTCAAAATTTATCCATTCAAGACGCTAAAATAATACTTGAACAAGCTAAAACCTACATATCCTTAAATAGAAGTCCTTCAAAAAAACTAGATATTTTAAGAGGAAAAACACAAATTAATTTATTCTTCGAGCCTTCAACGAGAACTCAAAGTTCTTTTGATTTAGCCGGAAAAAGACTTGGTGCTGATGTTATGACAATGAATATCGATAACTCAGCTCTTAAAAAAGGTGAAACTTTAATGGACACAGCAATGACTTTAAATGCAATGCACCCAGATATCATTGTTATTAGACATCATGACTCAGGTGCACCTAATTTACTTTCTCAGAAAGTTAATTGTGCTGTAATTAATGCCGGGGACGGTAGAAGAGAACACCCAACACAAGCACTATTAGATGCTCTAACAATTATTAATCGAAAAGGTAAAATTGAAGGATTGAAGATTGCTATTTGTGGCGACATTCTTCACTCGCGCGTAGCAAGGTCAAATATTTATTTAATGAACATGCTAGGTGCAGAAATAAATGTCATTGGACCAAAAACACTAATGCCAAGATCAATTGAACGACTAGGTGTTAAAAGTTTTACTGATATGAAAAAAGGTTTAGATAAATGCGACATTGTAATGATGTTAAGATTGCAGAATGAAAGAATGCAAGGTTCTTTTCTGCCATCCAAAAGAGAATATTATGAATTCTTTGGGCTAACTCCAGAAAAATTAAAATTCGCAAGTAAAGATGCCTTAATAATGCATCCTGGACCAATGAATAGAGGTGTTGAAATAGATACAAAACTAGCTGATGACATCAATGTAAGTCTTGTCAAAGAACAAGTTGAGTTAGGTGTTGCGGTGAGAATGGCATGTTTAAAAATTTATTGTAAATAAATGAATGAAAAAATATTAATTAACGCTCACATTATCGATCCCTCACAAAAAATGGATGAGAATGGATCAATTATAATTGATTATAAGGGAAAAATTAAAGCAATAGGAAAAACTGTAAAAAAATCCGATGCTTCTTCTTCGGTAGAAATTATAGACGTAAAAAATCATATTGTAATTCCAGGCATCGTTGACATGAAGGCATTTGTTGGAGAACCTGGTTTTGAATATAAAGAAAATTTTAGGACATTAAGCCAGGCAGCTTTAGCTGGCGGTGTAACATCAGTTGTTACCATGCCAAACACTAAACCATTTATTGACAACGTTTCAATGGTCGACTTTATAATTAGAAGAGGTAGAGATAAAGCCTCAATCAATTTATTCCCCTGTGCCACTTTAACTAGAGAAATAGGCGGAAAAGAAATGTCTGAGTTTGGTCTGCTTTCAGCAAAAGGAATTATCGGTTTTTGTGATGTAATTAAAACAATTCAAAATACTAAAACTATGGCAAGAATAATGGACTATGCTTCAGATTTAGGCGTTTTAATTATGCAACATGCAGAAGACTACGAACTTTCAAAAGATGGTTGTATTAATGAAGGCGAGGTTTCAACACGATTAGGTCTTGAGGGAATATCTTATATAGCTGAAAAAATCATCATAGAGAGAGATTTATCTTTGTTAAGTGAATTTCCTTGCAGATATCATATCAATCAAATCAGCTCGAAAGAATCTTTAGAGGTTATTAAAAAAAATAAAGAAAAAGGATTAAAATTCAGTGTGGGTGTGTCTATTAATAATCTTTCACTAAATGAAAATGACATAGGAGATTTTAAAACTTTTCTAAAACTTTCTCCTCCCCTTAGACTTGAAGATGATAGAGTAGCGTTAGTCCAGGGTGTAAAATCAGGTCTGATTGATGTGATTGTATCTGATCATACGCCTGAAGATGAGGAAGCAAAACGGCTTCCGTTTGCTCAAGCCTCAACTGGAGCAATAGGAATAGAAACTCTTCTTCCGCTAGCTTTAGAGATGCATCACAACGAGTCTCTTAGTCTTATGAAGATAATTGAAACTTTAACTATAAATCCAGCTAAAATTTTAAAAATAAATAAAGGTACATTAAAAAAAGGAGCAGATGGAGACATTTGCGTCTTTGATTTAAATAAACCATGGGTAGTTAATGGCGATAATTTAAAATCTAAATCAAAAAATACAGCTATTGAAGGAAGAAAGCTTCAAGGAAAAGTTATTATGACTTTTTTAAATGGTGATCTAATATTTAAATTATAGTGAATATAGAAATTTTATATACTGCAATTTACTCTTATCTTTTAGGATCTATACCTTTTGGTTATGTCTTAATAAAATTTTTTTTAAATGAAGATCTTAGAAAAATAGGATCAGGTAATATAGGCACCACTAATGTTCTTAGGACTGGTAAAAAATCTTTAGGTGTACTTACTTTATTTTTAGATGGATTAAAGGGATATATTGCACTAACTATAACTTTTATTTATTTCCCTGATTATATTTATTTATCTGCTTTAATATGTTTTCTTGCCCATATATTTCCAGTTTGGTTAAAATTTAAAGGCGGTAAAGGAATAGCAGTATTTTTAGGTATTCTTTTTTGTCTATCAATTAAATTTGGAATAATTTTTATAATTTCTTGGATTTTAATTTTATATCTAACAAAATATTCTTCAGTTTCTTCTTTAATGTCTACAGGATTAATTTTTTTATATTCGATTTACTTAAAAAATTCTTTTGAAAGCTTATTTTTTTTTATAATTCTTGTTATTGTAATTTATACCCATAGAGAGAATATAATTCGTCTTAAAAATAAAAAAGAAAATAAAATCACTCTTTAAAAGACTTTTTGTCATAAAATTATTCTAATATTTGACAAATGTATGAAGATTTGTAAGTAGATACGTGAATGAATTTAGTTATTGTTGAAAGTCCTGCAAAAGCGAAAACAATTAACAAATATCTTGGAAAAGATTATTTAGTTTTAGCAAGTTATGGACATATAAGAGATTTACCTTCTAAAAATGGCTCTGTAAATCCTGAAAAAAATTTTGAAATGTTATGGGAAATAGATTCTTTCTCAAAAAAATATTTAAAAGAAATAACAGATGCTGTTAAAGATTCTGATAAAATAATATTAGCAACTGATCCAGATCGTGAAGGTGAAGCTATAGCATGGCATGTTAAAGAATATTTAAATTCTACCAAAGCTTTAAAAGATAAAACATTAGAGAGAGTGGTCTTTAATGAAATCACTAAAAATGCCATTTTAGAAGCTATAAAAAAACCTCGACAGATAGAATTACCTTTAGTTGAAGCATACTTAACAAGAAGAGCTTTAGACTATCTTGTTGGATTTAATATATCACCCATTTTATGGACTAAACTTCCAGGCTGTAAATCGGCTGGGAGAGTTCAGTCTGTAGCTTTAAAATTAATTACAGAAAGAGAACACGAAATTGAATTATTTAAACCCGAAGAATATTGGACTCTAACATCTGACTTCACCAATGTTGATAAAAAAAATATTTTTTCAAAATTAAGTTTATTTAATGGTGAAAAGGTTGAACGTTTTACTTTTAAAAATAAAGTTGAAATAGATATAGCTCTAAATGTTATTAATAAATCCAAATTTAAAATTAAAGATATTAATTCTAAAGTTCATAAAAGAAACCCCTTAGCTCCATTTACTACATCAACACTCCAACAAACAGCATCTGGAAAATTTGGTTTTGGCGCATCAAGAACAATGCAAATAGCTCAAAGACTTTATCAGGGAGTTGATATTGATGGCGAGAGTACAGGTTTAATTACTTATATGAGAACAGATGGAACTCAGTTATCAAAAGAAGCAATTGAAGATTTTAGAAATTTAATAAAGAAAGATTACGGAAAACATTATCTACCAGATATTGCTAACTCATATGAAGGGAAAAAAGCTAAGAATGCTCAAGAGGCACACGAAGCAATTAGACCAACGGATATTTCAAGAAAACCTGATGATATAAAAAAATATTTAAATGCAGATCAATTTAAACTTTATGATCTAGTTTGGAGCAGAGCTCTTTCTTCACAAATGAATCCAGCTGAATTTTATAGGAATAGTATTGTTTTTTCTTCAGAAGATGAAAAAATTAATTTTAGAGCTAATGGATCTGTTGTTAAATTTGATGGTTTTTTAAAAGTTTATGAAGCTCCTGATACTGATGAGGATGCGAAAAATATTCTACCTGAATGCAAAATTAGTGATGATTTTAATATTCTAAAATTAAATAGCGAACAACACTATACAGATCCACTTCCCAGATATTCAGAAGCAAGTTTGGTAAAAAAAATGGAAGAACTTGGGATTGGGAGGCCATCAACTTACGCAAGTATTATTTCTGTTTTGTCTACGAGAAATTATGTTGAACAAATAAATAAAAGATTTCACCCAACCGACAGAGGAAAACTTATATCTGCTTTTTTAGAAAAATTATTTACAAAATATGTTGATTATAATTTTACTGCTGATTTGGAAAATCAATTAGATGAAATTACAAATGGGTCAATTAAATGGATTAGAGTTTTAGAAAATTTCTGGAAAGATTTTAATGCTAACGTTAATTTAGTTAAAGAAAAAAGAACACGTGAAGTTTTAGATTTATTAAATGAAAGTCTCAGTAATTTAATATTTGAAAAAAACGATCAAGATATAATTGATCGAAAATGCAAACTTTGCAGCAATGGTGAATTAAGTCTAAAAAACAGCTTTAGAGGCGGTGCGTTTATTGGTTGCTCAAACTATCCAGAATGTAAATTTACCAGATCTTTATCTAAAACAAAAGCTGCTGCTCAATTTAATCTTGCTGAGCCAAAATTAATTGGACCTAATAATTTAGGTAAAGATATATATTTAAAAAATGGAAGATTTGGTCCCTATTTGCAGCATGAGAAAGAAATCGATTTGCAGCATGAGAAAGAAATCGAAGCTGTAGAAGAAAAAATTTTAAAAAAGCGAAAGAAAAAAAAAATTGAAAAAAATAATAATTTTAAAAATATATCAATTCCAAAAGGAATTGAAATTGATAGTATTGACTTATCTAAAGCTCAATTTTTATGTTCACTACCAAAAATACTTGGACAAAATCCAGAAACAGGTCAAGATATTATTTTAAACTCGGGACGATTTGGTCCTTATTTAAAATGTGAAAATAAATCAGCAAGAATAGAAAATGTTGAAGAAATTTTTTCAATTGGATTAAACAGAGCCTTAACATTAATAGCCGAAGCAAAACCTGGTAGAATATCTTCCTCAATTATAAAAGATTTGGGTGAACATCCAGAGGATAAAAAGCCTGTTAGAATTATGAAAGGTCAGTTTGGTCCATATATAAAATACAAATCATTAAATGCGACAATTCCTGAAGAAAAAGATCCTGCTGAAATTACCATGGAAGAAGCACTTATATTAATAGAAAAAAGAAAAGAATATGATAAAAATAAAAGAAAAAAAGGAAAAAAATGATCAAAATATTTTATATAATTATGATATCTTTAGCTTTTATAGCTTCTTCATATAGTGCTGAAAAAGAACCTAAAGCTAAAAATGAAAAAAAAGATAATAAAATTCTTGAAACAATAAAAAAAGGTGCAGGTAAATTAAATACGGAATCCAAATTAACCGACTGGATTAAAGAAAAAATGAAAAAATAAGTGTCTCCTGAAGAAAATCTTAAAAAATTAAATATAGATTTACCGAAAGCTCCTTCTCCTGTTGGTGCTTATGTTGCATATAAAAAAACTGGGAAACTTGTTTTTATATCTGGTCAAGTGTCTTTTAAAAGAGATGGTCAATTAATCAAAGGGAAAGTTGGATCTGATTTAACTCTAGAACAGGGTCAAGAAGCTGCTAAAGCTTGTGCTATAAACATACTTTCACAAATCAAAGCAGCTTGTGATGGTGATTTAAATAAAGTTAAACATTGCATTAAACTCACAGGATTTGTTAATTCGAAAGACGACTTTATTGATCAACCTAAAGTAATTAATGGAGCTTCAGAGCTTATAGCAAATATTTTTGGAGATAACGGAAAACATGCTAGAGCAGCTTTAAGTGCAAATTCTTTGCCTTTAGGTGCTGCTGTTGAAATTGAAGCTATTTTTGAAGTTAATTAACGTTTGGTCTACCAATAGAAAAATATTTAATCTTCTTTTTTTTCATCTGTTCAACGGTGTAAAGATTTCTTAAATCATAAAGAGAAAATTTTTTTTGTTTTAATAACTTATTAAAATCGAGAGATTTAAATTCATCCCACTCAGTATGTAAAATAATAAGATCCGCATTCTTACATACTTCTTGAATATCTGAATAAAAATTACAATTTTTAAGCCGAAAAAATTCTTTTTTTTCCCCTGTTGGATCGTAATAAGAGATTATAGCTTTTTTTTTATGAAGATGAGGTATCATGTATAAACTTACTGCCTCACGCATATCATCTGTATTTGGCTTGAACGTTACACCTAAAAAAACAATTTTTTTATTTTTGATATTTTTTCCAAAAATTTTATCTATTCTTCTAAGTAGTAAAGATTTTCTACTTTGATTTGATTTAATTACAGATTTAACAATTGTTAAATTAATTTTTTCCTTATCGCCCATTGATACAAGTCCTTTTGTGTCTTTTGGAAAGCATGATCCACCATAAGCAGGACCTGCTCTTAAAAAACGACTACCTATTCTAACGTCTAAACCCATTCCTAAAGAAATGTCTTCAACATTAACTCCTATTTTTTCACAAAGATTAGCAATTTCATTAATAAAAGTAATTTTAGTAGCTAAAAAAGCATTAGATGCGTACTTAATTAATTCTGCCCCTCTTCTACTTGTTGTAAAGAATTTAGCACCTTTATTTATCAATGGTAAATAAAGATTTCTCATTATGTCAAATGAATGAGAAGAATTTGAACCAATAATTATTCTATCTGGAAAACGAAAATCTCTTATGGCTTCACCTTCTCTTAAAAATTCTGGATTTGAAATAACTGTAAATTTTTTTTTATTTTTAAATATTTTTTCTAACAAATCACCTGTACCAACTGGCGCAGTGGATTTTGTAACTATAATTTTCTTTTTTTTTGATAATTTAGCTATGTCTTTTGCAGCTTTGAAAACATAGCTTAAATCAATTGACATAGAATTTTTTTTTGTAGGAGTACCAACACATATAAAAATAATGTCGGATTTATTTACACCTTCTGAAAGGCTTGAGGTAAAAAATAACCTTTTTGCTTGAGAATTTTCTTTAATAAGTTCCTCTAAGCCAGGTTCATAAATAGGAGATTCTCCATAATTTAATTTTTCTATCTTTGCTTTATCGTTATCTACACAATAAACGGTGTGTCCTATGTCAGCAAAGCATGTTCCACTTACAAGACCAACGTATCCTGTGCCTATCATACAAATTTTCATTTTTTACTTACCTTTGAGATTTCTATTGATGAATTTATATATCCACTTAATGTGCCGCAATCTAAATATTTACCTGTAAATATATTTCCATAAAATTTTTCACCGTCATTTATTAATTGTCTAATGGCATCTGTAATATGTATTTCACCACCTTGACCAGGTTTTAATTGTTTTAGTTTTTTCATAATAATTTTAGGCAAAATATATCTTCCAATAATGGCATAATTTGACGGAGCCTGCTTTGTATTTGGCTTTTCTACAACATCGTTAATTTGAAAATAATTTTTTTTTTTATTGGTTAATGAAAGTATTCCCCATCTAGATGAGGTTTTTTTATCTATTGCTTTAGTTGCAATTACAGAGCCTTTTGTTTTTTTGTGGAGTAAAATCATTTCCCTTGAGCAATTTCTATTGATGATTAGATCATCCGGAAATAACATTAAAAAATATGAATCTTTAATAAGTTTTTGGCATTTTAAAACTGCATCACCAGTTCCTTTAGGTTTGTTTTGGTAAACAAATTTTATCATTTTTTGATATTTCTTCAATTTTAAAAAATGCTTTCTAATTTTTTTGTCTTTTTTTTTAGCTAAAATAGATTTATAAAATTGATCATTAAAAAAGTATTTTTTAATACTTTCTTTTTTTTTTGATATGATAAAAATAAATTCTTTAATACCAGCTTCAATGCATTCATCTAATATATATTCTAAATTAGTTTTTCCATTTATAGGGAGTAATTCTTTAGGTATAACGCTGGAAAGAGGTAAAAGTCTAGTTCCTAGTCCTGCTAATGGTATTATTGCCTGTCTTAACATAAGTTTCTTTTACTTTTAAATTTCAATTATTACAAATGAAAATATTTAGAGATAAAAAAAGTTTAATTTATGAGATTAGAAATCTTAAAAAAATAGCATTCGTTCCAACTATGGGAGCCCTACACAAAGGACATATAAGCTTAATAAATAAAGCTAAAAAAAAAACTAAGGAAGTGTTGGTTTCAATATACATAAATCCAAAACAATTTAATTCAAGGAAGGATTTTAAAAATTATCCAAGAGAATTAAAAAAAGATATTAAAATTTTAAGAAATATAAGAGTCAAATATCTATATATTCCAAGTGATAAAGACATTTATTCATTCAAACCAAAAACAAGGATCTTTTTAAGTAATTTTGCTAAAATCCTTTGTGGCAAATTTAGATTTTTTCACTTTAATGGCGTTATTAATGTTGTTAATAGATTTTTAGATATTATTAAACCTAAATTTATTTTTCTAGGAATGAAAGATTTTCAACAATTAGCATTAATTAATTCACACATAGTTAAAAATAAAATTAGAACTAAAGTAATTCCTTGTACTACCATAAGAGACAAAAACGGTACTGCTCTATCTTCAAGAAATTCAAAACTTAGCAACAATCAGTTTAAAACTGCAGGAAATATTTATAAGTTTATCAAAAATAATAAAAAATTAATTCATAATCAAATCTTACATAATAAACGTTCAGATATATTTAATAAGTTAACTAAATTAGGTGCAAATAGAGTTGATTATATTGAATCTATAAATTTAAATAAAAAAAGGATATGCAGAAATTCAAGATCAAAGTTCAATATTTTTGTTGCATATCATTTAGGCGAAGTGAGACTAATTGATAATTTATAAAAAAACTAAAGATCCAATTCCTAAAAATGAAAGAAAGCCAATTACATCTGTAACTGTTGTCACAAAAACACTAGAAGCTAAAGCCGGGTCTATTTTCATTTTTTTTAAAGTTATAGGTATTAAAATTCCAAAGAGGCCCGCAACAATCATATTTAAAACCATTGAAATAGCTATAATGATTGAAAGATCTATCTGTTTAAACCATAACTGAACGACTATAGCTGTAATAATTGCAAAAATTATTCCGTTAAGTACACCTATAGAAAATTCCTTACCAATAATTTGATTTAAATTACTACTTGATAATTCTTTTGTAGCAATAGCTCTAATAGTTACTGCGAGTGTTTGCATGCCAGCATTGCCACCCATCGATGCAACTATTGGCATCAAGAAAGCTAAAGCAACAACTTTTTCAATTTCTGCTCCAAAGATACTAATGACCCAAGAAGCAAGTAATGCGGTTGCAAGATTAATTAATAACCAATTAAATCTTCTTTTTGTTTTAACAAATACTGTGTCGGTAATTTCTTCATCACCTACTCCGGCTAATCTTAACACGTCTTCTTCTGCCTCCTCTTGCACTACTGTAACGACATCATCAGCAGTTATTATACCTACTAATTTATTATTTTTATTAACAACTCCTGCAGAAACTAAATTGTAATTTTCAAAAGTGTGACCAACTTCTTCTTTATCCATATTAACAGAAATAAGAACAGGCATTTCTCTCATTATTAAATTCATTTTTAAATCTCTTGACGTTCTTAAAACTCGAGAAGAAGGAACTATGCCTATAGGTTTAAAATCATTATCAACTATAAATATTTCTAAAAACTCTTGAGGCAAATCCTTGCTTTCTCTTAAATAATCTATTGTTTGTCCTACCGTCCAATCACTTGGGATAGCTGTAAATTCTCTTTGCATAATACGTGCAGCAGAATCCTCTGGATAACTAAGACCCTCTTCTAATAAAAATCGATCTTTAGGTGGTAATTTATCTAAAATTAAATTTTTTTTTTCTGTTTCTAAATTTTCTAAAATTGCAACAGCATCATCAGATACTAATCTTCTTATGATATTGGCAATAGAATTGATTGATAACAATTGTAAAACTTCACTCTGAATAGACTCATTTAATTCAATAAAAATTTCAGGTGCAATATCAAAAGATTCTATTTCAATAAGTTTAGATCGAGTTTCGTAAGGTAAATTTTCAATTAAATTAGCTACGTCCGAAGGGTGCAAATCTTTGAGTGTTTGATTGATAAATTGAAGATCGCTACTATTGATTTTTTCACTAAAAGTATTTATAAAATTTTTATTAAAATCGAAATTTACTTTTTTATTACCTATCGATTTTATAAGACTCATAAAATTTCTTTTACATTATTTGTGTGATTATTAGTTGATCTAATGATAAAATTCAAATTAATATGACCTTAGAAGTTAGGATAAGTAAAAAACTAGTTCCGTATAAATCAGCATTTGAGCAACTCATTAAGAGAGTTAATTTAATAAAAAAAGGTAAATCTAAAGATTTATTATGGATTTTAGAACATCCGCTGACTTATACTGGAGGCATCAGGTTTAAAGAAAATGAAATATTAGACAAAAAAATTAGAATCATTAGAACAAACAGGGGCGGCAAGCTAACGCTTCACAATCCAGGACAAAAAATTGTTTATTTTGTTATAAATTTAAATAAAAGAAAAAGAGATATAAAAAATTTAGTTAAGATTATTGAAAAAAGTATTATTGAATTTTTAAAAATTTATAAAATAAATAGTTATAATGATAAAGAAAATATAGGTATTTGGGTAAAGGAAAAAAAAATTGCAGCTATTGGTATACGTGTAACTCAATGGATTGCATATCACGGATGTTCAATAAATATAAATAACTCATTAAAGCCATATAAAAAAATAATTCCGTGCGGACTAGATAATACAAAAGTTACTTCTATTAAAAATGAAATTAACAGTAATGTTAAAAATGTTGAAGAAAATTTAAAAAGGATTTTTTTAAAAAATTTAAAAAATATTTAAATCTTTTTTAATTATAAAATTTTTAAAATCTTCATTAAAATCAGCTTTAAAATTATATTTTACGTTATTAATCATAAATTTAATTTCATATGCGTGAAGCATTAAGCTTTTACTTTTAACAAAATCTCTGCTTTTTTTAACATAATATTTATCATCACCGATTATTGAATTTCCAATATTATATAATTGTTTTCTAAGCTGATGTTTACGCCCAGTTATAGGTCTTAATTCAAGTAAAGAATATTGATAATTACTTTTTAAAATTTTAAGATAAGAAGTGGCTTTTTGAATAATCTTTCTATCATTTTTATATACAATAAGATCGTCTTCAAGAAGTTTAATTTCACTAGAAACCTCCCCATATACAACAGCTAAATAAGTTTTGTGAATTTTTCTTATTCTAAATAATGAAGTGAATAATTGTGCGTACTCTCTACTTTTTGCAACAATTAAAATCCCAGAAGTTTCTTTATCAAGACGGTGAACAATAAATGGTTTTGTATTCTCAAAATATTTTGTTTCTCGAAGAGTATCTACAACATTTATAAAGGATTTTGTGCCAGATTGAACTGGAATTCCTGAAGGTTTATTAATAACAATAAAATTTTCATTATCTTCTATAACGTAATCATCATACTTATCTCTTTCCTTATTTGAAGGTATGTATTGAGTAATTATATTTTTTTCTGTTTGTTTAATTTTATCAATATTGAAAACTTCAATAACATCGGTTTCTTGGACGCGATAAGAACTTTTAGTTTTCTTACCATTAATTTTAACCTGATTTTTTCTTATTATTTTCTCAATTAAACCTTGAGGTATATCTAAAACTTTGTGTTTAAACCAACGATCAAAACGAGCATTATGGAAGTCCTTTTCTACTTCAAACCTTTTGATCATAAGAAAGATATTTTAAACTAAATTACTTAGTTGCTGCAACTGGAGTAGATTCTTTTTCTTTTGCTTCAATCTTTTTAGGCTTGTCAACTTTTTTAGCTTCCACATCTCTATCTACAAGTTCAATAATTGCCATAGGAGCATCATCTCCATATCTAAATCCCGCTTTTAATACTCTGCAATAACCGCCTTGTCTTTTCTGATATCTCGAAGATAAAACTTCAAAAACTTTAACAACAGAACTTCTGTCTTGTAATTTAGAAAAAAGTCTTTTTTTATTACTTAGGTTGTTTTTTTTTCCAATGGTAATTACTTTGTCTATTAATGGTTTAAGTTCTTTTGCTTTTGGTAACGTTGTTGTTATTTGTTCATACTTAATTAAAGAATTAAGCATGTTTTTAAACAAAGCTTTTCTATGCTCTGATGTTCTATTTAACTTTCTATAACCTAGACCGTGTCTCATTATTTAATAATTGTTTTCTTCTAATTTTTTTGACATTTCAACAATATTATCCGGCGGCCAATTAGGTATTTCCATTCCTAGATATAATGACATTGTACTTAAAATTTCTTTGATTTCATTTAAAGATTTTCTACCAAAGTTAGGTGTTCTAAGCATTTCTGGTTCAGTTTTTTGAACTAAATCTCCAATATAAATTATATTGTCATTTTTTAAACAATTCATTGATCTAACTGAAAGCTCTAATTCTTCAACTCTTTTTAATAAGTTTTTGTTATATTCAGGTTCTGTTGATTTAATTTCTTTAATGAACTCTTTCGGGTCATCAAAATTGACAAACATTGCTAATTGGTCTTGGAAAATTCTAGCTGCATAGGCAACTGCATCTTCAGCATTTATTGTTCCATTTGTTTCAACATTCAAAATTAATTTATCGTAATCCAAAGCACTACCAGCTCTTGTATTTTCAACAGTATATGAGACTTTTTTAACTGGACTAAATAGTGAATCTACAGATATTAGTCCAAGTGGGCTATCTTCACCTTTGTTTTTAGTAGAAGGAACATATCCCTTTCCAGTATTTACAATTAATTCCATATGAAAGTTGGTTTTTTCATCTAAATTACAAATTACTTGCTCGGGATTTAATATTTCTATTTCTGAAGAAAGCACTATATCTTTTGCTTTAACTTCTTTTGGACCTTTTGCATCTAATATAATTTTTTTTGGAGAGTTTACTGAAGATTTAATCGCTAAACTTTTTACATTTAGAACTATATCTGTAACATCTTCTCTAACACCTTTTATAGAAGAAAATTCATGCAATACACCATCAATTTGTATAGCTGTTACTGCTGCACCTTGTATGGAAGAAAGCAAAATTCTTCTCATAGCATTACCTAAAGTTTGACCAAAACCTTTTTCTAAAGGTTCTGCAACTACAGTTGCAAACGATTTATTATTATTATTGGTAATCTTTAATTTATCGGGTTTAATTAGAGCTTTCCAATTTTTATCTATAATATTATTTGATATTTCCATTATACTCTCCTTCTTTTTGGTGGCCTTGTACCATTATGTGGCATAGGTGTTGTATCCTTGATTGACGTGATTTTAAAACCTTTTGATTGAAATGCTCTTAATGCAGTTTCTCTTCCAGAACCTGGGCCTTTTACTTCAACAGCTAATGTTCGTAAACCTTGATCATATGCTTTTCCTCCAGCATCATCAGCAGCGACCTGAGCAGCATAAGGAGTAGATTTTCTTGATCCCTTAAAACCTTTTGCGCCCGCAGAAGACGAAGCTATAACGTTTCCACTTTCATCCGCTATAGAAATAATAGTATTATTAAAAGATGAATAAACATAAGCTATTCCTGAGGTTATATTTCTTTTAACTTTTTTCTTTTTTTTATAATTAGAAATTTTTTCAGTTTTACTTGTTTTTAAAGGTTCAATTTTTTCGTTATTGGCCTCTTTTGTATTTTCAATTTTTTTATTCATAAATTATATTTTACTTCTGTGGAGTAAGTTTTTTTCCGGCTATTGCTATAGCCTTACCTTTTCTCGTACGTGCATTGCTGTGAGTTCTTTGTCCTCTAACTGGTAATTTTTTCTTATGTCTCGTTCCTTTATAAGTAACTAAGTCTATTAATCTCTTGATATTTAAAGATACTTCTCTTCTTAAGTCTCCTTCTACTTTATGATTTTTATTAATGTATTCAGCAATCTTAACGACCTGATCTTCAGTTAAATTATTGACTCTGACATCCTCGGGTATATTTATTTTTTCACAAATTTTTTTAGAAGAGTGTAAACCAATGCCATGAATATAAGTTAAAGCTATGCTTACAATTTTATTTGGAGGAATATTAATTCCGGCTATTCGGGCCATAGTTTATTGATATAATTTTAAAAAAGTTCATTTATATGGGGTTATTTCATAAAGTCAACCCTCTATAACGGTCAAATAATCATTAATTTTGCTCTGAATGCTTTCAATATCAGTTTCACCATTAAGATCTTTTACAAGATTCATTTTTTTATAGAATTTTAAAATTGGCTTAGTTGTATCTTCATAAGTTTCGTATCTTTTTACAGCAACTTTTACATTATCATCATCTCTTTTTTGTAAAAAATTACCTTTGCAGCAAGTAAGGTTTTTAGGTGGAGGATTAAAAAATTCATTAAATGTTTTTGAACATTTAGAACAAATAAGCCTACCGGCAATTCTTTTTTTTATTACGTCTAAAGAAACTTTTAATTTTATAACAATATTAATTTTTTGATTATATTTTAAAAGAAGTTTATTTAAATTTTTAGCCTGAAATAAGTTTCTAGGATAGCCATCAAATATAATTCTATTGTGATATTTTTTATTTGAAATAATATTCTCTATTAATTTATTAATAATCTCATCTGAAACTAGAGCGCCCGAATTTACAATTGAAGTAATTTTTAAACCTAACGTAGTTTTTTTTTTTATTTCATTTCTTAATAAATCGCCAGTTGATAATTTATAAAGATTGAAATTTTTTACAATAAAATCAGATTGAGTACCCTTACCTGCTCCTGGAGGTCCAAAAATAATAATATTCATCGAATATTTTTTTATTTACCAAACTTTGTTTTTTTTATTAATGATTCGTATTGAGAACTCATCAATCTAGTTTGAACTTGAGTTACAGTATCCATGGCTACCACGACAACTATTAAGATTGATGTGCCGCCAAGATAAAATGGTATTGGATATTTTGAAATTAAAAATTCGGGAAGTAAACAAACAAATGTTAAATACAATGCACCAATTGTTGTTAATCTATTTAAAATAAACTCAATATATTCTGCAGATCTTTCACCTGGTCTAATGCCAGGAATGTATCCACCATATTTTCTTAAATTTTCAGCAGTTTCTTTTGGATTAAAAACAATTGAAGTATAAAAAAAAGCAAAGAAAATAATTCCTGAAGCATATAATAACATGTAGAGCGGTTGTCCTTGTGTAAACATAGACGAAATATTTAAAAAAGTATCTGAATTAGAAAACCCAAAATTAGTTAATGTTACTGGTAAAAGCAATAATGCCGAAGCAAATATTGCAGGTATTACTCCTGCAGTATTTATTTTCAGTGGCAAGTGAGAAGACTCTCCGCCATAAACTTTATTTCCCATTTGTCTTTTTGGATAGTTAATTAAAATTTTACGCATAGCTCTTTCAAAGAAAACTATAAAAAGAATAGTAAATATTACTAAAATAAAAATTAGCACAATTAATGTAGCTGATAGTGCGCCTGTCCTACCTAGTTCAAACGTAGAAGCTAAAGCTCGAGGAATTTCAGCAACAATACCAGAGAAAATAATTAATGAAATTCCGTTACCAACACCTCTTAGTGTAATTTGTTCACCTAGCCACATTAAAAAAGTTGTTCCAGCAACTAAAGATATAGTTGTTGTTATTCTAAAAGACATGCCTGGATCTAAAACTAGAGAACCAGAATTTTCTAAACCCACGGCTATTCCGTAACCTTGTAAACAGGCAATAAGCACAGTTCCATATCTTGTTAATTGAGTAATTTTTTTTCTTCCTATTTCACCTTGTTGTTTTAAATTTTTAAAGTAATCAGAAATACCTGTTAAAAGTTGAATAATAATAGAAGAGGATATGTAAGGCATAATCCCAAGAGCAAAAATTGCCATACGAGTAACAGCTCCACCAGAAAAAACATTAAACATTCCAAGTAAACCTTTTTGAACCTCGCTCATTACTTGAGTTAAGGCTTGGGGATCTATACCAGCTAAAGGAACAAAAGTTCCAATTCTATAAACAATTAAAATTCCTATAGTAAAAAAAATTCTACTTTTTAGATCGTTAGCTTTAGTAAAAGCACCTTGACTAAAATTTTCGTTCGACATTATGATTTCTATTTTTTAGGAGTATTAGGGGATTCAGTAAGTTTTTTTGCTATACTTTTAATATTTTGTTTAGAAACAAAACTTTTAAGGATATTTAATGTGCCTCCAGCTTTTTCAATTTTAGCTTGAGCTTGTTTAGAGACATAATTTGTAGTTATATTAACTTTACTTTTTAAATCACCAACACCTAATATCTTTAATTTAATATAACTCCTATTTAATATTTTTTTATCTTGTAAAAATTTTAAATTGATTGGAGTATTAAGGTCAATTCTTTTTTTATCGTGAAATTCTTGCAATTGTGACAAATTAATTATTGCAGTGACATCGGGAGCAAAAGATTTAAAGCCTCTCTTTGGTAATCTTCTGTATAGAGGCGTTTGGCCGCCTTCAAAAGCATTAATTGCAACACCACGTCTTGCTTTTTGCCCTTTTATACCTCTACCACCAGTTTTACCTTTGCCCGAACCAATACCTCGACCTCTTCTGATTTTTTTAGTATTTGTTTTTACTAAATTATTTAATTTCATTTTGAATTTTCTCTCTTAGAAACTATTTCAGATATTTTTTTTCCTCTCATTGCTGATAAAAGCTTTGGTGAAGATTGAGATAATAAAGCGTCCATAGAAGCTTTTACTACGTTATGTGGATTTGCCGAACCAACTGATTTAGCAACAATATCTTGTATACCAAGTACGTCACAAACGGCTCTGATAGGCCCCCCTGCAATAATACCGGTTCCTTCTGGAGCAGATCTTAAAATAACTTTTCCAGATCCGTTTCTACCTTTAACATCATGATGTAAAGTTCTTCCGTCTTTAAGAGAAATTTTTATTAAATTTTTAGAAGCATCATCAGTTGCTTTTTTAATTGCGTCCGGAACTTGTTTCGATTTACCAGATCCAATTCCGATAGTTCCTTTCCTATTGCCTATAACCACTAAAGCTGCAAAACCAAATCTTCTTCCGCCTTTAACAACTTTGGTAATTCTGTTTATGGCTACAAGTCTTTCTTTAAATTCGCTCTCTTTTTTTTGCCATTCAGCCATTTAAAACTCTAATCCGTTCTTTCTTAGTGAGTCAGCAAACAATTTTATACGACCGTGATATTTATAAGCTCCTCTATCAAAACAAACTTTTGTAATTTTTTTTTCTACAGCTCTTTTTGCTAAAGTTTCTCCCAATAATATTGAAATTTCGCTTTTCTTTTTTTTTTGAGATTTAATTTCTTTTTCTATTGATGAGGCTGAAACAAGAGTTTTTTTTGCTTTATCATCAATAATTTGTGCTGAAAGATTTTTCAAAGATCTAAAAATTGAAACACGGTATCTGTTAGATACAGATTTTAATTTTTTTCTATTTCTAAGTTCTCTTTTTTTAATATTATTCAATTTTTTCATACTATTTCTTTTTGCCCTCTTTTCTAAAAACGAATTGACCTCTTTCTCTAATACCTTTACCTTTATAAGGCTCAACTGGTTTAAGAGCTTTAATATCCGAAGCAACTTTAGAAACTAATGCTTTATCTACTCCGGTAATAGTAATGGTAGTCATCTTTTCTACGGTGATTTTAACTTCTTTTGGAATATTAAAATTTATATCATGGCTAAAACCAAGTTGAAGATTTAGCACGTCACCTTTTAGATTTGCTTTAAAGCCTACGCCAGTTATATCTAAAATCTTTTGGTGGCCTTTTGAAACTCCATGAATCGCATTATTAATTAAACTTCTATATGTCCCCCACATTACTGAAGTTTTTTTATCTATATCTTTAGTTAATGGTTTAATATTAAATTCATTTTTTTCGTTCATTGAAGTTGAAAATATCTTATCGTTTATAGATAACGTTTTAGAGCCTTTAGGTCCTACAATGGTAATATTACCATTTGTAGAATTCACTGAAGAATCTTTAGGTATTATAATTTTTTTTTTTCCAATTTTAGACATTAAAATACTTTGCAAATTACTTCGCCACCAATATTGTTTTTTCTAGCGTCAATATCAGACATAACTCCTTTGGTAGTTGATATAATCGCCAAACCTAAGCCATTTTGAATTCTAGGTATGCTTGCTGCTCTTGAATAAACTCTTCTGCCTGGTTTTGAAATTCTTTTAATATCTTTTATTACTGGATTGCCTTCGTAATATTTTAAATCAACAATTAATGAAATTTTATTATTTTCTTTTTTTTCGATATAATAGCTTGTTATAAAACCTTCGGTTTTTAAAACTTCCAAAATTTTAAGCCGCAAAGTAGATGATGGCATTTCAACTTTTGCGAGTAATCTTTGTTGACCATTTCTAATTCTTGTTAACATATCTCCTATTGGATCCATAAAAGTCATATTTTCTCCTTACCAGCTAGATTTTGTCATACCTGGAATCTTGCCAGATGACGCCATCTCTCTAAGTGCTATCCTAGATATTTTTAATTTTCTATAAACACCATGTGATCTACCTGTTATCTCACATCTATTTACTACTCTTATTTTTGCTGAATTTTTTGGTAACTTATTTAATTTAAGTTGAGCTGTAAATCTTTCGGACAAAGGTAATTTTTTGTTTTTAATTATTTTTTTTAAAGCCATTCTTTTTTTTGAAAACTTTTGCACTAGCTTTATTCTTTTTAGGTTCCTTTGTATTGAGCTTGTTTTTGCCATATATTAGTTTTTAGTTGATTGAGTTAACGGAAAATTAAATTCTTTTAAAAGTGCAATTGTTGCTTCTTTAGATTTACTTGTAGTAACCAGTGTAATATCCATACCTCTTATTTTATCTACTTTATCAAAATTAACTTCTGGAAAAATTATATGTTCTTTAATTCCAAAACTATAATTTCCAAACTTATCTACTCCATTTAAGCTTAGTCCTCTAAAATCTTTAATTCTTGGTAAGGCAATATTAACTAATCTATCAATAAATTCATACATTCTTGTTGATCTTAAATTAACTTTTATACCAGCTGCAAAACCTTTTCTAGTTTTGAAATTTGATATAGATTTTTTATATTTTGTCACAACTGCTTTTTGACCAGCTAACAATGTTACATCATCTTGAAAAGCTTTAACTTTTTTTGCATCTGAGGCATCTTCGCCTAAACCCATATTAAGAACAATTTTGGTAAATCTTGGGGCTTGATGTTTATTCTTATAATTCAATTTTATCATTAACTTTGGTAAAATCTCTTTTTCATATATGTTTTTTAATCTAGATATCATTTGACCGTTTTTTCACTTTTTTTTTTTAGCTTCTAAATTTTTTACATTCGAATAATGAATAAAACTCTCTTTTGAAATTATTCCACCTTTATTTTCTTTTGTTGGTTTCTGATGTTTTTTTACTAAATTAATACCTTTAACTTTTAACTTATTTAATTTTCTATTAATTTCAATAACTTCACCGGTTTTTCCCTTGTCTTGACCGGTAATAATCTTAACTTGATTTCCTTTTTTAATTATCATGATTATAAAACCTCTGGAGCTAATGAAATAATTTTTGTATGTCCTGCAGCTCTCAATTCTCTTGTAACAGGCCCAAATATTCTAGTTCCAATGGGTTCACCTTTTTCATCGGTTAACACAACAGCATTGCTATCAAATTGAATTTTTGATCCGTCATCTCTAAAAATTTCTTTTTTAGTTCTAACAACTACAGCTCTGTGCACTGAGCCTTTTTTAACTTTACCTTTTGGAATGGCATCTTTAACGCTAATTACTATTACATCTCCAACACCAGCATATCTTCTTTTGGATCCGCCAAGAACTTTAATGCATTCAACTCTTTTTGCGCCTGTATTATCAGCTACTTGTAATTCCGTTTGAACCATTATCATTATATTATAACCTCCCAGGTTTTCTTTTTTGAAATAGGAGCACATTCGATAATTTCAACAACATCTCCCTCTTTAAATTTATTATTTTCATCGTGAGCATGATATTTTTTTGTTTTAGATATAACTTTTCCATAAAAAGGATGTTGAAATTTTCTAATAACTTCTACAACTATTGTTTTGTTGCTTTTTGAACTTACAACTTTACCTTTTAAGACTCTTTTAGTCATTTAGAAACCTTGTTATTAATTGTTGTATATAATCTTGCAATACTTTTTTTAATTTCATTATATTGAGCTGGATTTTCAGTCTGACCATTAATTTTCTTAAATCTGATATTAAATAAATCTTTTTTAAAAGTTTGGATTTGTTTAATAGCTTGATCCTCTGTTAATTTTTTATTTTCTTTTTTATTTTTTGCCATTTTATCTCTTAATAAATTTAGTTTTAATTGGAAGTTTTGCAGATGCTTTATAAAGAGCAACTCTAGCAACTTCTTCTGTTACTCCATCGACTTCAAATAAAATTCTTCCTGGTTTTACTCTACATGCATAATATTCTGGGTTTCCTTTGCCTTTACCCATTCGAACTTCGGTTGGTTTCTTGGACACCGGGATGTTTGGAAATATTCTTGTCCAAACTCTTCCTGTTCTTTTCATATATCTTGTTAAAGCAACTCTTGCTGCCTCTATTTGTTTTCCAATAACTCTATTTGGCTCAAGAGCTTTAAGGCCATAAGAACCGTAATTTAGAACTATCGCTCTTGATGAATTTCCGTGTATTCTGCCTTTAAAGGCTTTTCTATATTTAGTTCTGACTGGCTGTAGCATTTCTATTTTTTACTCTTTCTTTTTTTTCCTGATCAACATCTTTTTCAAATAATTGACCTTTATAAATCCAAACCTTAATTCCGATAATTCCATATGTAGTTAAGGCTTCTGCAGTACCGTAGTTAATATTAGCTCGTAAAGTATGCGAAGGTATACTTCCATCTCTTTCCCATTCTGTTCTGGCTATTTCATTTCCAGCTAATCTTCCACTAACCATAACTTTTATTCCCAGAGCACCTAATCTAATAGCCGATTGCATTGCTCTTTTCATTGCTCGTCTGTAGGCAATTCTTTTTACTAATTGGGCTGCTATATTTTCTGCAACTAAGTACGCATCAAGCTCAGGTTTTTTTATTTCCTTAATATTGATTGTAATTTCAGAATCTTTTGAAATTTTAAGAACGTTTAATTTAATCTTTTCAATATCAGCTCCTTTTTTACCAATTACAAAACCAGGTCTTGAGGTGTGGATTGAAACAATCAATTTTTTTCCAGACCTTTCTATAATAATATCTGACACTCCAGAATTTAAAATGTTTTTTTGGATATACTTTCTAATTTTAAAATCTTCAATTAAATATTTGCCAAATTCTTTTTTTTTAGCAAACCAAATAGAGTCCCAACCACGGTTAACTCCAAGTCTAAAAGCGATTGGATTAATTTTTTGTCCCATATTTATTTTTTAACCTCTTTTTTTTCACCTAGTATAATTGTAATTCTACTAAATGGTTTTTTGATTGGACTTGCTCTTCCTTTAGCTCTTGCCATAAATCTTTTCATTACAATTGATTTTCCAACATATGCTTCTTTAATATAAAGATTGTCAATGTCATATTGATAATTGTTTTCAGCATTAGCGACAGCGGATTGAACTGTTTTTTTAACATCGTGTGCTATTCTTTTTCTTGTAAATTCTAAATCTCTGATAGCTACGTTAGCTTTTTTACCTCTTATAAAGTCTAAAATTAAAGCAATTTTACGTGTGCTAGATCTTACATTTTTATTTACAGCTGTTACTGTTAAATTATTTTTTTCCACTTGCACCTACCTTCTTATCACTGTCATTAGTAACTGTTGCTGCAACTTTCTTATCAGCTGGTGTATGTCCTCTGAAAGTTCTTGTTGCTGCAAATTCACCAAGCTTATGTCCAACCATTTCTTCTGAGATGGTTATGTTTATAAATGATTTTCCATTGTGGATTAAAAAACTATGACCAACGAAATCGGGAATTATTGTTGAATTTCTAGACCAAGTTTTAATTGGTTTTTTTGGTTCACCTGATTTGATTTTATCAATCTTTTTTAAAAGACTTGGGTGCACAAAGGGTCCTTTCCAAACAGATCTAGCCATAGTTATTTTCTTTTCTTTCTTCTTGAAACTATTAATTTATCACTTCGCTGAGGCTTTCTAGTTTTTAATCCTTTTGCTGATTGACCCCAAGGAGATACCGGATGTCTGCCTCCAGACGTTTTACCTTCTCCACCACCAAGAGGATGGTCTACTGGGTTCATAGCAACCCCTCGTGATTGAGGTCTTTGCCCTTTCCATCTCCATCTTCCAGCTTTTCCATATTTAATATTTTTTTGATCTGGGTTTGATACAGCACCAATTGTAGCCATACAATTAAAAGAAACTTTTCTTGTTTCACCTGAACCCAATCGGATAATCGCATGTTCAGCATCTAAACCTGATAAAGTAGCTGAGGATCCAGCTGATCTAGCTAATTTTCCACCTGTACCTGGTACTAATTCAATATTATGAATTTCTGTACCTTGAGGAATGTCTTTTAATTCTAAACAGTTTCCAATTTTAATTTCAACACTTTTTCCAGCTTCAACAGTGTCTCCAACTTTTAATTTTTGTGGGCAGATAATATATTTCATATCATTATCTTCATATTTAATTAAAGCAATATATCCTGTTCTATTTGGATCATATTCTATTCTTTCCACAACGCCTTTGATATTGCGTTTAGATCTTAAAAAATCAATTATTCTATATTTATGTTTGTGACCACCACCTCTGTGTCGTGATGTTATTCTTCCTAAATTATTTCTTGCACCCGTAGAATTTTGACCAAGTGTTAGTGGTTTATAAGACTCACCTTTCCATAGCTGGCTTTTATCGATAAGAACGGTGTTACGAACAGATTTTGTATAAGGTCTAAATGTTTTTAATGCCATAATTAAATACCTGTTGTCAGATCTATACTTTGACCTTTTTTAAGAGTTATAATTGCTTTTTTATATCCAGGTTTCTTTGATAATTTACCCTGTTTAATTTTCTTTTTAGTTTTTGTATTAATAATATTAACTTTAATTACATTTACTTTAAATAATTTCTCAATATTTTTTTTAATAGACTTCTTATTAGCTCCAGCATGAACTTTAAAAACAGTTTTATTTTGCTCAGACAAAATAGTAGCTTTTTCAGTAATAATCGGTTGTCTCATAGAATCTATTGGATTAATTTTTTTCATCTAATAACCTTGTTTCAATTTTTTTCATCGAAGAAGAGGTAATAATTACATTGGTAAATTTTAACATATCGTAAATATTTGCTCCTTCATCACTTATAACTTTGATATTTTTTATATTTCTTGCTGATCTTAAAAAGTTTTTTTCTGAGTCTTTATCAGAAACAATTAGTGCATTTGATATTTTGTTATTAATTAAAAACTTATTAAATTCTTTAGTTTTTTTAACTTCTTTTTTTACATCTGATAAAATATGCAATTGTTTATCTGTATTTTTTTTTGCTAAAGTTTGAGCTAATGCTAATTTTCTTACTTTTTTATTAATTTTTTTAATTTTGTATACCGCCCCTTTAGGTCCGTGCGCTTGTCCTCCGCCAACAAACAAGGGCGCTTTTATACTTGCGTGTCTTGCTTGACCAGTTCCTTTTTGAGCATAAATCTTTCTAGTAGAGCCTCTAACTTCATTTCTTTGTTTTGTTTTAGCTGTACGAGGTTTTTGATGATTTAACTGCCAATCGATTACATATTTAATTAGTTTATGGTTAAATCTTAATTTCATGATTTTATCTGAAACATCAATTGTTTCATTTTTATTACCATCAATATTCAATAAATTAAATTTCATTTTATTTCTTTTTACTTTTTTGTGTTTCTGCTATTTTATTTTTTGCTTCAATTTTTTCATGTAAAGTTTTTTTTCTAATTTCTTTGATAGATTGCCTTAATAAAACTATAGAATTTTTTGATCCTGGGATCGAACCTTTTAAATAAAGAAGGCTCTTCTCTAAATCTGATTTTACGATTTCTAAATTCAACATTGTCCTAAATTTATCTCCCATATGTCCTGCCATTTTTTTTCCTTTAAAAACTCTACCTGGGTCTTGTCTTTGGCCAGTAGATCCATGCGATCTATGAGAAACTGAAACTCCATGTGAAGCTCTTAAACCACTAAAATTCCATCTTTTCATTACTCCAGCAAAGCCTTTACCTATGGTTTTTGATCTAACATCGACAAATTTTATATCTTTTAGTATTTCTAAACCAATTTCATTTCCTTCTTTAACTTGACTAACATCGTCTAAACGAAATTCTTTTAAAACTTTTTTAGGCTCTGTATTTTTCTTTGCAAAATAACCTTTCATTTGATTGGTTAATTTTGAATTTTTAATTGGGAAAAATCCAACTTTAGCAGCTGAATATCCTCTTGTTTCTGTAGTGATAACGTCCAGCACTCTTCCTTTTTCAATTTTAATTACAGTTACAGGCACAGATTGACCGTTTGTCAAAAACTCTCTTGTCATCCCTATTTTTGTTCCTAATAATCCCATAGTCATAATTTATATTTTAATTTCTATATCGACCCCTGCAGCTAAGTCTAATTTCATTAAAGCCTCGACTGTTTGGGGCGTTGGTTCAATAATATCTATTAATCTTTTGTGGGTTCTAGTCTCAAACTGATCTCTACTTTTTTTATCAATATGTGGAGATCTTAGGACTGTGTATCTTTCAATTCTTGTAGGTAACGGTATTGGACCTTTTACTTGAGCACCTGTCCTTTTAGCAGTATTCACAATTTCCTCAGTTGAAAGATCGAGGATTTTATTGTCATAAGCTCTTAAATGTATTCGAATATTTTGTTTGTCCATATTTTTAATTATTAAGCTAACTTCTTTGTTACCTCATCTTGTACATTTTGAGGAACTTTGTCATAATGACTAAATTCCATAGTGTATTGAGCTCTTCCTTGTGTGGCAGATCTTAAATTATTGATATATCCAAACATATTAGCAAGTGGAACTGTTGCGGTTATTACAGTCGCATTTCCTCTTGGTTCTGTAGATCCTATTTGACCTCTTCGGCTGTTTAAATCACCAATCACGTCTCCCATAAAGTCGTCTGGGGTCACAACTTCAACTTTCATTATTGGCTCGAGTAGTTTTAGGGTTGCTTTTTGACAGGCTTCTTTAAAGCACATACGAGCTGCCAGTTCGAAAGCTAAAACACTTGAGTCCACATCATGATGTAAGCCATCCAAAATTTTAACTTTATAGTCAATGATTGGAAAACCAGCTAATATTCCACTCTCAGCTACACCTTCTACACCTTTTTCTACGCCAGGAATAAATTCTTTTGGTATAGCTCCGCCTTTTACTAAATTTTCTATTTCTCTGCCTTTGCCTGGTGCTAAGGGCTCAACACTTAAAGTAACTTTAGCAAATTGGCCAGCTCCACCACTTTGCTTTTTGTGTGTGTATGTAACTTCTGTTGAGTTTAATATTGTTTCTCTGTAAGCAACCTGTGGCGCGCCGATATTTGCTTCAACTTTGAATTCTCTTTTCATTCTATCAACAATGATATCTAAATGTAATTCACCCATACCTTTAATAATAGTTTGACCCGACTCTTCATCTGAAGAGACTCTAAATGAAGGATCTTCTTTTGCTAATCTGCTTAATGCTTCGCCCATTTTTTCTGGGTCTGCTTTTGTTTTTGGCTCTACTGCAATTTCGATTACTGGATCAGGAAAGTCCATAGGTTCTAACAGTATTGGTTTGTCTTCTTCACAAAGCGTATGACCTGTTACTGTATATTTTAATCCTGCCAAAGCAACGATATCTCCTGTTGTAGCTTCTTTAATATCTTCTCTGCTATTAGCGTGCATCAACATCATTCGACCAACACGTTCTACTTTTTCTTTTGATGAATTATAAATCGCAGTGCCGGTTTTAAGTGTGCCTGAATAAATCCTTATAAAAGTTAGAGATCCAACAAAAGGGTCATTAGCTACCTTAAATGCTAAAGCGCTAAAAGGTTCACTATCTCCAAATTTCATATTAAGTTTTTCTTCTGAACCAAGTTCAGTAGCTTCAATTGACCCAATATCCATTGGGCTAGGTAAATAATCTACAACAGAATCCAATAAAGTTTGCACCCCTTTATTTTTAAATGCAGAACCCGTAACAATAGGTACAAAATCAAAACCTATAGTACCTTTTCTTATGCATTTTTTAAGATTGATTTCCGAGGGTTCTTTACCTTCTAAATAGGCTTCCATTAATTTTTCATCTTGCTCAACTGCTAATTCCACTAATTCTTTTCTATATTTGCTAGATTGTTCTTTAAGTTCGGCAGGGATTTCTGTTATTTCGAATTTTGCACCTAAATCATCATTTTTCCAAGTAATCGCTTTCATTTTAACAAGATCAACAACTCCTTTTAATTCTGATTCCATTCCAATAGGAAGTTGCAAAACAATGGGAACGCAACCTAATCTGTTTTTAATCATTGATACGCATCTAAAAAAATCAGCTCCGGTTCTATCTAATTTGTTAACAAAACAAATTCTTGGAACTTTATACTTGTCCGCTTGTCTCCATACTGTTTCAGATTGTGGCTCCACACCTGCAACGCCGTCAAATAAGCAAACTGCACCATCTAAAACTTTTAAAGATCTTTCAACTTCAATTGTAAAATCAACATGTCCAGGGGTATCAATAATATTAATTCTATGATCGTTCCAAAAACAAGTAGTGGCAGCAGAAGTAATAGTTATACCTCGTTCTTGTTCTTGTTCCATCCAATCCAT
>SXGQ01823623.1_pt1 | contig 39958 bp, 39 predicted proteins | sample 3178371 | NCBI WGS metagenome assembly SXGQ01 (sample SAMN11356859, study PRJNA531348) | freshwater metagenome | isolation source: freshwater sample F1-20 | place: China: Fuxian Lake, Yuxi | collected 2017-12-25
CTTCAGAATCTTCATCACCATCCCACTCTTCACCATCTTCATCCCAATCATCATCACCTTCTTCACCGGCTTCGTCTTCATCTTCAAAATCATCGAAACCTTTCATTTCTGAGCCAGAATCAGATTTAGTTCCAGAATCACCTTCTTTCGAAAGTGTAAATTCTTCTTCTACTTCACCGTCTCTTTGTGCAGAGATTGAAAGTTCATCACCTTGTTCGGTTATAGTGATTTCGTAATCACCAAACATCAATTTTAATTCCATGGTTATTTTTTTATTTTTATATATTAAATTACAAACTCTTTTTTTTAACTTTTTTTGTAAAATTCATATATTGACTATATATGATAAATTATTTACCGAAAATAGAAAGAGATCTCAGAAGTTGGTATAATCCCAAAAATTCATTTCTTGGACCAGAATCACATCCTAGTTATGAAATAAGCTCAAAACTTTTAGAGGAAAGAATAATATTTCTAACCGGGGAAATGGATGATTATCTTTGTACAAATATCAAATCACAACTACTCTACCTAGAGCAAGTTAATCCTAGAGAAGATATTAAAATTTATATTGATTCTCCAGGAGGTTCTGTTTATTCTGGACTTGGTCTTCTAGATACGATGGAATATATCTCTTGTGATATACAAACCATAAATACCGGTCTTGCGGCATCAATGGCCGCTATTATATTATGCTCAGGAACACCAGGTAAAAGAAAATCACTTAAGAGAAGTCGTTGCATGATACATCAACCTCTAGGATACACGGGTTTCGCGCAAGCCTCTGATATAGAAATCGATGCTAGACAAATTAATAGTTTGAAGAAAGAACTCTATGAGATCCTTTCTCAAAAAACCGGCCAAAAATTTGATAAAGTTCATAAAGATGGTGACCGTGATTATTGGATGTCTGCTCAAGAGGCAAGAGGCTACGGTATGATTGATGAAATCCTTGAAAAACGAGTTTAGGGTTAATTCTAAACTTTGTTACCCCATGAGATATAAAAAATAAAAAAACAAAATGACCGTTAGACATGTAGTTGTTCAACCTTCTATAAAATATTATACCTGGCAAGTTGAAGTTTTACTTATCAACTTAATGCAGTTAGGAATCAATCCAAACCACATCGACATCGTCTGTTCAGTAAATGAACACCTTGATATTTGGAAAAATATGGCATCACATTATAACGCCGTAAGATTTTCTTTTTATGATGACACACGTGAATCGAAAAAATACATATCCTCGATAAGACCACATATTTTAGAAAAACACTTTAGACAGTTTCCTGAACTTTCACAGGAAGTAATTTTTTACCATGATTGTGATATATTATTCACCGATAGAATAGATTATTCTAAATATGTTAACGATGATAATACCTGGTATCTATCAGACACCGTTTCCTATATAGGTTATGATTATATTATCTCCAAAGGTCAAGAAATATTTGATAAAATGGTTGAAATTGTAGGTATCGATCCTCAACTTGTTATTGATAATCAAAATAATTCAGGTGGTGCCCAATACATTTTGAAGAATATTGACGCAGATTTTTGGGCTGATGTTTATAGAGACTCAGAAAATTTATTCTATGAAATAACAGAAATAAATAATCAAATTAAAAGAGAAAATCCCAGCTATCATGAAATCCAAATATGGTGTGCTGATATGTGGGCAGTTCTTTGGAATGGTTGGAAAAGAGGGTTCAAAACTGTAGTTGATAAAGAACTTGATTTTTCATGGGGAACCTCTCCTATAAATCAATGGCATCAATATAAAATCTACCACAACGCAGGAGTCACCGATAGTGAAGGTGGTACAAGATTTTATAAGTATGAATACAGAGATAGACTACCTTATTATACCAATCTACCTGTAAAAAATGATTTATGTAGCTTTAACTATTACCAGTATGTAAGATATTGCGGACGATTGAGTGTTCTCAAATGGTTCTGGAACTAAAAAAAAATAAAAATAAAAAATGGCAGTTAAACTTGTTTTAACACAAATAATGAAAAATGAAACGCATGTCGCTAAGCGGATGCTAGATTCAGTAAAACCTATTGTTGACGCACTCTGTATTGTTGATACTGGTTCAACAGACAATTCTATTGAGTTTGTAAAAAATTGGGGAAGAGAAAATGGTATAGAAACTTTCGTGTTCGAAAAACCTTTTGACAACTTTGAAAGTTGTAGAAACTATGCTTTCGAAATGGCTAGAAAAGAACTTCTTACTCGTGGTGATGGACATGATTGGTATTCATTTTGGCTAGATTTCGATGAGCAGCTTGTTGTAGAATCTACTTTCAATAAACAATCCATCAATAAAGATTTGTATATGTTTAATACCTATATCAAATCAATGAAGTACACCAGAAACGAACTCTGTAGATTAAATAAACCGTTCAGGTGGTATGGTCCGGTTCATGAGTTTATTGTTTGTGATGAGCAAAACATCACAAGTGATCTAATGAAAGGTCTCCATGTGATTGTAAATATGGATGGAGCTTCCTGGCAAGAGAATACTCCTGAAAAATACAGAAAACACGCAGCAGTTCTTGAAGATTACATTACTAACAAAGATAGAAATGCTCGTTGGGTATTCTATACTGCACAATCTTATCATGACGCATCGAATATTCCAAACAATAGACCTGAGCAAGAAGAGAGACTTCGTAGAGCTATGAAATTTTACAAAGAGCGTATTTCTAGAAATGATGGATATTTTGAAGAAAGGTATTATTCCCAATTTAGGGTGGCTACGATTATGAGAGTTTTGGAATACCCTTGGAAAGATACTCTACAAGAACTATTCAAAGCTTATTCTATGGAGCCTCTAAGAGCAGAACCAATAAAGGTAATTATTGATCAGTATCTCATGACTGGTGATTATGAACTAGCTTATATGTATACAAAATTCTGTAAAGTACATTTTCACAAAAACAATCCCTATCCGAAAAGATTATTGTTTGTGGATGAATCACTCTATGCTTGGAGAATATTAGAGGCTCACTCAGCGGCTTGTTTTTATACGGGTAGAAAAGATGAAGCTAAATCTACCTATAATGAACTTATTTCAATAACTAAAACTTCACCTAATTTATTTGCTCCTGAAGATCTTCAAAAAATAGAATCAAATAAACACTTTTTTAATTAGATTTCGTAACTCTATTCATTAAATCTTTTTCATATTCCTCAAAAGACATTACTTTACCCGGCTTCTTGAACTCTTTGTTAAGGTCTCTGTTGAACAGAGACTTTAATTTTTTTAAATTTTCTGCACCTCTTCTGCTCTTCTTTCTAACTTTTGATCCGTGTTCTCTATCTGGCACCGGGGCTTTTTGATACATTTTTTTTCCACCAAGAGCTGGGAAAGGAAATGCAATATCACCAGATCCATCTGAACCACCACCAGCTTTGTAGGCATTACCACCAGTTGAACCAGCAAAAATAGAGGGCTGTGGAGCTACAACAGCACCCATACCACCAATTCCTGCGTTTGAGTAAGCTACACCTCCACCACCAACTGCTGACCCAGTTACTGCTCCACTTGGACCACCTGTTCCGGAAGTATCCTCTAAAAAACTTCTTAGTTCTAGTTTATGTATGATTCTATTTAAAGAATCTATACCTTCGAGTCTACCCTCTAAGATCATTTCTTGTCTTAGGTCTAACAATTCTTGTAAATTATTTCCTTTTGCGTTCATAGTTTCTATATATAAAAAAAAAAAATCTTTATTATTTTGTTCTCGATAGATAATAATCAATTCTATAGTCTTCTAGGGGAATATACTGGTGCTAGAGATGAGTTTTCAAAAAAGATAGAACTTATCAATACGAATATTCCTAAATTTATGAATGAGGTAGAAATATTTTTAGAAGATAATCCCGAGTTAAAAAAATTATTACGGGAAGATGAAAAGATCACTGATTACGAACCTGAAATATCTAGTGAAGATAAAATAGCACAAAATGAGTTAGAGGAAGATGAATGTGAAATTAATGATAATATATCTCATTCTAAAGAAATACTCACTATAGGTAAAGTTGAAGAAGTTACTACCTCAGAAATTGACCAGGAAAGAGAAAAAAAATTAAGAGACCTTTATCGTAAAATTGTTAAGATTACACATCCTGATAAAACTCTAGACCAAATATTGCATGAACTTTACATTCAAGCTACTGGATATTATAACGAAAAAGATTTACTTTCACTATTTTACTTATGTTATAAACTAGGTATTAGTTTTAGCGTAGATTCGGTTGAAGTAGAAGAACTAGGGCAGAAAACATCAGACTTTCGTAATAAAAATAAATTTCTCGATAATAATCTTACCCTGGTTTGGTTATACAGTGATAAAAGAGAAAGAGTTATTTTAGATTATATTTTATTACAAATCAGGGGCAAAGAAATGAATCAAGTGTTCCGATAATCTAAAACAAAGTTCTAAAAATAGTTTATAATACTAAAAAGAATTAATTTCTTGGAAAAGATAATTTACATCACACCTCATCTTTCAACTGGGGGATGTCCTAAATACTTACAACTAAAAGTTGAATATTTTCTTAATGAATATCAAATATGGGTGGTTGAGTGGGATGATATTACTGGTGGTGTTTTTGTAGTTCAAAAAGAAAAGATAAGAGAACATATCGGTCAAAATCTTATTACTTTAGGTCAAGATAAAGAAGAAATATTCTCGATCATTGAAAATGTAAAACCAGACTTTATTCACTTTGAAGAGATTGCAGAAGATTTTATTTCTTATAGTTTATTGAAAAAATTATGGTCTCCAGAAAGAGAATATAAAATTTTAGAAACTACACATTCATCTTTTTCATCTATTGAAAATAAGTCTTTTTTACCTGATAGATGGGTTTTTCCATCACCATTTTCCGTAGAAAAGTTTAGGGTTCCAGGTGGTCCAGAGTGTGTTGTTTGGGAAGCTCCTATTTTTGAAAAAACTCATATAGATAAAAAATCCGCACGAAAAAGTTTAGGTCTGAATCCAAATTTCATTCACATATTGAATGTTGGTTTATTTACTCCAGGTAAAAATCAAGGCGAGTTACTTAAAATTGCTAAAAAATTGTCAAACATGGATGTACAATTTCATTTTGTCGGTAATCTAGCCGATAATTTCAAATCATATTGGCAAGATTATGTGACGAAGATACCCACTAATTGTAAGATTTGGGGAGAAAGGGATGATGTTGATAAATTCTACGAAGCTTGTGATATTTTTTACTTTCCTTCAACTTATGAACTTAATCCTCTATCCGTAAAAGAAGCACTTTCTTGGCGATTGCCTACATTTCTACGTAGGTTAGATACCTATTTAGGAAAATATGATGAGAATAGTCTAGTTACTTATATAGATGAGAATATAGAAGAAAATTATAGAAAACTTCTACAAAAAATAATTTCTGTAAAAAATGAGTCTGTTTTATGATGGATTAGAAAAAAGAGAGAGTTTTGGTAAATTAGGCGTTATTGTTCTTAAAGAAACAAAAGATTTATATACATTAGACAAAAAAAGTAAATTCTTCAGAGAAAATCAAATTGAAATACTTGTTGTTTCAAAACTATTACCGAATGAGAAAATTTATTCTAATTGTAATTTTCTGGTATATAACAATTTTTTGAAAAAGAGTGAATATGAATTGATGTGGGAATTCGCATTTGACAAGAAATTCATAAAAATTTTGTTTTATGATAATTTTGTTAAAGAACTAAACTTTTTCGGCAAAACATATGAGTTTTTTTTAGAAAAATATAATGAAATCTCGAAAACTAAAGAAAACTTCGTGGTTAATTTTTTAGATGGTGCATATCTTCGTATAGATTTTCCCTATTTTAGAACTTATTATGCTCAATTCTGGGATAAAAAAAGTGGTAATCTTGTTTATTCTTGTGATATGTGTAGTGGTGCTTGGGCTATGACGATTCTTAAATATTTTATTGACTATAACATTAAAGTTTTCGATAAGTTAACAGATGAGTTATTATGGGATTATCATATTGATTTGAATGGGAAAAATATACTTATAAGTTTCGAATCTTCGGCCTTAGGTGATACCCTAGCCTGGTTACCACAAATTGAAGATTTTATATCTAAGCATCGTTGTAATGTTAGGTTGAGTACTTTTCATAATGAACTTTTCATAGATGAATACCCAGACATCGAATTTGTGAATCCTGGTTCGGTAGTATGGGGCATTTTTGCGCAATACAAAATAGGATGGTTTTATAGAGAGGATTCTTCGGTTGATTTTACACTCAATCCAAGAGATTTTAAGACTATACCACTTCAACAAACTACCTCTGATATACTAGGACTTGATTTTATTCAGAAACCCCCCAGAATCAAGATACCAGAACTTTCTAAACCTATAGATGGGGATTACGTTGTTATAGGTCCACACTCTACAACTCAAGCTAAATTTTGGAATAATCCGGATGGATGGAAAGATTTAGTCGATTTTTTTACAAAAATCGGATGGAAAGTCGTTGTTCTTACAAGGGAAGGTAACGGATTTATGAATAATTATTTTCCTGACGGTGTAATTGACAGATCTGGAAATTTACCACTCGAAGATAGAATAAATGATATTAGGTGGTCTCGTATGTTCATAGGTCTTGGAAGTGGTCTTACTTGGCTAGCCTGGGCTACGGGTGTTCCACTTACTATCATATCTGGATTTTCTGAGCCTTGGACCGAACCAGTCGGTGATAATATTTTAAGAATCCACAACTCTTCAGTTTGTAATTCCTGTTTTAATCGTCACCGATTGGATCCAGGGGATTGGATGTGGTGTCCTGATAAAAAGGGTACACCTGATCAATTTATTTGTACTAAATCAATAACTTCTCAAGATGTTATATCAAAGATTTGTAATTTTTTTGAAATTAATTTTCTTGAAAAAACATCCAAGATTAACCTTATCAAAACTATTCTAAAAGAGAACGGTATAAAAAGGATAACTACCTATACATCAAACAATTCTATTGAAAGTGATCTTATGATGAATTTCGAAAATTCTTTAGAGAAGGGGGTTGATTGTGTGTTTACCGATAAACCTCCATTTATAGGTTACAATTTATTTAAAAATTTAGTTAGAAAAAACGGATTATTGGTTTTTTATAACCTAAGTGATTATACTTTTATTGAAAATATTCAGTGTAAGAAACTTGTATTTTACGGTGATGCAGTCGATAATGGATTTGCTATACTATTTCTCTAAGATTATTTAGAAAGTAATTTTATTAAATCTTCAGTAATTCTAGAAACCATTTTTCTACCCTCTACTTCTATTTGTGGAATATTCTGAATTACAGAAAATTTGTCATTACCACCTACCGTGATATTTTCTATAAGTTTTGAGATGTTTGAATCTTTTTGGTATTTTGAAAGGTAAAATCCTTTGAGTTCATTTACAAAATTTGCAAGATCTACCCCTTTTTGATAATTATACTTGACCATCTGAAGTTCATTATCTTGTTTTTCAACTAAAATATACCAAATTGAGTTCTTTGATATTTTTACCTTTTCAAGAAAATTATAGGCGTTTGATGCTTTTACTTTTTTTGGAAACTTAGCTACTTTCCCGTAGAATTTCACATTCTCTTCTACTTTTTTATCCTCATCTTTTGTAGACTTTTTATTTTTGGAAAGTTGGCCTTCAGGCTGCATATAGGAAATATCGGCTGTCTGCTCTTGCCTAGTTTTTCTATAGGGAAGATTTGGATTTTGAGGAATTTCATCTTCACCAAATGGTTCTACCGGAAGCTCTACTTCAACATCTTTACTACCCTCAAAACCTGATATTTGAGAAAACTTTTTAAATTTCCCAGAATTTTTAGCTTCGTTTATGTTACCCATTTTATTTTTTTTTATTTCTATATATTAAAATATTTTCGTGGATTTTTTAATTTTTATGTTTAAAATAGTCTTTTTCCACAATATAATTTTTATAATTTTTGATAAGATTTGCCTGATCAAACCAACGACTAGGCATCCCCTTTATATTATCTAGAAAATTTTTCATTTGATCGTTTTGAAATACATAGGGTGATAAGGTCCTATCTAAAATAACATTTTCATAATCTACCCAATCTTTATCACTATCGTTGCGATGCTTAAGATCCCACAACTCTTCTATTTGACGTTCTTTATTTAACATATTGTTAGATTCTTTGTTTTGCTGTAATTGGAACTTTACCTTTATATACAACATTTACAGATTTTAGACCCGATCCATCGATATCATCTGAAAAATAAATATCGTTTCTATCTCTCCATCCGCCACGAATTAGTGGTATTTCATTTGCTTGAAAAATTATATCACCTAGAATAGGATCAAGACCAATAGTTTTATTTGGTTCATATCCTGGTTGTGGAACTTGTGATAATCTATTTTGAGAAAGTGTATAGGGATTAGTTGCGTTTTGTTGTAGTAAAGTATTTTGTCTGTGATAGTCTTCAGTATCTTTAGAGATAAAAGATATGTCCACTGAATGAATTTCGCTAATACTTGATTTTAAACTAACCACTAAATCTGATTTAGGAACTCTGTCTAACATTTTGAAATCAAGAAAATAATCCGAAATAGCATCATATATCTGTGCATTAACTACTTCTTCTAGAGCATCTTCGTATATCATAACAAATACATTACAAATGTAATATGATAGTTTCGGAGAACTAATTGTTATTTTTGAACTAAGAACAATGTTTCCGTTTGATTTAAGATAACTTTGTATTTTATTTTTTTCGAGATCATCTAATTTGAATGCTTCTATGTCAATAGTAAAGTAATTTACATTTTTATTTTTGAATAATTTTATATTTGGTGTTGCTACAATATAAATTACTTCATCTTTTTCGTAAGCATTAACGTGAGAAAAAACCCCCAATTTTTTAATTTCATAAGCAAATTGTTGAGGAAGTGCTAGAACAAAATTATTTGTAGATATAGGTAGAAGACTTCTTGTAAAATCAATAGATTCGGCGTCTGCTCCAAAATTTAAGTCTGTTTCATAGACAACTTCAAAAATGTTTTCTACGTTGATTGGCTCACCAGAACCATCAAAAAAATCATCTACAAATACCCAATCATTAGGAACACGACTGAATATTGATCCAGCCGCCCCATCACTAACTAGATAATCTATATCAATTATGGATCCGATCGCTGGAATTTCACCAAATCCACCATTTCCAAAAATAATATCAGCGCCACCGTTAAATCCTGTTTTGAAAACACAGGCTCTTTCATCTGGCATCATATCATAAAGATGTTTTTTGGTTTCCCACATTTGTGAATTAACAAAAACTTCATAATTAAAATTTTCTACTTGACGAAGACCTCTAAGATCTAGGCTGAAAGTCTGCATAGGTGATCCAGTTCCCGTGAAAGTTCTTCTTTCCCATCTACCCTGTATTACAGAAAGAATTATTTCTGAAGAATTAGTAACTTTAAATGTTTTTGACTCGGATCCTAATAATACCGAGTAAAAAAGATTATTTGTTTTGTTTCTTAGAAGACTACGATTGAAGAGTGTTAGTCTTTCACCGGCAATTTCTTCTTCTGATATAAATCCACCCTTAAGTTTTAACTTTATAGTTCCAGTAGCTGAAATAGCTCTAGTTGGAATATGTCCAGCTAGAATAGCCGCGTTTCTGATCGCTGTTGGGTTATTTGTTAAATCTTGAGTAAGATCGAAATTATTCTGAGCTTTTTTGAGATAAAGTGTTGATAATTGATGAAGATTTTCTAGAACGGTAAGGATTTGACCATAGGGCGAAGCATTGGTAAAAAGAAGATTTGCTTTTTTATATTCTTCTTTCAGATAGAGCTCTATCTCTGCTTTTTGCCTTTCAAAACTTAATTCACTAAATAGCACTTTTCTAAAAATATTTGAGATTATATATAAAATCTACTCTCTATTCTATTTCTTTGAGATTTGTTTTTTGTGTTTTTTATATATAAAAATAAAAAAAAACAGATGAGTTTCGAAGATTTTAGTAAGTTTATATCAGAGTGGGGTATGATGGGTTCATCTGGTGCTCTACTACTTTGGATATTGTATTTAGTAATCAAAAATGATTCAGGTAAAATTCTTACTAAGATAGTAGAATATTTTACAAAAAAATTGGGATTTGGAGAAAAAAAAACTTCATCAAAAGTTATTTCTATCTCTGATGTTATTAATCATGATATCTTCAATTATATTGATTTTTGGAAATATTCAAAAATTCCTACATTCACTTTTTCAACTGAATATAGAACAGTTGTATTTAGAAAATATTTATTTATTTTCTTAAAGAACTGGAAAGATAATTTACAGGAGTACATCTCTTCTAGAAATTTTGAAGAAATGGATTCATCCGAGATCTGGAAATCTTTCCTATCACTTATTAATGATGTTATTTATGATTATGAAACTGAAATGGCCTCGTCGGGTATACCGAAGATTGTTATAGAAAAGATGAAAATTAAAAACAATGATATTGTTTCACTTACAATTAATCTTATAGAAGGTATTTGTAACTCACAATTCTATGAATCTGAAAAAAATTACCTGAAAGTCTATTCTATACTTAATATTTTTCTTTCAATTTTAGAAAACACAATATCTAACTCAGAAGGAACGTGTAATACCATTAACGGTCAACTTAAAGGTCAAAAGTTCTCTGAAGGTGGTAAAACCTATGTAGAACCTAGTTAAAATTAAACTTTCTGTAACTTTTTAGTAAAAAACTAAATTTATAGAAGAAAAGTGGAGTTAAAAAGAGAAAAATGCATTATTATAGGACCTTCTGCTTCAGGTAAAGATTATTTGAAAAGAAAACTTTCCAAAAGAGGTCTTAAGGCACTTGTTAAATATACAACCAGGCCGATGAGAGAGGGGGAAATTGATGGTGTGGAATATAGGTTTGTTTCACAAGAAACATTTCATGGGATGCTTAAAAATTCCGAGTTTCTACTACATCAAGAGTTTGAAGTTTGGCCTAGAGATAAAGAACCAGAAAAGTGGTATTATGGTATATCACGAGAAGATTTCGAGAGTTCACAAGTTATGATATTAACACCAGGTGAATTTTTACAAGTAGAGAATATTGATAGAAAGAATTATTTTGTTGTACTTTTAGATATACCCGAAGAGGTTAGACGACAAAGATTATCGGTAAGAAATGATAATAATGATTCAATAGACAGAAGAATAGATGCCGATAGAGAAGATTTTTCTGCTAAAATAGATTATGATCTAAAAATATCTGATCCTGATTTTGAAGAAGATATGGTTTGGGATCTTATGTATTAATCTTCAAAAGAATCCCTGATTTCAACCTTAAATATATTTTTGAGCTCATCGAGTTCGTCTTCTGTTACACCTCTTTCTACTGTGCCATCTGGATATTTTACAGCATATGTTGAGAATTCATTAACAATATTTTGAATATCTTCACCTAGATCACCTAGATCATCATTCAGTAATTTATCAATTAAACTATCAATTAGATCTTCATCAAATCCACCAGCTAGATTTCCTAAGTTAGAATAAAAATCTTCACCAGAACCTGTGTTTCCACTACCACTCACAAATGGATTGGATGGACCAGCTGTGGCCGCGGTGATGGGCGCTCCTTGAACCGGAACACCAGAACAAAGTCTAGGTATCAACACTGATTGAGTTCCACCACCACAACTTATATAAGCTCTTGGTGGTGTTAGATATCCAGATCCTTGAGTTGTTAGTATTACTTCTTTTACATTTCCACTCAATATTCTAACAAAACCAGCGGCTGATTGACCGGTAAAACCCGTGGGATTTACAAATATTATTGGACACTGAGAAGCATTATAATTGATACCTTCATCATATATCTCAACTCTACAAATACTATAGGAGTAACTGGTTCCGTCTTCTGTGTCTTCTATACCAATGTCTGAATCAGCAAAAGCCGCATCCTCAACGGATCCGGATGTAGAGTTAATTGGATTTGTTGAAGTATCTATTGTAGTGTCCTTTTTACAGATATTAGCAAGTTGTTCTTCAAGAGTTTTTATTTCTTCGTTTGAATCATCATAACCTTCAACCGCATCGATAAATCTTTCTAGATCATCATCTTCAGAAATATCTCTATCATTTCTGATTATTTTAAGAGCTAGCGCATAATTCAAATCACCACCTAATGTTATATGATCTGGATCTGGATCAAATAGATCGCTTTTCCAACGACCTTGTGGAAAACCAGCTCTTCTTCCTCTACGATTGGCTCGTCTTTCAAAACGTCTTCTTTTTCTTTGCATACGACGGATTCTTCTACGTATTCTTCTTCTTTGTTTTTCGCATGATGGTTTTCTTTTTTTCAGAAAATCAAGAATTTTGAATATAAAACTTTGAATAGTCTGTAGTGGTGAAAGAAGTTTCAGAATAATTTGTATAGCTGCGCCTATTGTTGATATAATAGATTTAATTTTTTCTTTTTTAACAACAAAAATAAGTAGGGATAGTGGAGATAGATAAACTAATAATTTTGCAAAAGCAAGAATGATTGTTTTTAGTGCTTTAACAATTTGAATAACATGAACAATAGCTTCTGCTACATTCCAAGGTGGTACAAAAATAATAACAGATATCGCTGCTATAGAGCTTCCTATAAGAGCAAAAGCTTCTATCATATCACTTACAAGTTTTTTGATTTCACGAAAAAATCCACGAAGAGCAGCAACAAATTGTTTAGCTATTTTTTTAGCTTCATCTTTAAGTTGTTTGATCATATTTGAGACGTTGCCCCAGACTTTCTCGAGTTGGTCTTTGAGTTTTTCTCTAAGTTGTTGAACAGATCCTGTTAGACCAGCAAACTCATAAATATTTGGTCTTTGGAATCCTTCTCCACAATCACCAACCATTAGGTCTGCTTGAACTCTTGTTATTTCTGGTTGTTTGTAAACAAGAACTCTTTTTGCTATTTCTTCTTCACATATCAAGAAATCTTTAATAAAAGTCTTAAAATCAGGTAGAACACCTATTTCTAAATTTTCTAATCTTTCCTCTAAAAGATCAAGTTGTTGAATAAGTTGATTAACATCCATCTATACTACTTTCTTTATATAGATTTTTTTTAATGGCCTCTTCTGTATTCTCACCAAGAACAACGACTATTCACTACGAATGGTTTGTATCTCTTTATGTCTTCGATACCTAATTTAAGAGAGCGCATATTAACTGATTTTTCTCTAATTTTTTCCGGATTATGTGCCCAGAAATCCATAAAATGATGAATTATTTTTTTTGTTTTATCTAGATCACGAATAATTCCATTATCTATATGTTCAAGTTCTTCTAAAATAATTCTAGCTGTAACATTACTATTTCCAGTATAAAGCATATGGAACCAATAATAGACTCTCATTAGATCTTCTATATTATCTCTTAAAAATTGAGGTAAGTCCTCTTGGGATACACCAGCAATAGATCTACCACGACCAGAACAATAGATCTCAAAAGCAGATACAATATTTATAGATTGAATAAGTACTCTAAAATTTCTACATTCTGTCTCTATATAACTATTCATTTTTTTATAAAATTCGTCACCTTCGTAATAATCTGTAAATTTAACTTTATTTGGAGGGAAGGTTTCTTTTGACCATCTATCAAGAGATATTCTAAACGATTTTTGCGAAGGCGTTAACTGATCACATTCTTCTATTAATAAGTTCATTAGATCACTTGATATATAATTTCCCAATTTATAATAAATATCCGGAGAAAAATAGGTTTGTTTTCCTAAATATCTAGTTAGGCCAAAAATTTCAGCATCCTCTTCTAGAATAAAGCACACACCTTTGGTGTTATAGTAGAGTAAATTTTGTATAATAGAAAAATTCCATAAGTATAATCCTGTAAGACTACCAGCACTAGCCTTTAGAGCTTTTCTGATATTAGCTATATTGATCTCATAAGCAGGTATAGTGAATAATTCAGGAACTCTCTTTCCGTCTGCATTTCTAATCGAGTGCCTAGATAACCAAAACTCACCATCACGAAGAAACCAAGTAGTCGATGAAGAATATTCTGGTTTGAAGTATTTCTTAACACCTGATAGTTGTTTAGGTAATAGTTTCTGGGTAAGATTAGAAGAATCATTTTTACAGATACTCCACTTTTGCCAAGGATATTCTCTCGGGTCACCTTCATACACATCAAAAGCTCGAATAATCATATTTTTATCTACGATACCAAAACCTTCAACTTCTATGGAATGTGGTAGATAGATATTACTCTTTTGAAACTCAGACCACACCGATTCATCTTTGTGAATATATTTTCTGTAAATCTCAGACCAAACTGTGTAGATTTTCGGTACCTCTTCACCTTTTGGATAGGTCTGAACAATATCATCTCTATGATACCATTTATCTTCAGATGCCCAAAACCTGTGATATAGAGGTGATTTTGAACCTGAGATATGGTCTCTTATATGAAAAGTTACTCCTGGGTAATCTGACTTTTGGATTTCCTCTGATAGAGTATTGGTAATAAAACCATTTGAAGTATCTAACTTATTATCTACTAGTGGAATCACAAGATACTGAAGACTATCTACATAGGGATATTTATCAAATAATACCCTTTTTAAGGTAACAACTACTTTTCCTGGTGATTCGCTATGATAGATAGCGTCTGGATATTTAGATTTTAACCACGATTTACATTCAGTAAAAATTTCATCAGAGTTACTATATATTCTATCACAATAAATTGATCCGTCATCGGTCTTCCAGATAAGCGCTCTCGCTAAGAGTTTCTTCACGTCGCTACCTGGTTCATAATCCGTAAATATCATCATAGAAACTCTCTCGGGATTTTCGGTATAGATTCCTAATCGATTGTTTTTATTAGCATATCGCATACAAGAGTTACCAAGTGTGCTCTGGCCGCCACGGTAGTAGTTATCACCAAGATACCAAAACTTGATGTCCTCACCTTTAACGATATCGAACTCTCTTGGGTTATAGATCTTGTTCCAGGCTGCTTTATAGGCATTTACAAATTCTTCAACTTGTGGTTCGGTAAATTTTATTCCGTTATCATTTAAGATACTACGAACTAATCTTCCGACATTGGAATCTATTTTGGTTCTAGTAGATACATCAACGCCAGTTTCTTTGAATCTTTGATACTGCCTATCTTGTAGATATAAAATCTTATCACTACTATCACCTGGACCTAATAGATTGTAATTGGTCTTAATATCACTTCTATTATCTACCCAATCAATAATATACCTCTCTAGACCTGATGATGTTTTAATACCAGAGATAATTTTTTTAAACTCTGGAGAAACTTCTAGAACCGACTCTAATAAATATTCTAGATTGAAATCTTTGAACCTTTTTGTCATGTGATTATATATTATTTATTATTTGCCCAAAACTCGTTGTCAGATAAAAGATATAGATATAAATCTTCAATATTAATACCTTGTCTATTTAAATTTGGTGATCTGATTATACCTCTGTATTTACCATAAAATATACTTCTAAACTCTGTAAGATCCTCTGAGTTTGATAGACTTGGAATCTTTTCATAGATCCATCCACCGTATTTCGGCGCTGAACTAACTATAAATCTTCTCACTGCGCCAGTATCTTGTAATTTGATCCAAAGCATACTGAATAATTTGAAAATATTTAACAGGTCATCTTCACTACATTCGTATTCTTGGCACCAGTTCCTAAAATCTTCTTTGATTTCATCAATACGCTCAGGTGTCAATGTTGATTCAATCGATTTTTTTGCACTATTAATAAATCTCAATATTTTTTCAGGATCTGATTCATTCACTAAATTTTCGATCTCAGCCTTTGTAAATTTAGTCAAGTCTTCTGATAGCCTTTTGGAAAATTCAATAAGTGATATTCTCCAGTTTTTTTCCGAATTTGTAATTCTACCCAATGAGTTGCTTTTTAACTCTTCAAAATTCAGTAGATTGTTTTCAGATCCATAGTAAGATCGATCATACCAAATACTATCAAAAACACTACGAAATTCTGGTCGCTCGATACAATCCTCTATACCAAGTAGTTTGGCGTCTATTTGTAAAATAGTATCTTTATATACAAATTTATTTATATCACCAATCATCAGATTTACAGAATGAACACGGCTATCATTAGAAAATTTTCTGAAAATTTTATTCCAATTAATATTCCAAACAGCAATACTAAACATTTTAGGCCAAAGTCCATTTTCAGGTAACCTTACAAGATCTTTTTCTTTAAACCATCTAAATTTAGATACTGATCTTACCCATGGACTGTTTTCAGTTACCGGGAGGTTTGTCAGATCTATTCCTAGATAATCTTTATAATCATCCTTTCGTAAAACTTTCAGCTGCATGAAATCAGTCACGTCTTGTCCTATCAGACGCTCGAGCTTTATCCATGGATAATCTTTTTCATTTCCAATATACTTTTCTATAGCAATATGAACATAATTTGGATCTACAAGACCTAAATCTAACATATTCATAGCTACATATTTCCTAATCCAAGTATTGTGAAAAGTTGATTCTACAGCATCTTCACGAACTAACCAGGAATTGTATAGTTCTGAATAAACACATAAATTTTTTGGCCATAACACGCCAATATCTTGCACTTTAACTAACTCATCAGGTAGGTAATATCTACCTAATTTCTCGATATACAAATGAGAAGTTATTGGTTCACCATCTCTATGGTCTCTAAGCTTGAATATAATTTTACCACTAGAATTTTTTTGCTCTTCACTATGTAATACACCAGAACCTTCTACTAACTTATTATCAACTAGGTCATGAACTAGCCACATAAGAGTATCCATGTAGGGATATTCATTATAAATCGTCTTTTGTAAACTTACTTGTATTGGAACTGGTGAACGACCATCGAGGTCTCTGAAAATAGGATTTTTTAAATTTAATTTAAGCCAGCTTTTACTTTCGTTAGTTATATCATCAGAGTTAGAATATATTCTATCTACAAAAATTGAATCACCAACTTTCCAAAGAAGAGCTCGGGATATTAGTTTTTTTTCTCCTTGAGAATTCAGGTCTGTTAAGATCATCATAGATACTTTATCTGGATTATCACTATAGAAGTTCATCCTTGAGTTCACTGATGCACTTTTCATACAAGACTTTCCTAGCTGATAGATACCACCACCCTTATAATTTTTTTCTAAATACCAAAAATTAATATCTTTACCACGAACTATAGAAAATTCTCTTGGGTTATATTTTGAGTTCCATATAGATTTGTAATTATTTACAAAATCTTCAATATCAGGCTCAGTAAACGGAATTTTGTTATCCGATAAGATACTTCTAGCAAATCTCCCAATATTAGCCTCGGTTTTTGTTCTTGACGAGAGATCTTCTCCTTGTGATTTATATCTTTGATACTGTGGATCTTGTAGATACGATATTTTATCACTAGAAGTGCCGGTTGATAGGTAGTTGTAGTTTGTTATAATATCCTTCTCACCATCAATCCAATCTATAAGTGAGGCTTCTATTCCACTCTTCGAGTTGATAGATCCTAGGATTTTGCGAAACTCAGGATCGACCTCAAGTATTGATTCCAAAAGAAGATATCTGGTGAAGTCTTGGTATTTTTTCAACTGAATCATATTATGTACAAATACCAAAATCGGCTATTCTATTTTCATTACTATCATAACCAAATCTTCCTTTTTGTATAGCGAAGAAATCATTACAGAGTGCTTGACTGAATCGAGAATTCCAGTAAATCAAACTCGCCACTTTCACGTTTACTGTGCTGGTGTCTCCTAATACAATATTATTTATATCATCGTCAAGATTTATTGATGGTCCACTAAGAGAATCAGAATCTATGACCTCATTCGAACCATCGTGACTAAAAATATAAACATTCGCATTATTCACATTAAGGCCCGTAACAAATATGTTATACCAACGATTGTTTTCAACAGGTGAAGATGTAAAGCTACGAGCACCGGCCGAGGTATCTTGTAATTGAACAAAAATTGTACCATTATCAAGTTCTATAGAATTTGCACCTTTAACAAATATCAAGCTGTCAACGGTTTTATCTACGAAATTTACCCAAATAGATAAACAGAATGGATTTATAAAGAAATTATCGATTGTTGTCTTGTGTGTTATAGTGAGTGAGTAAAGTGTATATCTCGGTTTATAACCGTCCCAATTAATACCTGCCCCTCTGATTGCGTGTAATTCATTACCGGATATATCAGTCCATTGTGTAACTCCAGTTGTTGAGACCTTTGTTCCGGTGTCAAGAGCAATTTTTATATTTGAATTTCTTATTTTACTATTTAGAGCGTACCTTAAAAAATTTTCTCTGATAGCATCATCACTCGAATTTATCGGATAATATGAAAAATATTGGAAATTTTTATAACCATTTTCATCAGAATTGTTAAGGTGATATAAAACACTAGCTGTTGCTTGTGAGATATTTGTAAAACTAGAAGCGAAATTAGATGGTATTGGGGTAGGAAGAAGTGAAGGATTATTAGTATGAACCCATTTACCATTTATGTAAGTTTTCCAATCAGAATTATTATTTCTAACAACACTAATAAAATACCAAGTATTCAGGGAAATAGTCGCTGAGTCTAATGTGTAATCTTTTCTGTCACTTACACCATCTTGTCTATTCCAAGACATTGTAAGTTTGGTGCCACCACTAGGGGGATTTCTATAACCAAGGCCCCAATACATGGTTGATATGTCTGGTTGACCACCAGATTTAACAAAAAAATTATTATAATTTGTGCTATGATTAGTAACTCTAACATACATATTCAGTGTCCAACTTGTTGGCTCTAGACCACTTGACATACAAAAACCAGTATCACTTGGTATTTCGAATGCTACTAATCCACCTCCTGATGTTGCAATCCATCCACCTTCGAAATCCCAGTCACCCATCAATTCATTTGAACCTATATTTCCGTGAGTAAGACCAGCTAGATTATATATTTTACCGGTCAATTGAACACCAGGAACCATAGGTGTTGATGGTATAAAAGAACTATCAAAAATACGACTAGCTGTATTCGCGATTATCGGCGGATAAAATTTATTTACAACAATTCTATTGCCTGCGGTTCCACCCAAATAATCACTTGGATCTGATATAGATCCAAGTTGGTCTGCATACCATTTAAAAGTAGTATTCAGGGTAGCATTTGATGAATTTAAGGTGGTATTCAAACCAACACTATAAGTTCCAATCAAGTTGCCTATGAAAGAACCTGTAAATCCGGTATAATATTGTGTAAATTTTATAAGGTTATACCATGGTTTATATGGTGGTGAGTAACCTACATAGTCATCAGAAGTATTTGGTATATCTTTTGTGTTATTGATGAGGTAACAGGCTGGACCGACACAATTAGTTTTCTGAATATAAACTACATAAGTCTGTTGTTCAAACCCAACGACACCATCCTCATCTGCCGTAAACGCCTTTGGATTCAATCCGGCTCTGAAAATCCCCCATGCACCAGAAGGGTTATTACCAGCATCAGAAAAGGCAAAGTTACCGACTCTTATAGCTTGCCTTGGATACCCAGCAGCTGATGCGGTATAATGTAAAATTTGATTAGGTATGGTTTTAGACATATAGTAATTTTTGTTTATATATTAATTTTTTTGACATTAACTTTTACTTTTCATATGTCTAGTTAATTTCTAATACCATCTTCCACAAAAAGGATAATTTCTGTATCCTGAAGATGAAAAACTTCCTGGAAAATATACTTGACCCATAGTCTTTGTAAAACTTATTATTTCTGGTATTACATAAGATGTTGGTGGTGTATCATTCGAACCTAAATGGGAGCAGTTGTATGAATTCAATTCAGAGTAAAGATCATCTCCATAAAAATCGTAAATATTCAAATTTTCTCTTACAGATGGATATCTAAAACCAGAAATAATAGAATTGGAGAGACCCCATGGATAAAAATCTACATTTATGTAACTTCCTTGAATTAGTGAATTTCTAAAATTTAATACTCTTGGTTGATCGAAATTTCTAAATTGTGCAGATCCGCTAAGTGGTGTGGTATTTACTGTTAACTCGTCATCAGTAATTCTTCCAACTTGTTTGAAATTTGAATCTTGAAGGCTACTACTTTCATTTTCATTGGACTGTGAATTTTTTGCCCCTAGCAAATCTTCAGCATTATCATCTACTTGAAAGGGATCACAAATACTTATTTTAGCAATAATGAATTGATCTGTCGATCCTTGATCATAGGGGGAACCGAGCCACTTATTGCCGTCAGGTCTTATAAATATTTGATTACCTCCTCTTTCCATTCTAGGATTTGTAAGAGCAATATCTCCATCTGTTTGAACCGAGGTCGCACTCCAGCTATGAGATAATCCCATGACGCCATAACCAATAAAAAAACTTTGAGGGCCCGGTTCAATAGGCACAGTGCCAATCAATAGGATTTCCGAAAACCAATTAAAGTTACCATTATTACTCGAAGGTAAAGTCTGACCACTATAATCTGTAAAAGAAGCAGTGAATGATTTACCAAAATAAGTTGAACGGGCAACATCTATACCCCTTAGATAGTTATTGGATGTAAGAAAAGTATTTGACATTTGAGGTACACCACTAATTATAGCATTACTAATATTTATCAAACGAATTTGTGATCCATATACTAAAGAATTGGTGGCCGAGGTATAAATTTTTTGACCAATACTTAGAGATCTTGTACTAAATGTAAAACTTTTAACAAAAACTTCTTCTACTTTTCTCAATCTAAAAGAGTTTGTAGAGTCTTGTCTTATTGGAGCCATATTGTGTATATATTGAAATTAATTTTTTTACAACCTTTTTTTGAAAAATGATATCATTATTCTATCTGGCACAGAATTTGATAGATAAAAAATAAAAAAAATAAATTATATGGAACAAATGAACTTTAAACCTATTGGTGATAGGGTCCTAGTAGAACCCAACCAACAAGAAGAAAAAACCGCAGGTGGTCTTTTTATACCAGACACCGCAAAAGAAAAACCTACAACCGGCAAAGTGGTAGCGGTTGGACCAGGAAAAAAAGATGAACCTATGACACTAGTTGTGGGTGATACGGTAGTATTTAACAAATATTCCGGTACAGAATTTAAATTCGAAGGTAAAAACTACCTCATTATGAAGGAATCTGAAATATTTGCAACTATCTAAAAAAAAAAAATAAAAAATAAATTATGGGAAAAAGAATTGAATTTAACACACAAGCGCGAGATGGCCTCAAAAGAGGTGTAGAGCAGCTAGCAAATGCTGTTAGGGTAACACTAGGACCTAAAGGTCGTAATGTAGTTATCGAGAAAAAATATGGATCTCCTCATGTTACAAAAGATGGAGTTACCGTAGCAAAAGAAGTACAACTTCAAGATCCAATTGAAAACATGGGAGCAGGGCTTATTCGTGAAGCTGCCTCGAAAACTTCAGAACAAGCCGGTGATGGAACTACAACAGCTACTGTTCTAGCACATTCTATGGTAAGTTCTGGTCTTAAAAACGTAGCAGCTGGAGCAAATCCTATTGATCTGAAAAGAGGTATGGATCGAGCAGTTGAAGTAGTAGTTAATACCTTAGAATCTCTTTCAACACCCGTTGGAGAAGATCCTAACAAAATTCAACAAGTAGCTTCTATTTCAGCAAACAACGATGAAGTTATCGGAAAACTTATCGCTGATGTTATGCAAAAAGTAGGAAAAGAAGGTGTTATTACAGTTGAAGAAGCTAAAGGCACACAAACCGAAGTTAAAGTAGTAGAAGGTATGCAGTTCGATAGAGGTTATCTATCTCCTTATTTTGTCACAAACTCTGACAAAATGGTAGCTGAACTTGACAATCCTTTCATTCTTGTCACTGACAGAAAAATCTCCAATATGAAAGATTTAGTGCCAGCACTTGAACTTTCTCTAGGGGCAGGAAAACCACTTCTTATTATTGCTGATGATATTGATGGTGAAGCTCTCGCGGCTCTAGTAGTAAATAAACTACGTGGTTCACTAAAAGTTGTAGCGGTAAAGGCTCCGGGATTCGGTGATCGTAGAAAGCAGATGCTAGAAGATATCGCTATCTTAACCGATGCACAAGTTATCTCAGAAGAGCGTGGATTCAAGCTTGATTCTATTTCACAGAGTGATTTTGGTCGATGTGAAAAAGTAGCAGTCGATAAAGATTCTACTACTATTGTAGGTGGCCTTGGTAGCCAAGAAGAAATCCGTGTAAGAATTAATCAGATTAAAGCTCAAATCATGGATGTCACTTCTGATTATGATCGTGAAAAACTTCAAGAAAGACTAGCTAAATTAACTGGTGGTGTAGGTGTTATCTATATCGGAGCCGCCACCGAAGTAGAAATGAAAGAGATTAAGGATAGAGTGGATGATGCACTACACGCAACAAGAGCAGCTGTTGAAGAAGGGATTGTTCCTGGTGGTGGAGTAGCCTATATTCGTTCTATTTCTTCACTTGATGGTCTTGAACTTGAAAATTCAGATCAAAACACCGGTGTTCAAATTATTCGTAGAGCACTTGAAGAACCACTTCGTCAAATTGTTCTGAACGCTGGTGGTGAGCCTTCTGTTGTAATCAACGCCATCAAATCTGGCACAGGTGACTGGGGATATAACGCAAGAACAGAGGTTTATGAAAATCTTATTCTAGCTGGAGTTATCGATCCTACAAAGGTATCTAGAGTAGCTTTACAAAACGCATCATCTGCAGCTTCGATGATCTTAACAACAGAATGTGCTCTGGTGGACATCAAAGAAGAAAAAGATTCTGCTAGTCCGGGTGGCCAGATGCCGATGGATTACTAAGATTTTTATCCACTTTTCACAAAGCCCTATCTTGAAAAAGATAGGGTTTTTTGTAAAATTAGTTGAAAGAGAATATATATAGTATATATAATCCGTAATTAATAGATATGTTTAGAAGTAATATTTCACACGAAACAAGTTTAAGTAGAGCACATAACAGTTCTTACAGTGATATACTCTTTAATTTCAGTAGAAGTAGACCGGTATGTATTCCACTGAATAGTTCTAACTCTTATTTTTATGATTTATTATGTTCCGGTTACGGTATATTTTCCGGCATAACTTATAGTTGGGCAGAAAAAGTAAGATTCGGGGTAACTAATAGTCCGGATGAAGATCCCGATGTGACCAGTTTGAAAGTATATGGATTCACGACCATAGATTCTGATTTTAGAAATTTTCAACTTATAAACTCTCAAAATAATATAAAATTAGATGTTTTTGCAACTAAGAGAGGTTTTCAAGATTTTATATGTTTTACATTCTCACCTGCTGGTTCATGGGCCACTCAAGATGATTTTTTAGTATTGTGCAAAGGCACGGTAGTAACATGCCCAGCTATCTGGGATTACCATGCTCACAAATTTTTTACTGATGTTGGATTTACTCAAAGTAGAGAATTGGATCAAATAAGAACTTCAGTAACTAGATTAGTATGTGACCTAAAAAGTAAATTTTTATGGAACAAATTAGTTTGTCTTTATCCTTTTGTTGGTGGAAGTTCGTATTCCCATAGGTGGAATCTCAAAGATACCACAACGTATTCCCTAGTATATTCTTCAGAATCTATTGGAACAGTATCACATAGTAACAACGGAGTTTCAATGATAACTCCTTCTCAAGCTTATATTGATACTACTTTTGTAATAAATCCAAATACAAGAGATTTAGCAATTGGTGTCTATACAGATCAATTGGTAAATTATGCGTGGCCTACAATATCAACTTATTCTATAGGTAGGTTGATGGGTGGTTTCACAACCTCAACTTTGTTTGCTGGAGGGCAGTTACATTATTCAATATCTGTAGAAAACTTAACTTCCACCTCCAATATCCCGTCAATAAATTACAGAGATGTAGATCCTATCTATTTAAGTGGACGGTATACAAGTCAACTTTCTACCTTTATACAAAATACACCAAATGACAGGGGTGGACTTTGGGCTATGGCAAGACTCGGATCGACTTTTAGTTATCTTGGGTTACAAGTACCAGGACTTATTCAACTAAACACAATTAGATGGTATCAACCATTTGAAAGTTCAGTATTCACGGGTTTAAGGAGATCATTCGGTAGAAAGAGATCTTATTTTGAATCTACTTTTGGATTAAATTATTTCACTACCTCAATTTATATTGGAAATTTGCATGGCACAACATCCACCCCAACTAAACAAATAATTAAATCGGCATTTATTGGTTTTAGTATGTCGGGTATGGATCTTTTGTATATGTCCGAAATCCTTACAAAATTCAATTATTCGTTAAATAGAGAATAACTATGCTAGAAAAAAAACAAGATTCAACAAATTCAAAAAGAGAATTCGCTGTTGGGGGTTACGGCTTTGAGAATCCTTTCAATTTAATAAGAGAAGAAAATACTCTACATGTAGGATTTTCTGATACTTATTCTTTTTTTTATCAATCAGGTGAATCTGGAGTTGGTCACTTCGGTGTGGGTATGAATCCAATGCCTGACTCTGGTCAAAAATGGTACAACACGATTGTCTCTGATCATGTGGTAGAAAAGAGTGGAAAGTTTGATTTTTATTCTACACTTGCAGTAAACAACCAATCATACCCATATGGTCCGCCTTTCGGGATAAGTGTTTCTACTACACCGAACGGAAGATTTCTTAGAACCCAATATTATGAATCACATTTAATTACTGGTAGTGTTTCACAAGGGGCTGGGATTACACAAATTTACTTTACTGAAATTCCTCGTAGAAATGGCATTTTTTATGTACCTAATTGTGAAGCTCGTGCTTACAGGTTGTTAGCAAATGTGAATGGTATACAAAGAAACTCAGGAACTCAAAGCAAGTCATTTTCTGCGTATTGGGATCTAGTTTTTGGTATAAAAAACTTTCAATATTGTTATAATGGATCGATGCAATCCATAGCCACTAGCCCGAATTATTTAAGTCAAGTTAGCCGGTCAAGTTTTTTGAGTACTGGCACTATTGGAATTACTTCTGAGACGCCATATCTAAGTGTTGATATTCTTGGTGACGACCAATTTACGATATCAGTTGTGATGACTGGAAATTATAATATGATAGGATCTGCTAAATTAACAACTACAGATTCAGCATATTTAGTTTCTTCTGATGTGCTACCTGTCTAACTAGTCTATACTAATCAACTCAATTTCGAAATGAAGATTTTTACCAGCTAGTGGATGATTCATATTTAAAATATAAACATCACCAATAACTTGATGAACAATAGCTGCTATTTGGTTACCATTTTCATCTTGGCCTTCAACAAGTTCACCGACACTAGGATTAAAATCTTCAGGAAAATCAGTTTTAAGAACTCCAACAAATCCACCTGGCTCTACAAAACCATAAGCTTCTGAAGGACTTAGGACTATTTTTATTTTTTCTCCTACAGACATTTGACTCACTGCTCTATCAAAACCTTCAATCATTTCACCATCACCGATATTAAATTCTAATGGCTCACCACCCCTATAGGAGTTATCAAATTCTGTTCCATCATCAAGTTTACCAATATAGTTTACCTTGACTTTTTTTCCGTTTTCAATCATTTTTTAAGTTATTTTTGTTTTTATTTTTTCTAGTTTTCTTAATCTAGTTATGTGTGAAAGGCGCATTTCATTACACTTCTGTGGTTGAAAACACCCCTGACCACCACCTTCAACATATCCAATTCTGTAATCGATGTGATGGTAGATGGTGTAGGGCGATCTCAAACCACATAATCCACATACATCGTATATATTTTGATCCTTGTTCATCTTTCAAGTATTAATATTTTCTTGTGAATTTTTTGCATCAATCATTTTTTGTACACGAGATTTTCCTTTTTCACCAATAGGTATGGGATTTCCCTCTTCATCAATGTGAACAAATTTAATATGAGTTCTAAGAATATTTATTTGTTTTCCAGTATAAACATTGTGCGCTCTAGCCTCTAGATAAAGAGTAATTGAGGTATTTCCGATACCACTTGGAAAACCATAAATTTTTATAAGATTACCTTCCTTGGCTGGTTTTTCGAAGAAACATTCATCTATTGAAACAGTTACTAATCTAGGTGAATCACATAGTTGCATAGCATACCCAGCGGCCGCTGCGTCGATCCACTTCAAGAGTTGACCACCAAAAAGATTTCCGTGAAAACCAAGGTCTGATTTTTTTACCGGATATATTGATAAACTTTCCATATTCTTTTCTACAAAAATAATACAAAAAGTTCTTGATTAAACTTTTGTTCCGAAAAAAATATATTTCTATATGAAATCTTTACCTATACTTACTTACGAAAAGATACACGAAGATGCTGTGTCGCCTCTATACAACTATCCATCAGATTCTGGTTTTGATCTACATACAGTAGAAGATATACAACTTTTACCACTTAGTCGGTATCTAGCACCAACGGGTCTAAAACTTGGTATACCAAAAGGTTACGAAGTTCAAGTAAGAACTAAAAGTGGATTGGCTCTTAAACAAGGTCTTGTTGTTCTTAATAGTCCAGGAACTATAGATCAAGGATATACCGGTGAGATTAGGGTTATACTTTATAACTCAAGTCAAACTATAATCCGTATAGAAAAGGGCCAAAAGGTAGCTCAAGCTTGTCTTTGTCCGGTTGTATCTGGTGGTGGTGTTACCCTACAACAAGTCGAGGTAGTAGAAGATAGGGAAAGAGGTGATAACGGTTTTGGATCAACCGGCAAATAAAACTATCACCGATTTCTAGATTGAACATGCATCCTCTTTTCTGTATTTTAGTCACATCACACGCTAATACTAACGAAAAAATTAGTCTACTAAAAGACTGCCTTATATCGCTAAAACCACTCGAAACGCCTATTATTTTATCTAGTCATATCTCAATTCCAGAAGAAATACAGAATCTCACCTACCTTTCGGTAAAAGACTCATCCAACTTAATTTTAGACGAAGGTCAAATTTTATCCAATCCAGTAAATCTTCACCAAACACTTTACTACATACATGATAGTTTTTGTAATATTTTATTTTCGACTGGTATATTTAAGAAAACATATATGGCAGGTACTATGAACCACTATATTAATAGTATAAGGATTGTAAAATCTCTGGGATTCGAAAATATTCTATTCTGGGAATATGATTCTGTTTTAGGTCGTGATTCGTGTATTAGATTGAAAGAATTTCAATATAATTATTTGATTAACAAGATGGAATACTGGGGTTTTTTATCTTATATACAGGATATAAGATGTATGAATGCAATTCCATTTATGTTTAATGTGAATAAAGTTTTAGAGTTTCTACCTAAAAAACCTTTAGAAAACGCAAAAGACTATAACTCACTTACCGAAGGTAAAATAATAGAGCAGTGGATGCTAGAAAATCTAGAGAGCAATTCCAGCGGAGATCTTATCGATTTTGGCCTTTATGATGAATATTTTTCAGACACTCAAAGAGGACTCATTGGATCACAAAATGGTAACTATCTTAATTTTAATTTAAGATCTGGTGTTTTCTTCAATACAACAAATAGGAAATCTATTTTTTATGCCCTGAATAGCTGGGATAAACCTATCACAACAAAGTTAACAATAAGCAATCCAAAAGATAGTTCAAAAATATATTCAAGATTTGTAGAGTTGAATCCTGGTGTTTGGTTTTTTGATCATCTGGGAGATATTGTAGATCAAGAATTCAAAACCGACGAAGGTCTTAATATAGAAGAGATAGTTACGTCAACTACAGATGGTGAAGTAAATAGTTTCAACTATAATATTTCTAAAAACAATTTAGAGTTTGTTTCAAAACTTAAAAAGTGGCAAGAGATTTAACGCTCTCTAATCGTAAAAAAAACTTCACCTATCGTTTTTCCTAGTTCTGAAAAATCTTCGGTATAATCCCCTAGATCAATGAAATTATAGGATTTGTCGGTATATCTACATATTTTTTTCTTACCGGTAGATCTGATAAATCTATCAAATTTTACAGAACTATACATTTCTACACCTCTTGTTACACCCATCACTGAATAAGCAAGACGAGTGATGAGATTGCCACAGAAATTTTTGAAAGGTAAAAACTCATTCACTAAATTTTTTCTATCAGCTCTTAAATGTTCGATGATTTGCATTTCAGAAAGAATTTGAAAAAGGTAGGGATTTGATGGTTTTAGAATACGCTTAACAAGAACTCCCCGACGAGTGTCACCTACCTTTGTAAATCTATCTGTTTCTATAATTTGAGAGGTTGTTCCAGAATCTTGAACCTTTTCTAAATACTTTTCTATAGAAAGGTGCAGATCTTCCAACTTACAAGAGAATACCTTTTCGGTAGTTAGTTTTGTGAATCCATCAAAGTCCATGATTATTTTACCCTCTTTCATATTTAAGGTATATATATTAAAAAAACTTAAAAAAGCTTTGAATGATACAATATTTATGAAAAAAATAAAAACTACTCCCGATGTCTGTGTTTGTGAAGATTAAGAAGGTAAAATCTTGCTTTTCTTATAGTGTCAAATGAAGTGAGATAATGATTTACCGAACTTGAACATACATAACATCTAAACTCTCTTTCAAAATAGGAATGTGTAGAGTGCAGGGTACTATCATATTTTATGTAAATTTTTCCAAAAATACCCTCACCAAAATCAATAAATTTTACTAACCTGGCCTTCTTTTTATAAGGTGCCTCCATTGTTGATAAAATTTTGTAAAGGATCTTCAACCATTTCAACAATTTTGTAAATGCCATTAAAATCTTTAATGAGCATACGTGTTCCTGTATCCCCGGGGCTATCTAGATTTTTGTAAAGTATTGTAAGTTTTGAGATTTCTAGAACTTCTATTTTTTTAAGATCGGTATTGGCTTGCCAAGTATCTTTTAGGTTTTTTATTCTAGATACAATATATACTTGACCTTGTCTAAAATTATTCATTTTTTAGTTTATTTTTTCAACTCTTTTGGTGTGTCTTCCACCTTCAAACTCCTGTGAAAGAAAAGAATCTACTATTTTTTTAGCCTCAAAAGTAGAGACAAATCTTGAAGGTATACAAACAACATTTGCGTTATTATGCTGACGAGCTAGTTTTGATAGATCATCATTCCAGCAAAGAGCCGCTCTTACGTGTGGCCATTTGTTAGCAGTCATTGAAACACCGTTTCCGCTACCACATAGTAAAATTCCTACGCTATCTCGAGAGATCATTCCACAGACCAGATGGGCATAATCTGGATAATCACACGATTCATCTGAATCTGGTCCTAGATCAAAAATTTCATATTCACTCTGGGATAAATAATGGATAAGAACCTTTTTCAACTCAAATCCTGCGTGATCACTAGCTATGTAAATTTTTCTCATATTTTTTTAGTTCAACATTATATGTTGAGAATACTGAGAGGTTTGAAATTATTTTTTCCAAATCAGACCTAAACATAAATATATTTCCTATGTATATAGAAAAATGAAGTTTTTTTTGTATATTTGCTAGAAGATGACCGAAACCTATATACTTGTTTTCCTCTCTCAAACACTCTTCAATATTTTCAAGGTTTTAGAGATTAAGCTCACTTATGAGAATAAGACAAACGCCCTGATGGTGAACTCTATTTTCATTAATTTGGTTAGTCTTACCTCAACTTACTTTTCTATAGAAAATCTATTATCGGGTGATTTTGTAGTTATTATTTTCTATGTATCTGGATCAGTTTTTGGAAAATGGTTCGCGATGACTCATTTCGAGAATTATCGGTCTAAACTTTTCAAGGTATTGTTTCGTAAAGATTAATTGTAAAACCCAAGACCATCAAATAAGTTTTCTAGCTGTGTAAGACCATGACACCGGAAATATTTTCTTTTTGTTCCTTTATCAAAGTTTTGAACTTCAGTTACTAAATAAACTTCCCTAGAAAATTTACTAATAGTTATTTTTACCGTGTTTGGATATTTTGGTGGTTCTCCTGGTTTTGGTTCAACTCTTAGGCGATTTTCTATTGGTTCTATTATATTAAAATAGATACTATCTTGAAGATCTGCAAACGTATAAAAAGGGCCTTCATAACCATAATATGACATTTGTATGTATTCCTCTATATCTGCAAGTTCGTCACCAGACATACTTGTTCTGGTGAGTTTGTGTATAGATGCGTTATATTCAAATTCTGATATTAGGTAGTCTTTGACGGGATCTTTTGAGGTAGAAGCTGGTGGTAATAGAGGTGTGACGGGTGGTGGACTTACTCTAGCTGGAAGAAACCCGAAAAAACTACTCTTTTTTTCTTGAACAGTTAGCTCGATAACGTTTGTACCCTTTTCCTGATAAACATCTATTGCTGTTGTACATCCGTTGAAAGTTCTGAAATCTAAATCATCTATTATGATCCACAGTTTAATGAGATAATCAATCGTTGAGTTTTCGGGTAAAAATAAAAAGAATACAACTGATGTATCATCTATTTTTTCATGAGCATAATCTACTGATTTTTGTTTGAGTAGATTTTCGGCGAGTATTATTTTAGAGTCTATCATTTTATTAAAAAGGTATCCAATCAAAGTATTCTTTTATAAGTAAATCTATGTTAGCTAAGCCATTACATTTGAATACTCTAGGCGGAGAATATTTTGGATAAGATGTAATAGTTACTAAATAAAGAGCGCCTCTGAACTTTTCAACTTCTATATCACATTTTCGAGAGCCAAATTCTTTTACCCTCCAATAATAATAATCCCACTGATTGTAGTTCAGAGGACCTTCAAGATCATAAGAAAATACTTCTTCGAAAGTTTTACTTAAGAGATCAATTTGACTAGGTTGAAATTCTTCACGTATAGAATCCAGTTCTATTCTATTTTTTTCAGCGGTAGTGATCTCAAAACGATGTTTTTTGGTTAGAGAGTTTGGAAAGCTATATTTTTTATAAGTTTCTGGTTTTTTTGTAGTTGTTGGTGCCACAGGCGTTGGTGGTGTATAGTGGGTTGGATAGTTATAAGTAGGGGCAGCGTATGTTTTTTTAGCTACTACTGAAAATTCTATTACGTTCTTAGAGTTTAGCTTATAAACATCAACTTGACAAGTCCATCCTTTCCATATAGTCCAATCTAAGGTATCTAGTGTGTTCCAAATTTCTATTAATTTTCCTACCTCAACATCTTCATCAAGAAAGATATAAATAAAAGTTTTAGAGTTTAAGATCTCTGTGTCAAAATCAAATCCCTTTCGTGTAAGAAGATCGATTGATTCTTGTAAAAATTTCTCGTCCATTTATAGTATATATAAAATATGTCTCACATAATTTCTTCTCTTTGTATAGGTGAAAAAGATGGTTCTTGTATTGAAGTATGCCCAGTTGATTGTATAGAAGATGGTGGAGAGCAAATGTATATCAACCCGGATATTTGTATAGATTGTGGTCTTTGTATAAGAGTTTGTCCGGTTGATGCTATATTTGATTCGGAATCAGTAGCTCTTAAATTTGGTCAAATGGAATCTGTTGAAAAAAATTACAGTTTTTTTGGAAAAAAGTTTGGTGGATAACTAAAACTTCCCTATATTTGCAGACTAAAATATTAAATATGAAAACAAGATTTTTGATTGAGCTGGTAAGTAGAATTATTATTTTTGGCCTAGGTGCCACTTTTTTAGGCGCTCTCGCCTATGTTTTTTTTCTTACTTTTAGCTAATTCTTTTGGTTTTTTGAGATTTCTTCTCTATATTTGCTAGAAATAGACAAATATGAAATTAGAGAATGTAAATAGAGAGTTCGTTGATCTTATAATTGATTACTGTGTATCCAGATTTGGATTTAGTAAGTATCAACCCCACTTTCCTAGATTTATACTCTACAATAGACTATGTTCACCGAGTCCTCTTCACTGCGGACATTACAAGTTCAAAAAAAATGTAGTATCTATTTTCAAGCCAGCTCATAAAAGTTGTGTAGATCTGGTAGATACGGTAATCCATGAATATGTTCATTATCTACAATCAAACAAAAAATACTACAAACTAGCAAAAAAACATGGTTACAAAGATCACCCTTACGAGATAGAAGCAGTAGAAATTGCTAAAACACACAGTCTATTAGCTAAAAAATGGGCTGAGAGAATACTTAAAAAAAGATACAATATCTAGATTATTCCCTTGTTCTGTAGGTTGGTGATGTTCTTGGAGTTGAAGGTGTATAAGTCCTGGGTGTTGATGGTGTATATGTTCTAGGTGTATAAGTTCTTGGTGTTGATGGTGTGTAGGAAGGTGTATATGTTCTAGGTGTATAAGTCCTTGGTGTTGATGGTGTGTATGAAGGTGTATAAGTCCTTGGTGTTGATGGTGTGTATGAAGGTGTATAAGACCTCGGTGTAGAAGGTGTGTATGTTCTAGGCGTATAAGTTCTTGGTGTTGATGGTGTATAGGAAGGGGTATAAGTTCTTGGTGTTGTTGGGTTGGTTCTAGGTGTTGTAGTAGGAGTCTCTCTATAGGAAGATCTGTTTGTATATTCTCTATTCGTTCTCGGTGTAGTGGTGTTTACCGATTCGCTAACTCTTGATCTTGAATAAGAACTCTCCTCTCTAGGGGGTGTAGAGGTTGATCTACCTCTTGTGAAAAAGTTGTTACGTCTAGGTGAAGACTCAGATCTGAACACTGAATTTCTATCAAGAGATCTACGCATCTGAGATAAGTTGCTACCGGATGACATATAAGTTGTTCTTGGACCCTGTCTATGAATTAAGTTGTTACGAAATGTTGGATTCCATCCCCATCTCCAATCTCGGTAATATGGACCACAAAAATTTGAATATCCCCACCAGTAGTTACCAGACCACCCCCAACCAGGACTATTGTAGTAACCCCAGTGCCAGGGATCTAGATATCCGAAACTCCAGGGATTATTGAAGCCCCAGAAGTAGTTACCTCTTCCATATCTGAATAGAAAAGGATCCCAATAGTATCCAAGTCCAAAATTCCAGTTATAATAAAAAGGAAAGTAATTATTAGTATAAATGTTTCTACCACCAATACCTAAACCATCAGAAATACCATCACGGTATCCAAGTGAATAGTTATTCGAGGTAGCTATTAGATTACCAGAAGTTTGTATATCTTCTCTAGTATCATCTTGGTAAGTACGGTAAAGATCATCATCATAACCGTAACTTCTCGCACTATCATAATTTTTAAATGTGCAAGATGTAGTAAGAGTAAGAGATAATAATAATACAAAAGATCCAAATCGTTTCATACTTTTTTTATTTTATATATTATTTGTTAAAAGTTCACAAATTCAACTTTATTGTGGTAAATGGATAGTTTCTTGCTAGATAAAACTTCTGCCTCTCTATGAAATGACGATAAAGTATATTATTCATTTTACTACCATCAAACACATCGACTAGATCAAAAATAGTAGCGACCTTTTTTTGTTGATGTTTTCTAAGAGCACGACCTATGGATTGAATAATAATTTGTTCTGATTTGAAGGAATCAGCAAAAACTACATTGAAAATAGCGGTAATAGATACTCCAGTTGAGAGTGTTCCAAAAGATGCGATTAAAACTTTAACCCTATCATCTGTGATTTCCATTTGTTTTTTGATCTCTTCTCGCCTTTTACCACTGACTTCTCCATCAATATAGAAAAATTCTTTATCTGGAAGCTCTTTTGATAACTTATCAAATATTCTTGTTCCATAATCAATATTATGAAATAGAATAAGTGTATTGTCTTGACACTTATCAACTAGTTTTTTGATGAAGTCTAAACGTTTTTCTGAAGCTTGCATAGTATCTTTTTCGATCTGAAAGGCATCGCGACCAGCTCCCAGTTTCTTTATTTCGTGAAGTCTTGTGTTTAACTCTGGATCTTGATGATTTAATATAACACCTTTAATCTGCATTTGTGTGATGGCGCCCCTTTTTATAAGCTCATCAGCTTCGATTTGTGTAACTCTTGGTCCTAAAACCGATTGTATTGTAAGAATTTCAAGACTATCATCAGATGGAAATGTTCCAGAAACACCAAACCTGTTGTAGGCATGCCCGAAAGTTTTTTTAAGTATAGATGTTAAGGTTTGAGCTTTAGTCATGTGTGCTTCATCGACAGCTACTGTATGAAACTGCGTAAAGAAACTTTTAGGCCATTTATCTAGTGATTGATAGGTTCCTATGTAGATATTAGGCTGATCAACACCTTGCCACCTTCTTGGTCTATCAGACATGATTTCTTCCATTTTTATCTTAGCTGGCTCGTAATCGGGTTCGAGTTCACGTATGGGATCAATATTTCCACTACGAAAATCACAACGAGTTTCCCAATTTGTAAGGTAGTTAAATCCGTAGTTATACTCCATGATATTTTCATAAAACTGCGTTACAAGAGTTATTGTTGGAACAATAATTAAAAATTTTGCGTCTGGATTAATATTTTTTAGAATATAGAAAATAATAATAGAAAGAACAAGAGATTTACCACCCGATGTAGCTATCTCTGCCATACAATATCTATTTTTAAGAACTTTGAAAGCAGTTGCTACTTGATAGTCATAAGGCTCAAACTTTATCCACTGACCATCTTTTGTTTTAACTTGATGATTTTTGAAAAACTCTTTACAAAAGTTTTCTACGTTCTCTAGGGTAACATCGCGATTAAGAGGAAAATCTTCCCGGTTCTCAATACCAAAACCAGTCCCAACTTCTCTTAGAGCTTTTAGACATTCTTTCCAAAGACCTAGATTGACTTTACCGTTATCGAAGTAGGATTGATCTCCTCGCCAGATTCCCATTTTGTAGGCAGGCATATACTGGTAACCTTTAACTTTTCTTGTAAGCCAAAGATTTAACTGGTGATATTCTGTTCTAGTAGATTCAGAAACAATTAACTTTTCTGAAGCTTGGTCGTAACGAAATTTCAATTCGTGAGATAATTTTAAGTTATATATGAAAAAAGCGAGAAAGTGTTATCTCAGAAAAAACTTTGGATGAAAAAGGAATATATTATATATAAAAATAAAAAAAAAATAAACAACCTATGAGTATTTTAAATTACTTTAAGAAAATGTTGGGTTTTCAAACTCAAGAAACTACACCAGAGCTACCTACAGTAGAAACTGCTGTTGTAGCGGAAACTACCTGCCCGGTAGAGAGAATTTACGAAATAAGCCCTGAGCCATTACAATTGGAATCTGAGCCAACTGTTGTGAATCCTCAAATTACCGATGCGGTTACTGAAAAAGAGAAGCCAAAAAAGAAAAAGGTAAAAAAATCTAAACCGGTTACAGAAGATAAAGTATCAGAAGTCACACCAAAGGCAACAGTAGGTGAGATTAAATCAGGAGCTAAGAAGACTAACAAAAAATAAATACAACCCTTCCTATGAAGGATTATTGTGTTGTTTTATCTGCTTATCAAGATACTCTTGAAAAAAGAGATCATATACTAAATACTCTTGATTATTTTAATAAAATGAGTGTTGATGTGTGCTTCACTACTCATTCTCCTCTATTTTTAGAAGAAATATCAAAGTTATGTAAATGGACAATTTACGATTCTGTTAATGAATTTATGTATCCTAACGATTGGTTAGAGAATGTTGATATTTTGACCGCAGAGATTGACAGAGGTAAAACAAATCTTTGGAAGAATTATACGGGATTTCAAATTGTAACTCATTTTGCTAGTGATTTTTCTCCTCATTTAAGATCTTGTTTTACACTTTTTACAAACGGTGTTAAAACTATACATGATTATGGATACAAGTGGTTTGTTTATCTTGAGTATGATGTAGCCGAACCAAATTATGGTTTTTGTGGATGGATAGAGAAAAAATTGGATATTCTTGAATCTTCAAATTCAGATATTTTCGTCTATAAACGTGATGATAAAGATGGTGCGTGGCCTGTTGGGTTTTTTTTTATATCCAAACCCCTAATTTTTATAGAGCATGAATATTTTATTAATACAAGCTGGAAATACTCAAAAAGAGATTGGATAAAAAATTTTCAAAGATGTATATTTGAAACTTCAGTAGAGCGGCTAATAACGACCTCAAAAAAAGAAATAAAATTACAATGGAAGTATTTATCTGAAGAAGCCATGGATCTATGGGGTTGTGAAGACTATAGCAGTACTCAGGTAAATAAGTTCAATTACAGTCAAGTTTTTACTAGGCCAGACTTTGGTTTTAATTGCACACTTTTACCACAAAAATCTGATGATAATAGATTATTCATTTTTTGGGAAAATAATTCCTCTCAAAATTTAGAAATAGATTATGTTAAATTATCAACAGAAGATGGAACAATTATAAGACAAGACTTTAATTTTATACAAAATTCAGGTTTTTGGTATATTGATAGAATTAACACAACCGGTTTTGAAGATAAAAAACTTATTTTGGATATTAGATATAAAATTAATGAATTGTTTAGAGAAAATCGTGAAGTTTTTGATATGAGATATTTTTCAACAATACATGATCTATTAAAAAGAATAGTTACAGATTAATTTTTTCATTTTGTATGGCAAACGGAATTTATAAAATCACAGAAGACTTTGAAAAGGCTTTATCGGATTATACGGGTGCTCCCTATGTGATATGTCTTGATAATCAAAGTAATGGACTTTTTCTTTCACTCTATTATGAACACTATGTTTCCAAAACACTTACTAGTGATACAATAACCATACCATCAAGAACTTATCCGTCGGTTCCTTGTGAGATAATACATGCTGGTCTCAGTGTTGAATTTGAAAAAGTTAAGGGTAAAACTCTGAAAGGTGCCTATAACCTTAAAGGTAGTAGAGTTTGGGACTCAGCTCTCAGATTTACTTCAGACATGTATATTCCCAATACATTTATGTGTGTTTCTTTTACCGGACCTTATAAACACTTCAAACTGAGTAAAGGAGGAGCGATATTAACAGATGATTATGACGCTTATTTGTGGTTTAAAAGAGCAAGATACTCCGGAAGAAGAGAGTGTTCGTATCATGATGATTATTTTGATATGTTGGGTTGGAATTTCTATATGATGCCAGAACTCGCGACCAGAGGATTACTTCTGATGGGACAATTTTACAACATAGATGGTAGTAAAAAAAATACTCCAGATCTTGAATTACCATATCCGGATCTTTCTAAATTTTCAATCTATAAAAAATGAAAAAATTAGCCCTATTTGGATATGGTGGTCATGCTCGTGAGGTAGCCGCTCATATCGGTGGAGAAATCACTTATTTCGTTGAGGATGGATGGGAATCTGGCCTATCACTACCTTTATCTGAATTTGATCCTGATAATTGGAAAATAATGATATGTGTTTCCGAACCATTATTAAGAAAAAAAATTGTTAATAAATTACCCCTCAATACTGAATATTTTTCCTTTATCCATCCTTCATCTATAATATTATCTGATGATTTTGTTATAGGTAGGGGATCATTTATAGGAGCGGGGTGTATAATCACTACCAATATAAAAATTGGAGAACATTCTATCCTAAATAGAGGAAATCATATAGGACACGATTGCCGGATTGGTGATTATTTCTCTATGATGCCAGGTGCTATAATTGGCGGGAATGTAAAAATAGGTGAGTGTGTATTCATGGGTAGTTGTGCAAACATAAGAGAAAAAATAACTATATGTGATAATGTGGTTTTGGGAATGAATTCAGCTACAGTTAAAAACATATCAATCCCGGGAACTTATGTTGGTGTTCCCTCTAGAAAATTGTATCTGAAATGAAATATGCCGTAATATTAGACAGCTACCCTGCTTCTAAAGAAGATAAAGAACTCTTGCTCAAAAATATAAAAACATTGAAAGACCAAAATATTGATGTGATCTTAACAAGTCATCATCCATGTAGTAGTGATATAATAGAAAAATGTGATTACTTTTTATTCGAAAAATCAAATAATTATTACTTCAAAGATTCGGATATAATTAACGAAAACATCTCTCAGATATCTAATCCTATCTACCAAACATATATTCAAATCGCAGAATTTAATTTCTACAATAGATGTGTTATAACTGGTTGGTCTGTCGCTATAGTCTCTCAGATGGTCAATTCGATAAAATTTCTATGGTCAAAGGGATATAATTACGCTTTTTATTTGGTGGAAGATTGTATCATACCCAACAACTTTAATCTAATTTTAGAAAATGTTCTATCTGAGAAAAAAATGTATAGAAATTATTTTATAGAGCATCCAAATATAATTCCTTGGTTTTTACCTCACTTTTTTGGTTTTACTATAGATGACAAATTAATCAATAAACTACCTAAAGAAGATATTTCTACAAATAAAATATTTCAAAAGTATTTTCCAAATTGTTCAGCCGAGGATTTTATGGTAAGAATTTGGTATGAAGATAGTAATAAAATATCAAGTTCATCTACATTAGATAATATTTTTGGTTTAGGAAATTGGAATATTAAAAGCTCATTAGTTGTTCCTGGATCAAGTCACTTGAATTACACAACGATAAGTTCAATTTTTGTAGATGATACTTTGAATAATTTTATGCTTCTCTTATTTGTAAATGATGAATGTGTTTGTGATGAAATAAAATTTGAAATAAATATTTACAATAAAGATAATATTGTCTTAGAAAGTCAGGTAATCAATTTACATAAAAACAATTGGTATATGCTTGATTTAAATTGGATATTCAACGAAAATAATACTATCATATTGAGAAAAAAAATAAGTAGCACAACTGAACAAACATATTACTTCGAAGATGATATAATTATTAATAAAGAGTATCTAAATAAATATTCTTTATTGAAAAAATATTCGATGATTTGAAAAATATACAACTATGGTTTCTTATGTTAAGCCAGAAAATATTCCATCATTAAGAGTGTTCAGAAAATTAGGATGGGAAGAAAAAGTATTTTTTCAGAAAAAAAATTAGTTACATCTTTTTAAGATTTACAAAATTATCGTGATGGAAGAAATATACTCAAGTGGATTATACAAAAAAAATGATAAGTTAATTCTAGTAAGTTCTCATTGTGATACGCCAGAAAAATTAAAAATTTTGAAAACTAATCTAGAAATTTATAAAGAAATTGGAACACCCGTATTATTATATAGTAGTAATAAATTAGATGTTAGTATCACCGATATTGTTGATTATTATTTCTACAATTCAAATAATCCTATTGATAAAGAACCAGGATTATTTTTTTTCAAAGAAGAAATTTGTTCGGACAAAAAAATAAGATTTGAAAGATATTGGTCAAATCATAACTATTCTGTATTTCATCAAATAAAATATTTAGTATATCTAGCTAAGCTATTAGACTATGATTTGAATTTTTTTGTTCTATATGATTTAGTAATAACATCTCAAATTATACATTTTATTTCAAAAAAAAATGATGAAAGTTTCTTTTCATTTTTTGCTAAAGAAAATGGAATTGTTCTTACAAATGATTGTTCGACTCAACTTTTTTCTATATCAAGAGAAAAATTAACACTTTTTCAAAACCATTTTATATGGGAAAATACTAAAAATTTTAGTTGTTTGGAACACTTTTTTTCAGATTTATCTAAAAAACTGGATATCGAAATAAACAGAGAATTTTTAGTAGAAGACCATATCTACACTTTTAGAAATTGGAAAGAAAGCTTCTATAATTACTCACCTTGGATAGATTTCAAAATTTACTTTTCTAAAAATGAATCAAATATTTTAGGTAAATGTCTAATTTATCATGTTACAAGGCCATTGGAAATATTTTTGAGAATTAATACTGAAGTAACAAAAATAGATATCTTTGATTTACACGAATTTATAATAGA
>SXGQ01636991.1_pt1 | contig 39940 bp, 45 predicted proteins | sample 3178371 | NCBI WGS metagenome assembly SXGQ01 (sample SAMN11356859, study PRJNA531348) | freshwater metagenome | isolation source: freshwater sample F1-20 | place: China: Fuxian Lake, Yuxi | collected 2017-12-25
ATTGCAGACTGCATATGAGAATCTTCCTAAGTGGATGCAGCAAGGTATTATAGCATGGAACCGAGGAAGCCTAACCTTAGAAAATGGATCCAAGATCATGGCAGCGTCTACATCTAGCTCTGCTGTCCGAGGAATGTCATTCAACATCATCTTTTTGGACGAATTTGCGTTCATTCCAAATCACATTGCTGATGACTTTTTTAGTTCAGTATATCCTACAATTTCATCTGGTACATCAACTAAGGTAATTATTGTTTCTACTCCCAAAGGTATGAATCATTTCTACCGCCTTTGGCATGATGCTGAGCGTGGTAGAAATCAATATGTAACAACTGAAGTTCATTGGTCTGAAGTTCCAGGTCGTGACGCTGAGTGGAAAGAGCAAACGATTGCGAACACATCTAAACAACAGTTTTCTCAAGAATTTGAGTGCGAATTCTTAGGATCTGTTGATACACTAATATCAGCATCAAAATTAAAATCTTTAGTATATGAAGATCCAATTAAAACAAATAAAGGATTGGATGTATATCAAGAAGCTATAGAAGGAAATAGTTATATCCTAACTGCTGACGTTGCTAGGGGTGTATCGCATGATTACTCCGCATTTGTTGTTTTTGATATTACTACATTCCCGTATAAGATTGTAGCAAAGTATCGAAATAATGAAATTAAACCAATGCTATTCCCAAGCATTATTGAGCAAGTGGCAGTAGCTTACAATAAAGCATATGTGTTGATTGAAACTAATGATGTTGGTGATCAAGTGGCTTCAATCTTACAATTTGATCTTGAATATGACAACCTTCTCATGGTTGCTATGAGGGGTAGGGCTGGTCAAATTGTGGGTCAGGGATTTTCTGGCACAAAATCTCAGTTGGGATTGAAAATGAGTAAGACTGTGAAAAAGGTTGGATGCTCTAATTTAAAAACATTAATTGAAGATGATAAGTTAATCTTTTCAGATTATGATATCATTAGTGAGCTTACCACATTTATCCAAAGAAATCAATCCTTTGAGGCTGAAGAAGGATGTAATGATGACTTAGCGATGTGTTTAGTTATATTTGCATGGTTAGTTGTTCAACCTTACTTTAAGGAGATGACGGACAATGACGTTCGTAAAAGAATTTATGAAGAACAAAAGAACCAAATTGAGCAGGATATGGCTCCATTTGGATTTATTGTGGACGGTTTGGAGAACCTCACAGGTTTTGTAGAAGAGGAAACTGGAGATCGTTGGTTGTTTGCTAGTCAAAAAGACCAAAAGGCTTGGGATGATAAATGGCATGTAGACGAGTATGGAGATAAGTCTTATATGTGGGACTATCGGTAAGAAGAAGGAATTTATAAATATTTCATAGAGCAAATGAAGAACTACTAGAGGAATCCAAATGGCTTTAGGTTTAGTTTCACCTGGAATTAAAGTTAGAGAAGTAGATCTAACTGTTGGAAGGATTGATTCCGTAAGTCAATTAACTGGTGCTTTTGTTGGACCTTTTGAAAGAGGTCCTGTAGAGGAAGCCACATTAGTTGAGAGCGAAAAAGATTTAATTAATAAGTTTGGTAAGCCAAGCGAAAATGATAATCAATACGAATACTGGTATAGCGCATCAAACTATTTAACTTATGGTGGCGTGTTGCGTGTAGTCAGAGCTGACGGAGCAAATTTAAACAACGCAAACGCACCAACAGCAGTAGGTCTTGGATCTACAACTGTTAAAATTAAAAATTACGAAGATTATGCTGCAAACTATTCTTCACCATCAACCTGGCACTGGGCAGCAAAAGATCCAGGTGTTTGGGCAAACGGATTAAAAGTTTGCGTTATTGATGCTTTTGCAGATCAAAGACTTATCGGTGTAAACACTGGTATTTCTACAGCAACTACTGCTACAACTGTTGGCGTTGCGACAACTGCAGGAACCTTTAGTGAAGCATATGATGTTAGCGTTGGTGTTGATACCACAGGATTACTTGTCAATGACGCTGTTTCGGGAACTTATATTGGTGCAGGAACCACTATTCTTGCAATCGGCGTTGGCACTGTATATCTTTCAGTTCCTTCATCTTCAGTAGGGGCTGCAACAACAACCTTAACATTTAGCAGAACAACCGCAACAACCCAATTATATTCAGCAGTAACAGTTGGAGCTGCTGTAACTCAAATCGGTACATTTGCAGTTGCTGGAGTAGGAACTACAACCGCATTTACTGGTTTTGTAAAAGGTATCGTTACTGGTATCGGCAACACTCACATCGACGTTAAGATCACCAGTGTTGTTAATAGCACAACTCAAGTTGAGACTCCAGTAACTTACACTCCAGATCTATATGCATTTAATGCAACCACTGTTAATGGATTCATTGGAATTGGCACAACTGGAACAACCACTGCAACTGCTCTCGATTGGTACAATCAGCAGGCTCTTGGATTAGTAAATTCAACTGTTTACTGGAATTCAATTGCTCCTAAGCCAGGAACTTCAACTTACGCTAACAGCAGAAGCGCAAAGAACGACGAAATTCATGTTGTTGTTGTTGACGATAGTGGTTCGGTAACTGGAATTGCTGGAAATATCCTTGAAAAGCACATTGGCTTATCTAAGGCATCTGATGCTCAGCTTTCTCCAAGCCAGAACATCTACTACAAGGATTACGTTGCACTAAATTCAGGTTATCTTTATGCTGGTGCTGCTTCTGCAGGCTCTGCAACTGGTTTTGGTGGTACTACTGGTGGTGCTTGGGGTCAGAAGGCACAAGGAGTAACATTCAACGCTGCTGGTGCTAAGAGCTATACTCTCCTTGGAGGTAATACCTACGGCACTTCAGGTATCTCTTCTGCTTATACAGATCCAAGATACTCAGTCACCCTTGGTGATTTAATGAATGGATACAGAGTCTTTGAGACTGTTAAGGAATATCCAGTAAACTACCTAATCATGGGTCCTGGTTTCTCGGATAAGCTTACTACTCAAGCTAAGGCAAATCAACTTATCAACATTGCTGAACTTAGAAAGGACTGTGTTGCTGTTATTTCTCCACACAGATCTGCAGTTGTTGATGTAGCTGATTCTGGTACTCAAACCAACAATATCATCAACTTCTATGATGCTATTAGTTCTTCATCTTATGGTATTTTTGATAGTGGTTATAAGTATCAGTACGACAGATTTGCAAATAAGTTTAGATATATTCCTCTAAATGCTGACGTTGCAGGTTGCCTTTGCAGAACGGTAATTACCGACTATCCTTGGTTCTCACCTGCTGGTTCTAGAAGAGGTGTTATTAACAATGCTGTTAAGCTTGCATATAACCCATCTCAAGCACAAAGAGATCTTCTCTATGTCAAGAGAATCAATCCAGTCATCTTCTCTCCTGGATCTGGTATTATCCTCTTCGGAGATAAGACTGGTCTATCATATGCATCTGCATTCGATAGAATCAACGTTAGAATGCTATTCCTAACCATTGAGGCTGCAATTGAAAGAGCTGCTAGAACTCAACTCTTTGAATTCAACGATGAGATCACAAGATCAAACTTTGTAAATATTGTTGAGCCATACCTCCGTGATGTAGTTGCCAAGAGAGGAATCATTGATTATAGACTCATTTGTGATGAGACAAACAATACTCCTGATATTATTGATGCTAATGAGTTCAGAGCTGATATCTTTGTAAAACCTGCTCGTAGCATTAATTACATCGGACTTACCTTCGTTGCTACCAGAACTGGTATCAGCTTTGAAGAAGTAGTTGGAAGAGTTTGATTTAAATAATAGTACAACAACGGAGTTAAAGAACAATGCCTTCGATTCAACAAATCCCAAATTCAGGATCTGACGGAAGATTTCTAGATAACTTCAAGGGAAGACTAGCAGGTGGTGGTGTTCGCCCAAATCTATTTGAGGTTGAAATTCCTTTTCCAGCAGCAGCTCTTCCTAATGGAGTTAATGAGTCCCAGATCAACGACAAGGTTAGATTCCTTGTAAAAGCTGCCTCATTACCAGCTTCAACAATCACCCCAATCCCAGTTCCTTTCAGAGGTAGAACTCTTCAAATTGCTGGAGACAGAACCTTTGAGCCATGGTCAGTAACAGTTATTAATGACACAGACTTCGCTCTTAGAAATTCCTTTGAGCGTTGGATGAACTTCATCAACAGAGTTTCTGATAACTCGGGTCAAATTGATCCTTCAGCTTATCAAGTTGATGGTAAAGTTTATCAGTTAGGTAGAGCACCTACAACCGCTGCTACTGCAAGTGCTCAGAATATTCCTGTTCTGAGATACTATAATTTCCATGGCATCTTCCCATCTTCAGTTTCAGCTATTGCGTTGTCATATGATGCAAACAGCCAGATTGAAGAATTCCAAGTTGACTTCCAAGTTCAATGGTGGGAAGCATATAATGGTTCAAACGGTGTTGAAGTAAGATAATAAATAGTTAAAAGTTACTTCAAAACGTAATGGCTCTGTTTGGTTTTTCAATTGATGACGGTTATAAAAAGCCTAAGAAGCAAGTATCTCCCGTTCCTCCTAATAATGAGGACGGGGTTGACTACTATATTTCTTCAGGCTTTTATGGTCAATATGTAGATATTGAAGGTGTATATAAAACCGAATATGATTTGATTAAAAGATATCGTGAAATGGCTTTGCATCCTGAAGCAGACAAAGCCATTGAAGATGTTGTAAACGAAGCTATCGTATCAGACTTAAATGATTCTCCTGTAGAGATTGAATTATCAAATTTAAACGTAGACGATAATATTAAAAATATCATTCGTGATGAATTTAGATACATTAAAGAATTGATGGACTTTGATAAAAAAGCCCATGAAATTTTTAGAAATTGGTATGTTGACGGTAGAGTATATTATCACAAAGTAATTGATCTTGACAACCCCCAAAATGGTATTCAAGAAATTAGATATATTGATTCACTTAAAATTAAATTTGTAAGAGAATTAAAGAAAAAAGATAATCGCAATGTTGTTGATATTCAAAACGTTAACACACTTGCTAGAGATATTGGCGTTGAGAAATTAGATTTTCCTGATATTGAAGAGTATTTTGTATACACTCCAAAAAGTCAAGGATATTCAACAGGTGCTAGTGGATATGGAAAAGGTGTTAAGCTAGCAAAAGATTCTGTAACGTATATTACTTCGGGTCTTGTTGATCGCAACAAGATGACTGTTTTGTCATACTTACATAAGGCAATCAAGTCACTTAATCAACTTCGTATGATTGAGGACTCACTTGTAATCTACAGATTATCTCGTGCCCCAGAAAGAAGAATTTTCTACATTGACGTAGGTAATCTTCCTAAAATTAAGGCTGAGCAATATCTTCGTGATGTAATGTCTCGCTACAGAAATAAACTTGTTTATGATGCATCGACTGGAGAAGTCCGCGATGATAAAAAGTTTACAAGTATGATGGAAGATTTTTGGCTTCCAAGAAGAGAGGGTGGTCGTGGAACAGAAATCACTACACTTCCTGGTGGACAAAATCTTGGTGAACTCGCAGATATTGAGTATTTCCAAAAGAAACTTTATCGTTCTTTAGGAATTCCTGAATCAAGAATTGCTGCCGATGGTGGATTTAATTTGGGAAGATCTTCTGAAATTCTTAGAGATGAAATCATGTTCTCTAGATTTGTAGGAAGACTGCGTAAGAGATTTAGCATTGTATTCCACGATTTACTAAAGACTCAATTAGTTCTTAAAAATATTATCACTCCACAAGATTGGGAATGGATGAGTGATCATATTCAATATGATTATGTCTACGACAATCATTTTGCTGAGCTAAAAGAAACAGAATTGATGAATGAAAGAATTTCTCTTCTTCAGCAAGTAGAACCTTATGTTGGAAAATATTATTCCAACGAGTATGTAAGAAGAAAGATCTTACGTCAGACCGAAGAGGAAATGATTGAAATCGATTTCCAAATTGCCGATGAACTCAATATGGGTATCATTCCACCTCCTAATCAACCAACTGATCCTGAAACTGGAATGCCAACTGATTATGTTCAAAAAACAGGTCAGGATCTTATTAAGAAAACTCAAAAGCAAAATGCAAAAGATCTTGAGATTGGGTTAGGAAAACCTGTTAAAGATCCGCAACCTAGTGAAAAAGCTGCAAATGTTAAGGCTCCAGAAGCGGATAAGGTAGATACCAAGAAAACCAACAAACTATAAATAATATAAGATTTTATAAGTAATTTCATGGAAACAAATGATTTTATTGGGATGGTGATGTCCGACGCACCAGCTGCGGAACTTACTGATGCAATCAAGCAACTGCTTTATCAAAAAAGCGTTTCAATGATTGATGAGTTAAAGCCTGTCATTGGTGCTCAAATGTTTGACCCAACTATGGAAACCGAGGATCAAGATGTATAGGTTAAAGGTAAAAGGTAATGAGGCTAATTTAGCCGCAGGAATTGGTAACAGTACTACTGTTGGAAGTAGCACTCTTATTAGAGTTGTTAATGCTTCTGGTGCTTCTGTCGTAGTTGTGTTAAGAAATTCCGCATTTACTGGAATTGGTTCTATCACAATGTTAAATAATACTTCAGAAATTATTGAAAAGACCAGCACTGATTTAATTCATGTTTTAGGTGGTACGGTTCAAGTTGCAAAAGTAGGATTTACCCAGTAAAACAATGAAACTAATTACAGAGCAAATCGAGAATATTCAAGTTCTCACCGAAGAAAAGAATGGTAAAACCAGTCTTTATATTACAGGGCCTTTTCTTCAAGCAGAAATTACAAACCGCAATGGTCGTTGCTATCCTTTCCCAATTCTTGAAAGAGAAGTTGCAAAATATACTCAAAAGTATATTAAAGAAGGAAGAGCACTTGGAGAACTTGGTCACCCCGATGGGCCAACTGTGAACTTAGATCGTGCATCACATATGATCACAAGTCTAAAATCAGAAGGAAATAATTTTATCGGCAAAGCAAAAATCCTTGATACACCAATGGGCAACATTGCCAAGTCACTTCTTGATGAAGGAGTAAAGCTTGGTGTTTCCTCAAGAGGTATTGGATCTCTTGTTGAGCGTAATGGTATTAAGTATGTTGGTGATGACTTTATGCTTTCAACTGCTGCTGATATTGTAGCAGATCCTTCCGCACCTGATGCTTTTGTTCAAGGTATTATGGAAGGTAAAGAGTGGGTTTGGGATAATGGTATTTTAGCTGAAAAAACTTTACAGCAAATTAACTCATTAACACCAACAATTGATAAAAAAATCCGCGAAGAGCGTCTTCTTAAGGTATTCAATGAGTACCTGAGAAATTTATAATTTATAAATAAATATTAGAATAAAGATAATCAATTTTATTCGGAGAGTACAATGTCTGCTGGTAATTTACAAGAAATGGAATTAACGTCACAAGCCAAGCAATCAAAGACTGCGGTTAATGCTGGTGCTAAACCTGCTGAACCAATGCCCTCAAATGGAGAATTTGTTGCTGGTGTTCCTGGTCAATCAATCACCGACTTAGGTGGCCCTACTCCTTACAACTATCGTTCAACCGACGATTCTTCTAAATTAGCTACTCAAAACGTCAAAACCGTTAGAGATGTAGTTAATGCTAAAGCAGCTAGAGCTGAAGAAGTTGAAGTTGAAGAAGATCAAGAAGTTGTTTCTGAAGAAGAAGCTCTTGAGCAAGAAGAAGTTGCTGCAGAAGAAGCAGAAGAAACTGTAGAAGAAGCTGCTGAAGAGGAGCTTGAGTTTAATGTTGAGGAAGATGTAAAAGCCATTTTTGGTGACGAAGATCTCTCCGAAGAGTTTAAAGAAAGAGCAGCTCTAGTTTTTGAAGCTGCATTAAGAACAAAAGTAAACGAAGCTGCTGAAATTATTCAGAAGCGTTATGAGGCTGCTCTTGAGGAAAATGTAGTTGCTATTGAAGCAGAATTAACCGAAAGAGTAGATTCATATCTTGAGTATGTTGCTGGTGAATGGCTTGAGGAGAATGCTCTTCAAGTTGAGACTGGCATCAAGGCTCAACTTGCGGAGTCATTCATGACAAACCTCAAGGGTCTTTTTGAAGAACATTATGTATCAATCCCTGAAGATAAATACAATGTGCTTGAGAGCATGGTCGCAAAACTTGATGACATGGAATCAAGACTCAACGAGCAAATCGAAAGAAATATTCAGTTAAACCAAAGACTTAGCGAATCCGTATCAGATGGAATTCTCTATGATGTCTCAAGAGGTCTCGCTGAGACCCAGAAGAGCAAGCTCGCAAGTCTGGCTGAAAGTGTTGAGTTCGTAAGTGAAGAAGACTATCGTGAGAAGCTGGAAGCATTAAGGGAGTCATACTTCCCAAGAAATCCAGTTACTCCAGAAAGAGAAGATGAAATGCTAGGCAGTGACTCGGAAGTTGTTTCCGAATCAATGAATGCCTATCTACAGGCTATTTCAAAATTTTCTAAGTGATTTTAATATTATAAAGTAAACACTTTTTCCAAGACAGGAGAAAACACGCAAATGTACAACTCACAACATTTGCAAGAAAAGTGGGCTCCTCTTCTAAACTGTGAAGGTCTTGATTCCATCAAGGATTCATACAAGAAGAGCGTTACCGCAATCTTGCTAGAAAACCAAGAGCAATTCTTACGCTCTGAGCGTATGATTACAGAAGCTGGCCCAACCATGTCAGCAGGTACTGGTGGTTTCGGTGGTGGTACTTATGGTACTGCTGCTGCTACTGGCCCTGTTGCTGGTTTCGATCCCGTTCTGATCAGCCTCATTCGCCGTTCAATGCCTCAGCTTATCGCTTATGATATCTGCGGCGTTCAGCCTATGACCGGCCCAACTGGTCTTATCTTTGCGATGAGAACCCGTTATGCTAGCCAGTCTGGCACAGAAGCATTCTTCAACGAAGCTGATACCGCATTCTCGGGTCAGAACAAGCAGCAGACCCTTAATGCTGGCTTCGCTGATGCTAATGCTGGTATCGGTACAACCACTCAGCGTGGAACCAACCCTGCAATCCTCAACGACATCGGCGTTGTTGCTGGCATCGGTTCAACTGATTACAACGTTGGCGGTGGTATGGCAACTGGAGAGTCTGAGGCTCTCGGTGATGCAGGCACAAACACCTTTGCAGAAATGGCTTTCTCAATCGAGAAAGTTACGGTTGCTGCAAAGTCAAGAGCACTCAAGGCTGAGTACAGCTTAGAGCTTGCACAAGACCTCAAGGCTATCCATGGTCTTGATGCTGAAGCTGAGCTTGCTAACATCCTCTCGACTGAAATCCTTGCTGAAATCAACAGAGAAGTTGTTAGAACAATCTACAAGATTGCAGAAGCTGGCGCTCAAACCAACACTGCTACCGCAGGTTACTTCGACCTCGACGTTGACTCCAACGGTCGTTGGTCTGTTGAGAAGTTCAAGGGTCTCCTCTTCCAGTTAGAGCGTGATGCTAACGCTATCGCTCAAAGAACTCGTAGAGGAAAGGGCAACACCATCATCTGCTCTGCAGACGTTGCTTCCGCTCTAACCATGGCTGGTGTACTTGATTACACCCCAGCCCTCAACGTAGGTCTAAATGTTGATGACACTGGTAACACCTTCGCTGGTGTTATCAACGGTAAGTATAAGGTATACATCGATCCATATTCGGCTAACGTATCTGCTCAGCAGTACTATGTTATCGGCTATAAGGGTCAGAATCCTTATGATGCTGGTCTCTTCTATTGCCCATATGTTCCTCTCCAAATGGTTCGTGCCGTTGGTCAGGACACCTTCCAGCCTAAGATTGGCTTTAAGACCCGCTACGGCATGGTCGCAAACCCATTCGCTGAAGGTACTAACCAGGGTTCTGGTGCTCTCCGTGTTAACGCTAACCGTTACTACAGAAGAGTACAAGTTACCAACCTCATGTGAGTCACTCTCCGATTCATTCAGACCCCCGCAAGGGGGTCTTTTTTTATCTAAATATTTAAAAGTCCCGACTAATAATGGCATTTCCAAATCAAATTGCCAATAGAAATTTTTTATCTCCTATTGGGTTTAAGTTTATCTTATCAAAATATCCCAAGGTAGATTTCTTTAGCAATAAGGCAAATATTCCTGGTATCACATTAGGAGTAGCCGTTCAACCTACATACTTAAAAGATATTCCTATTCCTGGTGACAAACTAGAGTATGACGATTTAAGTTTGACTTTTATTGTTGACGAGAATATGGAAAATTATCTAGCCATTTATGACTGGATGGTTGCTTTAGGATACCCTGAAAATGTAAGTCAATTTAATGAATTAAGACTGGAAGATAGATACTATCCTGCTGAGAGTAGTAAAGATATGTACAACCAATATTCTGATGGTACACTGCAAATTTTAAATAGTAACTATCAACCAAAGTTTCAAGTTAAGTTCAAAGATCTATTCCCTGTTTCTTTAACAACTTTGGAATTTGATGCTACAAATACTGATTACAATTATTTCAGCGCAACCGTTACATTCAAATATACAATCTTTCAAATGAAAACTATTGGTGGAGCTATTTTATGACCCTTGATGAAATTCAGGATATGTGGGAAACCGACTGCGTTATTGATCCTGATAATTTACATTTAGAATCTTTAAAGATTCCTCAATTACATGCAAAATATTTCAAAATTTATAACAACTTAAAGCTATTAAGTAAAAAAAATTATTACAATATGAGTGTTGTTAAAAAAGAGCGACACGAGTATTACAGCGGCAAGGCAGATCCTGATGTGTACACATTAGAACCATTTCCATTTAAAGTTCGTGATAAAGAAAGCATGGTTCGTTATCTAGATGCAGACAAAAAACTAACTGACATGAAACTTAAAACTGAGTTTTATGAAACTATGATAAATTATATTGAAGACATTCTTAAAGTAATCCTTAATAGAACCTATCAAATTAAGAATGCCATCGAATTTCAAAAATTTACTGCTGGTTATAGTTGATGAGTCACTTAGTTATCTCTAAAAAGAATGAAGTCTATCTAAAGATCCAATCAGAACCACACGTATTACAAGAACTTTCAGATAGATTTACCTTTGAAGTACCTAACGCAAAATTCATGCCCCAATATCGTAGAAGATTTTGGGATGGAAAAATACGTTTGTTCTCTACTCATACTGGAGAAATCTATGTTGGACTATTAGATAAAGTTATTGCATTTTGTGAAAAATTAAATTACACTTATGAATTTCGTGATAGTAAATTCTACGGTGTGCCATTTGAAATTAATGACATGATATCTCGTGAAGGTGTCACAGATTACATGAAAAAGATTTCAAAGTATCCTCCCAGGGATTATCAATTAGATGCGGTTTACAGGGCTTTAAGGTACAATAGGGGACTATTGATTTCTCCAACAGCATCTGGTAAATCTTTGATGATTTATTCTGTTGTCAGATATTATGCTGAGAAGGGAATGTCGATTCTTATTGTTGTTCCAACAACTTCTCTTGTTGAACAAATGTATAAGGACTTCCAAGATTATGGTTGGGATGCCGAAAACTATTGTCATAGAATTTATTCTGGAAGAGAAAAAAATAATGAAATGCCAATAACAATTACAACTTGGCAATCTATCTACAAGTTGGAGAAAAATTGGTATTCAGATTTTGATGTTGTCATTGGTGATGAAGCGCATTTGTTTAAATCAAAATCTTTAGTTGACATCATGACTAAACTTCTTGATTGCAAATATAGATTTGGTTTCACTGGAACATTAGATGGCACACAAACACATAAATGGATTTTAGAAGGTTTATTTGGGCCTTCATATAATGTGACCAAAACAAAAGAACTGATTGATAAGGGGCACGTATCAAAACTTGATATTAAAATTCTATTGCTTAAGCATGAAGCTCAAAAATTTAACACGTATGAAGATGAAATTCAATATTTAATTTCTCATTCAAAAAGAAATAATTTTATTAAAAATTTAAGTCTTGATTTAAAAGGTAATACTTTAATTCTTTATAGTAGAGTTAACACTCATGGACGCATCATTTATGACGCAATAAATAGTAGCGTGACGAATGGACGTAAAGTATTTTTTGTTTATGGTGGTGTTGATGCTGAAGAACGTGAAGAAGTGAGAAGGATTACAGAACTTGAAAATGACGCTATAATAATTGCTTCTTACGGAACATTTAGCACAGGCATTAACATCAAAAATCTACATAATGTAATATTTGCATCACCTTCTAAATCACGAATAAGAAATCTTCAAAGCATTGGTAGAGTATTAAGAAAAGGAAATCAAAAAGAAAAAGCAGTTCTTTATGATATCTCTGATGACATTTCATCAAAAAATTTAAGAAATTATACTCTTAATCATCTTATGGAAAGAATTAAAATTTACAATGAAGAATCATTTAATTATGAAATTGTTACAGTTAGTATGAAAAAATGATAGAAGACGATTTCTTAGCATCTATAAAGTTAAGAACAGGTGAGGAAGTAATCTCTTCCGTATGTGCATCAGATGAAGAATCTGGAATTATTTTAATTCTTGATAATCCTATTGTTATGAAAGAACATGATACTCCCTTAGGTACAGTTGTACGTGTTGAGCCTTGGATTAAATATTCTGGAGAGACATTACACTTTGTTGATATGGATGATGTTATTACAATGTCTGAAGTTACTGATGAAAAGATTATATCTGTTTATGATCGATATGTAAAAGAAGTACAATTTGGTTCTGGTAAGATAAAGCCTACCAGAAAGATGGGTTATATTTCTAAACTAGAGGATTACAGAAAAGACTTAGAGAAACTCTATAAATCCTCTAATAATTAATAAAGATATTTTTATCAACCTTAGCAGAGTTATTATAGCCATATTTGGGAGTCTTGTCAAGTCCCCACTTTTATGTTAGAATAAGACCACTAACGGATCGATTTATGGCTAAACGAAGGGCTAATGCTGAACACTACGTCAACAACAAACAGTTCCTTGAGGCACTGACTGACTTTAAAATCTCTGTCAATAAGGCAAAGGATAGAGGTGACCCAAGACCACGTATTCCACGATACATTGGGGAGTGTTTCCTTAAGATTGCAACACACTTATCATACAAACCAAATTTTGTCAACTACATGTTCCGTGAAGACATGATTTGTGATGGTGTGGAAAATTGTGTTCAGTATATTGATAACTTTGACATTAATCGTGGCAATCCCTTCGCATACTTTACTCAAATTATTTACTACGCATTCCTTCGTAGAATTGAAAAAGAAAAGCGTCAGCTAGATATTAAAAGTAAAATTTTAGAACAATCTGGATTTGACGAAGTGTTTGTTTCTGATGGTAATATTTTAGATTCTAGTGATTCTGATTACAATACTATTAAAAGTAATGTTCATCAAAAAATGACGTATAACTGATGAAAGTAGCTATTATTACAGATCAACATTTTGGAGTTAAAAAAGGAAGTAAGATTTACCATGATTACTTTCAAAAATTTTACGACCAAGTGTTTTTTCCAACACTAGAGAAAGAAAATATCTCTATGGTTTTTGATCTTGGAGATACTTTTGATAGTCGTAAAGTAATTGACTTGTGGAGTCTTGATTGGGCAAAAAAGAATTATTACGATAGATTAGAAAAGATGAAAGTCCATGTTTGGACTGTGATTGGGAACCATACTGCCTATTATAAAAATACGAATCAATTTAATACAGCAGACATTCTTCTAAACAAATATGATAATGTAACCAAGATTCATGAACCAACTGAACTAGTTGCTGGTGATCTTCAAATTCTTTTTATTCCTTGGATTAATGAAGAAAATGAAAGTCTTACAATGAGGATGATTGAAAGTACCAAAGCTAAAGTGGCAATGGGTCATCTAGAATTAAGTGGGTTTTCCATGTATCGTGGAATGGTTCAAGATACTGGATTAGATCCTCAAATTTTCTCTAAATTTAAAAGAGTTTTTTCTGGACACTATCATACAAGATCTAATAATGGAAAAATTTTTTATCTAGGAAATCCTTATCAAATGTATTGGAATGATTGTGATGATAACCGAGGATTCCACATTTTTGATACTGAAACTTTAAAGTTAACTACAATCAATAATCCGTTTGAACTTTTTAAGAAAATTAATTACAGTAATACAAATCATCAGCTGTATGACTTCCGAGAATGTGCAAATAAATACGTTAAGTTAATTGTTGACAAGAAAACAAATCAAGCTAAATACAATCATTTTCTTGATAAGTTACTTGCGTCTGATTGTCACGAAGTTAAAGTAATTGAAAATTTTTCAGTCAACGATGTTGATGATTTAGACCTTACTCAAATTGAAGATACCATTTCAATTCTAAACAAATATGTTGAGGATTCTGATATCTCTTTAAACAAAAAAACAATAATGCACCACATAGAGGAAATTTATAGAGAAGCGTGTGAGGTAGGATAATGTATGTCATAGCTCTAAAAGACAATGTTGGTGAAGGTCTCTATGCAGTAGAAAATGAATTTGGACAAAAAGTTCTCTATTTATTTTCTGATGAAGACGATGCCGAAAGATATGTTGGTCTTTTAGAAGCGAATGATTATCCAGAGTTGGAAGTCATTGAAGTAGAGGAAAAGAAGACGATAAAAATTTGTGAAGCAAACAATTATACCTATTTGATTATTGACTCTGACGATTTATTGATCCCCCCTGATTATCATGATTACATTCAAGACGATTAAATGGAAAAACTTTCTCAGCACAGGAAATCATTGGACTGAGATTAAGTTGAATGAATTTGAAACCACGTTGATTATCGGTACTAATGGTGCTGGTAAGTCTACGGTTCTTGATGCCTTAACATTTGGTCTTTTCAATAAACCATTCAGAAAAATCAATAAACCACAACTAATCAATTCTCAAAATGATAAGGATTGTTTGGTACAGATTGAATTTAATATCGCTAACAATGAATATAAAGTTGTTAGAGGTATGAAGCCAAATGTGTTTGAAATTTATAAAAACACGGAGAAGCTTCCTCAAAATGCAGATTCTAAAGACGATCAAAAACATTTAGAACAAAACATTTTAAAACTAAATTACAAATCTTTTACTCAGATTGTTGTTCTAGGATCTAGTAGTTTTGTACCTTTCATGCAACTTCCTGCTGCAGGACGTAGAGAAGTTATTGAAGATCTTCTTGATATCAAAATATTTTCATCAATGAATGATGTCATTAAGACTAAACTTAAGACAACTAAAGATCAAATTAAAATTTTAGAACTTAAAGAGGATTCCATGGAAGAAAAAATTTCCATGCAACAATCTTTTATTACACAACTTCAAGAACTTGGTCAAAAAGATATTGATGATAAGATGACTAAGATCAATGATGTTCTTAGTCAAGAAGAAGTTACAGTTGCTGACAATAAAATTACTCAAGAAAAATTAGATTTTATAACACAAGACCTGGAAAACTTTTCTAATCCCACAGAGAAGCTTCGTAAGCTTGGAAACTTAAAAGGAAAACTTTCTCAAAAAGTATCAATCATTACAAACGAACATAAGTTTTTTACAGAGAATACGGTTTGCCCAACTTGCACTCAAGATATTGATGAAAGATTTCGCCTAGATAGAATTGCAAACGCTCAAAATAAAGCGAAGGAGTTGCGAACAGGCTATGAAGACCTGGAGAAAGCAATTAAAGAGGAAGAGGAAAGAGAGCGTTTATTTATTGCCCTTTCTAAAGAGGTAACATCTTTAACGCATGAAATTTCTCACAATAATACTAAAATCTCTGGATACCAACAACAAGTCCGAGAATTACAATCAGAAATTCAAAAGACTACCGAACAACTTGAAAATCAAAATATTGAGCATGACAAGTTAGAAGGATATCAGAGATCTTTGGGTGATATACAAAATAATCTTTCCAAACAAAAGGATTCCTTAGGTTATTATGATTTTATCTACCTTCTTCTAAAAGATGGTGGAGTTAAAACTAAAATCATTAAGCACTATCTGCCACTGATTAATCAGCAGGTTAATAAGTATTTGCAGATGCTTGATTTTTATATTAACTTCAGTCTTGATGAAGAATTCAATGAGAAAATTAAATCACCAATTCACGAAAACTTTTCGTATTCATCCTTCAGTGAAGGAGAAAAAATGAGAATAGATCTGGCTCTTCTCTTCACTTGGAGAGAAGTAGCCAGACTTAAAAATTCTGTCAATACTAATCTATTGATTATGGATGAAGTGTTTGATAGTTCTCTTGATGGATTTGGTACTGATGAGTTCTTGAAAATTATTCGTTACGTTATTAAAGATGCTAATATTTTTGTCATCTCTCATAAGGCAGAATTGCATGACAAATTTAAGAACGTAATAAAATTTGATAAAGTAAAAGGCTTTAGCCGCATAGTCTAAATAATTTAAATCATAATATCCTATATGCTGTCTACACAATACAGACTTCGTTTAGAAGCAATTTGTAATAAAATCGTTGAAGGTGAAGATGTAAGTTTAGAAGACATGATCTGGGCGGATAAGTTAGCAAAATCAAATAGAAGCGCAGCAACGATTCTTAGACAGGCACGTAGAAAGGCATCAACTCCAGAGATGCAGGAAGGAGATATGGATGATTTTTTGAACCAACTTGATATTGGTGGGATTGGACACGAATCTAAAGGAATCTCTGGATTTGGTAGTGTTGATGATATAGTAGAATGGTTTACTCAAGACAAACCAGAAGACTGGAGACAGCATGACTAACACTCCAAACTGGCAGCATCACTCTCGCAAGGAGCAGAAACGCCATCTTAAACCTCAGGCTATGCGTCAAGCAAAGGCGCGAGCTAAAAACCTAATAGGACGGTTGAAGAACTGTCACAAGGGCTCACCGAAAGGTGGGTCTTTTTCGTATTATAGTCTCAGTTCAAACAAATCTCCATGGCTGTCAACTACGAAATCAAAGGTCAGCTTGCTCGTCTGCTCGCTACTGAAGACCTCATTGTAGAGCACAAGAAGGTCTCTACAGCGTGTTTTAACGTCCATACTCGTGTTTTGACCTTACCTCTCTGGGAACGGGCTTCTAACGCCGTATACGACATGCTGGTGGCGCATGAGGTTGGACATGCTTTGTACACCCCAGATGAAGATTGGACGAAGACCGTCAAGATTCCCCCTTCGTATGTAAACATCGTTGAAGATGTTCGCATCGAGAAACTTATGAAGCGCCGTTACGGTGGTCTTTCTAAGACCATGTTCAATGGGTATAAAGAACTTCAGGCTGATGATTTTTTTGGAATTGGAGAGGAAGATCACAACAGCTACAGCTTGCCTGACCGTGTGAATCTTCACTTTAAGGTTGGTAATTTTATTGATGTAAATTTTACTGAAAAAGAAAAAAAACTTATCAAACTTGTAGAAGCTTGCGAATCTTTTGCTGATGTTCTTATTGCAGCAGAAGAAATGTACAATCTTTTCCAAATGGAAAAGGAAGAGACTGTAGAGACTTCTATTTCTTTGAATGGGGAAAATGAAGAAGTTGGTGATCAGCAGCAGATTGAACTTGTTGAATCTGAAGAAGAAGGGGAATCTGGAAACAAAACTGAAACTAAGGATTCAGAATCTACTGGTGAAGTGAAAGATTCTCAAACTAGTGACGTTGGTGGTGAGCACAATGCTCCAGAAGTTAAGACAGATCAGCGTCTTCGTGAAGCTATTGAAGAACTTGCTAACAATAGCACTTGGGCAGATGAGAATGTTTATACTGAACTTCCTACTCTCAATCTTGAAACTATCATTGCATCAAATCAAGATGTTCATGATGTACTTCAGAAATATTGGAAAAAACAAGAAGAGCAATTTATTGAAAACGGATATACTAAATTTCAAGATGCGTTTAAGTTTGTTGATCGGGATTATGTAGAATTCAAAAAGTCTGCTCAGAAAGAAGTTAACTATCTGGTGAAAGAGTTTGAATGTCGCAAAGCAGCAGACTCTTATGCTCGTGCTTCTACTGCTCGTACTGGTGTTCTTGATTGTAGCAAGCTTCATACTTACAAGTACAATGAAGATCTTTTCAAAAAAGTCACTACACTTGCTGATGGCAAAAGTCATGGACTGATCTTTATTCTTGATTGGTCTGGCTCTATGGATAAAGTTCTTGAAGATACTATTAAGCAACTTTATAATTTGATTTGGTTCTGCAAGAAAGTTTCTATTCCCTTTGAAGTTTATGCTTTCACGAACGAGTGGCGCTGTGTAACTTATGATGATCATCTTCGTGCCGTTGTCCCACAACCACATCACAAAAAAATTGAAGGCAATCTCTTTGTTCAACCAGATTTTGCTTTGATGAATCTATTCACCAGCAAAACTAAAAAAATGGAACTGGATACTCAAATGCTTGCTATCTTCCGTGTTGTTCGACAGCTTGGGAATCGTTATTGGAACAATACTTATGGTGTTCCTAGTCGTTTGTGTCTTTCTGGAACTCCTTTGAATGAAGCTCTAATTGCTCTCAATCAAATTATTCCAGAGTTTCAAAAACAAAATAAAGTTCAGAAAGTTCATACACTTGTTCTTACTGATGGGGAAGCTTGTCCTCTGAACTATTGTGTGTCGGTTACTCGTAAAGAAGAATCCTACATGGGAATTCGTCAATTCCATCCCCACAAATGCTTCCTTCGTGATCGTAAAACAGGCAATCTTTATACTGGTGATCAAGAACTTGATACTTACACTCAATTTACGGATATGATTATTCGCTATCTTCGCAATCGTTATCCTAATGTAAGTTTTATTGGTATGCGTCTTCTTTCTTATGGCGAAGCACAATCTTTTATGCGACGATATTATCGTAACAATCAGTCTGAATTTGATAAACTTCAGACTGATTGGAAAAAACAAAAAACTTTCTCTATTCGCACCAAAGGTTATCACACTTATTTTGGGCTTTCTTCTAATTCTCTATCTACTGATGCTCAATTTGCTGTTAGCGACAATGCATCAAAAGTAGAAATTCGTAATGCTTTTAAAAAATATATGAGTTCTAAAAAATTGAATAAAAAAGTTCTTAATGAGTTTGTTCAGCTTATTGCTTGAGGGGCTAGTCCCCCTCTTTTTTTATAAATAAAAAAAAGCGTTTTATAGCGGGATGAACTTACTAGAAGCTTATAACGAAGTATATGATACTGAGTATAATCTTTCCGAAGATTTGACTAGTCTATTACTTCAATATTGCATTGAAGATGTTGAAGAAGCAAAAACTTTTGCTGAAGATTTACTTTCAACAAATCTTGTTCAAGATTTTTTATTTGAATTATCAGAAGCACTTGATGTAGATATTTCTGAATATCTAACTGAAGGTGTTGGTTCGATGGCAGTTAGAGGTGTCATCAATGCTTTAAGTTCTGCAGGTAGATCAAAAGCTGGTCTTGCTGTAGGAACAGCACTTGGCAAAAAACCAGAATCTCTTGTAAGAGGAGCTGCAGCCTCAGCATCAATTAGAAGTGCAAGAGCTGCAAGACCAGCAGCTACAACTGAACTTCCTGGCAAATATGCAGCAATGCAATTCAAAAAAAGAATTGATACTGCTGTTTCCAGACCTGCGTTACCTGCTGCAAGATCTCCAGTAGCTCCTAAACCAACGGCTCCTAGACGCACTCCTACAGACGCTGGAATGCCCTTCAGAGCTACAGGCCCTGGTGGTGATGCTAGAACACAAAGACTCGCTGCTCAGGCTGCTCCTGGCTCTGGTGTGAGACCAACGGCATCCAGAATGACAGGTGGTGCTGATGCATTAAACGTAGCAAGAAGAGCTATGGCTGGTGCAGCGGCTGCTGGTGTTGCTGCTAGTGCTGCTGCCCCTGTAGTAAAAGATGCTGAAAAAAAGTCAAAGCCCGAATCCAGCATCAACAAGTACAACACAATGGATTCGGATGGTAAGATCAGAAATCGTTTAGCGGTTGGTCCTAAGATTGTTGGACCTAAAAAAGTCGGAACTGTTGCCCAAGCATTTGACACTGCCTTTGCAGGTGCTAGAAAGGCTGGTAAATCTGAATTTGAATTCCAAGGTAAAAAGTACACCACAAAAATGAAGGAGGATCGTGCTGATTATTTTGATGATATTCTAGAGTACTTAGTTTCTGAAGGTTTTGTGAATACCAATGCAGAAGCTTTAAATATGATGGCTTGTTTAGATGAGGCTGCTGTGACTAAATTATTTTACAAATTGCAAGCAAAGGGAAAAGGTAGTTCTTCAACTGCACAAGCACAATTAAGACCTGAAGCTGATTTGAAGACTCAAAAAAATTTAAAGACGGAAAAGCAAAGACAAAAACAAAAGAGAGATAGAGAAGATGATGATGATCCTAGAGATCATGGATCAATGAGTGCTGCTGAAAGAAACCCATCTATGCGTTGAGTGGACACTTTTAAGACTGTCTACTGGGGGCTTTACAGCCCCCTTTTTTTCGACTATATTCATTCCGTTGACCACAACACTTTAAATGCCTCGCAAACTTATTATGACTGACTCACAGATGATTGAAAAACTTAAGTCTCTGTATGGTACGGAGATTACTGCCGCAGATGTGAAGGCTTACTGTGCTATGGAAAATCTTTCGTATCCGACTGTGACTCGTCGTTTGGAGCAGTACAAGACTGAACGTGGTCGTTGGAATCTGGAAGTGACCCCTAGCGTTATTGGTAAAATGGAACAGGCATATCAAGCACCTGATGCTCTGCCTGCTGTAGAACAAAATCTTATTCCTGACAAAGATGATACCTTCGTCAAGTTTGGTAACTTTAACGATATTAAAAAAATTATTCAGTCCCGTATCTTTTACCCTGCGTTCATTACGGGTCTTTCGGGTAACGGTAAAACGTTCTCGGTGGAGCAAGCATGTGCTCAACTTGGTCGAGAACTGATTCGTGTAAACATTACTATTGAGACTGATGAAGACGATCTTATTGGTGGGTTTCGCCTTCTGGATGGTGCTACTGTATGGCATAATGGCCCCGTCATCGAAGCATTGGAGCGTGGAGCGATCCTGCTCCTCGACGAGATTGACCTTGCCTCAAACAAAATTCTCTGCCTCCAATCCGTGCTAGAAGGCAAAGGTGTCTTCCTGAAGAAGATTGGTCGTTTCGTGAAACCTGCCGCTGGTTTCAACGTGATTGCGACTGCCAACACCAAGGGTAAGGGTTCTGATGATGGTCGCTTCATTGGCACTAATGTGCTCAACGAAGCTTTCCTGGAACGATTCCCTGTAACTTTTGAACAGGAATATCCTGCTCCGAAGATCGAACAAAAGATCCTGGAAGGCATTGCTCTGGATCTGGGTGTTGAAGATCGTGAATTCTGCAAACTGCTTGTTGATTGGGCTGACAACATCCGTAAGACTTTCTATGATGGTGGTGTTGAAGAAATCATCAGCACTCGTCGTTTGGTTCACATTATTCGTGCTTACAGCATCTTTGGTAATCGTGGCAAAGCTATTCAAGTTTGTGTGAATCGTTTTGATGAATCTACTAAACAGTCCTTCCTGGAACTATATGATAAGGTAGATGCAGATTTCCAGATGCCCACCGAACAAGTTGACTCAGTAGAAGTTTTCTGATATAATTGGGGGAGGTAAATTATGCCTCCCTATTTTTATTATGGACGAATATCCTTTTCAATTTACTCTCTCCGATGGCGGAGATGGTACACTAAACCTTGATAGAATTATTATGACTGAAACCAAAAACAATCTTTGGAAATACAATGAAGATAAAATCCTCAAGGATATTGAGGACTATGTGACTAGCACTTATGGCAGTCATTATTGTGGGCACAATGATGCTTACAAGGACATTCAAACCATTGATTTGATGGCAGCAAAAGACCTGGCACAACACTTCTGTCAGGCAAACATCCTGAAGTATGGTAGCCGCTATGGTGATAAGGATGGACGCAATAAGCGCGACCTTCTCAAAGTCATCCACTATGCTATGCTTTTGCTTCATTTTGATGGACATTATTCCCGCAAAGATAATGGCTTGACTGAATTCCGTTGATTATGAAACTTAGATAACCCATGAAAATTTCCGACAAAACAGCTTCACTTCTGAAGAATTTTGCCAGCATTAATCAGTCTCTTCTGTTTAAAAGCGGTAACAAGATTCGTACAATTTCTGTAATGAAAAACATTTTTGCAGAAGCTGTAATCGGTGAAGAAATTCCTAAAGACTTTGGCATCTATGATCTTAATCAATTTCTGAGCGGTATCTCTCTTCACCCTGATCCAGAACTTGTATTTAATAGCGATAGTCATTTGCTGATCAAAGGTGGTGGCAATACTACTAAGTATTACTTTGCAGATCCTTCTGTTATTGTAAGTCCTCCCGAAAAATCTATTGTTCTTCCCAGTGAAGATGTATGTTTTAATCTTTCTTCCGATCAACTTGATAAGCTAATTAAAGCTGCTTCTGTTTATGGTCTTGAAGATATTTCTGCGATTGGAGATGGCAGCACTGTAAGTCTCCTTGTTAGAGATAAAGAAAATTCTACTTCTAACGAATTTTCAATTAACGTTGGAGAAACTGAATCAACCTTTGTTTTCAACTTTAAAGTTGAGAATATGAAAATTCTTCCTGGCAAGTATGAGGTAGTTGTGTCTGCTCCTAAGATGGCACGATTTGTCAATACTGCCATGGATGTGGTATACTACATTGCTCTTGAACCTGATTCAACTTTTGGAGGTAGTTGATGAACATTGCTATACTTGGAAAGGGAACATCTTCTCTAATTACTGCTATAGTGTGTCTTCTTAGAGGACATCAAGTATCAATTTATTATGATCCAGATAAAGAACATATTTCAGTTGGCGAATCAACAACTCCACATTTTGCTAATATTTTAAAATCTGCTTTTGGAATTTCTATTAATGATATAGTAGATAAAAATTTAGCATCCTTTAAAACTGGTATTAAATTTATCAATTGGGGAAAAGGTAATTCCTTTAAGCATCCATTTATGAATAATGCATTAGCATTTCATTTTTCTACTCATGAGTTAAATCCATTTGTAGTAAATCTTTTGAAAGAACGTGGAGTAAAATTCTATCCCCAAAGAGTAGATAATTACACTTATCTTGATGGAAAAGTAATTGTAAATGAACTTACCTATGATTTTTTAATTTCTTGTGTTGGATGGGCAGAGGATAATAATTATTTAAAACCCATGGTTGAGACTGTAAATAGTGGGATTACTTATGAAGAATCTAGTTTAGATATAGATTCTACTTATACTATTCATAGAGCAACTAAAGATGGATGGCAATTTGGACTTCCATTTCCTCAAAAAGGAATTACTAGATGTGGTTATCTTTTTGATAGAAACATTACATCAGCAGAATTTGTTAAAAAAGAAATTTCAGAAAAACATGTTATTCACAATGTATATGAATGGCAACCAAGATATTGTAAGTATCTAATTCAAGATGAGTTTGTTGCTTATAATGGAAACAGATTGTTTTTCTTTGAACCTCTTCAAGCTTTGTCTTTGTATTACACTTATAGATTTGCAGATTTAATTTGTAATTATCTTTCAGATAAAGGCGGAGTAAACAAAACTGTTAATAACTCTAGATATTTGTCTGAAATTTATATGTATCAGCAAACAATATCCTGGCATTATAGATTTGGCTCTAAACATGAAACTGAATTTTGGAATAACATAGTTAATAAAACAAACACTTTTTTGAATACTACTCCAACAGGAGACATGGATCTTTATTTAAATCTTCTTAATGAAGATAAAAAGTATGTAGATACTAATTTTTCAACTATTGGTATTTTTACTTGGAAAGATATGGATTATATTGTTTCTGGAATGACTTCTTAACTATGAATATTTTTGTTACTTCTCCATTTCCCGCTGAAAGTGCTATCTGTCTCCCCGATAAACATATCGTCAAGATGCCCCTGGAATGCTGCCAAATGCTTTCCATTGTGGCATCTGAAAAATGGGGTCATAACTATGGCACTCTTCCTAAGACTGATGGTACTCCCTACAGAACTGAAAAGGGTGCGTTTCGTAATCATCCCTGTACCAAATGGGCAATGGATAGTATCCACAATGCCTATTGGTTGATTAAGTGGGGACTTAACTTGTGCGATGAGTACACGCTACGTTATGATAAAACACATTCTTGTTACAAAACATTGGTAGATGCGTTTTATTTGTTCCCTTGTGGTAAAATACCACAAGTAACACCGTTTGTGCGAGCAATGCCAGATGAGTATAAACTTGACACAAGCATTGATACTTTTACTGCTTACAAGATGTACATTAGCAGCAAACCTTGGGTTGCATCTAATTATCTTCGTATGCCAGAACGAAAACCTGATTGGGTATGAAATACCAAAAAGGTGATATTATCCTTGATAAAAATACGCACAAGTTGTATATTTTTTATGGGAATGAATGGTGGGAGGTTGTCCCAAGTTTTTATTTCAAAAAACCTGATTGGAATTAATTATGAGTCGTGATGAATTTCTTTGGGTCGAAAAGTATCGACCCAAAACAATTGAAGATTGTATTCTCCCAGAAAACATTAAAAAAACGTTTAAAGAGTTTCTAAATAAAGGTGAAATACCAAATTTGCTTCTTGCTGGTTCTGCTGGGGTAGGCAAAACTACAGTCGCAAAGGCATTGTGTCATGAGTTGGGAGTAGACTATTATGTCATTAATGGATCCGACGAAGGTAGATTCCTTGATACTGTCAGAAACAATGCGAAGAACTTCGCTTCGACCCTTTCACTTTCGTCAACTGCTAAACACAAAGTCATCATCATTGATGAGGCAGACAATACAACCTCAGATGTACAACTCCTCTTACGGGCTTCTATTGAGGAATTTGCTAACAATTGCCGCTTCATCTTTACCTGCAATTACAAAAACAAAATCATTGAACCCCTCCATTCCCGTTGCGCCGTTGTGGAGTTTGGAATCCGAGGACAAGAAAAAGCCCAGTTGGCAGGATCCTTCTTCAAGCGTCTACAGAACATCTTGGATGAAGAAAGTGTACAATACGATCCTAAAGTCCTTGCCAAACTAATTAAGAAACATTATCCTGATTGGAGACGTGTTCTTAATGAATGTCAACGTTACTCTGTTGGTGGAGAAATTGATTCTGGAATCTTAGTATCATTCTCTGAAACAAATACTGATGAACTTATTCAATATCTCAAAGATAAAAACTTTACTGAAGTTAGAAAGTGGGTGGTCTCCAACCTGGACAACGATTCTTCTAATCTACTTCGCGGGATTTATGACTCCTGTTATAACTGCCTTGTGCCCGCCTCTATCCCTGCTGCCGTTCTTGTTATTGCTAAGTATCAATACCAATGTGCGTTCGTGGCTGATCAAGAAATTAACCTATTAGCTGCATTGACTGAGTTGATGGTAGAGTGTAATTTTAAATGAAGACAGAATTGAAAGATTGGTTAAATTCTATTAATCAAACAAAAAATAATCTTATTGATGAAGATCCTTCTTTAAAAAAAGATTATCCTCCGTTCATTATAAACAAATGCATGGCTGGTCATATTGATTGTGTAATGTTTGCTAATGCCATGAATATGAATCATGGCTTAGATAAAAAGCTTCAATATGACTTTTATATAAATATTGTGAGGAAAAGGAAAAGATATTCTCCTTGGCTCCGTAAGGACAAAATCAAAGATCTTGAATGCGTCAAATCTTACTATGGCTATAGTAATGAAAAGGCACAACAGGCTTTAAACCTTCTTACAAAAGAACAAATCGACTTTATTAAATCAAAACTTGATGTTGGAGGATCAAAATGAGTGTTGTAACTGAACCTGAAGTAAATTGGACACCAGACCAGATGGTCGAGGTAATTCTTAATGAGCCTGATGATTTTTTAAAGGTTCGTGAGACGCTTACTCGTATTGGTGTAGCTAGTAGAAAAGAAAAGACTCTATACCAGTCTTGTCATATTCTTCACAAACAAGGTAAATATTTTATTGTACACTTCAAAGAACTGTTCGCATTAGATGGTAAACATGCTAATCTTACAGTCAATGATGTTCAACGTCGTAATAGAATTACTCAATTGCTGGCAGATTGGGGTCTTATTACGATTGTTAATGTAGATAAAATTTTAGATATTGCACCCCTAAATCAAATTAAAGTTCTTTCGTATAAAGAAAAAGACGAATGGACTCTAGAAACCAAATATAATATTGGTAAAAAAAGAAAGGTAGAAGAATAAATATACTTGAGACTTTCGTGCGGTCTCTACGAAGTTCGGAACATACCCAAAGAGGTTCGGTTTTTACCGTTCCTCTTTTTTTGCTATTATGGTTAAATAGTATTGGATGCCGAAAGGATCCACACAACACAAACTCGCTTTCAAAGGAGCTACCATAATGAATAGCATCACACGCTATACGTCTGCGGATCTTCCTGCCCTGATGGATAGAATCACCCGCAATAGTATCGGAATGGATGAATATTTTGACCGCATTTTTAATCTTCACGAAACTTCAACAAACTATCCACCTTATAATCTTGTTCAAATCAGTAACGTAGAATCACGATTAGAACTTGCACTTGCTGGATTTAAAAAGGAGGAAGTTCATGTATACACAGAGTATGGAAAACTTTATGTCGAAGGACAAAAGGAAGATAAAGAATCCAATGCCAACTACGTCCATAAGGGATTGGCTCAACGATCTTTCAAAAGAGCATGGACGTTGGTAGATGATACCGAAGTTAAAGAAGTCAAATTTGAAGACGGACTATTGGTTGTTGAATTAAGAAAAATTATACCAGAACATCATGCTCGCAAAGATTATCTCTAAATATATTTGAATATCGTCGGCGCTTGGGGGAAGGATGGTCAGAATCATCCATTCCCCCCTTTCCATAAATAAAAATAAAAATGAACTTAGAGTTGTTTCTTGAACAAAAAATAACTTTTAAATATCACGATCAACTTAATCAGAAGATCTGGAATAATACTAAATTAAAACCTGAAGTTAAAATGAAACTTGTCCGAATAGGGCAAGCATGGGCAGAGTTTGCAAATATACCAACTAGTGCAATTAAAGATATGATTGTTGTTGGTGGAAATGCAAATTATAATTATACCGAGTATTCTGATGTAGATCTACATTTGGTTGTTGATAAAAACAAACTACCAGATTGTCCTGATTTGATTGATGATTATCTGAGAGATAAAAAACAACTTTGGGCTTTGACACACGACATTAAAATTTATGGACATGATGTTGAACTTTATGCTGAAGAAGAAGGAACTGAACGACCATCAAATCAAGGTGTTTATTCTGTAAAATATAATAAGTGGTTAGCTCAACCTAAGTATGAAAATCCTGGAGTAGATACTAAACTTCTAAAAAAGAAAACTCAAGATTTGATGGATAAAATTGATTTGTTTATTTCGGGCAAATCTAATGATATAATAGAAATGAAAAGACTGAAAGAAAAACTTAGAATGATGAGACAAGCTGCTATTAGAAAAGGCGGTGAGTTTTCAATTGAAAATCTTGTATTCAAAGAATTAAGAAACAACGGATATTTAACTAAGTTTTCAGACTATATAACATCTAAGCAAGTAAAAGAACTTTCATTATAGGAGATTTTTATGGATGATTATGAAACAATTGACATGGATGAACAACTTCAAGACGAAAAAGAAGATCGTGTTGTCAAATGTATTTTATTTGAGAATGGTCTCTATGTAATTTCTGAGATAGAAGAAATTGTTGCTGAGTATGGAATGCCCAACTGCAAGTTGGTAAATCCATTCACAATTACTGAAACTGGTCATTTGGAAACCTTTCCAAAACATTGTGGTCAATCAGAAATTTTAATGTCTTCGGATAAGTTCTTGACAATTTACGATCCCTCTGATAACATACTGAATAAGTATGATGGGATCACTGCTGGATGAGATTTTATACTAATGTTCAGTTGATTGGAAATGAGTTTCTCGTTCGCGGTTATAATAATGGCGATCACTTTCAGTTTAGAGAAAAATATTCCCCAACACTTTTTGTCCTATCTCAAAAGCCAACAAAGTACACCACTCTTGATGGTAAGTATGTAGAACCAATTCAACCAGGATTGGTAAAGGATTGTAGAGAATTCTATCGTCAATATGAAGATGTTGAAAACTTTGACATCTATGGGAATAATAGATTCATCTATCAATATATTTCTGATAACTATCCTGAAGATGAAATCAAATTTGATATCAGTAAAATTAAGATATCAACAATTGATATTGAGGTAGCATCAGAAAATGGCTTTCCCAATGTTAGAGATTGTGCGGAAGAACTTCTCACAATTTCTATGCAGGATTATGCGTCTAAAAAAATTACTACGTGGGGCGTAAAGTCATTCATCAATAAGCAAGATAACGTGACTTACATTCAATGTAAAGATGAACAAGATCTGCTTATTAAATTTTTGTACTTTTGGGAAAATAATTATCCTGAAGTCATTACTGGATGGAACTGTTCTTTGTATGATATTCCATACTTGTGTGGACGTATTGATCGACTATTTGGAGAAAGAGATGCAAGACGTATTTCACCATGGAAATTGTTGACTCGTAGTGAAGTCACTATTAATGGTAGAGAAAATATCTTGTATGATATTGGTGGTATTACTGTTCTTGATTATCTAGATCTTTATAAGAAGTTTACTTATAGTAACCAGGAATCTTATCGTCTGGATCACATTGCTTTTGTGGAACTTGGTCAAAAGAAACTTGACCACTCTGAGTTTGAAACCTTTAAAGATTTTTATACTCAAGATTGGCAGAAGTTTGTAGAATACAACATTGTTGACGTGGAACTTGTTGACCGTTTGGAAGACAAGATGAAACTGATTGAACTTGCTATTACTATGGCATATGATGCCAAAGTAAATTATACTGATGTTTTTTCACAAGTAAAGATGTGGGATAGTATCATTTATAACTATCTCAAAAAGCAGGACATTGTAATTCCGCCAAAAGTTGATGCAGTTAAAGATGCTCAATATGCTGGAGCTTATGTTAAAGAACCTATTCCTGGACGATATGATTGGGTGGTAAGTTTTGACTTAAACAGTCTGTATCCACATTTGATTATGCAATATAATATTTCACCAGAAACATTGCAAGAGCATAAACATCCAAGTATCAGTGTTGATAAGATTCTCAACAAAGAAATAGATTTATCTGATCTTAAAGATCAGACTGTTTGTGCTAATGGCGCATTCTTTGATACCAGAAAGAGAGGATTTCTACCAAAACTTATGGATAAGATTTATCAAGATCGAGTTATCTATAAGAAAAAAATGCTTGAGGCAAAACAGCAATACGAAAAAACCAAAGACAAAAATTTGATTAAAGAAATTGCCCGCTGTAATAACATTCAGATGGCAAGAAAAATCCAGTTGAACTCTGCTTATGGTGCTATTGGTAATGAATATTTTCGTTACTATAAACTTGCAAATGCAGAAGCAATTACACTGTCTGGACAAGTTTCAATCCGTTGGATTGAAAATAAAATGAATGGTTATTTGAATAAAATTTTAAAAAGTGAAAATAAAGATTATGTGATTGCTGTAGACACCGATTCAATTTATTTGAATCTTGGTGATTTGGTATCAAAGTTATTCCCAAATGAAACAGATGATACTAAGATTGTCAATTTCTTAGACAAAATTTGTAAGGAAAAGTTTGAACCTTTTATTGATGAATCATATCAAGAGCTATCTCAATATGTAAATGCATATGAACAAAAGATGTTCATGAAGCGAGAGAACATTGCTAATCGTGGAATCTGGACAGCTAAAAAAAGATACATGCTTAATGTGTGGGATAGTGAAGGTGTTAGATATGAAGCTCCTAAATTAAAAATCATGGGTTTGGAAGCTATTAAATCTTCCACTCCAGCAGCATGTAGAGCTAAAATTAAAGAAGCTTTTAAACTTATTATGTCATCTACCGAAGATGAGGTGGTGAAATTTATTGAAGCGTTTAAAAAAGAATTTCCAACTCTACCTGTAGATCAAATTGCGTTTCCTAAAACTGCAAGTGATGTTAAAAAATGGAAGTCTACATCAACCATTTATAAGAAATCAACTCCAATCCATGTTAGAGGATGTTTGCTTTTTAATTATTACGTCCGAGATAAAAAACTGACGAATAAGTATGCTATAATTAACAATGGCGAAAAAATTAAATACTGTTATCTTAAAAAACAAAACCCAATCCGAGAAAATGTAATTTCATTTATTCAGCAGTTTCCAAAAGAAATTATTGCTGAAAGCTATATTGATTATTCTCTACAATTTGACAAATCATTCCTTGATCCACTAAAATCTGTATTAGACTGTATTGGTTGGAAAACGGAACAACGCGGTTCACTAGAAGACTTTTTTGCTTAAACTATTATGGACTTTCTTAAAGAAATTGTAAAAGAGGTTGGTGGCGAGTACACCAAGCTTGCTTCAGATATTGACGAGACGGAGACTTATGTTGACACAGGTTCGTACATTTTTAATGCACTGGTTTCAGGTAGCATATTTGGTGGTGTATCTGGGAATAAGATTACTGCTATTGCTGGTGAGTCTTCTACTGGAAAAACTTTCTTCAGTCTCGCTGTGGTTAAGAATTTTCTTGATATTCACCCCGATGGTTATTGTCTCTACTTTGATACTGAGGCTGCCATTACAAAATCCCTCTTGGAGTCACGCGGCATCGACACATCACGTCTTGTCGTGGTTAATGTTGTCACCGTAGAGGAATTTCGCACAAAAGCACTTAAGGCAGTAGACATTTACTTAAAAAAACCTGAAGAAGAACGCAAACCTTGTATGTTTGTATTAGACTCTGTGGGTATGCTTTCCACGGAGAAAGAGATCACCGATGCACTGAACGACAAACAAGTTCGTGACATGACCAAATCTCAATTGATTAAAGGTGCTTTCCGTATGCTCACTCTCAAGTTGGGTCAGGCAAACATTCCAATGTTAGTTACAAACCACACTTACGATGTCATCGGTGCTTATGTTCCTACTAAGGAGATGGGTGGTGGTAGCGGTCTTAAGTACGCCGCTTCTACTATCATATATCTCGGTAAGAAAAAGGAAAAGGATGGAACGGAAGTCGTTGGAAACATTATCAAGGCAAAGACTGCTAAGTCGCGTTTAAGCAAGGAGAATCAACAAGTTGAAGTCCGTTTATTTTATGATGAGCGCGGTCTTGATCGCTATTATGGTCTTCTGGAACTCGGGGAACTCGGCGGACTCTGGAAGAATGTTGCTGGGCGCTATGAGATGGATGGTAAGAAAATCTATGCAAAACAAATTCTTGCAGAGCCTGAGAAATATTTTACGCCAGAAGTAATGCAAGCACTTGATGAAATTGCTCAAAATGAGTTTTCTTATGGTAACTCTAATTGATTTAATTCAGATTCATGACAACGCTCTGCCATTAGATTTGTGTAATACTTTAATTGATTTGTTTGAACAAAATCCAGATTATCAAGAACGAGTTGATAATTACAAAAAACCAACCTTCACACAATTCAATTTGACCGAAGCGACAAATTACAACGAAGATGTTGCAGAATTACATCGGCAGGTAATGTTCAGACTGCATGAATACTTATTACATTACTATGCTTTAGTTGATCGACGTTGTTTTCCTAAAGAGCATCAACATGGATTTGAACAAGTCCGAATTAAAAAATATAAAAATGATGGAAATGATATGTTTAATACTCATGTAGACGTTCAAGATTACATAACATCTAGACGTTATATTTCATTCTTTTGGTATTTGAATACGGTAGATGAAGGTGGTGAAACTGTGTTTACCGATTTGACAATTAAACCTGAAGCTGGTAAACTGGTCATCTTCCCACCTCTTTGGATGTTTCCCCATAAGGGCAATCCTCCAATTAGTAACGATAAGTATCTTTTGAGCACGTATCTCCATTACATTTAATATGGATAAAATTGAAATCACAATTTTAAGGAATTTAATTTTTAATGAAGACTATTGTAGAAAAGTAATTCCTTTTATTCGTCATGAATATTTTGGAGAGTATGCAGAGAGAGTTGTCTTTGAAGAAATTTATGACTTCATATCGAAGTATGATAAGCTAGCAACTAAAGAAGTTCTTTCGATTGAGGTTTCTAATCGTAGAGATCTCTCGGAAGATCAACTTAAACAGTGTAATTATATCATTAGCAACCTTACTGATGATGAAGCAGATTTTGATTGGCTTTTAAATTCCACTGAAAATTGGTGTAAAGATCGAGCAATTTATCTGGCTCTTATGGAGTCAGTTCATATTGTTGATGATGACACTGGTAAAAAGAATAAGGATGCTATTCCTCACATCTTGAGTGAGGCACTTGGAGTATCTTTTGACCATAATATTGGTCACGACTATGTAAAAAACTTTGAAGAACGATATGATTTCTATCACAAAACCGAAGAAAAGATCCCCTTTGATCTTGAATACTTTAACAAAATTACCAAAGATGGTTTACCTAGCAAGACTCTCAATGTCGTACTTGCTGGTACAGGTGTCGGGAAATCTTTATTCATGTGCCACTTGGCTAGCTCCGTGCTGCTCCAAGGACGGAACGTTTTGTACGTTACGCTTGAAATGGCAGAAGAGAAAATTGCTGAACGAATTGATGCAAATCTCTTAGATGTAGATATTAAATCTATTGTTGAACTGCCAAAACGAATGTTTGAAACAAAGATTCAAAGTCTGGTTAATAAAAGTATTGGCACATTAATCATCAAAGAATATCCAACAGCTTCTGCACACGTTGGACATTTTAAAACTTTATTAAATGAATTGTCCATGAAAAAAAGCTTTAAGCCAGACATTATCTTTGTAGACTATCTAAACATTTGTGCTTCATCTAGATATAAAGGTAACATAGTTAACAGCTATACCTATGTTAAAGCTATTGCTGAAGAACTTCGTGGTCTTGCTGTTGAGCATAATGTACCTATTGTTACGGCTACCCAAACTACTCGCTCAGGTTTTAATAGCTCTAATATTGAACTCACTGATACTAGTGAGTCCTTTGGTCTTCCTGCTACTGCTGATTTTATGTTTGCCCTTATTAGCACAGAAGAGTTGGAGCAGCGTGGGCAGATACTGGTAAAGCAATTAAAGAATCGTTATAATGATCCAACTGCAAATCGTAAATTTTTAATTGGAGTTGATAGATCAAAGATGCGTCTTTATGACATTGAACAGTCTGCTCAAAAAGATATACTTGACAGCGGACAAGAAGAAGAGTATAATGAAACTCAAAGCAAACCCAAACCAAAATTTGAAGGATTTAAATTTTAAACATATGGATAAAAAAATTGACTTTGATAAGTACCAAGAGTTTGTAGATGCTGTAACATCTGATGCATCTAAAGATTTTGTTTCGTTCTCTGATCGTATCGTTGAACTTGATGGTAAAGGAGCTAATATTGAAAGACTTTTGACTGCTGGTGTTGGTATCAACGCTGAAGGTGGTGAATTCCTTGAGATTATTAAGAAGATGATCTTCCAAGGTAAGCCTTGGAATCTTGATAATAAAGAGCATTTGATTATTGAACTTGGTGATCTTATGTGGTATGTTACTCAAGCATGTATGGCGCTTGAAATTAGTATTGATGAAGTTGTTTCTCGCAACGTAAATAAACTAATGAAGCGTTATCCTGGTGGAACGTTTGATGTTTATTATTCTGAAAATCGTGCGGAGGATGATCTGTGAAAAAAGAAGTAACTATTACAATGAATGTTCATGCAGCTGCTGCTGTTCGTCAAGTTTTGTTTGAAGCTCAAAAAGAATACACATATGATGTGAATAGTGTTCCTCCTCGTATTTTTGAAATGCGAGATGTAATTACAGACCTTGATGATGCAATTAGTTCTGCGCTAGAAGAATAATAAATAAAAGAAATAATGTGTTAAAATGCTTACACTTCTGACTCCAATTGTAGATAAATTTCTAGATGCGTATAAGTCAGAAAAAAAAGTAATTAGAAATGATAGGGATGCAATGATTGATTTGTATCTCTATTTTTCTTTTTTTATGGATGACTTAATTGCAAAAAATAAACGTGAAAAAAATAAATATATCAAATTAAAAAAAGCTGGATTAGATTATATTAAAATAAACAGCAAAAAAATCATCAAACAATTACACAAATAAAATGAAAACATTTTTGCAATTTGTATTAGAAGCAAAGATTATAGAACCCGAAATACCAACAGAAGATATTCGGGAACATTATATTGCTGGAGAAATTTTTAAAGAAGGTTCTTTGATTGAGCAAGTATCAACTGGAAGAGTTGGAACTGTCATGAGAAGAGGTACAAATTATTTAATTTGTCTGACAGATGGTGGAGAGCTTTTTAAACCTTGGATTACAGACAGCAAAGAAATTGAATAAATAAATAAAAATAGGTAAAAATCCAACGTAGGAATATGTCTAATCCTTGGCAGCAAGTATTTGAGTCTCATAGAGACGCAATTGATCAGACCTATATTGCTGAGAAATATGGTCAGCATAAAAGTGATGATCAAGAAGAAACACAAGCACTTTACGATCTTCGTAATAAATTAAAGAACATGGGTAAGGATGCTGTCGTTGCATACCTTAAGCGTTCTAAAATGCCTCCTGAAAGAAAGGCTAGACTTGCTAGGGCTTTGGGTGTAAGTGTTGCTGAAGAATTTGTAGATGAGGGAGCAGCACAATTACTTCGCCTTGGTTTAATGGCGGGAACTGCAGCTGCTGGAGTGCCAATTATTCAAGGCGCTAAAGGCATGAGAGATAAATTAAATCAAATTCAACAACAAAAAATAAACGATATTAAAAAAGCTGATCCTAATCTTAAAATGTCTTATGAGCCAGAAGGTGATTCATTAGACGAAAAAATTACTGCAAGCACAGATATTGGAACTGCTATTAAAGATTTTAGAGCATCAAAATCTCCACAGTTAGCTGGTAGATCAAGCGATGAAAGAAGAAAAGCAGCCATTGCTGCAGTTCTTCAAGCACGTAGAGATGCAGAGAAAACCAAAAAAGAAGAATTTGAATTACAAGAAGAAGCCAAGATTCTTGTAAGAGTTACCAAAGAAGATGGATCAGTATTCCAGAAAAAGATTCCAGCTTCAGCACTTCAAGATTATAGAAAGAGATATAAAACTGTAGTTGTTGTTGGTTCAGCTGAAGGTTCTAGCAAGGGTGGCGATCAGCCAAAATCAAACGTAAACGAAGCTAAGAAAAAACCAGCTCGTTGGTGGGATGATGATGGTGATGGAGTTGGTTATGAGAAAGGAGAAGTTTCTGGTTCCTTTAAGAAAAAGAAGAAAACTAGAAAAGAAGAATACTCTGATTGGAGATTAGAAAGTCCAGATATTGCTGAGGCAACAAAAGCGCAAAAAAGCGTAGAGGGAAAAGCCCACGCCTCCTATGAAGGAGAGGATAAAAAAAAAAGGAAAAAGAATGCCGATGAGTCCGAGTGTGATTGTTCACATGAAGTAAAAGAGGCTGCCGAACTTCTTGCACAAGAACTTGGTGCTGAATTTATTAACATTACCGAGAATGTTGGTAGAAAAATTTTACAAACTGTTTTAAAAACTGCAACTAAAGCTGCTCCTGCAGAATTAAAGCTTGGTCAAACAGCTCCAGGGGCAATAGTAAAATACAAACCTCAAGTAACTGCAATTACAAAAGCGAAACCTGAAGTCACTGCAATTACCAAACCTGGAACAAAGCAGCAAACAGTTACTAAAGTAGATGCAAAAACTGGTGAACTTGTTAAAGTGGATGTAAAAACTGGTCAAATTGTTGTAGCAGATCCAAAAGTTAAAACGCAAACAAAAACAAAAACATTAGCTTTACCATTAACTCAAACTCAAACACAGACCCAAACAGCAACTCCTGCTCCTCCAGCACCACCGACAACTGGAAAACCACCAGCTCCAGGTCCAAAGGCAGGTAAAGGAATTGGCAGATTGCCAAAAGTAAAACCAAGTCCAGGTTTATCTGATCCCGTTGCTCCAGCTTCGACAATTAAAGCATAAATAATTACATAATTTGCATGGAGTCACTATGTCTGCAGCAATTGCTTGGGCATTAGCAAACCAAACTCTTATTGCTACCGTACTGTTCGCGGTATCTGAACTTCTTGGTGCTAATCCAAAAGTTAAGTCAAATGGTATTTTATCATTCTTACTTCTTCAAGCACAAGATCAGCTGAAGAAAAAAGGTGCAAAAGATTTAACTCCATAAAAACAAAACGTAATATTATAATTTAAAGAGATCAGATCTAGAGATCTCTTTTTTTTATAAATATTCTTAGATAAAAATTTAAGTTATAGGTAAAGCATATGGCTCTCTGGGGCATTTCAACAACGACTGAAACATCTGCTAACGCATTTAACAGACCAAAGAACTTATCTGAGGCTGATAGGAATAGAACTCCCCATAATTGCTTTGCAGATGGTCGCGGTTGGGTATATAGAAATTATGGTACTAAGACTCATGGTGGTCTGTCATCATCATTTTATGATGAAGTCCTTGTCACTATTTCTGGATTAACAACCGCTGGTTCTGGCGCAAATTCAAGAGGATTAGCTGCTCCTACTCCAACTGCAGTTTTCTTTGCAGATCCTAACAATGCTAGCCCTGTTAGCATTGGTGCTGGTGGAACTTCAGGTATTGGAACAGGAACAGTTGGTGAAGTTCATGTTGTTTATAATGAACTTGTTTATGTTTCTGCTGGTGCAACCATTGCAATTACTCAAGTTAATGCTGCTGGTGTAGCTACAGCTGTTACCTCAGGCGATATTGTTGCAACCGCTTCTTCAGTTGGACGAGCAATTCCAGTAAATATTCTTTCAAGCACTTCTGGGTCTGATCATAATATTAAAGTAAACTTTAATGGTCAAATCACCAACAGAGTTGTCTTTAGATTTACTGCACCATCTGCACTTTCTGGAATTGGTAGCTTCTTATCCATCAATGCCTCTAGAGGTATTGTGGGAACTGGTACAGACCTCAACAACGTAGGAATTATTACCACATTAAGCGCAGTTGTTAAGAATGTTGGTGGTAATGGATCTTCAGCTTCAGTAGGCATCGGAACAACCACACTAAAGATTAAAGCATGATATGAGATTTGATGAGTTGAATGAAAACAATTACATGATGTTTGCAATTAAACATTATGAAAACCCACAAGCAGTAACTCAAGAAGATTTTCTTGAGGACATGAAAAAATTTAAGTACATCAAAAGATTACTTAGAAAATATAAGAATGGAGGAGATTTGAAAACTCATCTGCTCATCAATCATTTTCTTATCTTGTATAATATCTTTGGCGATGCTGCTACCCCATTACTGTTTTATAAAATTGATAGAGACTTATGGGGTATTGTAAAAACATTCATGGTGTTCCTGCAAAGATTTCCTGAATATCCAAAATCAGTTTTGCATGATATTGAATTAGATTTTGAGTGTTTACAACAACTACAAAACCTATGAATAAACTCGATAGAATAATAAATATTATCAGATCGTTAAATGAAGAAGCTCCCACAATGAGTTTGGGTGCTGGTAAAATAGCAGGAACACCTGAAGCTGGAGATCAGCCACCAGTAAGAAATAAGTATCTATATTTGGGAGCTAAATCACGTAAACCATGGATGCAAAAACGTAAACCACTTTAATAGAAAGATGTTTTCAGGATCAAAATTAGCGGTTCTTGAATCTAAACTCGGCATTTATGAAGACCTATCCCGCGAAATGCTGGCAAAGTTAGAATCAGCAGTCGATAAGATTTCTGAAGGCAATTCGCGTATTGCTACAATTCTTGCAAAGCACGATGAAAGAATTGAGCAAAGCATCAAAACTGATGAACTTCTCATCAAAATAATTGATGAAGTTAAACAATCAAAAGATAAGGAACATGAAGAAACATTTGATAGATTTGATAAGATAGAAAAGAAAATAGAAGAATTATCAAAATTTAGATGGCAGCTTGGTGGCATAGTAGCTGTAGTGGCGGTTGCTTTAGGGCTCATCACCCCATTTATTGACAATGTGGTTAGGATACCTTATAATGGAGGAAGCCAGCAAGTTACGCCTAGGTAATGAGTTTCATTGATGCTAAGTACATTAATTTAGTTTCTACACGATTAAGTAAATTTTCTAGAAAAAAAGACGGTCTTTACAACTTTCGTTGTCCTTATTGTGGTGATTCTACCAAGAATAAAAATAAGGCAAGAGGATTTATTTACAAGTTTAAAAACGATCATAATTTTAAATGCCACAATTGTGGCACATCTAAATCATTTACTTATTTTTTAAAAGATCAAGACGAAACTCTTTATAAAGAATATTTGTTGGAGAGATATAAAGATGGTTTGTCTGGAAAGGGAACAGTAGCACCAGCCCCAGAATTTAAGTTTGAAAAACCTAACTTCACTAAACCACTTTTTGATCTACCATCAATATCAAAACTAAATACATCACATCCAGCTAGAGAGTACCTCTCTAACCGTAAAATACCAGAGGAATTTTTTTCTCAATTATATTTCGCAGAGGACTTCAATGATTGGGCTGGCATATCTAATACTAATAGAGAATCAAGAATCATCATTCCATTACTATCGAAACAAAAAAAGCTCTTTGGTTATCAAGCAAGATCTTTGGATCCGAATTCAAAACTTCGTTACCTTACGACGATTTTGGATAAAAGATACCCAAAATTATATGGATTAGATCGGGTTGATCATGACAAAAGAATCTTTATTATAGAAGGTCCTTTTGATTCTATGTTTATTAATAATTCATTGGCTATGTGTGGAGCTGATGTTGCATTAGATAAAGAGATCTATCCTAATAGAGTTTTTGTTTTTGACAATGAACCTAGAAATCTTGAAATAGTTAAACGCTATGAAAAGATGATTGATTCTGGAGAACTAGTAGTTATATGGCCCAAAGAAGTGTGTGAGAAAGATATAAACGATATGTTTTTAGCAAATATAGATGTTAATCGTGTAATTCAATGCAACATTTATGGGGGTTTGGAAGCCAAAATCAAATTGTACCAATGGAAGAAAGTATGAGTAACGGAACTAAAGTAATCAAAAGAAATGGCGCTCTAGAGCCACTGAACCTAGAAAAGCTTCATATCATGGTTGAAGAGGCTTGCAAGGGTCTTGCAGGTGTTTCTGCATCTCAAGTAGAGATGCAATCTGGTATTCAATTTTATGATGGCATTACAACTGCAGAAATTCAGGAAATCTTGATTCGTTCTGCTAGCGATCTTATTGACCTAGATAATCCAAATTATCAATTTGTTGCAGCTAGACTATTACTTTTCTCTATTCGTAAATCCATTTATGGGAAGATGAAAGATCTTCCAAACCTTTCCAAGCAAATTTTTGCTGGAGTAGATGGTGGAATTTATGATGGCGATATTATTAAAAAATATAATATGGCAGAAGTTGCTGAACTTGATCGTTATATTGATCATGATCGTGATTTCCTGTTCACTTATGCTGGTCTTCGTCAAGTAGTGGATAAATATCTTGTTCAAGATCGTAGCACTGGGAAAGTTTTTGAAACTCCTCAGTTCATGTATATGCTTATTGCAATGACGATCTTTGCAGAATATCCTAAAGAAACAAGATTGTTCTACGTTAAGAAATACTATGATGCAATCTCCAAACACAAAATCAACATTCCTACGCCAATCATGGCAGGTGTTAGAACCCCACTTCGCCAATTTGCAAGTTGCGTTCTTGTTGACGTTGATGACACCCTTGATAGCATCTTCAGCTCTGATATGGCAATTGGTCGCTATGTTGC
>SXGQ01675247.1_pt1 | contig 39940 bp, 36 predicted proteins | sample 3178371 | NCBI WGS metagenome assembly SXGQ01 (sample SAMN11356859, study PRJNA531348) | freshwater metagenome | isolation source: freshwater sample F1-20 | place: China: Fuxian Lake, Yuxi | collected 2017-12-25
CATCCTGCCGCACGCGCCGCCGGGCTTGACGGCCACCTCGGGCCGCTGGGCGAGCACCGTGCCCGCGCAGGCCCGGACACAGTTCACGCTTCGCCTCGCCGCCGCGCCGGATGCCACGCCGGGCATCCGCCATGTGGCCTTCGACATCACACGCGGCGGGAAGCGGCTGGGCGAGCTGTTTGATTGCATCGTGGAAGTGCGCGAGTGAGACCAATTCCTAATGCATTTCGGCGGAATGCGACCCGGGTGCCACGACGTGCGCCTTCTCCCTTCCTTGGAGGAGGGGAGAAGGTGGCCGCAGGCCGGATGAGGGGTGGGGCCACTTGCGCCGACGCACGCAACCCCTCACCCCAACCCTCTCCCCTCCTCCGAGGAAGAGAGAGGGAGTCAAAACACGCTGCGGTCGCCAGCGACACCACCGTCTTTTGTTCCGAATTGCGAATTGCTATGAGTCGCCCCGTTCCCTCCCGCATCCGATGACAACCCATCTCCCCCGCATCGCCGTCACGATGGGCGACCCCGCCGGGGTCGGCCCCGAGATTTGCCTGCGGCTGCAGGCGAACGCGGACCTCGCGCGCGAGTGCGTGCCCGTCGTCTTCGGCGATGCGGCGGTGCTGCGGCGCGTGGCGGAGAAACTTGGAATTCCCTTCGACGCGCCCGTCATTACCCAAACTGGCTGGTCACAGCGCAGCCGCGAAGTGCGCGTGCCAAGCGTGCTGGATTTGCAGTGCGTGGACGCCGCCGTCATCACGCCCGGCCAGGTGGACGCCCGCTGCGGCCACGCGGCGTTTCGCTACGTCCTCGCCAGCATCGCCGCTGGCCTGGCGGGCGAGGTGAACGCCATCACCACCGCGCCCCTCAACAAAGAGGCGCTGCACGCCGCCGGCCACAAGTATCCCGGCCACACGGAGATTTTCGCCGAGCGGATGCGGGCGGAGCGCAGTTGCATGACGTTCTTCTCCGATGAGCTGACGTGCAGCCTCGTCACTGTCCACATCGGCTACCACGAAGTTCTCGCCGCGCTCACGACGCAGCGCATCCTCGACGTGATTGAGCTCACCGCCGACGCCGTTCGCCGCCAACGCGGGCGCGAGCCGAGGCTGGCGGTGCTGGGCTTGAACCCGCACGCGGGCGAACACGGCCTGTTCGGTCGCGGCGAAGAAGAGCGCATCATCGCACCGGCAATCGAGGTCGCCCGCGCAAACGGGTTGAACATCACCGGCCCGCTCTCACCTGACACCGCGTTCCTCCCTGCGCGCCGCCGCGAGACGGACGCCTTCATCGGCATGTATCCCGACCAGGCGCTCATCCCGCTCAAGGCGCTGGCCTTCGAGAGCGCCGTCAACACCACGCTCGGCTTGCCCGTCGTCCGCACCAGCGTGGACCACGGCACGGCGTTCGACATCGCGTGGCAGGGCCGGGCCAGCGCGGAGAATCTCTTCGCCGCCGTGCGCCTGGCGGCAAAGCTGTCGCGCTCGACTGAGTGCGGGAAAACCCACTCGCCGTCTGCCTGAACTCGGACTACTTTCCGCTCACCAAAACGCGCCATGACCCATCAATTGAACCGCCGCTCCTTCCTCCGTGCCGCCGGCATCACGCTCGCGCTGCCGGCATTGGAGGCATTCGCGCCGCTGACCCGCGCGGCGGCCTCTGCCGGGCCGATTCGGCGGTTGGTCGCGTGCTGCACCACGCTCGGCATTCACGGCGAAAACTTGTTTCCGAAACAGGCGGGCCGGGGCTTCGAGCTGACGCCGTATCTGGAGCCGCTGAAGGAATTTCGCAACGACCTCACCGTCTTCTCCGGCGTGTCGCATCCCGAGGTGGACGGCGGGCATTCCAGCGAGGCGAGCTTCCTCAGTGCCGCGCCGCATCCGGGCGCGAGCAGCTTCCGCAACACGATTTCACTCGACCAGCTCGTGCTGGAGAAGCTCCCGCCCGCGACGCGTTTCAGCAGTCTCGTGCTAAACACGGGCAACGGCGGCGTGGGCCTGTCCGTTTCGCGCAGCGGCGTCAAGGTGCCGGCGGATTACAAGCCGAGCGAGGTGTTTAAGAAACTCTTCGTCAACGGCACGGCCAAGGAAGTCGCGCTTCAGAGCGACCGCCTCCGCGACGGGCAGAGCATTATGGACACCGTGGCCGGCGACGCGAAGCGCCTCTCCGCCCGCGTGACCGCACGCGACCGCGAGAAGCTCGACGATTATTTCACGACCGTCCGCGAGGTGGAGCAGCGGCTGAAGCTCGCCGAGGAATGGGCGAAGAGACCCAAGCCGGCGGTCAGCGTCCCGCCGCCAACCGATGTGCAGAATGCCGCTGACTTTGTGGCGCGCACGCGGCTGATGTTCGACCTCGCGCACCTCGCGCTCCAGACCGACTCCACGCGCGTCATCACGGTGGCCATCGCGGGCCACAACAGCGTGCCGCCGGTGCCGGGCATCACGATTGATTGGCACAACCTCTCGCACCACGGCAAAGACCCGGAGAAGCTGGCGCAGCTCCGCGTCATCGAGTTGGAGCAGATGAAGCTGCTCGCCGGCTTCCTCGCGAAGCTCAAGGCGTCGAAGGAGGCCGGCTCCGACTTGCTGGCGAACACCTCCGTGCTCTACGGCTCGAACCTCGGCAACGCGTCCAGCCACGACACGCGCAACATGCCGATGCTGCTCGCGGGCGGCGGCTTCAAGCACGGGCAGCACATCGCCTTCGACGACAAACAAAACTACCCGCTGCCGAACCTTTACGTCTCCGTGCTGCAACGGCTGGGCATCGAGGCGGGAAAGTTCGCCAGCAGCACAGGCACGCTGCGGGGACTGGAACTGGCGTAAGCTGGAGCGTCGGCTTCCAGCCGGCAGCGAGTTCGCGAACTGTTTCGACGTGCTACTTCCTCGGGAGCTCCCGCATCATCAGGGCGTCTAGGCCTCCGAATGCATCTCCTCCTCACTGAACCGGGCGACGAGTCGCTGCTCACCGATGAGCTGAAGCGGATGTTCGTGGGCGCAGAGACGGAGATAGTCGCGCCCGGCCTGCTGCGGACAGCAGTGACCTTGCAAGCAAGCGCGCCGCCGGTGCTGGCCTTCGCACGGCAGACGTTGCCGGACGCACACGCGGTGAGCGCGGCATCCATCCGCGAGTGGAGCGAGCGGCTGTTTGAAGTGACGTCGCGACTGCCTGAGGGCCAGCCGTGGCGGCTGCACCTTGCGCCGCACTACGGCGGGGAAGGCGCGGGGGAGAACCGGATGCGGTTCATCCACGAGGCGTTTCGCGAACTGTTGCGCAAGAAGCGGCGGTATCTGCTGCGCGCGTGGGAGGAGAGCGAGGTTCCTTTCCGGGAATCCACTTCGCTCGTGCAGTTGCTTCTGACTGCACCGGATGCGGGCTTTCTCTCCGTCTCCATCGCGCCGCACCCGTGGCAATTGCGACACTGCGTCTGGCCTTTTCCGAAAGGCGAACTGCCCGTGGCAAGCGACAAGTCGGCCCCGAGCCGCGCCTTCGCGAAGCTGCTCGAAGCGGAGCAACGGCTTGGGCTGCGCATCGCGGCGGACGAGACGTGCGTGGACCTCGGCGCGTGCCCGGGGAGCTGGACTTACGTGGCGGTGAACCGAGGCGCACGCGTCATCGCCGTGGACCGCTCGTCGCTGCGCGAGGACTTGATGGCGAATCCGCTGGTGAGCTTCCAGCAAGGCGACGCGTTCAAGTTCGTGCCGGAAGCTCCCGTGGACTGGCTGCTGTGCGATGTTATCGCCGCGCCGGAGCGGAGCATCGGGCTGGTGCTGGATTGGGTGCAGGAGCGGCGCTGCCGTCGGTTCATCGTGACCATCAAGTTCAAGGGCCAGGCCGACTACGCCAAGCTGGAGCCGCTGAAACACACCTTGCCGCCGTTGTGCAAAGAGTTTTTCCTTACGCGGCTTTGCGCCAATAAAAACGAAGCTTGTGTGATGGGAACGCTCCTTGATTCCCCGTCGCCACGACTCACCTAATGAAATACACCTACGAAGATATGGCCAAGATGATTGACCACTCCCTCCTGCATCCGACGATGACGGACCGGGAGCTGGAGGATGGCTGCGCACTCGCCGCGAAGTATCAGGTCGCGTCCGTCTGCATCAAACCCTACTACGTCAAGCGCGCCGCTGAGTTACTCGAGGGCACCGGCGTCCTCGTCGGCGCGGTCATCGGGTTTCCGCACGGTAACTCTGCGACCGAGTCGAAGCGCTATGAGACGTGGCTCGCCTGCCATGACGGCGCGGCGGAGATAGACATGGTCATCAACATCGGCAAGGCGCTTTCCGGCGACTGGGATTACGTGGCCAACGATATCCGCACGGTCTGCGAGGAAGCGCATCGTCACGGCGCGAAGGTGAAGGTGATTTTCGAGAACGACTATCTCACCAAAGGCGGCGCGGGCATGGATAGCGACGCCTTCAAAAAGATGCTCTGCACCATTTGCGAGCGCGCGGGCGCGGACTGGGTGAAGACCAGTTCCGGCTACGGCTTCGTGAAGCAGCCGGACGGCTCCTACAACTACAAGGGTGCCACCGAGCACGATCTTGCGCTCATGCGTGCCAGTGTCTCCCCCCACGTCCAGGTGAAGGCCGCTGGTGGCGTGCGCGACTTGGACGGCCTCATCAAGGTCCGCGACCTCGGCGGCTCCCGTTGCGGAGCCACAGCCACGGCGGCGATGCTCGCCGACTATCGTCGCCGCGAAGCGGCGGAGCAGGCGGGGCAAGGGACGAACCCCAAGACCGGAGCCATCGGCGCGGGCGGGTATTGAGCGGTGAACCTGATGGCTGCGAACAGCCCACTCGCATGAGCCCACCCGACCTTTTCCACCATTGCCCCAAGTGTGGGCAGCGCGCCGCGCCCCCGGGCAAGGCTCCTTTCCACTGCGCGGCCTGCGGCTTCCTCTTTTACTTCAACCCCGCCATCGCCGTGGGTGCCATCCTCCAAGCGCCCGATGGCCGCGTCCTCCTCGTCTGTCGCGCGAAGCAGCCCCATCAGGGCAAGCTCACCGTCCCCGGCGGCTTCGTGGACATCCGCGAGACCGCTGAGGACGCCCTGCGCCGTGAAATCCGCGAGGAAGTCGGCCTCCACGTCCACGCCCTCCACTACTTCTGCTCCCTCCCAAACGACTACCACTACCAGGGCGTCACCTATCAGGTGCTCGACTTCTTCTTTACCGGCCAGACTCCCACCCTCGACGCCCGACCCGACCCGAGCGAAGTCACTGAAGTCTGCTGGCTCCAGCCGACGGAGATTGAGCTGGGTGAAATCGCCTTTCCCTCCGTGCGACGGGCGCTGGAGAAGCTCATCGCTGGCGTCCGCCTCAAGTCCTGACCCAATCCCGTTGGCTCGTTCGCGCAGTAGGCCCGCAAAAACCCTCACCGCCGCACCCTTCCCAACGCGAAAAATGGTTGTTGCCGGGCGGTGCGCACTAGGGCCTGATGCCCGATAGTTGATGCCCGGCGTCTGGCTTGGATCAGCCCATTATGAAGAAAGCCCTCAGCCTTCTGGCGTTGCTTTGGTGGTTCGATCTGACCACCTCTCAGGCCATGCCACTGCGCCAATCCCTTGGCATGTTCGAGTCCGGGGCCACCTCATGGCAGCGCAGCCCTGCCGATTCCATGCGCGGCGGCAGCGGCGAGGTCAGCCGCTTCCAGATCATGCCCGCCGTCTGGCGGCGCTACACCAAGTCCCGCGACTACGAGAACCCCGAGGTTGCTTGGACTGTCACCCAACGCATTCTTGCCGACCGCACAGCCGATTTCCGTGCCGCCACGCGGCGCGAGCCAAACGGGCTGGAGCTTTACCTTCTCTGGAACAAACCCGGCCATTTCGAGGCCGTGGACTACCAGACCAGCCGCGTGAAGCCCGACTACCACCAGCGCGCCCAACGCTTCGCCAACCTCTTCGCACTCCGCTGACCGCCCGGTGCCTTCCGCCCTGCTCGTAATCCCAATCCTGATCCTGCTCCCCTGTGCGGTCAGGGGAAGTATTCAGTTTTCAGTTTTCAGACCGGGACGAGGTTCGACCGCTTTCTGAACACTGATCACTGAATACTTCCCCCTCTCCATCCCCTCCCAGCTTGTCACGCCTGCCGGCGCACTTTACCCTCATTCCATGCGCAAACATCTCCTCCTCGCCCTCCTCGCCCTCAGCATCCTCCCGGCCTTCGCGGCAGAGAAGGCTGACAAGAAGAAGGCTGCAACCACCCCCGCCAAGCCCGACGCGGACGGCTTTACCCCGCTCTTCAACGGCAAGACCCTCGCCGGCTTCGTGCAGGTCGGCGGGCACGCCAAGTTTCGCGTCGAGGACGCCCAAATCATCGGCCAGTCCGTCCCCAACACCGCCAACTCCTTCCTCTGCACCGACCGCCACTACACCAACTTCATACTCGAGGTCGAATTCAAGGTGGACCCCAGCCTCAACTCCGGCATCCAGATCCGCAGCCACTATTTCGACGAGCCGCGCAGCTACGAGTGGCAGGGCAAGGCGGTCAAGGTCGCCGCCGGACGCGTCCACGGATACCAGGTCGAGATTGACCCCTCCGTCCGCGCGTGGTCCGGCGGCATCTACGACGAGGGCCGCCGCGGCTGGCTCAACGACCTCAAGAACAACCCCGCCGCCGGCAAGGCCTTCAAGCAAGGCGACTGGAACACGTTCCGCGTCGAGTGCCAGGGCGACTCCATCAAGACATGGATCAACTCCGTCCCCGCCGCCGATCTGAAGGACGGCTACACTCCCTCCGGCCTGATCGCCCTCCAAGTCCACGGCGTCGGAGCCAAGGAGACCGCCATGGAGGTCCGCTGGCGCAACATCCGCATCAAAGAACTCCCCTGAGTTCCCCTGACTGGCAGTTCCGGGGAAAGAACTCACGGCCCGCCAAAGCCCCCAAATTCAGCCGTTGAACCCGAGGCGACTTTAGCGGTGCTCTGTGAGCGCCGATCGCGGCTACCCATCGGCTAGGGATGCGCCACCCGGCGGTCGCAGACCGCCGCTACAGGTTCATGTAGCGGGGCCGGAGCGCGTTGCGGCCGGTTGCGCTCCTACTTGCCGAAGGCCGCGTGCTTGGCGTCGCCGCCGGCTTGGAGGAAGGCGAGGAGGTCGAGGATTTGTTCCTTGTTCAGCAGGTTCAGCAAACCGGGCGGCATGATGGAACTGCTCGACGAGCGGCTCTTTATGTCCTTCTTCGGGAACTTCTTCACCATCGACTCGCCGGGGCCGGTCTGGACGGTAAGCGTGTCGGCCTCGGCCTTGATCAGGAAGCCAGTGAAGGGGTCGTCGTTGCCGAGGGTGAACTCGACCGGGCGGTAGCGTGGCTCGAGGTTCTTGGATGGCTCCAGGATTTCTCCGAGCACGGCCTTCGCGTCGCCCTTGTATTTGGCGGAAACCCCGGTCAGCTCAGGGCCCCAGAGCACGCCGTCCGCACCGATCTTGTGGCAGGCGATGCAACCGACGGTGGTGAAGAGGGCCTTGCCCTTGGCGAAGTCGCGGCCCTTGGCGAGCTTGAGCAGTTCGGGTTCGAGATCGGCAAGTTTCCACTCGGTGATGACGGGGGCGGCTGGTTCGGTGTGGCCTTCCGCGAGATAGGCGTCGAGGTCGGGGACGACCATGAGGATTCCGCGCATGCGCTGCCAGTGGCCGGGGTAGGTGCAGAGGAAGGGATAGTCGCCCGGCTCCTTCGGCGCGTCGAAGCGCAGGCGGAAGGTGTCGTTCGGGTTCAACATCTTGGTGGCCTGGAGCACCTTCGGCGACGCGGGGACGTAGAGGCGGCCCTGGCTGTCGGGCTGAGGCAGCATCTTCTCGGCGGCGAGGCCGATCTCGTCCGCCGCGCCGACTTGTATGAGAACCCAGTTGTGCTGCATGGCGTCGGAGTTTTGGAAGACTAGCTCCACCGGCTTGCCCGCCTCGGCGACGAGCTGGATTTTGTCGAAGAACATCTGCTCGTGCAGCGTGCCGAGGCGCAGGACGTTCACGCCGAGACCGGAGAAGGATTTGCGGACGGGCAGCGCGGCGTCCTTGGGCAGCTTTGCGGCGAGCTGGAAGCCGAGCTGTTGGATGTCGAGGAAGTCGTTCTCGGTGCGCTGGGGTGCGGGAACGTTCTTGGCCTGTTCGAGCAGCGCGGCGGCGAGTGGCCTCACTGCGGCATCGGGCCATGAGTCGCGTGGCAAGGCCAGCAGAGCCCGCGCGGCGGTGGGGACTTCTGTGCCGCTGGCGATGACTTTCGCGATGGCGGCGAAGGCAAAGGCTTCGCTGCCGGGAATTTTCACGGCGGCGGAGATGGCGGCCTTGCGCGTGGCGGCATCGGTGCCGGGAGCGAGCAATGGCAGCACCTTGCTGGCAAATGCAGCGCGCTTCGAGCCGTCCGGCGCGAGCGGCAGCCCGGCGGCCAAGTGGGCGAGCGCACCCTCCCTGCCCTGCGCGAACGCCCAAAGCGCGTCGGCGGACTGGATGCCGATGAGCGCGGCGAAGGCGGCTTGTCGCGCGGCATCGGGGCCTTCGCCTCCCGCGAGCGCTTCGAGTGCGGCCTGGCTTTTCTTCAAGTCCTCCGGCTTTTGCGTGACGAGCAGCTTGGAGAGTTCGGCCACGACAGGTGCGCTGGCGGTGGCGCGCTTGATGCCGGCGAGCAGCTCGCCTGGCACGTCGGACTTGTTCAGCTTGGCGAGCGCGTCGGCGGCTTCGCTGCGTAACTTCACGGCGATTCCGGGCCGGGCCATGATGGCTTCCCAGAGCGGGATGAACTTCGGATGCGTCGTCTCGCGGTCGGCGAGCAGAAGCTGGTCGTTGGAGAGGCGGCCAAGCTGGTATTTGACGATGACCGGACTTTTTTCGAGGAACAGGACCGGCTTCTCGACCGAGGTGGCGGCGGGCGTCTCGTCGGCGCACAGGACGTCAGCGGCATTTGCCCGGAGATCGACCAGACTCACGGATGCCAGGGCAAGAACTTGAAACGCAATTCTCAGCTTCATAAACGGGCGGGACGATAGGCCGGACAATTCGGAGACGCCAATGCAGAAACACCAATGCAGCAAAAGACCTGCTAGACACTCTGGCTCACGCAAAGGCCGCGAAGGGCGCAAAGGGAGGAGAAGCGACGAGCAAGCCGCCGACTGGCTGGCCCGGTTTTCCTTTGCGCCCATCGCGTCCTTTGCGTGAGACAGGTTCCAGCGCCGCGTGGAAGGCGCACTCGCGGTTTGACACGACCCGCCGGCCACCACGCGCTTGCGCGCGTTATCAACCCACGCGCATGAATTCCCTTCTCCCGCGGTTGCGCCGGCTGCTGGCGGCTTTGTTCGGGGCGGGCCTCCTATGGTTCGCTGCGACGGACTGGCTGCTGACCAAGCCGTTCCCCGTTGGCGCGTTCGTCAAGGACACCCTGTTCCTCGCCGCCGCCGCTGGAGTTTATATCCTGCTCCGCCGCGACGTGCAGAAGCGCGAGCAGACGCACGCCAAGAACCACGAGGTCCGCCAGACCTTCGAGACCCTCATCTTCGAGCCGTTTTTCACGACGAAGGAGCCGGGGCAGTCCGTCGGCCTCGGCCTCGCGACGGCGTTGGGCGTGGTGCAGAGCCACGGCGGGTTCATCCTCGTGGAGACGGAGGAGGACAAGGGCCGGAGTTCCAGGTCTATCTGCCCGCCGCGAGCGCGCAGACCAGTGAGAAGCCGCCGCAAGCCGAGCTGCCGCGCGGCAACGGCGAGATGCTGATGCTCGCCGACGACGAGCAGGGCGTGCTGGATGTCACCGCTGAAATCCTCGAGTGGCACGGCTACAAGGTGATCACCGCGCGCGATGGGGCGCAGGCCTTGAGCCTCTTCGAGCAGCACGCGGACGACATCAAGGTCGTCATCACGGACATCCTGATGCCGTTCATGGACGACGTGGAGCTGTGCCGCGAGCTGCGCAAGCGCAACGCCACGCTGCCAATCATGGTCCCGTCCGGGATGGGGCATGAGAGGTTCGTGACCGACCTGCGCGAGCTGCGCGTGCCGGTGTTCCTGAAGAAGCTCTTCGCCGCCGAGGACTTGCTGCGCAGCCTGCACGCGGCATTGCCCCCGGAGGAAAGCGCGGCGGTTGGTTGATGGGACCTTGTTGAGAAACAGGAGCCGATGATCTGGAGCTTCATCCCATTTCTTCTTCAATTCCCCCGCGCCAGCCGCCGTCAGTCTTTCACTACAAATCAAATGCAACGCACACTTCAATTTGAACTCCGCCGCCTCGTGGTGGCCTCCGCCGTCCTGATCGCCGCCCTCACGGCGCCCGCCCAGCTTCCGCAGCCCAAGCTTTTCTCCGTCTTCCCGCCCGGGGCAAAGACCGGCTCCACCGTGGATGCGGCCGTGACCGGCACGGAGCTTGACGAGATTCAACTCCGCTTCACGCATCCCGGCATCACGGCCAAGGCGCTTGCGGCAGCGAATCAATTCGCCATCACCGTCGCGTCCGACGTGCCGCCGGGCGCTTACGAGGCGCGCGTGCTGGGCCGCTTCGGCTTGTCGAACCCGCGCACGTTCGTCGTCGGCACGCTCGCGGAAGTCCTGGAGAAGAGCGGGAACGGCTCGCCGGAGACCGCGCAGGAAGTCGCCTTGGAATCCGTCGTGAACGGCCGCACCGACAGCCAGGCTTCGGACTTCTACAAGTTCACCGTGAAGAAGGGCCAGCGCATCCTCGTGACCTGCGCGGCGCGCGAACTCGACTCACGCACAGCGGACGCGCTGCTGCTGCTCGCGCCCGACGGACGCGAGCTGGAGCGCGCGCGCCAGGGCGGCTTGCTCGACCACACGGCGGCGGCGGACGGGACGCTCCTCGTGAAGGTCCATGACTTCGTCTATCGCGGTGGCGACCAATATTTCTACCGGCTCACGGTCACGACCGGGCCCCAGATTGACTTCGTTTTCCCGCCAGCGGCGGAACAGGGGCGGACGGCGAAGGTCACTGTCTTCGGTCGCAACCTGCCGGGAGGTTCACCCTCGAAGTTCGCCATGGGTGGCAAAGTCCTCGACCAGCTCATCGTGGACCTCGCCGCGCCGGGCGACCCCGCGGCCCGGCAGCGCCTCGCCACGACCCTCTCGCTCGGCAGCCTGAGCGCGGGCCTCGACGGCTTCGAGTATCGCGTGAAGGGCGCGGGTGGTCTGCTCTCGAACCCTGCCCTGCTCACCTTCTCACACGGACCGGTCACCACCGAGGCCGAGCCGAACAATTCGCCGGACAAGGCGCAGAAGGTTTCCCTGCCCGCGAGCCTCGCCGGACAGTTCGCCACGCCGAACGACCGCGACTGGTTCGCGTTCGATGGGAAGAAGGGCGACGCGTTCTGGCTGGAGGTCACGTCGCACCGGCTGGGTTTGCCGACGGCGCCGCACGTGGTTTTGCAGAAGGCCGTGAAGAATGAGAAGGGCGAGGAGACGTTCACGGACGTGCAGGATTTCGCCGAGTCCGTCGTGAACCAGGGCGGGCCGGAGTTCAACACCGCGCACCGCGACCCCGTCGGGCGCTTCGATGTGAAGGAGGATGCCTCATACCGCCTCGGCATCCGCGACCTCTTCGGCCGCACCGTCGCCAGCCCGCGCCATGTCTATCTGCTCACGCTGCGCAAGGAGTCGCCGGACTTTCGCCTCGTCGCCGTGCCGGACTCTTCACCGACGAAGAAGGCTCCAGCCGATGTGTATACCAGCGCGTCGTCGCTGTGGCGCGGCGAGGCATTGCCCATCAAGCTGCTGATCTTCCGCCGCGACGGCTTCAAGGAGGACATCAATGTGACCGTGTCCGGCCTGCCCGCCGGCGTGACCGCTCCACCCGTGCGCATACCAGCCGCGTCGAATTCCATCAGCCTCTTCCTCGCGGCGAAGGACGACGCGCCCGCCGCGATCGCCGAGATCAAGATCACCGGCACCGCGAAGACCGGCGAAACGCAGCTCGTCCGTGAGGCGCGCTTGACCACGGTGAACTGGGACCTCGCCACCGACAACAACACGACGGAGGCGCCGCAGTCGCGGCTCGCGCGCAGTTTCCCCATCGCCGTCACCGACCGCGAGTCCGCGCCGCTGACGTTTGTCATGGACGCCAAGCAGCCGTTGGAGACGTGCGTGTTCAACAAGCTGCTCATCCCGGTGAACTTCACCCGCCGCGCAGACTTCAAGACCGACGTGAAGCTCAAGGTCACCGGCAACAAGGACCTCGACAAGCTCCCTGAGCTGGCCGGGGGCGAGAAGACGACTTCCATCCAGCTTGTGCTGAACCTCGCCGAGCAGAAGCTCGCGCCCGGCCAGCACACCTTCTGGCTCCAGACCCGCGCGAAGGGCAAGATGCGCCCCTACATGGATGCGTCGAAAGCCGCCGAAGACGCAGCCAAGGCCGCTGAGAAAGTCGCCGCCGATGCCGCAAAAGCTGCGAAGGAAGCCAAGGACGCCGCCGGCAAAGTCACCGCCCCTGCCGAGGCGAAGACCGCCGCCGAGAAGGCTGCGAAGGACGCCGAGGCCAAGGCGAAGGACGCCGAGACGAAGAAGACCGCCGCGCAGACCATGATGAAACAGATGGCCGACAAGTCGAAGCCGCGCGACGTGGATGCCGCCTTCTACTCGCTGCCAATCACGCTCACAGTCACCGCCGCGCCGATCACGTTGAGCGAGCCATCCGCGCAGTCGCTCTCGCAAGGCGGGAAGGTGGAAGTCCCTGTAAAGCTTGCGCGCCTCTACGATTTCAAAGACCCCGTGGACGTGAACCTCGTCGTGCCCGCTAGCGCCAAGGGCATCTCCGCCGCCAAGCTCACCATTCCACTGAACGGCACCGACGCGAAGCTCGCGCTCGAAACCAAGCCCGACGCCACGCCCGGCGAGCACAAGCTCACGCTCCAGGCAGAACTCAAGCTCAACGGCCAGACCATCAAGGTGGACCAGACGCTCGTGCTGAAAGTCGCCGCCGTGGAGAAGCCGAAGGCGAAGTGACCCGGTGTGGATTCCTCTCCCGTCAACTTCTCGCTGTCCGTAGCCGAGCTGCAAATGCGGCTTCCCGGCCTCTCATTAGCACCCGGCTTCACAGACCACGTGAAAGCCCCACGCTTTCTGGCTGTCGCCGCCCCAGCAACGGAGTTGCGCCAGACAGTAGCCCACGGCAAGGGCCGTGGGATTCAGGAACAACAGAGGCGAGCCGCAGAGCGGCGGCAGATGTGGCGCAAGAACAGGGCGATGGGCCGAGCTTTGTGCCGCCCCTCCGGGGCTTGCGAAAGTCGTCCGCCGGTCCCACGGCTCACGCCGTGGGCTACTGTCTGGCGCGACTCCGTTGCTGCCACCGGCACTGCCAGTGCGGTGGTGGAATTTTCACCCATTCCGTCCGGTCGGGTGATTGCACGAACGCACGGAGGGAAGCCGTTGAAACGGCTCTCACTTCGCGCGCGCCTTGTCACCGGGCTGAAGCCCGGTGCTAATGAGAGAGCCTCGAGGCGCTAGCTTGCTTACACTTTTCCACCTGCTCACCAGCTCACCTGCTAAAACTCATCCATGAAAAAAACCATCGCCCTCACCCTCCTCGCCACGCTCCTCACCGCCACCGCCGCGCCCGGCGACTGGCCCACTTGGCGCGGCCCGAAGCGCGACGGCATCTCCACCGAGACCGGCTTGCTGAAGACTTGGCCGAAGGAAGGCCCGCCGCTCGCGTGGAAGGCCACGGGCCTCGGCGAAGGCTTCGCCTCCGTCACCATCGCCGCGGGCCGCATCTTCACCAGCGGCCACGCCGACGTGGTGGACGGCGGCCAGACCAACCGCAAGGAATTCGTCTTCGCCCGCTCCGTGCGAGACGGCAGCGTGCTGTGGTCCACCGCCCTCGCGGATGCGACCAGGCTCGACCACCCGGGTTCCCGCGTCACCCCCACGGTGGACGGCGAGTTCCTCTACACCGTCAGCGCGTATGGTGATTTCACCTGCCTCGAAGCCGCCTCGGGCAAAGTGCGCTGGACCAAGCAGCTCAAGCGCGAACTCAACGGCACCCAACCGGGCTGGGGCTATTCCGAGTCCCCCCTCGTGGACGGCGACCTGGTCCTCTGCACGCCCGGCGGCGCGAAAGGCACGATCCTCGCCGTGCGCAAGACCAGCGGCGAAATCGCCTGGCGCAGCACCGACTTCAAGGACGGCGCGCAATACGCCGGCCTCGTGCCCGCCACCATCGGCGGCGTGAAGCAATACATCCAGATGACCGGTCGGAGTGTGGCTGGCGTGGCGGCGGCCGACGGGCAGTTGCTCTGGAAGGTGGACCGCAACGGCCCCACCGCCGCCGTCCCCTCGCCCATCTACGCGGACAACCACCTCTACGCCACCAGCGGCTACGGCGTCGGCTGCAACGGCTACTCCATCACGAAGGACAGTGCCGGCTTCAAGGTCGAGCCGCTGTGGGCGAACAAGGCCATCGGCAACCACCACGGCGGCGTCATCAAGGTGGGGGATTACGTTTACGGCCTGGCCGACTCCGGCAAGCTCATCTGCCAGGACTTCAAGACCGGCGACGAGAAGTGGGCCGACCGCTGCGTCGGCAAAGGTGCCGTCGCCCTCGTGGAAGGCCTGCTCTACTGCCGCAGCGAGGGCAGGGGCGAAGTCGCGTTGGTCGAGGCTTCGCCCGAGGGCTACCGCGAGAAAGGCCGCTTCATGCCGCCTGACCGGAGCAAGCGCCAGGCTTGGGCCCACCCCGTCATCGCCGGCGGCAAACTCTACCTCCGCGACATGGACGTGCTCCTTTGCTACGACGTGAAGGCGAAGTGAACCCACTCTCCCACTCTCCCACTCTCCCACCTGCTCCCCATGAAACCCCTCCTCCTCGCCCTCGCCCTCGTCACCACCGCCTCCGCCTCCACCCCTGATTGGCCGCAGTGGCGCGGCCCCAAGCAAGACGGTATCTCGCCTGAGAAAGGTTTGCTGAAAGCATGGCCCACCGACGGCCCCGCCCTCGCGTGGCGCACCAAGGGCGTCGGCAGCGGCATGTCCAGCGTCTCCATCGCGAATGGCCGCATCTACACACTGGGCAAGCGCAACCGCGACGGCGCGCAAGGGGTCTATGTCACCGCGCTGAATCTCGCTGATGGCAGCGAAGCCTGGGCCACTGCCATCACCACCGGCGGCGGCCCTAATCCGAACGGCACGCCCACTGTGGACGGCAAGCTCCTCTTCGCCGTCGGCAACAACGGCGACCTCGCCTGCCTCGAAACCGACACCGGCAAGCTGGTGTGGAAGAAGAGTTACTCTGCCGACTTCGGCGGCAAGTGCATGTCCGGATGGGGCTACAGCGAGTCCCCGCTCGTGGACGGCGACCGCCTGATCGTCGTGCCCGGCGCGGCGGACGCGGGCATCGCCGCGCTCAACAAGAAGACCGGCGAGGTCATCTGGAAGGCGGAGATTCCTGAGCTGGGCCGCGCGGGCTTGGACGGCGCGGGCTACACCGGCGTCGTCATCTCGCAGGGCGCGGGCGTGAAGCAATACGTCACCCTCACCGGTCGCGGCCTTGCTGGCGTGCGTGCCAGCGACGGCAAGTTTCTCTGGGGCTACAACCGCATCGCCAACAAGACCGCCGACATCCCCACGCCCATCGTGAAGGGCGACTACGTCTTCGGCTCCAGCGGTTACGGCGACGGCGGCACCGCGCTCGTGAAACTCGTGAAGGACGGCGCGGGCGTGAAGGCGGAGGAAGTCTATTACCTCAAGGCCAGCGAACTCCAAAACCATCACGGCGGCATGATTCTCCTCGGCGACCATGTCTATATGGGCCACGGCCACAACAACGGCTTTCCCACCTGCGTCGAGTTCATGACTGGCAAGGTCGTGTGGGGCAAGGAGCGCGGCCCCGGCAGCGGCTCGGCGGCGATTGTGATGGCGGACGGCCACCTCTACTTCCGCTACGAGGACGCCGTGATGGCGCTCATCGAGGCCACGCCCAAGGGCTACAACCTGAAAAGCTCCTTCACCCTCGCCAGCAAGAACGGCAAAAGCTGGCCGCACCCCGTCATCCACAACGGCAAGCTCTACCTCCGCGACCAGGACGCCCTGCTCTGCTACGACGTGAAGGCGAAGTGACACCGCGCCTGCGTTTGTAACCTGCCCGTCCGTCGCCCGGTCTGGTTTCGGCAACCAGCTCAACTCCTTTGCACATGAACAAACCGCTCGCTCTTCTCCTGCTCTCCGCCCTCACCGTCACCGCTGACGATTGGCCGCAATGGCGGGGTCCTAACCGCGATGACATTTCCAAGGAGACCGGCCTGCTGAAGCAGTGGCCCACCGCAGGTCCTTCGCTCGCGTGGAAAGTCACGGGCCTAGGCGCGGGCTTTTCCAGCGTCGCCGTCGCGCAGGGCAAGATTTACACCCTCGGCGACTTGGACGGGGCCAGTTCCATCGTCGCGCTCAAGGAGTCGGACGGTTCCCGCCTGTGGGTCGCGAAGATGGGCCAGCCGGGCGGCCACGACAAATATCCGGGCACCCGCTCCACGCCCACGGTGGATGGGGAGTTGCTCTACGCGCTCAACCAGCACGGCGACTTGGTCTGCGTCGAGTCCGCCACCGGCAAGGAGCGCTGGCGCAAGAGCCTCACGCGGGATTTTGGCGGCGCGATGATGTCGGGCTGGCGCTACAGCGAGTCCCCGCTCGTGGACGGCGACCGCGTGCTCTGCACGCCCGGCGGCGCAAAAGGCACGGTCGTCGCCTTGAACAAGAAGACCGGCGCGCTGCTCTGGCAGTCGAAGGATTTTACCGACCCGGCCGGTTATTCCTCCATCATCGTCGCCAACCTAGGCGGCACGCGGCAATACGTCCAACTCACCGGCAAGAGCGTCGCCGGCCTGGCCCCGGACTCGGGCAAGGTGCTGTGGCGCTCCGACCGCGCCGGCAAGACCGCCGTCATCACCACGCCCGTGGTCCGCGATGACTGCGTGTTCGTCACCAGCAGCTACGATGTCGGTTGCAACCTCTTCAAAGTCACCAAGGACTCCGGCGGCCTGAAAGGCACCGAGGTCTATGCCAGCAAGGACATGAAGAACCACCACGGCGGCGTCGTGGAACTCGGCGGTTACCTCTATGGCTCCAGCGACTCTCCGGGTGCCTTCACCTGCCTCGAGATGAAGTCCGGCGACGTGAAGTGGGCCGAGCGCAGCATCGGCAAAGGCTCGGTGACGTGTGCCGACGGCCTGCTCATCCACCGCGCCGAAGGCAAGTCGGGCACGGTGACGCTGATCGCACCGACCCCGGCGGGCTTCAAGTCCCACGGCTCCTTTGACCAGCCCGACCGCAGCCGCACCGCCGCCTGGCCGCATCCGGTTGTCGCCAATGGGAAGCTCTACCTTCGCGACCAGGACGTGCTGCTCTGCTATAACGTGAAGGGGAAGTAAGCTCCAACTCTGCTCGTGATGAAACGCTCCCTCGCTTTGCTCCTCGGCGCCTTCACCTGCGCCGCTCTCCACGCCGCCGACAGCCAGCCCACGCGACTGCTCAACGGCAAGGACCTTGACGCCTTCACGGTCTTCATGAAGGACTCGGGCAACACCGATCCCGACAAGGTCTTCACCCTGCGCGACGGGATGCTCTACAGCAGCGGCCAGCGCAACGGCTACCTCACCACCAAGCGCGAGTTCGCGAACTACCGGCTCGTGGCCGAGTTCAAGTGGGGCGAGAAGAACTGGCCGCCACGCGACCAGAAGACCCGCAACAGCGGCATCTTCATCCACGCCCAGCCCGGCGACAAAATCATGCCGCCGTCCTTCGAGATTCAGATTCAAGAGGGCGGCACCGGCGACACGATTCCCATCAGTGGCACGTCCCTCACGCAGGGCAGCGAGACGAAGACCAAGGGCCGCTTCGACCGCCCCGGTCGCGAGCCGTTCAAGGATGAGCTGGGCTTCCGCGGCCCCAATGAAATCGAGAAGCCGCGCGGCGAATGGAACAGCGTGGAAATCATCGCCAACGGCGACCGCCTCAAGGTTAGCGTGAACGGCAAGGTTGTGTTCGATGGCTCGCAGGCCAAGCCGGACAAAGGTCGCATCCTCATCGAGTGCGCCTACGCCGAGATGTGGTGGCGCAAGCTTGACGTGCATCCGCTCGCGAAGAAGTGAGCTGAAGCAAGCGCGCCGAAAACCAGTCTGGTTTTCAATGCCGAACGCGAAAGCCAACGCCGCCTCCCCGCTCGCGGCGCACCGCTTTTCCCGCCGCAGTTTCATGCGCGGCGTCGGGGCTTCGCTCTTCCCGCTGGCCGCCGGCTATTCCCACGCCGCTGGCATGGGGCCGCTCCGCACCGGCAAGGCCAAGTCGGTCATCATGATTTTCAACGGCGGCGCGCCGAGCCACCTGGACCTCTGGGACCCCAAACCGGACGCCTCCGACGACGTGCGCGGCCCGTTCAAGCCCATCCGCACCAACGTCACCGGCATCCACATTTCCGAGTTGCTCCCGCGCATGGCCAAGCGCATGGACAAGGTCGCGCTCATTCGCTCCGTGCATCACGGCCACAGCAGCCACAACGGCGGCATGCACTGGGCCACCGTCGGCCGGCCCTATGCGGTGGACAGCACGCTCATCACGCCCAGTCGCACGGACATTCCCTGCTTCGGCACGCTCATCGGCTGGCTCGCGCGGCGCGACGGCTACAGCAACGGCGTGCCGCCCTACGTCATCACGCCCTTCCCCACTTGCGACAGCAAAGTCTATCTCACGCCCGGCCAGTTCGGCGGCTGCCTCGGCGCGCACTTCGACCCCTACGTGCTCGACGACGACCCCAACGGCGCGAACTTCAAGGTCCGCAACCTCGGCCTCGACGACAGCCTGACGCCCGTGCGTTTTCAGGAACGCCTCGGCCTCTTGCAGGAACTCACCGTCACCGCGCCCAAGCTCAACTCGCCGCTCGCCGCCGAGATGGATGTCTTCAACCAACAAGCCGCCGACCTCCTCCACTCCGGCAAGGCCGCGGATGCCTTCGACCTCACGAAGGAACCCACGTCCGTCCGCGAACGCTACGGTCGGCACAGTTGGGGCCAGTCGCATCTCCTGGCGCGCCGGCTCATCGAGTCAGGCACGCGCTTCGTCTCCACCGTCAACGGCCCAGCATCACGTGGGACACGCACAAGGATAATTTCAACACGCTGAAGAACCGCCTTGTGCCGCCGATGGAGCAGGCCTACGCCGCGCTGCTCGACGACCTCGAAGAACGCGGACTCCTCGACTCCACGCTCGTCATCTGGATGGGCGAGTTCGGGCGCACGCCCAAGATCAACATCGACGTGGGCCGCGACCACTGGCCCGGCTGCTACAGCGTGTTGCTCGCGGGCGGCGGCATCCGTGGCGGCCAGCTCGTCGGTGCTTCCGACGCCATCGGCGCTTACCCGAAGGAACGCCCCGTCAGCCCCGCCGATATCCACGCCACCGTCTATGCCGCCCTCGGCTACGACGCCGCGAACCTCCACTTCCTCGCCTCCGATGGCCGCCCCACACCCGTCTGCGAAGGCACGCCGATCAGCGAACTGCTTTAGGCTGCTGTAGCGGCGGTCTGTGACCGCGGGCCTTCACCGATCGACGCTCACAGAGCGCCGCTACAACTCTCATACCAACTCTCGGTGAAGATTGGTCGAATGAGAGGCGAGTCTCAGCACGCGTATCCCCTCACCCCGGCCCTCTCCCCGATGAGAGGGCTGCGGTGAGGGGGAAGGCATCCACCAGCATCCGGGCCGCGTTCTACTGGATTTCAACCACACTCGGTATAAGCCGCCCGCCAGACTCCTCCATGAAACCTGCCGCCAAAGCCCCCAGCAAACGCCGCCTTCCCCGCCATCTTCGCCCGCCTGCGCGCGATCCTTGAGCCGTATGCCACCCGCCTCACCGTCACCGCCGATGCGCCCGACCACTAATGCCTCGCGCTGGACTACAGCCCCAAGTTCAAGAAGGGCTTCCCTGTCGCGTGGGTCAAAATCTCCAAGGCCTACGTGAGCTACCACTTCATGCCCGTTTATATGTTCCCGGCACTCCGCGTCGGCCTCTCGAAAAAGCTGCTCGCCCGGATGCAAGGCAAGTCCTGCTTCAAATTCAAGCAGCTCGACGAGCCGATCTTCATCGAACTCGCGCAACTCACTGCCGACGGCTTCGCCGCCTCGCGCAAGTCCGGCGTGGCCCATTGACACCTCAGCCCTCGCCCGCTAGAAGACCCGCGCGCGAGTTGAACTGGTCCTTGAGTCTTACTTTGAACTGCTTTCCTCATGCCCCTGCCCTTTCCATTGAACCCCACCCTCGCCACCCTCCCGACCTACCAGCCCGGCCGGCCCATTGAGGAAGTCGCGCGGGAAGTCGGCTTGCCCGCCAGCGACATCATCAAACTCGCGTCGAACGAAAACCCACTCGGCCCTTCGCCCAAAGCCCTCGCCGCCATCCATGCCGCCGCTGCCAGCGTCCACCTCTACCCCGACGGCAACGCCTTCTATTTCAAGCGCCGCCTCGCCGATAAACTCAACGCCGAGACCCGCCACCTCATCCTCGGCAACGGCTCGAACGAAATCATCGAGTTCATCGGCCACGCGCTGATGGCTCCCGGCACCGACGTGGTCGTCTCGCAATACTGCTTCGCCATCTACCCCATCATCACGAAGCTGGCCGGCGCGAACCTCATCACCGTCCCCGCACGCGACCTCGGCCACGACCTGCCAGCGATGCTCCGCGCCATCACACCACAGACCCGCGTCGTGTTCGTGGCGAACCCGAACAATCCCACCGGCACCCTCGCCTCGCGCGCCGACCTCATCGAACTCGTCAACGAAGTCCCGCCGCACGTCCTGCTGGTGATGGACGAGGCCTACATTGAGTTCCTCGACGACCCAGTGAACTTGATTCCGCTCATCACCGGCGGCACGAGGCCGAACCTGCTGCTCATGCGGACGTTCTCCAAAATCTACGGCCTCGCCGGCACGCGCGTGGGCTACGGCATCGGCGCGCCGGAGCTGATTGCTGCGTTTGAGAAGGTGCGGCAGCCGTTCAATCTGAACGGCCTCGCCCAAGCCGCCGCCCTCGCCGCGCTCGACGACGAGGAGCACGTCCGCCGCACGCGGGCGACGAACTTCGCCGGCGTCCACTTCCTACAGACCGAGTTCGAGAAGCTCCGCATCGAGTTCGTCCCGACGGCGGGCAACTTCATCCTCCTGCGCGTCGGCGACGGCGCGCGAGTGTTCAACGAACTCCAGAGGCTCGGCATCATCACCCGCCTGATGGCCGGCTACCAATTGCCCGAGTGGCTCCGCGTCTCAGTCGGCACGGCGGCGGAGAACGCGCGCTTTTTCGCGGGCTTGAGGAAAGTCCTGGGAAAATAGTCTGTTCGCCGCCTGCACAGCGAGGAATCACCAAATCATGGGGCACGAAATTATGATTCCGCGCCCCATGATTCTGTGAAAGGTCAGCGCAGAAGCTACCGGGGCCACCGTTCTCCCCTACTCGTTGAACCCGCAGTGCGAGAAATCCGTCTCCTCCGGGAACCAAATCTCCTCCTGCTCCTCCCAGCGGGAGAGCTTGCGAGCACCGCCGGCAGCACTGGCTTTGGCGACGGAGACTTCCGGCAGATTGACACTCAGCGGGAACAGGACGGTAGCAGGCGGGGGTCGGGCGACGGCGACGATGATGGCTGCACGCTTATATGAGCATTTTCAGTAAGGGAACACATGTAACTTGCTCACGAAGGTCGTTCGCGCAAGGGACTATTTTCCGCCGCACGAATCTTGGCGGACCTTCAACCTCACTTGCCTGCTCCGGTTCCCGCGAAGTTTCTCGTTGAAACCCCTTGCCCGCTTGCCCCTTATTTACGCAGCGACAGTTTGCGACAACCAAAGTGAAACCCACCGACCTCCGGGGCATTCTCCAATACATCCCGCGCTTCCGCGAGAAGACCTTCGTCATCGCCGTGGATGGCGCGGTCGTGACGGATGAAAACTTCGCCAACCTCCTCCTTGATGTCGCCGTCCTGCGCTCGCTGAACATCCGCGTCGTCATCGTCCACGGCGCGGCGGCGCAAATCCAGGCGCTTGGGGCCGAGCGCAGCATCACGCCCTCGAACCTCGACGGCACCGGCATCACCGACGCCGCCACGCTCCAGCTCTCGCTCACCGCCGCCAACCGCCTCACGCACGAAATCCTCGAGGGCCTGACCAACAACGACCTCCGCGCTGCCACGCCGAACGCGGTCATCGTCTCGCCGCTGGGCATCATTCAGGGTGTGGACCACCACTTCACCGGCAAGGTCGAGCGCGTGGACACCGAGCTGCTCCAGACGCTCCTCGCCGCCGGCATCACGCCGGTCATCCCGCCGCTGGGCTTCGACGGCGATGGCAAAACCTACCGCGTCACGTCCGACACGATTGCGCTCGCCATCGGCACCGCGCTCAAGGCGGCGAAAATCCTCTTCATCACCACGACCGACGGCCTGTTCCATCAGGGCAAGCTCCTCAAACAAGTGCTCGCCGCCGACCTGAGCGCGTTGATTGAGCGCAAGGAACTTTCCCCCGAGGACACCGCCCGCGCCCGCGCCGCCGCCGCCGCCTGCCTGCAAGGCATTCCCCGCGTCCACCTCATCAATGGCGGCACGGATGAATCGTTGCTCGCCGAAGTTTTCTCCAACGAAGGCGTCGGCACGCTCATCTACGCCGACGAGTTCCAGCAAATCCGCCCCGCGCAGAAGAAGGACATCCGCGCCCTGCTGCGCCTGACGAAAAGCTCCGTCCTCAGCGAGGAGCTGATGAAGCGGACGCGCGCCAGCATCGAGAAGCACCTCGGCGACTACTACGTCTTCGACATTGACCGCAACCCGGTCGCCTGTGTCGCGCTGCACGTCTATCCCGAGGCGCACACGGGTGAACTGGCCTTCCTCTTCGTCACGCCCTCGCACGAGAACCAAGGGCTGGGCAAGAAGCTCATCCAGTTCGTTGAGAACAAGGCCCGCGACCTCGGCCTCAGCGAGTTGGTCACGCTCTCCACGCAGGCCTTCACCTACTTCCAGAGCAAGGGCGGCTTCAGCGAAGGCACGCCCGAAGACCTGCCCCCCGCCCGCCGCGAGAAGTATGACCAGAGCGGCCGCAACTCGAAGGTGCTGGTGAAGAAGCTCAAGTGAGCCACCCGCTCAAGCTCCTCTTCGTTTGCAGCCGCAACCGCTGGCGCAGCCCGACCGCTGAGAAGCTTTTCCACGGCGTGGACGGCCGCCAGGCCCGCTCCGCCGGCACCGAGGACGGCGCGCGCGTCAAAGTCACCGCCGGGCATCTCGGCTGGGCGGACCTCATCTTCGTGATGGAGCCGAAGCACACGCGCCGCCTGCGCGCAAAGTTCGCCGAGGAACTCGCCGGCAAGCCCGTCCTCTGCCTGCACATCCCGGACGACTTCCAGTTCATGCAGCCGGAGTTGATTGCCTTGCTGGAGTCCGCCGTCACCCCGCATCTTGCCGCCGCATGAAGCCGCAAGCTGCATTTAACGCAAGGGCGCAAGGGCGCAAAGGCGCAGAGTGGGAGGAATTGGGTTGGGCTGCCGAGTCGAATCCCGTTCAACAGCGTGGTGAGGACCGCCATGAGATAACTGAGTCGGTTCCCCCTGCGTCTCTGCGTCCTTGCGTCTTTGCGTTTAACTTCACCCGCCGGAATTAGGATGAAGCCGCCGCGCCTGCCCATCGCCTTCCGCCGCGCCTGCACGCGCCTCGGCGTGACGCCGACGCGCCATGTCTTCACCGTCCGCATCGCGGAGCAGCGCGCGGCGCTGTTTGAACTCGTCCCGCAAGGCCGCCGCCGTGTCGCGAAGCTGCTCAAGGAGTTCGTCTGCTCCACCTCGAAGTTCGGCATCGGCCAGGTCGCCGGCTCGAACTGCACGCCGCTGGGCTTGCACCGCATCGCGGAGAAGCACGGCGCGGACGCGGAGCCGGGCACGGTCTTCAAGGCCCGCAAGCCCATCGGCCACCTCCGCGACGGCCTGCCGCTGGAGTCCATCACCACGCGCATCCTCTGGCTCGACGGCCTCGACCCCGGCTTCAATCGCGGCGGCAACGTGGACACCTTCGCCCGCTACATCTACATCCACGGCTTCGGCGACCAAGCCAGCCTCGGCCGCCCCGCCTCCCACGGCTGCATCCACCTCGCCGATGTTGACCTCGTGCCGCTCTTCGACTTGCTGCCCGTCGGAACGCTGGTGTGGATTGCGGAGAAGTAGCCGGGACGAAGAAGTATTCAGTAACCAGTGTTCAGTATTCAGTGACGGCCGCTTCGTCTCCCACTGATTACTGAAAACTGAACACTGATTACTTTGGCCTGAGCCTTCTTGCGACTCTTTGTGGCTGTCAACTCCCCCGCCCTGCCCTACTTTGCCGCCATGTCGTTGCTCGACCAAATGACGCAGCTCGCGCAGCAGGCCAAGGCCGCCGCGCGCGAGTTGGCCAAACTTTCCACTGACGAGAAGAACCGCGCTCTTCTCGCGATGGCTGATGCACTCGAAGCTCAAGCCCAGCAGCTCAAGGAAGCCAACGCCAAAGACATGGCCACCGGCGCGCAGATGGGCCTTTCCGCCGCGATGCTCGACCGCCTCAAGCTCGACGACCAACGCATCGCCGCGATGGCGAAGGGACTCCGCGAAGTCGCCGCGTTGCCCGACCCCGTGGGCCGCATCCTCGACGAGCGCACGCGCCCGAACGGCTTGCGCCTCCAGAAAATCGCCACGCCCATCGGCGTCGTCGTCATCATCTACGAGTCGCGCCCGAACGTGACCGCCGATGCCGCGAGCCTGTGCTTCAAGACCGGCAACGCCACCATCCTGCGTGGCGGCAAGGAGGCGCTGAACTCCAACACCGTCATCGCCGAGACGATGGTCGCCGCCGGCCGCGCCGCGCTCGGCGAGCGCTTCCCCGCGCACGCCATCCAAGTCGTGCCCACCACCGACCGCGAGGCCATCCCCGCGCTGCTATCGCTCACGCAATACGTGGACCTCTGCATGCCGCGCGGCGGCGAGGGCCTCATCCGCGCCGTGGCCGAGTGCAGCAAGGTGCCGGTGATCAAGCATTACAAAGGCGTCTGCCACGTTTTCGTCCACGCCGCCGCCGACCTCGCCATGGCCGAGAGCATCGTGATGAACGCGAAGGTCCAGCGCCCCGCCGTCTGCAATGCGGCGGAGACGCTGTTGGTGGACAAGGCGGTGGCCGACAAATTCCTGCCCGCCATCGCTGCCAAGCTCGACGAGAAGAAAGTCGAACTCCGCGCCGATGCTGAGTCCACCGCGCTCATCACGCATTACGCATCACGCATTACGCCCGCCACCGAGCAAGACTGGTTCACGGAGTATAACGACTACATCCTCACCGTCCGCGTCGTGGATGGCGTGAAGGCGGCGATTGACCACATCAACCACTACGGCTCAGCGCACAGCGACAGCATCGTGACGAGCGACGAAGCGGCGGCGCGGCAGTTCCTCGCCGAGGTGGACAGCGCGGCGGTGTATTGGAACGCGAGCACGCGCTTCACCGACGGCGGCGAGTTCGGCATGGGCGCAGAGATCGGCATCAGCACCGACAAGATCGGCGCGCGCGGCCCGATGGGCTTGGATGAACTCTGCACTTACAAATGGCTCGGCTTCGGCAGCGGGCAGGTCAGAGCTTGAGCGACAGATGAACAGAGATGGAACACAGATGGGAATGGCCCGTGTTGCTTCCACGACTGTCCCACCGTGAACCCAGCCACCGCCGCCCACGCCATCCGCGCCGCACTGCCTCCCGGCGGCCTCTTCGCTGACCAGCACTGGCGCGTCTCCCCGAGTCCGTTTCCGCTCGGGCCGGAGCTGGCGAGGGAAATCGAGTCGCTCGGGCGCGTGCTGCTCCAGTTCTATCGCGCGGTCAACTTGCTGTATCGCAAGAGCGCCGAGGGCAAGCAGCCGGAGTGGATCGCGCGCTGGCTGGATCAAGGCAAGCCCGCGTGGCTCGTCGAACTCCAGCGACACCCCGCGCTCAAGAACGAAATCCCCCGCGTCATCCGCCCGGATATTTTGCTGACGGAGGGCGGCTTCGCGATCACCGAGCTGGACAGTGTCCCCGGTGGCATCGGGCTTACAGGGTGGCTGAACAAGGAGTATGCGGCGGTCAGCGGCCAGCGGCCAGCGGTCAGCGGTGGTGCAGACGGGATGCTTCAGGGCTTCACCTCGATCTTCGGCGATGCGGAGCGCGTTCACATCGTCGTCTCAGAGGAGTCGGCCAGCTACCGCCCTGAGATGGAATGGCTGGCGACCCAACTCGGTCCACGCTTCACCCTTCACCCTTCACCCTTCAACTCCCCCGCACCCGGCGACGCCGTCTATCGCTTCTTCGAGCTGTTCGACGTGGCGAATGTGCCGGGCGCTCGCCGCCTCTTCGAGCTGGCGACGGAGAAGCAAATCCGCCTCACGCCGCCTCCTCGTCCGGTGTTCGAGGAGAAGCTGCTCTTCGCCCTGCTCTGGAACCGCAACCTGCGCAGCTTCTGGCGGCAGGAGCTGGGCGAAAGTTTCTTGAGCCGTTTGCAACAGGCCGTGCCCTACACCTGGGTCGTGGACCCGACGCCGCTGCCGCCGCACGCAGCGATTCCCGAGCTGAACCTCACGGACTGGCGGCAGCTCATGGCGTTGTCTCAACGCGAGCGCGAGCTGATTCTGAAAGTATCCGGCTACTCCGAGGAGGCGTGGGGCGCGCGCGGCGTTTACTTCGGCAGCGATCTCTCGACGGCGGAGTGGAGCGTCGCGGTGGAGAAGGCACTGCGCGACTTCGAGCGAACGCCCTACGTGCTCCAGCGCTACCACAAGCCCCGCCTCGTCGAGTCGAACTGGTTCGACTTCGAGCGGAACCAGCTTGTGCCCATGCCCGGCCGCGTGCGGCTCTGCCCCTATTACTTTGTCGGTGGAGACGGCGACGCCGCGCGTGCGAAACTCGGCGGCGTGCTCGCGACCATCTGCCCGGCGGACAAGAAAATCATCCACGGGATGAAGGATGCGATACTGGCCCCATGCGCGGGGTAAGGCGGACACTCCTGTCCGCCGTTGTTCGCTCTTCATAGCCAGCACGGCGGACAGGAGTGTCCGCCCCACGAACAGATTCGACATTCCCCCTTTCCCATTCGACCTTCCCCCCGTGACCTTGCTGGCCTTCACCATCATGGCGTTCAGCTCGATGTTCGTCATTGTGGACCCCATCGCGAGCATCCCGGCCTTCCTCGCCATGACGGCGCGCGACACGCCGGAGCAACGCATCAAGATGGCGCGGCTCGCGTGCCTCGTGGCGGCGGGCGTGCTGCTCACCTTCGCGATGGTCGGAGAATGGATTTTCAAATACCTCGGCATCACCCTGCCCGCGTTCCAGATGGCCGCGAGCCTCGTGCTGCTGCTCGTGGCATTGGACATGATCCGCGCGCAACGCTCGCGCATCCAAGAAACCGCCGAGGAGACCATCGCCGGCACGGAGAAGGAGGACATCGCCATCACGCCACTGGCCATCCCGATGCTCGCGGGGCCGGGCGCGATCTCCACCGCCGTGTTGCTGCACAGCCAGGCTCGCGGCTGGGAGCAAAGCGTCGCCCTCTACCTGTGCATCATGGCGGTGTGCGCGGCGAGCTACTACATCCTGCGCGTCAGCGCCCGCGGGGCTAAGTGGCTCACCCCCATCGCGATGAAGATCGTCATCCGCGTGATGGGCCTGCTGCTGGCGGCGCTGGCCTTCCAGTTCCTCATCAACGCGGTGAACGAGCTGCGGAAGGCGGGCTGAGGAGGACCGGAAGCGGAGGATGGGCGATGCAATGGATGCCCTGCTGCGTCAGTCCAGATCGAGGGTAAAGTTGCGAGTCACGTTACTGCCAAACTTGAGGCTGGAGACGTGTCCGTCCACCCAGTTCAAGTTGCCGGAGCCACTCCTTGGGCCAGGGGGAAGCCCCAAACCCGTCGGCACAGGGCGAGTATATTGGTTGCCCAAAGAACTAGTTTCGGTTCCCCCACTGTGGCGATAGAGCGTCGTGTTAATCCCGCTCGGGAAGCTACCCAAGTCGTCAGCGTAGAGCACTGCGTTGAAGCCGTCAGTGTCAGCGTGGATCACGCTGCCTACGGTGTCCTGCACCTGGGCGAAGCGAACTTTCGTGGCGGCGCCCTGACCCATCCGGCCGTTCTGCGCGTAGCAAATGCCAATGCTCGAGATGAAGCCGGCTGTCAGTTGTCCCGAGAATGGTTTGAAGCCCGGACACTCAAAGGTTTTCCCAGTGCGGGTCGCCGTGCTCAGGGGATCGGCCTTGCCGACGTAACCGCCAAGCAAGCGATACCACACTTCGGCCTGTGGACCGCCAAAAGATCTGGCGAAAACGTCATCGTTGTCGTCCGCATAGAGTCGGGCTGCCAAAGCCAGCGTCTTGAGGTTATTCTGACACGCGACAGCGTGGGCCTTGGACTTGGCCTTCCCCAAGGCCGGCAGGAGCATCCCGGCGAGGATCGCGATGATCGCGATGACGACGAGCAGTTCAATGAGTGTGAAGCCGCGATCATCGCGGCGGGATGGCGAGGTATTCATGAACGCGGGTGACGAAAGCGGCCAAGGCTATTTGCCTCCAGACACGTTGCGCAGCTTGAGCCAGTCGGCGTTCGCTGGCTGCGATGCTTGCGTCACACCCAGTGGCACGGTAGGCGCAAGGCCGAACAAACCGACCTGCTGCAGCTTGAAAATCTCAGAGTGTCCATCCGCGAAATTCAAGGCGTAAGAACCACCGTGCCGGGCGGTAGGCAAATCCAGCCAGGTCCGGCTGCCACTCAAGTCCACGGCAAACCAAGAGTCGTTAATGAGCGATTCGTGCTCGTCTATCAGCACCCAAACGTCACTGGTGGCAGTCACGGTGAAATCTCCAAGGCGGCGAAACAGGGGGTAGTTGGCGTTGGCAACGAACGGCGCGGAGGAACCTGCTCCGCCCACCCTAAGCTCCGAAACCCAACTGTTCATGGAGTAGCTGCGGTTTTTGGTGACGCCGTTGGTGGATCGCTTGTCGGCAGGATCCTTGTAGCTTTTGGTCGCGTTGATATACCGGTAGAGCTGGCCATCAATGATGGCCTGATCATTGGTGGAGCTGAGTCCCGGCAGGTAGGGAGTGTAGGGATTCACGCCTGCGTCCTTTTGGTCGCCGTTGCACCATGCGCTCCTGTTCACCGAGCCGGCAACGCCTGCTGTGCCGGCGGGATTCATCATCTGATAATGGCCAAGCACCAACCGGTCGTCGAAATCAGGAGCATACATGTTCCAACCCAGCCCCAATTGTTTGAGGTTGTTCAGACAGTTCGTGGCTTGCGCCTTCATCTTCGCCTTCCCCAGCGCCGGCAGGAGCATCCCGGCGAGGATCGCGATGATCGCGATGACGACGAGCAGTTCGATGAGGGTGAATGCGCTGCGGGCGGGACGGGGCGAAGCGTGGGTCATACGAGGCGAGGTGGATCGCTGCGTGTTGCTCATTTGTAGCAAGCGAGTGTAGCGCTGGGGCTGCCGCGTGCAAGCGGATTTCAAGGGTTTGGCAACGCCGCGCGGCGCCCAACGATTCGATCCTCCCATTAGCACCGGGCTTCAGCCCGGTGTCACGCGGCCATTGCGAGGCAGCCGTTTCAACGGCTTCCCGGGGCTGGTTTCATCAACGTTGAACTTCGCAAACCGCTGAAGCGGTTTTCCGTCCAGGAGGACCGCCACACCCGGCTGAAGCCGGGTGCTAATACCAACCACGGATGGAGGCTGGCATAATCACTCGGCTGGCGGCTGGACACTTTCTCCCTCTCCCCGGCCCTCTCCCAGCGGGAGAGGGCCGGGGTGAGGGAGAACGGCCTCGCCGATCCAGAGCGTTTGAACAGGTTCTATCCGTATTTGGTATAATGAGAGCGTGCCGAAACGAGCTGAGTCATCGCCCGGCGGGCACCGCGTTCGTGCCGGCGGGGAGGCACTTGATGATCTCGGCTCCGAGGCGGCCCTGGGCCACGAGGTCACGGCCATGGGCGGCCAGCAGCGGCGCGGTGCGCGGGTCGGCCTTCAGGGCGAGCGCGAGGGAGGCCTCCGAGGACTGGGCCTCCCCAAGGTCGTATTGGCGGATGCCCAGGCGTAGCCAGGCGAAGGCGTCGCGGGGGAGGGTTTCCTCGTGGAGCTTGTGGCGCTTGGCCCACTTCTCCAGCCAGTCCACGCGGCGGCGGCCGTTGGCGAAGTAGGCGGGCGGGAGGTTTTGCAGATGCGTCGTGTAGGCGGCGCGGCGCGCATCGTCCGGCCACGCGGGCGCGGTGGGAAGGAGGCGGAGTTCATGCACCTTCGCCGCGAGGGCGCGGGCGATTTGCTGGTGCCCGCCGAGGGTGGGATGGACGTGGTCGAGGTAAAGATCGTTGCCGGGCAGGGCGTCGGGGCTGAGGGATTCGAGCAAGGTGCGCGCGTCCACGAGGGGCGTGCGGGACTCGGCGGCGAGAGCGTGCTGGAACTGGTAAGGCCGCTCCAGCATTCGCAGCGGACAGATGTCCTCGTCCTTCGCGCGCAGATAATGTTCCCGCGCCACACTCGGTTGACCGAGGCGGTCGAGACAGCGGGCGATGCGGAAGGCGAGGAGCGCGTGCTGCGGGTCAATGGCCTCGGCCTCACGGTAGCGGGCGAGCGCGGCGGGCAGGTCATCGCGGAGGTCCGCAGCGGTGGCGGCGTCGAAGTGGCGCTGCCATTGGTCCTCCTGCGCGGGGCTGAGGCCGGCGCGGTGCTCGGACTTGAAGGGCGGGCAATCGCGCAGGTTGGAGCCGAGCGTGATGATGATGACGGGGACTTTCGCAGCGCGGCAGTCGGCGAGCATGGCGCGGAAGCTGTGCTCGAATTGCCGCAGGACGCGCGCGTGCCAGTCGGCGTCGCGGTGGTATGAGGCATAGCCGGCGCTGGAGTGGTCAAGGCGGGTGTCCACCTCGGCGGCAGTGGTAGTGGAGTCGTCCGTGCCGCGCGGCGCGGCGGTTGTGCGGGAGAACTTTTGGCGCAGCCACGCGACGGTGCGGAGCGAGGCGGCGCGTTCAGTCAGCCAATGGCGCGCAACGGAGTCAGTTTTCAGGTTGTCGTAAGTGCGGTCCTCGAGGAAGTCGTTGTGGCCCATCGCGAGGATGACGAGATCGGGTTGATGGCGGAGCGCCTCGCGCAGCACGTAGGCAAGCCGGTAGCTCGCGTAGGAGATGCCGCCGCAGTTGATGGCTTGCACCTGCCGGCCCGGGGCGCGCGCGGCAAGCTCGAGTTCGAGCCACTTGGGGAAGGCGGTGTCGTTGAGATAGGGATGGCCGTAAACGGTGGAGCCGCCGAAGGCGAAGATGCGGAAGGCGTTCGTGGGCTTGGCCACGGGGAATTCCTGCGTGCCGAAGAAGTTCTGCTTGGCGCGCGCGGTGCGATACACGTCGCCGACGCGCTCGAAGAGCGGGCGTTGTCCGCCGATGCCCGCGAGCGGGTCGTCCGCCGGGCGCGCAACATCGCTGACGCGCAGCACGGCTTCGAAGAGGATGAGCGGGAGAAGGCCGACGAGGAGCGCGCCGAGACGAAACCACCAGCGGCGGCGGGAAGTGGTCGCGGGGGCCGGTGGCTTGGGCGGCGGAGAATCTTGCGCAGGGGAATTCACAGCGGTGACCTGGCGCAGCCTAGCCAAGGCGGGCGCGGGGTGTGAATGGAAAAGGTGCGGGGTGAGACGGACACTCCTGTCCGCTGCTGCCGAGTGGTCAGCCAAAACCTCAGGCCAGCTCCGATGGACAGGCGTGCCCATCTCGCGCGCGGCGGCGCTACTTCGCGGAGGGGGTGGACACGGGCGCTGAGTCGGCCTTGTCCGCCTTGCCAGCCTCGTTGATCCGGCGCAGTAGTGCTTCCTTCACCGGATCGAGGCGGGGGTCGCTGACTTGATCGAGATAACAACGCACGAGGTTCGGGTGGCGGTTGAGAAGCGCATACCGGGCGAGGTGAACGCGGGCGTCGTCGCGCTCCGTGTCGGCCGTGGCGAGGGAATGGGCATGATGCCATGCGGCCAGCCCTTCCTCACGGCGCGCAGGAGTGATTAAGTAAAAGGTCTCCGCGTAACTGGCGGCGCGCGCGTAGCTCGCCGGCTCGAGCTTCATCCCGCGACGGTAGAGGGTGAGAACTTTCTCGAAGACCGCCTGCTCGGTGAGCTTGTAATGGCGCGCGCCATCGGTGCGATAGAGCAGGAGCGTGGTGGCGAAGTCGAAGAAAAAGACCACCTCGCGCAGGGCGAGTGAGAGGCTCTTCTCGAAGCAGGCGAATGCCTCGGTGGTGCGCCCGTTGTGGCTGAGGTGGTGGGCGAGTTCATTCCAAGGCGCGGGGCTGGTCGGATCTTCCTCGCGACCCTCCTCCCATCGGCGGATGGCTTCCAGGTCCTCTATGAGGTCGGCGCGAAAATTCTGCTCCTGCGCCTTCGCGGCCGCGTGCCCCGGGTGCCGTGACTGAAAATCAGCGTAGGCGGTGCAAACGGTTTGAAACCGATGCTCCATGCGGAAGCTCAAGACATGGGGAGGCTTGTCGGTAATGTGTTCGTCGCGTGCATCCGTCTCGGCGAGCCAGCGGCTCATGTCCTGCCGGGCATCCTCCTCACGCGCCAACAGCGCCTTGAACTCGGCTTCCACCGACAGTTTCGGCGCGACTGCCGGGACGACGACGGCCGCCGCGCGCTGCGGCGCACAGAAAAACATCAGGCCGATGACGAGGGCCAACGATTTTGCGGATGCGATACGGGCGATCATTTTCAAATACGCGGGATGAGACGCCGCGCCAGCGCAAAAGCTACAATCATTGCCTGCGCAATGTTTGCACAGGATTGCCGGACTTTGCGCCGAATGCCGAAATTCGCTGGCCGCGCCTCGGCGTGCTCCCTAGGGTTCACACCAGCCCAACCCGTCATGAAACCGCTCCACATAGCCGCCTCCATCGCGCTCATGGTCCTCTCCCCTGCCCTGCTCCACGCGCAAACCGGCGACGCCAACTTCGCGCGCTGGCTCCAGCCGCACAACTGGCAGCGCGCCGGTGCCACACCCGCGCTCGGCCTTAGCGAGAAAGGCCGGTTCGATGACCAACACATTTTTGCGCCGCACGTCGTGCAGATGAACGGCGAGTTCTGGATGTATTACTGCGGCTCGCAGCGGACGGTGGACGCGGGCACTTACAAAGGTGTTGCGAAGGACCCGGTGAACCCGGCGAAGTCCGACCAGCGCCTGTTCAAGCTCGGCCTCGCGCGCAGCAACGACGGCGTGAACTTCAAGCGCCATTCGCCCGACCCGGTCTTAAGCTTCGGCGACGACATCCATTCCATCGTCACGTTCGCCATCCTGAAGAATCCCGACGGCACGCGCTAGCGGCTCACCGAAAAGCCCTGCATCGTCATGGACCAAAACTGGGAGGTGAAGGACCGGGTCTATCCGATGGTCATCCGGGCCGACCGCCTGTGGGTGATGCTCAACGGCTGCTACTGGAGCGACGACAAGCACACGGCACTCGGCTTCGCCGTGAGCAAGGACGGACTGCCGTGGACGAAGCACCCGGAGAATCCCGTCTTCCGCCCCGAACCGAAGCACGACTGGGAATCCAACTTCACCACCAGCCACACGCTGCTGCGCCTGCCCGACGGCAGCTTCTACCTCTGGTATGCGGGCTGCCGGCAACCGCCATGGAGCAACCTCTACTTCGCCCTCGGCAGCGCGCGTTGGGTTGGGCCGGGGAAATGACCGCTGCCCTAGTGCCGGCGGCTTTCTGCCGCCGCCCCGACGCCCCACTGCCAACCGACAGCACAGGTCGCGATGGTGGGCAATCGCACCTTTGATTCGAGTGGAATCGACACAAACTCTGCCGTCTGTTGCAGCGCAGCCGCCGCGCCGCTGGCGCCGCCGCTTGGTGTGGGGCGCAATCTCCGTGCTCGCGCACTTGGCTGTAGCCTAAGTCTTCTTCACCGGCCCGCGTGACTTGGAGAACTACCCCGCGCGAGTCTCGTCCGCTTACAAACTCCCGTGGCCCGCAGGCCAGACATGGCTTTGCGTGCAAAGCAACCGAGGCATCGTGAGCCACCGGGGATGGGAGGAGTTCGCGTTCGACTTCCTCATGCCTGTGGGCTTGGACGTGTGCGCGGCGCGTGGTGGCGTGTGTCCGCCATCGTCGTCAACCATGACGGCCACGGGTTAAGGGGCACCGAACAACTTCATTTCCATCACGCACGGCGACGGCGCTTCTGGCTGGTATTTGCATTTGGTGAAGGACGGCAGCTTTGTGCGCGTGGGCAGCGCGTTGAGCAAGGGCAGCGCATCGCCACGAGCGGCCACGTCGGCCGCAGCCTCGCGCCGCACCTGCACTTCGCCGTGCGCAGCGATGCGCGACGAATCACCTTGCCAGTGTCCTTTGCAGACGTGGGCGAAGACGCGGGCGGGCCGCGCATGGGCTTCCACGACACGTCGGGGAACAAGTTGCAGTAGCCACCACAGCGTTGCACGGCTTGCAGCGAGCCGCTTAACTGCCGGGGTTGCCATGAAAACTCACGTCGCGTTGTTGCTGCTCGCATTCGTGCCCTCGTTTCCAACGCCGCCGGGCCGCTTCCTTCGGACCCGTGGCGAGGAGAGCACCGCTTGATTGACCTGCACCAGCATGTCAACTCCACCACGCAGCACATCGCCCGGGCCGTGCGCATCATGGACGCGGCGGGCATCGGCGTGGCGGCTAACTTGAGCGGCGGAGTGGTCACGGCGGCGGCTGGGAAGACTTCCGCCTTCGAGCGGAACAAGCGGCTCGCGGACACGCTCGCGCCGCGGCGCTTCGTTCTCTACTTCAACCTCGACTACGGCGGCTGGGGCGAGCCGGACTGGTCCGCGCGCGCGGTGAAGCAGGTCGAGGAGGCGCATCGCCTCGGCGCGGCGGGCCTCAAGGAATACAAACGGCTCGGCCTCTATCTCCGCGACAAGGACAACAAGCTCATCGGCGTAGACGACCCGCAGCTCGACGGAGTCTGGAAGCGCTGCGGCGAACTGGGCCTGCCCGTGAGCATTCACGTCGCCGACCCGCGCGCGTTCTGGCTCCCTTACGATGACAAGAACGAGCGCTGGAAGGAATTGAAGGACCACAAATCGTGGTGGTTCGGCGACAAGGCGAAGTTCCCGGCCCGTGAGGAAATCCTGGCGTCGCTCAATCGCGTCATCGAGCGTCATTCGAAGACGACGTTCGTGTGCGTCCACTTCGCGAACAACCCGGAAGACCTCGACTGGGTGGACCGTGCACTCGACCGCCGCCCGAACATGATGGCCGATCTCGCGGCGCGCATTCCCGAAGTGGGCCGGCACGACCCGGAGAAGGTGCGGCGGCTGTTCACGAAGCATCAGGACCGCATTGTGTTCGCCACGGATTTTCAGGTGTATGACCGGCTCATCCTCGGCAGCAGCGGCAACGAGCCGCCGCCGACCGACGCGGACGCGCTGACGTTCTTCAGCAAGCACTGGCGCTGGCTGGAGACGAACGACCGTGACTGGCCGCACATGACGCCGATTCAGGGCGACTGGAACATCAGCAGCATCGGCCTGCCCGCCGAGGTGCTGCGCAAAATCTATTTCGACAACGCGCGCAAGCTGCTCGTGCGCTCGCTGCCTTTGCCCGTCGTGAAGGCGTCGCGGCTAAATGCGGACTTCAAGCCAGACGGGAAGTTGACCAACCCTGCCTGGGCGAAGGCGCAGGTGGCGCGGCTGGAATGCACACTGACCAGCGGCGCGGCGCGACCGGGCATCGCCACGGAGGCGCGGCTGCTGTGGTCGGACGAGTTCCTCTACATCGGCTACCGCGCGCCTTACACGCAGCTCACGCAGTTCCTCCCAGCAGACGTGACCAAGGAACGCATTGGCCTGTGGGACCGCGACGTGGTGGAAGCGTTCATCGGCAGCGACCCGGCGAAAATCGGCACCTACACCGAATACGAAGTCGCGCCAACGGGCGAGCGGCTCGACCTCATCATTGACCCGCCCAAGAAAGACTTCGCGTGGGACAGCCGCTTCGAGGCGGTCGTGCATGTGGACGAGGCGGCGAAGCTCTGGACTAGCGAGTGGCGCATCCCGCTGAAGGCGCTCGCCGCGGCGAAGCCCGCCGCTGGCACGCGGTGGCGGTTGAACCTCTACCGCCACGACATCGCGAGCAAATCGTTCTTGGCCTGGAGTCCAACCGCGACGAACACGGCGCACACGCCGGCGAAGTTTGGTTGGCTGGAGTTCGCGGAGTGAACCCGGCTGCTACTTGAGCTTCCATGTGCTGCCGATGGCAATGGCCTCAGCCATTGAGCCCAAAGCCTCAGCCCGCAGCACGGAGCCAACGAGCCGGCGTTCCTCCAGACTGTTCACCACCGGCGCATTGCGCTGCTCGCTGGCCAGCAGCGCGGGCAGCGCGTCGGTGAGCGACTGCGCGGGCGTGAGCATCACCGGCACGGGGCGCATCACGTCGCTGGCGATGACGCCCCGCAGCGCGCCGGCGTCGCCGAGGTGTTCCTTTAAGTCGTGCAGCGCGACGAGGCCAAGCAGCCGGTTCTGGTCATCCACTACCGGGAGGAAATTGAATGTGTGCTCCATGAAGCGCGCGGCGATCTCCGGCAGCGGCATGTTGTCGCGCACCGGACTCACAGGCTCGCGCATGAGGTCACCGATTTTCTGCTGGTGCGCCGCGCCGATGCGCAGCGTGTCCGCGCTGGGTTCGAGGCCTCGGGCGGTGAGAGGCGCGGTGTAAACCAAATCTGGATGCAACTGTCGTGCGACGAGCGTGGCCAGCGCGCACGCGAGCATGAGCGGGGGCATCATGGAGTAGTTCAGGGAAATCTCGAACATCATGATCATCGCGAGCAGCGGCGAATGGGTCCTCGCCGCCAGCGCGCCTCCCATGCCCACAGCGCGAAGGTGTGCGTCGGCAATTCCATCGCGAAGCCCGCGCTGTGCAGGCCCATCGCCAGTGCCGTTCCCAGTCCCGCGCCGAGGAAGAGCGTGGGGGTGAACACGCCGCCCACCGTGCCCGTGCCCACGGCGGCGACCGTTGCGACGAGTTTCGCCAGCAGCAGGCCGACGAGGAATTCCCACGCGAGGTGGCCGTGCAGGATCTTGTTCGTCGCGCCTTAGCCATTGCCCCAGACCTCCGGATAGCCGGTGGCAATCGGGCCGACGATCGCCCCGCCCAGCGCGAGCCGCAGATACAGCGGTGGGTGCAGCCGTCCGAACATCCCCGCGCTGGCCGAAAGCATCCGGAGGAAGCCCGCGCCGAACGCGCCGCACAGCACGCCGAACAGGAGAAACCAGCCAAGCTGCCCGAGCGACGTGAACTCAAACGCCGGCACGGAATACCACGGCGCGATGCCGAAGAACGTGCGGCTCACGAGCGTCGCGACGACGGACGCGCCGACCAGTGGCGCGAAGCAGGTCATGGAGAAATTGCCGAGCACGATTTGCGCCGCGAAGACGGCACCGGCGAGCGGGGCATTGTAGGCCGCGCCGCAGCCCACCAGCAGGCGCAGGCGATACGGCTGCCAGCCGAACCACGGGCCGAGCTTCGATGCGAGCGGCGCGGCCATCTGCGTGATGGAGCCTTCGCGCCCGATGGACGCTCCGGTGCCGATGCTCACGAGCGAGGACAGCGTGCGCACGAGGCCGGGGCGGAACTTGAGCCTCCCATCGCCGGCGATGACCACCTCGAGCATGTTCGTCGCGCCGACCTGAACGAGCTGCAATCCCCAGTGCAGCACCAAGCCTGCGGCCAAGCCGCCCAGCGCGGGGATGAGCAGGCGCTGCCACCATTCAAGCAACTCGGCGACCTCCGCCAAATCCACCGGCCCGTGCAGCGTGAAGTGCTTCCCCCACTCAATGCCGAAGTAGAAAATCAGGTTCACCAACCCGCCCAGCACGCCGACCGCGCCTGCGAGCAGCAGGTGAAATACTTTCTCGTTCTAGCGCAGCTTGGCGCGCACGGCCACCGCCCGCCGCCGGTGGCGGACGCCGAGATTCCGCGCCGCCCGCAGCGCGCGCTCCACCGCATCTGTCGTGCGCTGGTTCACGGTGGAAGCCTAGCCAAGCGCAGCGGGGCTTTGCCATCGCTACTTCACCAAGAACTTCGGCTCGCTCCTCGCCAAGTCCAACTCCCAGTCCGTGAGACGGCGCTTCAGCTCGGCCAGCTTCTCCGGCTGGTGGATGGACAGGTCGCGCCGCTCGCTGATGTCCCGCGCGAGGTTGAAGAGCTGCCCGACGCCCGCGTGCTCGATGAACTTCCAGTCGCCGTGGCGCACGGCCTTCTGGTGGCGACCTAGGTGCTGGATACGCCAGGCCAGCGTGCGCTCCACGGGCGGTTGCGCGCCAGTTCGGCGAGCATCATGCCCACGCCCTCGTCCACCTTCTCGACCATCTGGGCGTAGATGGCGCGGCTGCCGTCGTAGGCGTTCGCCTTCGTGACGGGCGGCTCGGGGCGGCCCGGCGGCTGATACGCGAAATGCACGGCCAGATGCGGCACGTAGAGGAAGAAGGGGCGCTGCGCCTGCTTGCGGATGAACTCTGTCGCGCGGCGGTTCAGCAGGTCGGTGAGATAACCCTCCGCCTTCACCGGCTGGTCGCCCTCGTGCAGGCAAGGCGTGCCGTCGAAGTAATTGTATCCGTAGTAGTCCGCGTGCCCGAGCAGCACGCCGAAGTATTCGTCGAAGCCGTGGCGCACCGGGTTGAACTCCGGGCGGTAGCCAAGGTGCCACTTGCCGAACGCCCCGGTCATGTAGCCCGCGCCCTTGAGCATGTGCGCAATACTGGTCTCGCTCACCGGCAGGCCCAGCGCGAGCTTGTCCGGCTCGACCACCCATTTGCCGTCCACGCGACGCGACTGCTCCGCGGTGAAGCGCAGCGCCCACTCGAAGCCCACGCGCTGCTGCCACCGGCCCGTGATGAACGCGTAGCGCGTCGGCGTGCAGACCGGGGCGTTCGCATAGAAGTCCGTGAAGCGCACGCCCTCACGCGCCAGCCGGTCAATGTTCGGCGTGCGGATGTCCTTCGCGCCCTGACACCCGAGGTCCGCATGGCCTAGGTCATCCACGAGCACGAACACGATGTTGGCGGCCGCGACTCCGCAGCGAATGCGACGGAGGCAACGGCCAGCCATGCGAACAGGATGAACAAGCAGCGGGACAGGGCGGGTTGCATGGCGAAACTTTGCGAAGAACGCACGGACAAGACAACTTTCCAAGTGGCCATCAAGGCGCGGACAGTCTGGGTTGTCGGTTCACCGCTTGACGGCTTTTTGCGCTCCCCTAGACTGCCGTCTCTTTCCGGCCGGCCGGATCGCCCGTTCCCAACTGACACAGACAACGCACAACTGACACGCACCATGACCAACATCGCAGAAATCAACGCCCGCGAAATCCTCGACTCCCGTGGCAACCCCACCGTCGAGGTGGACGTCTCGCTCACCTCCGGGGTCGTTGGCCGTGCGGCCGTTCCCTCTGGCGCAAGCACCGGTGAGCACGAGGCCCTTGAACTGCGCGACGGCGACAAAAATCGCTACTGCGGCAAGGGCGTCAGCAAGGCCGTCCGCAACGTCACCGAGAAGATTGCGCCCGTCCTCCTCGGCCTCGACTCCACCGACCAGCTCTCCGTGGACGCCGCCATGCTCGAACTCGACGGCACCGGCTTCAAGAAGGCCAAGCTCGGCGCGAACGCCATCCTCGCCGTCTCCCTCGCCAACGCCCAGGCCGCTTCAGCCGCCCTTGGCCAGCCGCTCTTCAAATACGTCGGCGGGCCGAACGCCAAGGTGCTCCCCGTCCCCATGGCCAACGTCATCAACGGCGGCGCCCACTCGGACGCCCCCATTGACTTCCAGGAGTTCATGGTCATGCCGCACGGCTTCGCCACCTTCAGCGAGGGCTTGCAGGCCATCACGGAGATTTTCCACGCGCTCAAGGGCGTGCTGAAGAAGAAGGGCCTCACCACCACCGTCGGCGACGAGGGC
>SXGQ01560252.1_pt1 | contig 39936 bp, 59 predicted proteins | sample 3178371 | NCBI WGS metagenome assembly SXGQ01 (sample SAMN11356859, study PRJNA531348) | freshwater metagenome | isolation source: freshwater sample F1-20 | place: China: Fuxian Lake, Yuxi | collected 2017-12-25
CAAATCCAATTCTAAAATTATTATTACTTGTTCTAATTTCAGAGTTTGCAAAACTACCAGAACTTACCTGCACACCATTTTCATAGTGAATACAAGATGTATCATTTTTAGTAACTACCATATGTTTCCAGGTGTCAATATATGTTCCTCCTGTAAATCCTGTTACAAGACCCACAACATTAGATGCATCTTTTTTGTATAAAGACCAAACAGTAGAGTTAGAAGTCAAATAGAACATATAATCATAATCTGCTCCTGTAGGTCCTTTAACAATTACTCCTCTTCCTGATTGAGCACCATTCACATTAACCCATAAGCAAATACTTAGATTATTGGTTATCTGTAATGAAGGTGAATTAGATACATTCACATAATTATCAGTTCCATTAAAAGTTAAATACCCACCGTTTGAACTTGTGTAACCAACCCCATTTATAAGAGTTCCAGTATTCACACTACCACTTAAATCATTCCAAGCAGTTGTAGAAATCCCAGTGTTATAAGACTTTGTGTTTCCTGCGTCTAAACACAAGACCAGACCATCAGTAATAATACGGGGAGAATGTGCGAGTGCCATCAGATACCATACCTCCCTCTAAGAGCTTTAAAGTTTTGTTGGATTTCTGCTGCTGTGAGGACTCTATTATATACTTGCAAATTTGCAATACTTCCAGGGAAATATCTCTGAGCAATAGATCCTCTTCTCCCAAGAGTTGGAGATGAATCCCAAGCACCAATTGTAAATGCTTGTGTTACAGAATTTTCTTCTACTCCATTTAAAAAAACTTTTGCAGTTGCTCCATCAATGGTGCAACCTATTTGATACCAAGTATTTGTAAGTATATTTGTGGTTCCAGATAAAGAAAAATTATTTACATTTGAAGACTGAGTTCCAAATAAACGAACAAGATTTTCATTTACTCCAAACCAGTTGTCTGAACCATTTGCGTCTAATCCATAAACAACATAATCACCACCAGAAGCAGTAACTCTAATAAAAGAAAGAATAGTTTTAGTATTTATAGAAGTTGGAACACTTATATTCACATAATCATTACTACCATCAAACACAATAGACCCACCGTTTGCACTATTATAAGTCGGACCATTTAAAGTTCCATTATTCCCATTACCACTCAAATCAGTCCAAGTGGTTCCAGAACCAGGATAAGAAGTTGAAGCACCTGCATCAAGATTTAATACTAATCCAGACTGAACTACAGCTTTTGTAGCAATATGAATTCTTCCTGCATCAGTTTGTGCTGCCCAAGTTGGATTTACACCGTATGCTACACCCATTATTTCTCAGTGTTTTTCTTGTATTTATGGGCACAAGCACTCCTTGCCCAAGCACGACTTAAACTATTAACGTGAGAGCAAGACTTTCCCCTTTCACCACAGTGAGGGCATACTGCATCTGGAGGATCTGAAATGTATCCTTCTGGTGTATACATTTTCTTTTTAAGATTTTCTGCTTGTTTATGTTTGCGATGGTTCATACCTTCACAGGTTGTCCTTGACCTTCGGGAAGTTTAATTTGTGGCAGTTCTTTGACTTCCCAAGAACCACCAACTCCACCATCCATATTTACCACAATTTCATTCGTCGGTAGTGCCTTGGGTGTTTCCATATCAACAACTGGACCCATTAACATTTTGTTTGTTGTGATAGTTCTATTTTGAGGATCAAAAGAAACCATCATCAAAGCATCTTCCTTTTCACCACAATCAACGATTTTTTTTCCAGTGTTTTTATTAATCACTGAATAATACTCTTCATTATACTTTTTCATTTTTAGAAGTCTTTTGATTATTATAGGATACTTTGGCAGGTCTGTAAAGGTTGGGCCAAGTATCTCTGATTATTTCTGCGAGTTTATAAGGTGTTTCTGTCGTTATCATAAGCATTTAAAAAGGGGTGTTGCCACCCCCCATTTTGATTTATTTAGAGTGCGTTGCCTCTCGGTAAAACTTCCTCTGGGAACACAAAGTTCTCATGAGGTTGGTCTACTGGAGCCATCCAGGCACGTAAGCCTTCGTTTAATAATATGTTCTTTGTATAGAACGTCTCAAATTCGGGATCTTCAGCGGCACGAATCTCCTGACTCACAAAATCATAAGCCCTCAAATTCAAAGCAAGACCAATAATGCCAATGGAAGAAGTCCAAAGACCCATGACAGGTACAAAGAGCATAAAGAAATGAAGCCAACGCTTGTTACTAAAAGCAATGCCAAAGATCTGCGACCAGAATCTGTTTGCAGTGACCATAGAATAAGTTTCTTCTTCCTGCGTAGGCTCAAAAGCCTTAAAAGTGTTTGCTTGTTCACTATCTTCAAATAGAGTGTTTTCTACAGTAGCTCCATGAATTGCACAGAGAAGTGCTCCACCTAGTATACCAGCAACTCCCATCATGTGGAAGGGGTTGAGAGTCCAGTTGTGGAAACCCTGAAGGAACAGAAGGAACCTGAAGATAGCAGCAACACCAAAAGAAGGTGCGAAGAACCAACTGGACTGACCCAGAGGATACATCAAGAACACGCTGACGAATACAGCAATAGGACCAGAGAATGCGATTGCATTGTAAGGACGGATACCTACAAGACGGGCAATCTCAAACTGACGAAGCATAAATCCAATCAAGCTGAAAGCCCCGTGGAGCGCCACAAAAGTCCAGAGTCCCCCAAGTTGAAACCATCTGACGATATCCCCTTGAGCCTCAGGACCCCAAAGTAGAAGAAGAGAATGACCCATAGAATCTGCAGGCGTTGACACAGCAGCCGTAAGGAAATTAGCCCCCTCAAGATAACTAGACGCCAACCCGTGGGTGTACCAGCTTGTAACAAACGTTGTGCCAGTAAGCCAGCCACCAAGGGCAAGATAAGCAGTGGGAAAAAGTAATAGTCCAGACCAACCCACAAATACAAAGCGATCTCGTTTAAGCCAGTCATCCAGGACATCAAACCACCCTCTCTGTGAAATTGGTTGTGAAAGTGTTGAAGAAGTCATAGCCTCCTATGTTATTTCTCATATTTATCTTAACATATGTTAACAAAGAGGTCAATGAGTGTTTCTACTCAAGGGTTATGATTTTTGTTTTCTTTAATTTTCGTGTATCCCCAGACTGCTAGGGAACCGATACCGAGTCCAACAAGGCAGCAAACAAACATATGAATTAAATGAATACAAGTTGAGTGATCGTGATGATGCATTATGATACGTGAACGTGTCCAATCATGCCCGCACCTTTGTGAGGGTCACACCAGAAAGTATACTCCCCTGCCTCTGGAAAAGCAATATCAAAACTCTCTCCGCCAGCAAATGCTAACCCAGTATGTGAGAGTTCTGGATGGTCTTCTACGATGACGTTATGAGGTGGAAGCATTCCGTTGACGAAATGAATTGACTCACCAGCAGCAATAGAGACTTCTGCTGGTTCAAAGATAAGATTACCATTTGCTCCCATCGTTACATCCACTGCCCAAGCAGGAAGAGCAAAAAATAGTGATGCGAATAGTGCTAGAAGAAACTTCATATAAGTTTACGCAACTAGACTATCTATAAAAAAAGAGGGTCCGAAGACCCTCTCTGTTAGAGTTATCTAACTTATATCAACCGATGGTTGGAGCAGTCAGAGCAACAGGAGTTGCTTCGGCAGCAGCCAGGTCCAACGGAAAGTTGTGGGCGTTTCTCTCATGCATCACTTCCATCCCGAGTCCAGCACGGTTGAGCACATCAGCCCAAGTGTTGATAACTTTACCCTGACTATCAACGATAGACTGGTTGAAATTAAAACCGTTGAGGTTAAAAGCCATTGTGCTTACACCCAGAGCGGTGAACCAGATGCCTACAACAGGCCAGGCAGCAAGGAAGAAGTGCAGCGAACGGGAGTTATTGAAGGAAGCATATTGGAAAATAAGGCGTCCGAAATAACCGTGAGCAGCAACGATGTTATAGGTCTCTTCTTCTTGACCAAACTTGTAACCATAGTTCTGTGACTCATTCTCGGTGGTTTCACGAACCAGCGAGGAAGTAACCAGAGAACCGTGCATCGCACTGAACAGAGAACCACCGAACACACCAGCAACTCCAAGCATATGGAAGGGGTGCATCAGGATGTTGTGCTCTGCCTGGAACACAAGCATGTAGTTGAATGTACCAGAGATACCCAAAGGCATCGCGTCAGAGAAAGAACCTTGACCAAAAGGATAGACCAGGAACACTGCAGAAGCAGCAGCAACAGGTGCAGAGTAAGCAACACAGATCCAAGGACGCATACCCAGACGGTAGGAAAGTTCCCACTCACGACCCATATAGGCATAGATGCCGATGAGGAAGTGGAACACAACCAGTTGGAAAGGTCCGCCGTTGTAGAGCCACTCATCTAGGGAAGCAGCTTCCCAGATGGGGTAAAAGTGCAGTCCAATAGCATTGGACGACGGAATCACAGCACCAGAGATGATGTTGTTTCCGTACATGAGTGAACCAGCAACGGGTTCACGGATTCCATCAATGTCCACAGGAGGAGCAGCGATGAACGCAACGATGAAGCAGATTGTTGCGGCAAGCAGGCAGGGCACCATCAATACACCAAACCACCCGACATACAAACGATTATCGGTGCTGGTAATCCAGTTGCAAAATTGTTCCCAAAGATTATTCTGTTTTTGAATTGAAATTGTAGCAGTCATTTGTTTAAGAGAGTTAGTTAAAAGTTCGGGGGACGAACTGATACAATTATGCTCTGCGACACCCTCCATCGCAGATATGAAGGACGGATTTATAGTGCCCATTAGTCCTGGTGGGGCACTTAACAAGTTAATAAACTTTACATTTCTTAACCTGTTGTTGTATTTATCATAACACCTTCCTCTGCGGAAGTCAAGTGGTGTATTGATTAATGCCCCTTATGTTTCCACCTCTTTGCTCACACCCTTTCTTTGGTCCTGATTTGAGGTGTAGTTCATAACCAAACTTTGAGCACTCACGAATAGCCCTTTTCACTTGATGTTCTTTTAGTCCAAGTAAATCTGCAACTTCTTTTCTTGATAGTCCCGACTGACGATATTTAAGAATAGAAAGTTCTTGCTGTGTTGGTTCAGTTTTCTTTGGAGGTTTTCCTCTTTTTTCAGTTGAGTTTCCTTTACTTTTCTTTGCCCAGTTGATTGCTTGTTTATCGTGAATGATTTTATGAGTTGCTGGATGATAGACATATAAGTGCTCTGGAATGTTTCTACCACCTTCACATCTTGGTGGATTATGGTGAACATCCATATCTTTCATTTGCTCATCAGTAAGTCCATAGTGCTGTTGAGCAACTTTACGATAGTTATGTTTATCAGTAGAGAGAACAATAGCAGAGCACATAAAAAACTCCAAACCTACTATTATTTAGGTAGGTTTGGAGTTGTAATGAAGTTTATGTTAGTGTTTTGTAACAATAAAAGACTCTCTCCAATCATATAAAGATTCTTCTTCCTTTACAAGTTCTACTTCATCGTAGATTTTTGGCGAATCTTTTTGTTCTTGGACAATAAAAACTTCGGAGTCACCATTATCATCAATGACTCCTGTGTTTTTAAGTTCTTCATCAAGTTCCTTTATCTTGTTATCTAAATCTTTTGAAGGTTTAGAATACTTGATAGTCTTCTTAAAAATTCCCATTAAGTATTAACGACTTTTTGCCTTATCAAGTATTTATTATACCCTATACTCTTCTATCTTATCAAGCACCTTATTCAGGTACTGGTGCGCCAACCATTTCGGATCGTGACCAGACTTATCCATCCACTCTTTGTCTAGGTCTCTTTTTATTTTAAGAATCTCACATTTGATGATCTCTTTCGTCAGGTGTCCGCGTGGCATGGCATAAAAAAACTCTGCCCAGTATTTAGAGCAGAGTTTAGTATTATGTCTTATTGTTTCAAATTGTCTGTAGGGCTTGTGCGGTTTCCCTGATCGTTGTTCTCACATAAGTCAGTACATTTTCAGGTGTCGATACCTCATATGGGTCGGTGTCCGCATTGTCACGCATACCCTCCTCCAAGAAGAGTTTCTCGATGACTCCATTGTCCACGACCGCAGCATAACGCCAAGAGCGACTACCGAAACCAAGGTTAGACTTGTTGACAAGATATCCCATAGAGCGAGTGAAGTATGCATTGCCGTCAGGAATGAGAGTTACTTTCTCAATGTTCTGGTCTTGTGCCCAGGCATTCATTACGAAACCATCATTAACAGATACACAGTAAATAGCATCAATGCCAAGAGCAGCAAACTCCTCATACTTCTCCTCAAATCCAGGGAGTTGATAAGCACTGCAAGTAGGAGTGAATGCACCAGGTAGACTGAAAATAACCACACGCTTACCATTAAACAGTTCAGCAGATGTTCTATTTACAAACTCACCGTTCTCACGGAACACAAATTCTACCTGAGGAACTTGATAACCTTCCTTACGCATCTTGACCTCCATCAAAATACACCAGGAATGATTTGACCAGTAACCAGGTAAGAACCAGCAGCAGCGACGAACCCAATCATCGCAGCCCAACCATTAATACGTTCTGCCTTTTCAGTAAAAATTTTGTTCATTGTTTTTCTCCTTGATAGGGGTGTTGTTGTTTGAGTTCAGGATTGGGTTGGGAGAAGACCATAGGACTTCTGGTTTTATTTTTGATAACAATAAAAGCGTCGTTCTGATACGATACGGTTCCAAATGGCTTCGCCCACTTTGCATTAGCGTCAGGATGAGTTGCAGTTCCTGTGACTGCTACGCCACCAATCTCAACAGAGATCTCATCATTGGCGTCCCATCCAAGTTTTTCAAGGGCAAGAGCAAACTGCCCGAGCATTCCAGCGGTCACAGATTTTCCTCTTGTTCGGTGAGGATTACACAGTCGCTGGTGGGGTATGCCACACAGGTGAGCACCCAACCATCAGCAATCTGATCATCATCCAAGAATGACTGTTCTTCATTATCCACCGTGCCAGAAAGAAGTTTACCAGCACATGCAGAACAAGCACCAGCTTTGCAGGATGAGGGAAGATCCACACCTGCTTCTTCAGCAGCTTCAAGAATGTATTGGTCTTCAGCACACTGAATAGTGGTTTCAGTACCGTCAGGGGATTGGAGAGTAACGTTATAAGTTGCCATTAGTAAGTTTCGGAAAGTTTTTCTACAGATGCTGCCAACAAAACAAAGAAGGCAACACTAGTAATTGTAAAGATAATTTGCGCCATTGTCAATCAATTGTCAGAAGATTCCGAAGAAGAAGTTACCAGTGCTAATATAAGAAATGATGCCAGCAACAAAACCGACCATTGCCCAGCGCCCATTAGTTCTCTCCTTGACTTGGTTAGGTGTGAGCATCCCATAGTTCTCATAATACATGGTGGGCTCTTTGGCAAACATATTCTGTTGCCCGTATTCATTAGTTGTTACAGTCATTGTACATTCGTTAAGAATTGTTACACAATTATATAGCAAAAATAAAGGGGCGTCAAGCCCCTTTGTCAGAATATTAAAACAAAATTAAGTATAAATGCTTACTCTCCAGGACTGCTGATACGATTCAGGTACGGATCATACTCCATAAAGGTCGATATATCCATTTGACAACCTTGAGTTTCCCAGAAATTCATCAGAGCATTATAACTTCCACGGTGGTAAATATCGATATGTTCTGGGTGAATAGCAGATCCCAGATCAAGGCGATATATGAACAAAGGAATTGAATATGTCTTACCAGATCCAAAGATTGTGTCTTCAGAAGTTGCTCTCGGTTTAACTCCAGTATCAAGTTTAAACTTATTGCCACGAACATGATTCTTCATAATCTTTGCTGCGTGGTGGCGTGTAATTAAATACGCTGCCGCAGAGAAATCATTAATAAAATAATGATGGAGACGAACGTGAATATTACCAGTACAGATAGTTGTTAACTGAACACAATCCCAATCGTGTGGGAGTTTTGCAACAAAGTCTTTCCAAGTAAAATTCCAAAATCTAGTAGTATCTAATGAGATATCATCTTCAAAAATCAGAATGTAATCATCATCAGTATTCTCATAAAAATGTTTGATTGCTTTCAAATGAGACATACAACATCCGATCTCATTCGGACTCATATTGTCGGGAGCACGTCCACTTAAAAACTCACATACATCATCAGTTCTTCCATCAAACCCAGCGATTCTAGTATGGTTTTCAATTTCCCAATACTCAAACTGCTGCTCCATATACTCACGACGATGCTCATCAGCATCAAGGTTCAACCATAAGATTTTTGGCAAACCATTCAGTTTAAAAACAGACTTGTTTTTATCGAGTGTCAAATTACTGTCCATGATTCTGGAATTAAATCTTGTGTGTTATGTTGACTGTAAGCAGGACCAAACCACATTTTGGGTGCTACTACTTTTTTGTTTGGGTTCTTTTGCAACCACGCACCCCACCAGGAGAGGGAACTGTTTGCTATGATAGCGTGAGAACACAGAGACATAATGCATAGATCAACATAAGGAACTAATGCACCGTCGTCGTATTTATCCTCTGGTTCAGAGAACATAAAACGATCTGGTTTGAAAATATCCTGCTCCTTACACCAATCAATCGAATCTGAAAAAACAAGAACTGGAGCATCTTCAGGAAACTGCTTGAGTGCTTCTTCATAATACTCAAGTGGTTGGACAGGATGTTGATCTTGTAGGTTTACATATGCCCACTTAAATCCACGCTTGTCAGCAAGGTTAGGATCCCCTCTACGAACGTGCAGGAAAATTACTTCTTCACCATCAAACTGACTCATAAACTCTTTACAGGGTTCAAGCCATTCTTTTCTGAATGTATAATCTTCTCTGATTTCACGCTCAACGTGCTTGAAGTATTTTTCCGTTTGGAAGAATCCATTCAAACTAACGTGGTCTGGGCACAGGGTAAACAGTTCTTCATCGAAGTGAAACTGCCTCTCCTGAACAAGTGGAGCATTCCCATTATTCAAAAACTGAACGTGATCCACATTTGACATTTCAAATGCTTCAAACAAACCATAATTATCGATTTGAAAATCAGGTCTATTTGCTGGGGGAATACAATATTCAACTCCCAGTTTTCTAGCAATACCTTTGGTTGAGGCGTGTTGGAACATTTGATTTCCCAACCGACCCATCGTTCCGATGTGATTAAATCCAATCATTCTTCATTTCCTCGAATACTTTTGCGATACCTTGATAAAGTGGAGTTTTGGGCATCCACCACCCAGTAATATAGGTATCTGCTTCATTTCGCTTATCCATTTGGACACTATCTTTAGCGATACCTGGTTTAATTTTTACATCATATTTACCAATTAAATTAAACTGCCCCTGAATCATTTCAGCAACACTCTTGATAGAATCATTTCTAAATGATGTGATATGTAATGGATCTGTTGGTTTGAAATTATCATAACATTCCATAACAGTTTCTAGACCTTCACAGCAATCCTCTGCATAAAGAAACTGCCTTTCTTCAGTTCCGTCAGTCAGCATTTCAAACTCACCTTCTTCGAAACCTTTGCGAATCAGGTCAGTAATGACGTGTGATTTTTCCTGGTCTTTCTCTACACCATAAACATTCCAGAACTTAACGGTCAGACCGCCAAGGGTTTGGGTATAGAGCTCTCCCACTCGCTTCAAGACACCGTAAGGGGAGTGCCCCATATTACTCATTTGAGATGAAGCAAAGACGAATGGTTTACGATATTCAGCAAGATATTGGAATACGTTTGCCATCAGTCGAATGTTATTGTTGATGAAGTCATAGGTGTGTTGATACTTCTTCAGGTATCGAGATCCACCAACATCAAATGCCAAGAAGAATACAAAGTCTGCAAGACGAATATCGTGCATTAGTTTGGTATTGGGAATTTTAGTGAGGTCTTGTTCCTCACCATTCACAATATCAAACTCTGAAACTTCATGACCTTTTTTACGAAGGTATTCTGTCAGATAGGCGCCAATCTGACCGCTAGATCCAAGAACTAATATTTTTTTCATTTTAATATTTGCATTCTACGGTTTTTAACATAAACCTGATTTTCATAATACTGCACTAATTGTCTTTTGTCAAATGTCTTGATTGTATTCCAAAGTGCCCAGTTATTATTAAAGTTTGGATTACTGAACCAGGAATTATGAGTTCTACCGTGTTCTAAATGGTAGACATAGGTATTAACTCTAGCAATACGATTGCCAAGAGTGCTCATACGGAAATAAAACTCATCGTCTTCGCAACCCCAGGAAACAAAGTTTTCATTCATCATATAAGAGTCAATATAAGTTTGACGATCAACAAATTGTGTCCAACCAATTGTGGAGTTTGATAGAGTCTTATTTTCATCCAGCACAGTAGTATCTAGTTGAGTTATAAACCTCTCAAAAATTTGAGGATTATATTCTGCCTTCCACTGGTAGACTCCACAACCATAAGGATAAACTACGTCTGCCTCTCCTTTATCAATCAGATCATATGCTTCAAAATATGATGAGACTGGAAGAATGCAGTCTGCGTCATAGTTAGCAACAATCTTTGTATCAGCAGCGACTATCAGATCATTCAGAACCTTACTTTTACAGAAAAGATTATCGGTTGTTTCTTCAAAGATGTAATTCAAATTAGAAGTATCAACATACTTCTTGATTTCTGGTAAAGCCCTAAACTTAAATATCGCGTGAGGTGCAACTTCTTTTACAAGAACTTTTGCCGGAACGTGTTTTAAAAGATATGAAACGGAAGATATGATATTACGTAATCGATCATCCGTTTCAATTCTTGTTGGAATAATGAATGTTAGATCCATCATAGTTCATTTTCAGAAGGAGTATATTCAGTATCGATAAATTCTTCTGGCAGATGTCCACGGACCCAACCGTCAGGATACAGATCTTTTAGATCTCTGTAGCAGTCGTGCTGATCAGTAAAAAAAGGTCCAAAGTAAGGATGCTGATAAACAGTTGCATACTTTTTGTTCTTCTGCAACCAGGATCCCCACCAACCAAATGTACTGTTGGGAAAGATTGATCCATTACATAATGACATTAGGCAGAGGTCAATCCAAGGAGACAGACTGTACTCCATTTTACCTCTTCCATTCCAAACCGCTTGAGTTGAATACTCACGTTCTTCAGATATAAAGAATCGGTCCTGCTTGAAAAGATCTTGTTGCTGAACCCAATCCAGTTTATCCGTCAGAACAAGAACAGGAACGTCTTCTGGGAAATTATCTTTCAGCATTTTTTCATACCACTCAATACCTGCAACAGGATATTGATGAGGTCTTCCAGTAGCGTCTGCTCGTCTAACGTGGAGGAAGATAATATTTTCGCCAAACTGACTTATAAACTCTTTGCAAGGTTCATAGATGTCATCAAGAAATTCAAAGTCTTCACGAATCTCTTGTTCAATATGCTTGAAGTATTTTTCCGACTGTCTGAATCCTTCTAGGTTAATATTGTCAGGGCAGTTCTCAAAAAGCTCTTCATCAAAATCGTGTGAAGGTTCATCATAAATTGGATATTCTGCTGGTACAAATCCAATATTATTTTCTTTGACGTGTGGCAGTTTAAATCCATCCATCAAAACATACTCTGCCATTTGATACGTTTGACGATCCCGTGGAGGAATACACCAGTCATATCCGTGCTTTGCTGCAATACCTCTTAATGAGGCATACTGAAACATTTGATTTGCTAGGCGTCCATTAATACCTAGTCTGTTGTATCCAATCATTTATTAAACACATCCAAAATTTTAATAATTTGCTTTTTAGATCCAATTGTTATTCTAACACAATTCTCTAAATTTTCAAAAGAACTTCTATCTCTGATCAGAATCTTGTTCTCTTTCATTTTATTTAACACAGTTTTAGAATCAGGAGTTTTGACCAGAACAAAGTTTGCAGAACTTTCAACTGCCTGATATTGATTTGGTAGATTATCCATAAAGAATTTCTTGGCATCATTCATTTCTGAAATGCAGAAATCCAAGTAGTCCAGATCATTCAAACAAGCGACACCACACAACTGGGCAAGAGCATTCACAGACTTACCATTTCTAAACTTGCGAAGATGAACAAGCAGATCTGGATGAGCAATAATATATCCAAGACGCACAGCGGCAAGACCAAATGCTTTGGAAAACGTTCTGGTTATAATTAGATTCTTATTTGATACAACCAAATGGCAGCAAGACTGTTTGGCAAACTCATAATAAGCTTCGTCAACTACAAACAAAACATTAGGCAACGATGTAATCAATTGCTCAATCTCTTTCGGATCCAGCAACTTACCTGTAGGATTATTTGGGTTTACAAGATAGACTACATCAGTATACCTACAGTGGTTGAAATCATACTTGTGTTTGCCTAAAGGATCTTCAATCTGAACTCTTTCGTAGTTGTCAGTATTGGTAGTAATAAACGTATCAACTTGTGTGTATGAGGGTTGATATGATAAGACTTGAGTATCCTTATCAACAAAGACAGTAAAGATATCTTTAAGTGCGTCATCAGATCCGTTATACACTTCAATAAAGTCTTCTGATACTGAAGTGTACTTGGAAAGATTTTCTTTTAGATTAGAAGTAGAAACATCAGGATATCGTTCATAACGGTAAAATCTTTTTACCACATCAAAGACTTTATTGGAAGGTGGGAACTCTGATTCATTCCAATCAAAACATTCCCATTCAGAGGAAAGATTTCTCCTTCCCCCGACATTATATTCTTCAAGTCGTTTTATCGATTCTCTAACTTTGATCATTACGAAAGCACTCCCCAGAAATCAATAAAGTCTTTGTTGCTTGTATCAAGAGAAGCAAATACTTTATTAGGGTGCATAATAACAACAACGTCAGACTTGTCCACACACTGCTGGGCAGAATCACACTTGATTACAGAATCCAGAAGACCGTTCAAGTTATCATAAGTCTGGGAAAGTTCGTCGTAGATAAAAACTTTAACGCCCTTGGCTGCCAACTTTTCAATCAGTCTTGCAGAAGGAGATCCAATTACAACAGGAGATGCTGGTTTGAAAGATACTCCAAGAATGCCAACACTCTTATACCCATCACACTTTCTCAACAGATCTTCGTGGAGACTCTCATTCACTTCGTCAGCAAACTTAAGATGTTTTGCTTCCTTACCTCTATTCTCTGCAAACTTAATAAAAGCAGAAGTATCTCTAGGGAAACAAGTTCCACCATAAGGAGTACCGTATCCAAAGAAGTATGGTGAAATTCTCTTGTCAATTCCAATTGTTTCAGTAATGTTATGGACGTTCACATTATCCATACCATCACAAAGTTGACCCAGGAAATTTGCAAACGTGATTTTATTCACAATAAAAGCATTCAGAGCAACTTTAGCAATCTCTGCTTCTTCTAAAGACAAGATCTTTTTGGGTGCATTATTGGTATGAAACTTGGACCAGATTGCTTGTGTCTGGAGGATATCCAAACTGTTATTGGCACCGATCAAGAAGAACTCTGGGTTCAAGAAGTCTTTGATTACGCTACCCAGTTTTACAAAGTCGGGAACATAAGAGAATCCAAATCCTTGACCATACCGTCTGCCAGAGATTTTTTCAACCAGACGAATCAACTTGGCAATACTACCTGGCAGAACTGTTGATGAAAGAACAATCAAATGATACTCTTTCTTACTTCGTTTCAAATTAACTGACAGATCAGTAAGAGCAGATTCGACAAACTCTGCCGAGTATCCACTATCTCCTAATTGAGTGTTTACCAGAATGATAGATGCTTCTGTTTCTTCTACTGCCCTGGCATAGGAATCAGTAAATCCAATAAAGTTTTCGTGAGGAAAAATATCAGATAACCCTGGTTCGTAAAACGGGAGTTCTTTGTTGTTTAGTTTCTCAAGAATGTATTCATTCTTATCTACACCTAGAATACGATTACCACTTTTTGCTAAACAACAAGCGAGAGGCAGTCCTAGTTTTCCGAGACCAATAAAGCTAACGTTCATACTTTAACCTCATTTATGATACTTCTAATTTTGTTTGTTTTTAAATCCCGTTTAATTTCATAGACTCGATTAATTGTATAATTCATTTCACCAAGACGAGAAGACAATCCCTTTATTATATCATTCTTTATGTCATCAACGCAATCGGGATTCTGGACGTAGTTGAATACAATATCTTTCTCTGACTTTTGAATGATCTGGAACATTTTAATTGCTGGCATTTTCTTATCAATCCAACTATAGAAGTTAACACCAGGCAGTCTTGATCCAGAAGCAGAAACTAAAATATCACTACTACGACCGTTGATTTCTTTCACCCTACCGTCCTCAAGAACAAAAGTATCTTCAGTCTGATAACGAATGAATGGCATATAGTAATTCAGAAATCCTGTTGCAATCAATCCATAAGTTCCATCACCATTATCATAAAACTCATCAACACCATACTCATAGTTTTGTTTATAGTCCCTGGACTCTTCTGTCTGGTGCATTAGAGATACTTTCTCCATCTGCCCATAATGACCGCAAGGAATAATGCCAAGAGTTTCAACAACCTTATCATACCACTTGTTCAGCATTTTTTCTGATGTGATATGAATCTTCTTTACATTCTTCAGTTTCAGATCATTCTCTTCACATAGACAAGCAAGGATATAAGCAGAGGATGGATAAGTACAAATCGTCTGATAATTACCAGAATTGATCTTATCAATATAAAGTTTGATTGTCTGGGAGTTCAAGTGATAGGCAGACATATACAAACGCTTAAGTTCATAATCATAGTACCAAAGAGGAGAGTCACTATCCTTTGGAACATAACGTCTTAACCAAACACTTGGAGTGTCATACATTTTTGCACCCTGTTCAATATACGCTCGCATATTAAATGCTGCTTCCTTCTTAAGGGTATCATCATCAACAAAGAACTCCAACTTGTCTCCGCTAGACCCACTTGTCGTAATTGGATACGCACGATCAAGTTTTCGATTCTCTGCAATTAGACTATCACGATTTTCAATAATCAGTTTTTTAGTTAGAACTGGAAAGTTCTTAAGATCTTCAACTGTTTGAAAGTCTTCTGGAACCCATTTGTTCTCAATAAAAATATTCCTATAATACGGAACATTCTCATAGCAATATGATAACAGAGATTTCAGTTCAGTTAATTGATAGCATTTTCTTTCCCGTTCAGTCCATTTAGAACTATAAAGTAAAAAATCAAGTGTATCCTTATACACTTTCCCATACCTTTTATGAAAGGGTACAAGATTGTAATAAGACCACTTGATGAAGTCAGGAGATTTCTTGACGATTCTATTGACACTTCCCATTAAAAAAATCCTCACTATTTACTGCTTTATCATCGATATAATAATGTGCTGCATACTTTACACCAGTTCTCAAAGTGTGAAACTTCAATCCCCAGGAGCGAAGTTGATCGAAGGTTTTTTCGTAATGATTGATCTTTGAATTACAACCTCTTGCAGTTTCAACAATAATCGTATGACCGTCTTCCCAAAGTTGATTTACTTTTTCAATTCTATCATAGTAAGGAGTCGCTTCAAAATATTTCCAGTTACCATTCTCATCCTTTTCAATATCACAAAGAGTATGATCTAGATCAAAAACATAAATCATTTGCCAAACTTTTCCTTCAAGTAGTTTTCCCAAATATAATCCTCAAGGACTTCCATCTTTTTAGCCCTCTCCAGATTATCTTTGATAGCATCCATCTTACTATAGTACAACTCGTCAGAAATGTAAAACTCATCAGATATGGTTATGATACCATCCATATTGAAGTGTTCACCAATTGTAGGATCACCCAGGTAAATGGGAATCGTGCCCGTTGCAAAACAGTCAAGGATCTTTTCAGTAAAGTATCCAGGGACTTCACAGTTCTCCATCGCAATCGAGAACATATAATCGCAAAGTCCTTCTTCTTTCCAGTCAATCCATTTGAATCCATTTCCAAAATGATCAACCTGATCTCTGAACTTTTCAACGTACTCCAGTCTCTTCTTATGACCTTCACACATCACTTTGTTTGAAGTGATCATCGAAATCATCTTGGACTTCTCATAGATCTTTGGTTCACGAATCCAGAATCCTTGAGCAGGAACCCACTTGAACTGGGGGCTCAACTTCAGAAGTTCTTTTTCAAAAACAAAAATGTACTCAAACTTCTCCAGGAAAGCATCCAGATTCTGCCGCAAAAACTCAAAGAGATCGGGAACAATTGGTTTTGATTCTAGGAACCAAGCATATTTGATTTCATCAGAATCATCATTAAATGCTTCTGGAATTCTGCGATCTGTATAGAATTTTGCTACGCCACTTCCGTCAGTGACCCACTCCATATACTTGGATACTTTTGCGTGGACTGAATATCCTTTGTTTGGAATTGGCAATCTTCCGCCATCCAAATGCGAAAAGGTGCTGTCCACTAAATTAAATTTTACTCTTTCAGTCACAATTAATCTCCCCGAATAATTCTAATACTATCTTCATCAAAATGTTGAGTTGAGAATTCGAATAATTCTGTATCTTCTAAAGCATACATTTGATGTCTCAATCCTCTGTAAATATGAAAATGATCTCCTTTCCTTAATACTTTTTTACTGGCAGTATCGGGATCATCATCATCACCATATCGAAGTATAATTTTACCAGATTGAATATAAAACGTTTCATCTTTAAGAATATGGTAATGCCAAGAGCATTTTTTTCCTTTAGCAAAATATAATAGTTTACCACAATATTCTTTATTGTTGACAATCCATTTCTCAAATCCCCATCCTTTGGGAACAAATTTAATCTTCGAAGAACTCATTAGCATTAATTCCTTTGTCGTCGATATAGTAATCGCCAGATGGTTTGCCGAGAACTAACTTGTGATACTTACATCCCCACTCTTTTAATTGGTTGGCAGTAAGTTCATAAAACGTTCTGTTCGCCAGGTCAGCACGATTGTCATACCTACCCATACCTCTAGCAGTAAGATAAATGATTTGGTGTCCTTCATCATACAATTTATTTATTTTGGCAATTCGATCTGGTTTTGGAACACTTGTGTGATAATCACAGTCTTCCCGACATTCTGGTTTATCGCAGATTGTTCCATCAATATCAATTACATATTTCATAAACATCTTGTTCAGTTAATACATAAGTTCCAAAATTTTGAACAGCAATCGATGCTGCCTTATTGGCATAAGGTATTGCTGTTTCTATTCTACCACACTTAAGATAAAAGTAAACTAAAGCTGAAAGAAATGTGTCTCCAGCCCCAACCACATCAAATACGTTTACTTTTTTTCCTGGGTAATTAACTCCATCAAATTCTGCACCATTAGATCCTTTAGTGATAATCAGATTATCATGTTTGCTTCGAAGACGTTTTGATTCATCTTCATTTATTTTAATATAACAATTTGATTCTGGTAAATCTGTTTTTTTACTATCTACAAATACTGGACAAAGTGAAGTGAACACAATATGAAACAGTTTTTCTTTTGTAATAAAACCTTTATCATAATCAGATATTACAATAGCATCAAAATGTTCTTTTGGTAAATCATATTCCATCGGTTTAACTGGATCTTCAGTATCAACTCTCAAAATCTGATGATTATATTTTTCATCAATATATCTGGTTTTTACAATTTGCTCCTCATTTGTGAGCATATAAACTTCCATACCAAAAGATTTGAGATTTTCTCTCACATTCCAAGCCATTCCATGACGTATTTCCTTCCTATGATACTTGAGAATGGGAACAGGTGCTTCTGGATTTAATCTTTCACATGTTCCATAGACATATTCGTCTATACAACTATCCCCTATCAATAATACTTTGAATTGTTTTTGTTGTGGCATAATCACCTATTCGATCAAAGAATATAAGTTTTGATGCATATTGAGATCCTATTACAAACTTGTCTTTCCAATCAGATCCTATAACCATTATATCAGGTTTGAAGGATTTTATCATAGATTCTAATTCATTATCAGTTGAAAAGATATCTACAGAATCTACTGCTTTTAAATTTTGTAGAAAAAATTTTCTCTCCTCCTGATTATGTATCGGTCTCAATAATCCCTTCTTTTCTTTAACTCGATCATCACTATCAATTCCAACCAATAAAAAGTCTCCTAAACTTTTTGCATAGTTTAGGAGTTCTAAATGACCTCGATGAAGAATATCAAAGGTTCCGTTGACAAAAATATTCATAACAATCTTTAATTCCCTTCTCTATACCATCATATTTTATTGGCAAATTATTTGCAGCGCCGCAGTAAGAAAATTCATTATAACTACCATTCTTACTAATTGCAACTTTATGATCATCTAAATTATTAATCATATCAGCAATTTCACTTAAGTAATATTTTTTATCATAAACACAGTTTATATCACGATAATCAAATTCTTCAACAAGATCTAAAAAATAACTAATAATCTTATGAAGATCATTTACATAGATAAAATCTATTTTCCTATCTTTTGTAATTTGTATTGGTTTTTTATTAATATAATTATTAATGTTAGTATTGAAAAATCTTGTCGATTCTTCATGTGGTCCAAAGCATCCAAAGATACGAAGGTTAATTGCATAAGGATGCTCTAAAACTCTTTTTGCAATACAGTATTTTGAAAATCCATATGGATCTACAGGAATAGTTTCACCAAAATGTTTTGGCAATGGTTCTTCTACAGGAGATGGACGACCATATGATGCACCACTATCTAAATTAATAAACATATTAGATTTACTAATGTGTTTAAAAATATTTTCAAAAATTTGCATATTAGTATAGAAAACTTCTGGTCCGTCTTCTATTTCTCTACGACCACCTTTAATTGCCCCATGAATAATTGCATGATATGATTGACCCTCAAAAAGAGCATCAACTTCACTTGCAATATCAAACCTAATTTCTCTTGAAGATGGTTTAACAACTTCCCACCCACCCTGTTCCAAGAGAGGAATTATTTGTTTACCAATAAACCCGTTAGCTCCAGTAAAGAGAATTTTATTCTTTTTCATATTTCCAACTAGAATCACTTAATAGTTTTTCAAGTTCGTCATCCTTAATTTCATAGAAATTTTCTGGAGAAGGAAACTGAAGTTCACGAACCTCATTCACATAATCTGTAAGGGCAGATTGAATGAGTTGCCCTGCTTCACAATAACGCTTAACAAATTTTGACTTGAACTCCCAGAACAATCCAATCAAATCATGCATAATCACCAACTGACCATCTACTTTGTCTCCAGCACCAATACCATAAACAGGAATTTCAAGAGACTCTGCAATCATTGCAGCAGACTCTCTTGGCATAGCTTCAAGAAGGAGAAAAGAACATCCAGCATCTTGAAGACGAAGTGCTTGATCAAGAATAACTTTTGCTTGATCTGCGGTTTTACCCTGAACTCGATAACCCCCCAATTTAGCACGAGTATGTGGAGTTAAACCAAGATGACTCATCACCATAATACCCGCATCACAAATCGCTTTGATTCGCTCAACCATACATCCCTCAACCTTTACAGCATCCATCCCTGCCTGAATAAACGCACCAGCATTTGTTACAGCGTCTTCATTAGAAATTTGATATGACATATACGGTAGATCACCGACAGTAAAAGCACGATTTACGCCACGAGATACAGCTCTAGCAGAACGTAGCATGTCATCCATTGTCACTGGAATAGTTGTCTTGTATCCTAAAGTAGTCATACCAAGAGAATCTCCAACCAGAACCCAATCAACTCCAGCATTATCCGCCATTAGAGCTTGAGGATAATCGTAAGCCGTAACTCCAACTGTCTTTATTTGATTTTGTTTTTGTTTTTGCAACTTTAAAATAGTTACTTTATCTCTATTATCTGCAGGCATATCAGTCTAGGGGGTTAACTATCATATTACCATAAAATTCTTCTCTAGGCAAGAAGGGGTACATATCTTCAAGAGGTTTGGCGGTTATGGTGCCGTCATCATTTTTCTTACCCATCAATGTAGGAACAACTTCTTGCCACTTTTCACAAATGACTTCACAAACTATGGGACCATTATAATTTAAAGTATGTGTAATTGCTTCTTCTAAATTACTAGAGTCTGCATAAACATATTCAATACCAAAACTATGAACCACTTTAGAAATATCAGGAATAGAAACTCCACTTTCAGTGTCTGTTCCTATTTCTCTACCTTCAAAAAATTTTTTCTGGGTTGTCCTAATTGAAAGATATCCTTCATTATTCCAAACAAATAGTTTTACTGGTAAATTATAATGAACTATAGTTTGCAATTCTTGCAAATTCATCATAAAAGATCCATCACCAGTTATACCAATTACATCACCGTGTTTAGCAAAAGCAGCGCCAATACAAGCAGGTATAGTAAATCCCATTTCTGCTTGGGCACTAGATGTAATGTATCTTTGACTACCAATAATATTTGTAGCTTGGGAGCAGACGTAGTAAGCGGATCCAGCATCAGAAATTACAACATCATCATATCTCTTTAACTTATTAAGAATATGAGTAAAATAATAAAGATCTACTTTTTCTGATGGATTTTCGGTTGGGCAAATAGTCCAACTAGATCTCCAACGTAAACACGTTTCATTCCATTGTGTTCTTTGTCTTAAGAAAATATTCTTTTGCAAAAAGTCCTTTGCGTCAGAATGAATAAAGCGATCAATTTTTACAGTATCCTTGGAATGTTCATCCTTATCAATATCAACTACGATTACCTTTGCTTCTCTGGCAAAAGTAGAATAGTCATATCCAGTTACGGGAACAGGTAAGCGACATCCAATTACAAGTAAGAGATCACAATTTTGCATAGCAAAATTTCCAGCACGAGTTCCTTTGATCCCAACTCTTCCTACAAAATTTGAATCATTCGATTGAATTAAATCAACTCCATTATAAGATGTTACAACTGGGATATTTGTTTTGTTGACAAATGCTCTAAAAGCATTTTTTGCATCGGCACAATTAATTCCATTACCAGCAAGAATCAAAGGTCTTTCATACTTGGAAATTTCATCCGTAATACTAAAACAAGAAGCACCCTGAACATCCATAGGAACATCAATCCACACTGGACCAGGACGACCAGTTGTAGCTTGATGAATTGCCTCACGCATAATATCACCAATATCTTCTGGGTTTTGGACAACAACAGAATACTTGGTAATTGGTTTCACAATATCAATAATATTTGCCTCTTGAACACCAAGATTTCTAACTCCAATTGAAGCCATATGTGAACGATTTACGTTCCCAGAGACAAAAATAACTGGAACACTATCTTGCCAAGCATCAAGAAGACCTGTAATTGCATTTGTTCCTCCACATCCAGTCGTTAAACAAACAGCACTCACACTATTAGTGTATTTTGAATAAGCGACAGCACCCATCGCAGACGCTTGTTCATGATGATTGCAAATGGGTTTAATTTTTCCATGGGTAGCAACTGCATCATTTAGATACATTGCTCCCCCACCAGTCACAAGAAAAATGTGATCACAACCAGTTTTATAAATCTGATCAATGATATAATCTGCTACTCTCATTTTTGAAAAGATGATGTAATTGTACCAATGTAGTCAATCATTTCTTCAGTAATTGTTGGTGAACATCCAACAAAGAAAACAAGATCAAGAACCTTACAAGCATTTGGATAGTTTTTATAATAATCGAGATGACTATATCCAGGATGCATTAAAATATTTCCTGCAAAATAATTTCTTGTCTGAATTTTATTTGATTCTAGATGATGAGTCAATTTATTTTTGGTTTCTTTACTATCACAAATAATAGGAACTCCAAACCAACTTGTCTCTGCTTTAGGAAGTTCATTTACACTTCTAATGCCAGGAATTTTTTCAAAGTGTTCTTGAATAAGAACTTTATTTTTTCTACGCAACCGATGAATTTCGTCTTGCTTATCCATCTGAACTGACCCCACAGCACCTTGGAAATCCATAGGTTTTAGATTATATCCCATTTGAGTATAAACATACTTATGATCGATTATTCCATCATATCGATCAATCCAGTTATCAAATCTTTTACCACAAACTCCACAAGAAAGTAAATTCTGGGAACCCACACAATAACAATCACGACCCCACCAAGCAAGACTACGGGCAATGTTGATCAATTCACAATCATCGGTAGAGATCATTCCACCTTCTCCAGTACAAATGTGATGTGCTGGATAGAAAGAGCAAGATGCTGCAACTGCATGATCAGTTAAGTATTTGCCATCCCACTTGCTACCAAGACTATCACAGTTATCAGCAATCAAATGGATCTTATAACGGTCACAAATATCAAGAATAATATCAACATTGTAAGGATTTCCCAAAACTGGTGAAGAAAATATTCCTCTAGTTTTGGTAGAAATCTTATCTTCAATCTCACTAATATCCCAGTTTAAATCTGAAAAATCAATGTCAACAAAAACAGGTTTTAATCCATTCTGTACAATTGGAGCAATTGTGGTAGGAAACCCAACACAAGATACGATTATTTCATCACCATCTTCCCACCCAAATCTTTTCTTAAGAGCGGCAATCATTACAAGGTTGGCGGAACTGCCAGAGTTAACCATCAACGAATGCTTCTTATTGAAGCGTGTGGAAAACTTTTTCTCAAACTTACTTACCTCCTCACCAGAAGCTAACCACTTACCTTGCAAAAATGATTTGAAAATAACCTCCAATTCTCGATTATCCCAATAAGGTCCAGAGTAATAAACTGAAGACTGACCAGGAATAAACTCACCACTATTAGCAAGATAGGGAGGAGTTGCGTCTTGTATAAGTTTTTCAATCATACTATCCATTAGTAACCTCACTCAAATAATCATTAACTTCAGATGATACAACGGTTGACATCCAATTTCTGAATCCACCATGACTCTTGTTTATTTCGGCAGCAAGTCCACCACCAGCTTGATGAAGAACTTTTATGCACATAGATTCTCCTGTAACTGGGTCATCCAAATACAGTCTATCACCTTTTACGTAAATTTGGGACCAACTTTCCCAATGATTATTAGGATCATTTCCCCAGCAACTTGAAAGTCCATATGAAACGCCAGAACTAATACGATCTACTACTTCAGAAGTATATTTGTTCCAATGAAAAAGTTGATTTAGAGTATCATTTTCATCCCCAAGTCCATGAGCACAAGGATTAACTTCAACTTTGATACGTGCTGCCTCTTGATTTAAGTTATGCCAATCATACCAAAACTCTTTTCTATTAACCCCAACAAGACCAGCATTAATAAATTTCTGAACTGGGATTGGAGAATTATTACCAAATGGTTCTAAATGAGCAATTGTAATCCCATTATGAGACCCCGCTTTATTGAAACTATTATTATTTCTAACTCCTATAACATCAGCCTTGCTATCAAAAAGTTCATCTAATGGACCAACAACAACTGCATCGGCATCCAAATGAATAACCATATCATAGTCTTCCACAAAAGGAAGACAAGTTGGTGCCATCATCCATACAGGTCTCATCCATGAATATTGCTGATACACTTGATTAGTCATCTCGGTATCGAAGATAACATGATCAACTTCTGGATGAAAATGTTTGATTGAATTGGTTAGTTTTTCTACACCCAATAACTCGGCATAGTCATCCGTACACCAAGTAGAAATTAGAATTTTTTTAGACATTATGCAGTAGCACCAACGACAAGATTTTCAGCTTCATTTGTTATATCTTTGTTTACAGGTAAAAGAATAATAAAACCTTGCTTGTTATATGATTTAACGACATAATGAGTTTCATCAAACAACTCGTCGATAAAATCAATACCATCAGCACCATACTTTAGTCTATCTGCCCAATTACCATCTTCAAATGGACCATCTTCATAAATACGAAGATCATCAATCACAAAGACATCATTTGAGACATCTCTATTTTTTACAATGATTTCAAGTTCACACTGCAATGGGAGTCTCTTATTCAGGTCAGGTTCATCGCCATAAGTTGCCATTCCAAAATCAGCACCAGGGAAATGAGCATCCATCCAGAACAAAGTATTTCCAGTTAAACCAGGAAGTATTTGAGGTAGGACTTCAGAAGACTGTCCAAGATGCCAATTTACATTTTCCATATACGAAAGAGAAATCTTATTCTTTCTATAAATTGGTTCAATAATCTCAATTGTATGAACATTAAGTTCTGGATTAATATCATAGACAGATCGAACAACTTCTGCTATACCTGTACCAGTCTCAACAAAGTTTTGAATGTCATAAAACTCAAGTATATTTTCAATGTAGACTGCTTCGTTTAATTGTCCCATTAGACTTTTTCTCCTACTACTATAAAGGAATGGTTTAGATCTCTTTGACTACTAAAGATATTAGTATACCCGTTTTCTTTCATAAAATCAACTACCATCTCTGGAACAAAAGAATGAATGTGTTTTCTATTGTTCCAGGGGCGCCAGTATTTTTGATCATAATGTGGTAAGTATAAAAACAAAACCCCACCACTACGAATTTTTTCTGTCCAGTATAAAAGAGTTCCACTCCAATCCGGAACATGCTCCAAACAATGACTGGAAAAAATATAATCAACTTGCTCTTCAGGAAGATTATTAGCATCCCAAGGATCATCAAAATCAAGATCAATGGGAATTGATCCTGGATATGCCCAATCAACTTTCATACACCCAATATCATACCCTTTACCTATACAAAAGTACTGTGCAAATGGGATTGCAAACTGGGATGCATTACCTATGGTTTGAAAATGAGGATATTTTTCACCTCTATATTCTACTACTTGCATAACATTACGTGAGGTTTATTAAACAGATAATCAATTTGTTTTTTATTCTTCTCATCATGAGCATAAATGACATACTCATCATAAGATGTATTAATGACTTCAATAATATAGTTGATGGATGTATTGATTGTATGAATCTTTTTTGCTTTTTCTAAAACTTTAATCCAATCAAATAATGTAAATCCATCGATGATTTTTAATTCAACTACAGGAAGATCAAACTGATCTGCACTAAACAATTGACTATCACGAATATCAGTATTAAAGAGATTGTTTATAAAAACAAATTCAGAATTATCTTTTAGATTAAGTACATTATAGTACAAATCATTTTCTTTATCAAGGTCTCGTTCAAACTTAAAGTATTCTCTCCAATCCTCATATTCCATACCAAGCATGGAATATTTCGATCTCATTGTCTTACCATCATTATGAGTTAGATCTGCGGTGGCAATACTAATGAACGCTATATTTTCTTCAATAACATATCCACCAAATTGGTCATAGATGTCTTTACCTAAAAAATCATCGTCTAAACTTGGAAAATAAATGTCTTTAATATAATCACCAATCCATGTAATGTCTGGTCGAAGTGGCCAAATAACTTGATATCCTTTGGATAACATTACTCTAGCAATTTTTTGGCAAAAAAATACATCACCAATTCCGGCGGGTTGTTTAATTATACAAGGTTTCATTACTGATATTGAGGAAGAATTTTTTGCTCGTTTATTTGACTATTAGTATGCTTGTTAATTTTTGACTTAACATGAAACCTTTCATCATTATTATAGTAAACGTCTCTGGCAAGTTGAATAAAAGTTTCATCAAATTGCTTATTCTTCTCACATAAACGAATACTATCTTCAGTATCCCAAATTTTCTGATTAACTGCTTGAAGTTCGTCAATCATTTCTTGTGGGACATTTAGACTCTCGACAAGTGGAACAAGATATTCGAGTTCTTTTAAAATTTGTTCGGTTTTTGCTTCACTATCAGAATTTTCTAATTTAATTTTAAGAATGGTAAGTTTATCAACAATCTCACCATTTGCTACTTCGATTTTCATTTGCTTAAATGTAAATTACTTCCATTTGTTCCAGGGATATACATCCCAATTTTCTTCAAGGTATCCTTTACCATATAAGACATTTCCAGCATTTCCATCTTGAAATGGAGTATGTTCTCTGTCTCTCCGAACAAACAAAGAATCTCCCTGACCTTCATTCTGATATTGGGGAGACATTTCGGTAAGTTCAAATCCTTTTTCATCCAACCACTCAACAATTTCTTGATGAGCAGCACCCGCACCATGCCTATCATCAAAGGTCGTTTCAAGATCAACAACATTAATATAGTCAAGATACTTTTCGAATCCCATCAGTACATCAAGTTCAGCACCCTCAACATCAATATTTAAGAAATCATATTCATTCATATCAAAGTTATTTTCTTCAATTATAGTTGAAAGAGTTTTAGTTTTAACTTTGATTGAATGAACTTTACCCCACTCCGGTTTACCTGGGTAAAAACTAGATCCTAGACCATGGGGGCAGATCCAAAAATCTTTTTCAACATTGTCTTCTTTATAAGTAAATTCATTAAAAATTTTAAACCCCCATTTATCGGCAACAGGCTTTGCCATATGCTGATAGATATCTGGATTTGCCTCTATTCCAATAACTTTATTTCCAAATAGTTTGGTATAGCATCCATATTCAATGAAGTCATACAACCCTACATGTATAACTCCTTTTGGTTGAATATTGATTCTTTCAAAGATCCCCACCCACTCACGCATTTGTGGATCCCAAACTGCATTTCCAGTATTATTATTCCATGAAGCATATGGACCAAGCATACTCATGATATTACTCCTAGGGCACGATTAAATCTAATTGTCTAACATCAAACTCTGATGTCTTAATATCTATATGATTTTTAGTAAAGGGTGTTTCATGTAAGTGTGCATTTTGATATCCTGCCCTAGTTGGATCTGGCATACTAGGATCTGACCCATCAGTACCAGCAAAAACCATAAGTTTCAAACAACCAAGATATTTAAACAAATCAAAAATACCACAAGCTTGCCCTATAATAACTAGATTCTTGTGACGAACAATATAGTCCATTAACTCTTGCAACTCATACTTATTCAAAGGTTCAGTGCCTTCAAAAGTTTTTTGATTCTTAAAGACTCCAGTTTTTTTAGTCATATTAACAAAAACTCGATATCCTTTTTCTTTCATTTTATCTACAATATTTTGCCAGAAAGAATCATCCATCTGCCAACTATCACCCCTTTCTGGAAATAGAATACAAGTCTTTTCTTCAATATCTTTAGTTGCTTTCAAATCATAATCATATGCCTTCTGGAGAACTCCTGTATTTTGAATATTGCTACAGAAATCCCAATAATTAAAAGGCATGTGTGCAACTTTTAATTTACCATATCGATGAGCTTCTGCCATGCAACGGGGATCTTGGGGAAAGAATCCATTACAAGACATCATAATTTCATTTTGATCAAAGGGATATCCAGTATTATTCCAAATATCTCCATCAGGATAGACAACAACTTCCAGACATTTGTGAGGATAAGGAGTATAATTATCTAAAATAAATTTAATACCATTGAATACTCTTTTCTGACAAAGAATTTTATAAGGGACTGGTGAACGAGACTCTAAAAACATAGTCGCCGCAGTAGCATCTCCCATGCCCCAAGCCATCAAATACCAATTTTCCTTTTCGAATATAGATCTATCAATATTCGCAACTTCTTCTTTTGTAATTTCTCTTACATTCACAGACATGGGTGATAGAATCTCCTCTAATTTTAAAAATGTTTCTGGTGTAGTTTGAGTATGAATATTAGTTGCTTTATATAATGTTCTATTATAAAAACATTCTAGATCATCAACATGCACGTTATTTTGAGTCTGGCAAATAAGTATCTTATTTTGATTCAAAACATTTTTGTTTTGCATCGATATTGCTTGAAAAGCACCAGAGTTCTTTGCTACAATTATATCACAAAAAGTACTTAAATATGAGTTGTGAATGATATCTGATGAATAATTACCAAAAACACTTGGGGTATAAATTACATTTGTGTTTGATGGAACAATATCTTCACTGTTTGTGTAATAAAAATCCCACTCTGGACATAATTTTGCAAGGTCATCAATCCTAGATAACCAATTTTCATTATCAGTTTGTCCAGATCTACCTTTAATATTCACGAAAAGAATTTTTTTACGTGAATTATTTTTCAATTGATTAATTGAATTTAAAGATTTCTTATCTAAAATTGATTCAAAATCAAAATTTAGTCCAAGATCATTCGGAATTGCTATATCAAAATTATTTTTCTCAAAAACATATTTCCAAAAATATTTTTGATTGGATATCATATCATATGGATATAAAACTTTTAAAGCTTCAGATCCATTAAGATATAAATGATGATAAGATTTATCACCAAACCATGTGGGGATGTTAAGATCTCCACATGGACTATCAGTTGGTTTTAAATTAGGTACTGCTTTTAAAAATATTTCTGGGATAACAGTTCCATCCCCACCATGAATGCATTGATAATATTCATTATCTGGATATTTCTCAATTAAAAGATTAAGAAAAGGTATTGTTATAATAAAATCACCCAGATGTCCATATGTGTAAAAACATACTTTCATATCAAACAGGATGATGCATTACTTGATCTTTATACACTTGCGCGTTAATCCACTCATAAGTCTTGCGAATTCCTTCTTCAAGAGTTTGTGAATAATCCCAACCAAGTTTTTCGCGGATCAGATCATTATTAGAATTACGCCCACGAACACCAAGAGGTCCATCAATATGCTTCTTGGTGATTGTCTTACCAGCAACCTTTGCAGCAGTATCAGCAAGGGTATTGATCGTGACCATTTCTTCAGATCCAATATTCACAGGACCAAGAAAATCAGATTGCATCAAGCGACGAGTAGCCTCGATACATTCATCAATATAAAGGAATGAACGAGTCTGTTCACCATCACCCCAAATCTCAACCTCACCACCCTGGGGGGAAAGTTCTGCAACTTTACGGCACATAGCAGCAGGAGATTTTTCTCTGCCACCAGTCCAAGTCCCTTCAGGACCAAAGATATTGTGGTAGCGAGCAATCCTTACGGGAATCTTGTGATTGCGGTTGTAGGCAAGATACATACGCTCCGAGAACAACTTCTCCCAACCATATTCAGAATCAGGTCCTGCGGGATAAGCATCAGTTTCCTTAAGACCTGGATTGTTCACATCCATCTGTGCATACTCTGGGTACATGCAGGCAGAAGAAGAGTAGAAGATTTGAGTTTTATTTTGATCCTTCAATTGATTCAACTCTTTCTGACACTCAAGAATGTTCAGATTGATTTGAATTGAATTATGCATAATCTCGGCATCATTCTCACCACTAAAAACAAATCCTGCCCCACCCATGTCAGCAGCAAACTGATAGATTTCATCAAAGGGTTCTACAAACTTATCCAGAATTGAATGATAATAATTGGCATAATATCCAGCAAAACGGATACAACGACGAACTGTATTCAGGTCTCTTAAGTCACCCTGAACAAATTCATCTGCTGCAGTTTCAGAATACTCTGGGCGTTTCAGATCTACACCACGCACCCAGTATCCTTCAGATTTCAACCTACGCACCATATGGCTTCCAATAAAACCACCAGCACCACACACAAGAGCAGTCTTTTGTCTTGTCGTCATACAATTTAACCTCGTTACAAATTAATCTATGTATATTATACACCCATCAGGGTGATAAGTCTATCTATCTGTTTCTTCGTCACGAACTGACTATTACCAACGTATAGTCCGTTGTTATGAAGCACAGAAACATTTGAATCTTTTTTATTAGTGCAAAGTTTATACTTTTTGAATGCAGGATGTAAAAGTAGATTTCCACTAATAATTGGTCGATATTCAATACCATTCTCCTTTAGTTGTTTTTTCAATTCTGCACAAGCAGACTGCTCTTTACAAATAATTGGAAAAGAAAAACTACTATTACCTTTTTGATATTCGGGGATCAAATAATTGTCAGACTTATAAATTCTATCCCACCAGTACTTAAAGTTTTCTCTACGAATATTAATGTTCTTATCAAGTTTCTTTATTTGAGATAAACCAAGTACAGCACAGACTTCATGATTTCTAAAGTTATATCCATCTGTCATGAATAAGAATGCAGGATCGATATTAGGATTCTGATTCCTATAGGTTTCAAATACATCTTTAGATGCCTCACGCGCCATACCATGACTACGCTTCATACGCATCAGTTCATAAAGTTCGGTATTATTTGTGCAAACAACACCACCTTCAATTGTAGTAATATGATGCCCAAAGTAAAAACTAAAAGTTGATCCAACACAATCTACTCCACGTTTTTGTCCGTTAGAATCTTCAACACCATGGGATTCACAAACGTCTTCTAAGATAAGAGCATTTGGAAAAATTTCACGAATCTTTTCTACATTTGAAGAAAGACCAATCAAATGAGTAACAAAGACTGCTTTAATATCAGGATGTTGAGTGGCGATATACTTAAGTTCTTCTTCATCAAAAGAAAAATTCTTCAAGTTAATATCACAAAAAATTGGTTTGAGTCCAGACTGAATAATAGGTGCAACATTAGTCATCCAAGTAGTTGCTGGGACCAACACCTTATCATTGTTCTTTAGTTTGTAGAGTTCTTTTACTGCAGCGACTAACAGAGAGTTTGCAGTAGATCCACTTGAAACATAAAGTGAATGCTTGACACCAAGCCATTCTGACCATTCCTTTTCAAACTGACGAACTTTAGGTCCGTTAGTTAGTCTGCTGCTTGTCAAAATAAAAGCAGCCATCTTAAGACGATCCTTCAGAGTGATCGTATCTTTCATTAAGGGCCAATACATTTAAGTTTCTCCTACTATCAGAATTTTATCTCATTTAAACACATATCTCTAACCAGTTCATCAAATGAAATCTTTGGTTCCCATCCAAGTTTTTCTCTAGCCTTGGTAGAATCGCCCACAAGAGTATCAACTTCAGAAGGTCTGAAATATTTGTCGCTGACACGAATTATAACCTTATTACTTACAGTATCAATACCAATTTCATCAAGACCTTCACCCTCCCATACAATATTCATACCAAAGTATGGGGCACACTTTTCAACAAACTCACGAACAGAATGTTGTTCTTCAGTAGCGATCACGTAATCATCAGGTTCATCCTGCTGAAGCATTAACCACATCGCTTCCACAAAGTCCTTTGCGTGTCCCCAATCTCTCTTTGCATTTAGATTACCAAGGGGCAGATACTCAAGCAAACCAGACTTAACTTTGGACAAACCAATCGAAATCTTACGTGTCACAAATGTTTCACCACGACGGGGTGATTCGTGATTGAACAGAATCCCAGAACTTGCGTGAATACCCATCGACTCTCTATAGTTTTTAGTAATCCAGTGCCCATAGAGTTTTGCTACACCATAGGGTGAGCGAGGATAAAATGGAGTTGTTTCACGTTGAGGAATCTCCTGAACCATACCAAACATTTCAGAAGTAGATGCCTGATAAAAACGAACGTCCTTATCCATTCCAAGAATGCAAAGACTGTGGAGAATACGAACAGCGCCAAGCGCATCCACCTCTGCAGTATATGCAGGCATTTCGAATGAAACTTTCACATGACTCTGTGCTGCAAGATTATAAATCTCTGTTGGTTCAACTTCTTGAACAACGTGAAGAATATTAGTGGAGTCTGTTAGATCGGCATGATGAAGAATCACATCCTGCGATAGATGATTAATACGAGTATTATTAATCGTAGAACTTCTCCTTATAGTTCCATGAACTTCGTATCCCTTTTGAAGGAGGAGTTCAGCAAGATAAGATCCGTCTTGTCCTGTTATTCCAGTTATTAAAGCTCTTTTCATATAGAATGATTACTATAGGTATTAATTGTACCACATTTAGACTACTTTAGTCAATGTAGTAAGAAATGGTTTTCAGAATCGCATCATCAAATTTAAATCTTGGGCGCCATCCAATCTCTGTAGATATTTTTGTTATATCTGTTGCGTACCTACGATCATGTCCAGGGCGATCTTGAACAAAGTCAATATAACTTTCATCCTTCCCCATAAGATTTATAATCTTTTTAACAAGGTCAATATTTTTCATTTCACATTCACCACCAATATTATACTTCTGCCCAGGTTTTCCTTTTAACCAAATTTCAATCAATGCCTCACAGTGATCTTGAACATATACCCAATCACGTATTTGTTGCCCATCACCATAAACAGGAACCTGTTTTCCCTGTTGAAGGTTACAAATGATTTTCGGAATCATCTTTTCATGATATTGCCTTGGTCCATAATTATTGGAGCAGTTTGTAATCACCGTAGGTAATTCATATGTATTGTGATATGCCATTACAAAATGGTCACTTGCTGCTTTGGATGCGGAATATGGATTCCTGGGAGCATAGTTTGACTTTTCCGTAAAGTATCCATTCTCAGTCGAACCATAAACTTCATCCGTTGAGATATGAATAAACCTCTCAACACCATACTTCAAAGATAGATTCAAAAGATTAACAGTTCCATTAATATTGGTATGAATAAATGGAGTGCAATTTTGAATTGAATTATCTACGTGACTTTCTGCGGCAAAGTGAAATACTGTTGATGGTTTGTGTTTTTTAAAAATATATTCACAGTTATGCTCATCTACAATATCAGTAGTATAAAGATAAACAGGATCTGGAATATCCTGCCAATCTGCAGCATAAGTTAAACTATCGATACAAATAATTTTTTCAGTGGTGCAATTAACTAGATGATGAAGAAAATTACTTCCAATAAATCCCGCACCGCCGGTAACTAAAACTGTCATACTTCTTCATTTGCAATTGATTTAAGATACTGCCCATATCCACTTTTATCAAAACTTTTAGATAAAATTAGAAGTTCTTCTTTTGTAATCCAATTTTTTCTATAAGCAATTTCTTCTGGGCAAGAAATTTTTTTACCCTGTAATTTTTCGACGGTTGATATAAAATTAGATGCCATCAATAAAGAATCAAAAGTTCCAGCATCAATCCAGGCCATTCCACGACACAAGGGAATAACATTCAATTCACTATTCTCCAAATAAATCTTATTAAGATCTGTAATTTCAAGTTCACCTCTAGGAGACTGTGTGAGATTTTTTGCATACTCAATAACTTTATTATCATAAAAATAAAGTCCAACTGCTGCTCTATTAGATTTTGGATTTTCTGGTTTTTCTTCAAGAGATATTACTTTTCTATTTTTATCACATTCAACAACCCCAAATCGATGGGGATCTTTAACTTCATATGAAAGAATTGTTGCTCCAACGTTTTCTTGACAAAGTTTTAAAACTTTTGTAAGTTCATTGCCATAAAAAATATTATCACCTAATATCAAACAAACATTATCTTCACCAATAAAATCTTCAGCAATCACAAATGCCTCTGATATGCCTTTTGGTTCAAATTGAACATCGTATACAATGTTGATCCCCCACTGGGATCCATCCCCCAGAAGTTCCATGAACTGATTAATATACTCTGGGGTAGAGATAATTAAAATTTCTCTGATACCAGCAAGCATTAAAGTGCTAATAGGATAATAGATAAGTGGTTTATCATATACATTTAAAAGTTGTTTAGATACAACTAATGAAGATGGATATAACCTTGTACCCTGCCCCCCAGCAAGAATTATACCTTTATACATAACACGTTTATAGATTTTTTAATTATACTAAAAAAGGTGGGTTTATGCAACCCACCTTTGGTAACTCAGGCTCGCCACCAATTCTTTGACTGGAAATTGGAAACCAGGCGGAGAAAGAATTCCCCATCCGCACCACTTGCTTTTTTATGGATGAAGCAAGAAACCAAATTATTTTGAAGATATATTTGAAAAAAATGTAAGAGTTAATCTTCCATTTTCTTTCGTCTCTCCAAAAAGATTTGTTGGTCCATGTAGCATTGTGCCAGGATAATAAATCAATCTGTTATATTTGTTTTCTACAGAAGAGATATATTCTTTTTTATCAGTATAAAAAGAAGTTCCCATTTTTTTTGGAGGATTTGGATGCAAATAAATTACACCAGCAAAATCACAAAAATCAGAATGAATTTTATATTCATCAAAACTGAATGGACATGTTTGTTTAGTTTTTTCTAAGCTATAATGAAAGCAATAATAAAAAGAATCACTGAATGAAAATTTTGGGATAGATTGATGAATTTTTTTTATTAATATTTTTAAAAAAGTTTTGTCCATTATAGAACATCTATATCCCAACCAACCTTCATTATTAGGAGAAAGATAATGAAGACCTAAAGCATAATTTCTTACTTCATCAGGATCTTCAAAAAAATTATCTACAACTATTGGATACATTTTTATTATTTGAATAGGGTCATATTGACTCCACCACTTGGTTTTATGAAACCAAGAAAAGTTGGGTTAGTTTTGTAATTTCACTAATCCCAAAGAATGCACATAAAAATAATACATCCCAAAGTTTAAGTTTGATGGCAAAAGGTACTGTAAGAAGACCTCCAATACATTTTAACAGCAAACCATTTTTGAAATCTCCCCATAGCATGATTTGATATCCTACTATTAGGAAAAGATTTCCAAGGTATCTTAAGATACTTGTTTTAGACATAAGGGGTTTGCTCCCGACCAGTGCTGTTATAGACCATCCGTGTCTTCGTCATCTCTAACGTAACAAGGAACTCGATCTGGATCTAACCATTTTGCATATTCAATATCCTCCATTGCAGTAGAACATTGAAGAACATTATCAAAAAGATAAATGTCATTCCAGCGTTTGGTGTAGTAGTTTTGCTTTTGCAGACGATAATCGGGTTTGCCGTTTATCTCAAGAACACCTGCCTCAACAAAGCGGTATCCTTCACGCTCCAGAAGAACCTTGCTCACGCTTCAACTGCCTCAAGATCGCTGGCGACATACTCCATAAGCATTTCGTAGTCGTCAAGGGGATCACCAGAAAATACCACCCCTTCATTTTCGTAGAAGCGGCGAACCTTTTTATAAAGTTTCGGATTCTTTACATCAAGGTAGATTTCCCCGTTAGCAGCAAGTTGAAGAGTGCTAACATCCTTTTTGAATTTTTGAATCAGAGACATTGTTTTGATTGATTACTCTAGTATTATAAGGGTTAGAGAGTTTTGTGTCAAGTGTGCCAGTGAAGTAACTGGCAATCGGAATGACAGGATTCGAACCTGCGGCGTCTCGCTCCCAAAGCGAGTGCTCTACCAAGCTGAGCTACATTCCGTTTGGTATTAGTCGTCAACAGTTCCTACAATTTCGTAGGAATCAGACTCCTTAATATCTGTAAATTCTACCACAGGACCATCTCCTTTGGCAACCATTTCCTCCAAGAAATATTTTTTCATTTCATCCAAATTCTCAACTAAACGCGAATCATTTTCAAATTCAACCCACCAACCATATTGGATATTTGTCTCCCCATCAAAAACAGGTTCAATGACCATATGAACTTGATATCCGTGCTTCTTTTCTATTTCAAAAATTAAATTAGATACTTCCAAATCTATACCAAGATCATTAGTTAATGCATCAGGATTCAACATTTTTTTTCAAATTACTTATGTTCTGTATTATGTATAAAAGCAATTCCCATGATAGGTAAAACAATTATTCCAAAACCACAAGCTCCTAACCAGATTGGGCTGGATGCTAGAACTTCTACTAGATGAAACATTAGTATCCTCTCCAAGTTTTAAATTCGTAATAAAAATACTGGTCTACATCACCACTCAATGGAGCGTTCTCTTCTTTGTGTGCCCATTCAATACAAAAGTCTACAATTTTATGATCGTGTAATGAACTGTGCCCCCACATTCTCACAAATGCCGATGCGGCAAAGTGATATCTCTGTTTAGTGTGCGGTTCCATTTCCCTTATAATCTTTGGAGTCATAATACCCTCCTCGTGTTCCGAAATAGAGTGTTGCTAAAACGAACGGGACTGAAACAAATAAAAGTGCTTTTGCCAATAACATCAAACCATCTCCATTGCTCTGGTAAGTTCGATATAATGATTCATTTCATCCACTGCGATCTCTGCGACCCTAGTGTCTTCCTGATGCTCCCAGAGGTATGAGAGATAGGTTTCTGTGGCGTGATACTCAATGCCTGCATTCAGGTGATAAGCAGAAACGGGAGCAACAAAATAATAACCCACCAGAATCCAATAATAGATGAGAACCAAATGATAAGCGAAAAAGCGATCAATCCAGCGATCTGCTCCACCACGTAGCTCCATTTCGAGGAGGTGTTCGGTTTCATTGACTGTCTGTGCAAAGTGTTCTTTCATCAAATAGTAATGTGCATCTGTTCGTAACCCAAGAGACTCTCTTAAATGCAATACACTTAAAAAGGCAAAGTATGGGGCTCTAGCAATTGTTTCCAGAACCCAGAATCTTTGAATGGGTAAGTCACGATACAGAAAGTCAATGATTGCAATCGTGACTATTAGTATTGTATCGTTGAACTTTTTCATTGTGGATATGCATGTGTGAGACCCCACCAAATCCAAAGTCCCATAATTGAACCGTAAATTAAAGTTGAAAAGAAAAGCGTTTTAAACATCTTTATCATCCTCGTAAGTAGATGGTTCTTCAAATAGTTCATCCATTTTTTGTTGAAATATTAGTTCTTGTAGTTCTTTCAGATCTTCTTCCGTGATGGTTATCATTTGTCCTTGAGTAGTTCTTCTATTCTTTGACGCATATTCGTGCTTTCCTGTTTCATATAGTCTCGGAGGGAATATCCTCTTTGACCTCTCATAATACAGGTGCCTTGATAAAACATCGTGGCGGCAAATACTAACAGGAAAACGATACCAATTATTTCAGGGTAATGTTGAGCCATGGTAGTACTGGTGGAATAACACCTACAAGTCTTAAGAGTCCTTCAGCAAATAAAGCAAGGACCACCCAACCGACGCACATACTAATGATAGAAGCATTACGGTTATGTCGTCGTATTGCTGCATCGATCATCTCCTGTACTTCTGTACGAGATACATAATCGTCATCAAAAGGTTCCATCATTTCTCGTCTCCAAGAAATTTCGCAAGAGGATCCTTGCGAGTCTTAACTATTTCAACTGCTCTCTTGTAGAACATATTATCCATGTTCCCAGAGGTTTCAAAAGTCTCCTTGATCTTCACCCAGTTCTCATAGGTGTGCTGATCCATAGGTTTAAAGTTTGAATACTACTAGTTATGCTAATGGATAGTTTCAACTTGTCAAGTTTGTGTTGGTTTCAAGAAAGTGTTTAAGAAAATCTAAAATTTTGTAATATTAGTAAAGGAAGATCAGGGATTCGAACCCTGGAACGCTATTAACGTTAATAGTTTTCAAGACTATCGCCATCAACCACTCGGCCAATCTTCCGATAAAAGTCCTCAACGGACTTCAAAATCTAGACGTTTTACTTTACGTTGTCTTCTTGCCTCTTGCCAGGCAATATCTTCGGTAGTAAGAACACCAGACTTTGCTTTGTTATGGTAGGAGTTTAGCATAACAACAGATGATAAGTCAACTGCTGAAATTTTATCTCCACGAATCGTTGCCATATTTGGGCAACCGCAAGTGACAGTTTTCGTAGGGTGCCCCTCTAACTCCTTACCACAGGAGCGGCACCTGATTTTTAAATTTTCCATTGGTCATTATAAGTTAATTATTTTTCAGTAAATGAACGAAGCATCCAGATGAATTTACCGTGCGCTTCATTTAAATCATCAAGAAGATTGATTGTGCCTCTTGATTTTTTATCTTCAGCTTCGGCGGCAGCGTCATCAAACATTGAGACTATTTTTTTGTGATCTTCTAACAAATCACTAATCATTTCCATAGAAGAAATATTAGTCTTTGCTTCAGAAACTCCAGAAACTTCCAATACTCGTGAGAGTGAACTGATGGGTTTAATACCCAGAAATCTCATGTGTTCAGACAGTCTATCAATCTCTTCCTGAATCGCAAGGTACTGTTCACCAAACAAATCATGAATTTGCTTGAAATCTGCGCCTACCACATGCCAGTGATAAACCCAAGTTTTTTGGAAGAGTAAAAAGAGCGATGCTTGCGTATCGCTCAGAAGTTTATATAGAGATTCCATTATACTTCTTTTTGAAGTATTTATAATGGGCAATATCGGATTCGAACCAATGACCAACTGCGTGTAAAGCAGCTGCGCTACCGCTGCGCTAATCGCCCAATAAAGTCATTTCTGACTCATCATATATTCTACAGTATTTGCTACATCATTCATAGCATCACGAAGATTGGGTCTTTGACCTGATTCTTGTTTAACTACTGGACGGTGATCGTCAGTTAGGGTCCAACGCCATTGTTTCATTTCGGAACAATACCAAAGATTAATTTTCATTCTTGAAATATTCCAATTCGATCCATTTGAGAAGAGTATTGTATGAGTAGATTGCTGCGTCATTACAGTTGTTCTTTTTCATATCTTGAATATAAAACTCAAGAGCATCAATCACCATCTCACGATCTTTTTGGGAAATAAGAGACATAGACCTCCTAACTCGTTATCTATAATACATTAAAAAGGGGGTCTTGTCAACCCCCCAATTCTATATTATGTAGTTAGGTATCAGAAGGAATAACGAACCTTCAGTTCACCACCCATGTCGAACACTTTGGACAGTCCACCATACTCACCAGTCACTTTGGCATTCACACCAACGTTCTTGGAAACTTTGGCTTTCACACCAACTTCACCAACAGTCACATACTCATTACGGGTAGAACCAGTGTTCCACTCATAACCAGGACCGATCTCACCGAAAACAGCAACATTCTTGGCAACTTTATCTTCGTAACCGATACGCAGTTCGGTTTGTGCAGACTTATAGTTGCCGTCAGAAAGAGCGGTCGTGGTCTTGCTTTCTACATAGGGGCCAGCAAACGCAGCCGAAGCAAGGAAAGGGGTTGCAGCAACAGCTGCGATAGCGGGTTTAAACATAATAGTACCTCTAAATTTTCTCGCAGATTTTTCTGCGGATGTAAGGAGTTCCGACATAACTCCATTTTGTTTTCTGTATCCGAGCGAGTAATTGAGGCTCAGATGTCTTAACTTATACACTTTAACATTTTCTTTGGGATCAGTCAAGCCCGTCTCACTTTTGAATCTGATTAACTTTCAAACGGGCACGATGAAGAACTGAACCAGCAAGGGGAACATAACCCAGATCATCAGCAAGCATTTGTGCTTTACCACTCAACATATAGTTCAGAGCATCACGGACTGCTTCTGCCTTCTCACCATTTCCAGTTTTATAAGCAAGGATCCAAGTGAGAGTAGAAATAGGATAAGCACGAGCACCTGCGGGATTAGGATCTTCACCAGCAAGGGTCACAGGGTCTAATTTAATACCATTCAGAGCAGCAGCACCAGTCACAGCAGAAGGACCAACAAACTTACCTGCTTTATTTTGAAGCACGGCAGCTTGGAGTTTGTTCACACGGACGAAACCAGTATTTACATAACCAATACCACCAGGGGTATTACGGATCGTGCCAGAAACACCTTCATTACCCTTGGCACCGATTCCAGTGGGCCAGTTAATCGACTTACCTACACCAGCAGTCCAACCACCAAAGGCATCTAGAGAGTTGGTGAAAGCAAAGGTGGTTCCAGAACCATCAGAACGGTGAACAACCACCATCTTACCAGCAGAGCAACCAACTTGCTTATAGTCGTTGATGCGACCAGCAAAGATATCAACAACTTGTTTCTGGGTGAGTTTCAGTTTACAACCAGGCTTGTTATAGGCAACAGCAATAGTGCCGCCAGTCACAGGGATCTGAACAAATCCACGCTTGACCTTTGCTGCTTCCTTTGCCTTGATAGGTTCATCAGAAGCACCAAAGTCAACAGTTCCA
>SXGQ01185460.1_pt1 | contig 39932 bp, 27 predicted proteins | sample 3178371 | NCBI WGS metagenome assembly SXGQ01 (sample SAMN11356859, study PRJNA531348) | freshwater metagenome | isolation source: freshwater sample F1-20 | place: China: Fuxian Lake, Yuxi | collected 2017-12-25
CGACTCGGTGATCACCTCGGTCGGCATGACCGAATACGTGCCGGTGATGGTCACCGCGGTCCTGATCTCGATCGTGATCATGCTCGTCGCCAGCAAGAGCATCTACGCCTTCGTGAACCGTCACCCCACGGTCAAGATGCTGGCCCTCGCATTCCTCCTGCTGATCGGCGTCACGCTGATCGCCGAGGGGTTCGGACAGAAGATCCCGAAGGGCTACATCTACTCGGCGATCGCCTTCTCGGTGCTCGTCGAGGGGCTCAACATCCGGGCCAAGTCGGCAGCGAAGCACGCCGATGAGGTGGTCCACCTGCACGAGCCCTACGTCGATGATCATGAGCCCTCGTCGAGCTCCTGAATCGTCGCTGAGCTCCTGAGTCGGAGGTCCCGCACCCCTGGGAAGGCAGCTCCCGATCGTCCCGATCGACCACCTCGACCCGTCGGTCGTCGTCGACGCCCTCCATCGTTCGGGGCTCCTGCTCGTCGATCGCAACGGCTCCGGTGACGAGGAGCTGGGTGAGCTCCGAGCGACCGCTGGCCGGTGGTTCGCCCAGTCGGAGCTTGTGAAACGACGCGACGCCATGGCGCGGTTCGGCCGGACCTGGCGCGGTTGGTTCGACGTGGGCGGCGAGCTGACCTCGGGCCGGCCGGACGGGAAGGAGGGCTGGTACTTCGGGGTCGATCTGTCCCCTGATGACCCCCGGGTGCAGTCCGGAACACCGTTGCACGGACCGAACCCGACGCCGACGGGTGTGCCCGAGCTGGGCGCTGCGGTCGATGCGTGGATGCGGTACGCCACCGGGGTCGGCCACGCCCTCCTGGCGGCGGTCGCCGAGGGGCTGGAGCTCCCCGTCGACTGGTTCCGCCGATCGTGGTGTGCCGACCCCGTGGTGCTGTTCCGGATCTTCCGCTACCCGCCGGCGCGCGACGTGCCCGACGGCATGGGAGTGCAGCAGCACACCGACTACGGACTCCTGACGGTGCTGGCCCACGACGGCACCCCCGGACTGCAGGCCCGGATCGCCGACGAGTGGGTCGACGTGCCTGCCGACCCGGCCCTGCTGGTGGTCAACATCGGTGACATGCTCGAGCGGGCCACCGGTGGGTTCCTCCGCTCGACCCTGCACCGGGTCCGCTCCCAGGAGTCCGAGCGCTTCTCGTTCCCGCTGTTCCTCGATCCCGGCTGGAACGTCCCGGTCGACCTGTTGCCGCTGAACCCGGCGCGCTTCCCGCCCCGCAGCGGTGGTGCCAACCGCTGGGACGACGTCGATCCGATGTCCGATGCGCTCTTCAACGGCGACTGGACCTACGGCGAGTACCTGACCCGCAAGGTGAGCCGGGTCTTCCCTGACCTCTTGAGCTGATCGGGCTGGTGGGCCGATCGGGCTGGTGGACCGATCGGGTCAGGTCTCAGCAGACCGGACGGATTCCGTAGCCGGCCGCCCTGATGAGCGGGATGACCTGGCGGGTGGCCTCGACCGTGGCCGGGCGTTCGCCGCCGCCGTCGTGCAGGAGGATCACGGCCCCGGGTTGGAGTCCCCCGACGATCCGTTGCGTGATGGTCTCGGCGGGCGGCTTCTGCCAGTCCCGGGTGTCGATGCTCCACAACATGGTGTGGTCGTCGCCGCTCGCCGACCGGATCGCCGCGTCGACCCGGTCGTTCACCGCGCCGTACGGTGGCCGGACGCACTTGGTCTCGATCCCCCGGTAGGCGAGCCAGGCATCGAACGGGCCGACCTCGTCGGCGATGGCGCCGTCGCTGAGCCGGGTCAGGTCGGGGTGGGTGGAGGTGTGGTTGGCCACCCGGTGCCCCTCGGCGATCATCCGGTCGATCAGCTCCGGGTGGCGCTGGGCGTTCCGGCCCAGGACGAAGAACGTGGCCTGCACGCCGTTCTCGGCGAGGATGTCGAGGATCTGTGGGGTCCAGCGGGGGTCCGGCCCGTCGTCGAAGGTGAGTGAGACGACCGGCTCGCCGGGGAGCGCGTCGCCGGACTCGACCATGGTGAGCGCCCGCCGACCCGGCGGCCTCGGGACCGTCGTGGTCGTGGTGGTGGTCGTCGTGGTCGTGGTGGTCGTCGTGGTGGTCGTCGTCGTGGTCGTGGTCGTGGTCGTGGTGGCGGCGAGCGGCCCGCCCTCGCTGAATCCCCACCAGACGCCACCGCCGATCCCCAACACGGCGACCGCGACGAAGGTCGAACCCAGGACGCGTCCCACCGAGCGTCGTCGGGACGAACGACGGCTCCGCCGCCTCCGCACGACCCGGACCTCACCTTCCCCGCTCACGAGCGGATGATAGGTCCGCCCCGGGAGTTGCCCGCGTCACGCCCGGGCGGCCCGTCCGTGGGAGGATTCGACGTCATGACGCGTCGACTCGAGATCGTGGAGGTCGGTCCACGGGACGGCCTCCAGGCGGAACCCCGGGTCCAGTCCGTCGCCGATCGGGTCGAGCTGTCGCTCCGGCTCGTCGCTGCGGGCGCCCGGCGCCTGGAGGTGGCGAGCTTCGTGAACCCGGACCGGGTCCCGCAGATGGCCGGCGCCGAGGAGATCGTCGGGCTGCTTCGACGCCGGGTGCCCGAGGGGGTGCAGCTCATCGGCCTGGTCCTGAACGCACGCGGGTTGGAGCGGGCGCTCGAGGTCGGGGTCGACGAGGTGAACACCGTCGTGGCGGCGACATCGAGCTTCGCCGAGGCGAACCAGGGCCGGTCGCTCGACGCGGTGCTCGACGAGTCGGATCGGATCTGTGCCGGGGCGTCCGCCGCCGGTGTCCCCGTCACCGTCACGGTGTCGAGCAGCTTCGGCTGCCCCTACGAGGGCGAGGTGCCGACGGACCGCCTCGTCGGTGTGGTCGAGCGGGTCGTGGCGGCCGGTCCGTCCGAGGTGGCGATCGCCGACACGATCGGGGCCGCTGTGCCGGCCGATGTGGTCGAACGATTCGGCGCGGTCCTCCCGCTGCTCCGCGAGCGTGCCGTGCAGCCTCGTTGTCACTTCCACGACACTCGCAACACGGCGCTCGCCAACGTGTGGGCCGCAGTGGAGCTCGGTGTCGACGTCGTCGACGCGAGCATCGGCGGTATCGGAGGTTGCCCCTTCGCCCCGGGTGCAACGGGGAATGTCGCGACCGAGGACGTCGTCTACCTCGCCGAGCGGTCAGGGCTCGGCACCTCGTTCGACCTCGACGAGCTGCTCGGCCTCGTGCCGTGGGTCGAGGAGCTCGTCGGTCACCCGGCCTCGGGCTCGGTGTCCCGAGCCGGGCGCTTCCCCCGGCCGGGCGGCTGAGCGCTCCCGGTCGGGCCGGTGGCCGTCGGCGTCAGATCCGCTCGATGACGGTCGCCGAGCCCATGCCGCCGGCGGCGCACATGGACACGGCGCCGAGCGTGCCGTCGGTCCGTCGGAGCTCGTTGACCATGGTCACGACCATGCGGGCGCCGGTGCACCCGATGGGGTGGCCCAGGGAACAGCCGGACCCGTTGACGTTCACCCGCTCGTGGTCCAGTTCCATGATCCGGGTGGAGGCGACCGCCATCGACGCGAACGCCTCGTTGATCTCGATGCTGTCCAGGTCGCCGAGCGACACACCGGCCTTGGCCGCCGCCTTGGGCAGGGCCACCGTCGGGCCCAGGCCGGTCTCCTCGGGTGCCAGCGCTGCGCTCGCCCAGCTGACGACCCGGGCCAACGGGGTCAGGCCGTTCGCCTCGGCGTAGTCGCGTGAGCACATGACGAGTGCGGCCGCTGCGTCGTTGAGTCCGGAGGAGTTGCCGGCGGTCGTCACGGCGCCCTCCACCAGCGGGTTGATGACCGGCAGCGATGCCAGCTTCTCGAGCGAGCTGTTCCGCCGCGGGTGCTCGTCGGTGGTGAACTCGGACCCGTCAGGGAGCGTGACCGGCACCAGCTCGTGCTCGAATCGACCCTCGTCGATCGCCCGGACCGCCCGGCGGTGCGACTCGAACGCCCAGCCGTCCGCCTCCTCCCGGGTCACGCCGGCGATGCGGGCGGTGTTGTCCCCGACCGTGAGCGCCATGTTGAACGGGGGCGCCAGCTCGGTCTCCTCGTTCGCCGGCGGCAACCAGAAGGTCGGCTCACCATCGGGACCGGTCTTCTGGCCCTGCGGAGCGGTCGACATGGACTCGGTCCCGCCGGCCAGCCCGACGTCGATCATCCCGGCCGCGATGTTCGCTGCGATCCACTGCACGCCGGCCATGCCCGATGCGCACCACCGCTGGGTCGCGACACCGGGGACGTTCACCATCCCGAGTCGGATCGCCGCGTTGCGGCCGATGTTGCCGCCGCCCTGCATGGACTCACCGAAGCCGATGTCCTCGAAGTCGGCGACCGGGATCCCCGAGCGTTCCACGGCCGCGCCGATGGCCACCTCGGCGAGCTGGTAGGCGTCGACTCCGAGGAGCGACCCCTTGTACGCAGTGGCGATCGGGGTGCGGACTGCGCTGACGATGACGACGTCGGTGGTCATGTGTGTCTCCTGGGTGTGGCCCGGACGGTTGCTCGGAGGATGCTGCCCGCTCGGGCGTGCGGCGGCCAAACGACGGACCGATGCCGGGCTGTCCGACGGTTCGAAGCCCGTGGGTGGACGACGTAGCCTGCGCAGCGACAGCAGGGCGCTGCGGGGTGTGGCGCCTGCCGATCCGAGGGGACAGGACATGAGCGAGACGGTGGCGATCGACAGGGATGCAGCAGCCGCGTACCAGTTCAACGGTCAGGACATCCCGTGGCTGCTCGACCACCGCGCCGAGCACCGGGGCGACCACCCGTTCCTGATATGGGAACCGAAGGACGGCGCCGGTCGGACCTGGACCTACGCCGAGTTCGCCGAGGCGACCAAGCGGGTTGCGGCCGGTTTGCACGGCCGCGGGGTCGGTGTCGGCGACATGGTGCTGATCCATGCGGAGAACTGTCCGGAGGCCGTGATCGCCTGGTACGCATGCGCCCGGATCGGTGCGGTGGCCGTCACCACCAACACCCGGAGCGTCGCCGCCGAGGTCAACTACTTCATCACCCACACGGGGTGCGTCGGAGCGATCACCCAGCCCAAGTTCGCCTCGCTCGTCGCTGAGGCCGGGCCGGAACTGGGCTGGATCGTCGTGACGGACGACAACTCAGGAGTGCCCGCCGACGCCGCCGAACTGGACCACGGCCGCGAGTCGTTCTCGGCGCTCGAGGGGAACGCGGACGACGTTCCCGAGCGACCGGCCGATCCGATGCTCCCCGCCGGGATCCTGTTCACCTCGGGCACGACCTCCAAGCCGAAGGCCGTGGTCCACACGCACGCCAACGCGTTGTGGGCCGCCAAGGTCAACCCGGTCAACATCGACTTCCGACCGGACGACGTCTATCTGGCGTCGCTGCCGTTCTTCCACGTGAACACCCAGAGCTGGGCCATCTGGACGGTGCTGGGCACGGGCGGCACGGTCGTGTTGCAGCCGAAGTTCTCCGCGTCGAAGTTCTGGCCGGTGATCGAGCAGTACGGCGTGACGCACATCTCGCTGATCCCGTTCGTGATCAAGGCGGCCTTCGAGCAGGGCATCCCCGAGAACCACACGGTCCGGGTCGGCGTGTTCGGGCTGATCATGCCCGTGCTCGAGCAGTTCATGAACATGCGGATCGTCGCCGCCTACGGCATGACGGAGTTGGTGACGCACTGCATCCGGGACAACCCCTACGAGAGCTACCCCGAGCTCGCCATGGGCAAGCCGGCGCCCGGCTACGAGGTCCTGATCGTCAAGGAGGACGGGGAGCTCGCCGGGGTCGGTGAGATGGGCGAGATCTGGGTCCGGGGCATCCGTGGCGTGACCGTCTGCCTGGAGTACCTGGGCAACGACGAGGCGAACAGCAAGTTCTTCACCGACGACGGATGGTGCCGCACCGGTGACATCGTGCAGGTGCTCGACGACGGCAACATCGTCTACCGGGACCGGGACAAGGACGCTCTCAAGGTCGGCGGCGAGAACGTCTCCGCGCGTGAGGTGGAGGACTGCATCCGACAGGTGCCGGGACTCGAGGACATCGCCGTGGTGGCCAAGAGCCACGAGATGCTCGACATGGTCGCCGTGGCGTTCGTGATCCTGGCCGACAAGTCCGCCGACCAGGCCGACCTCTCGGAACAGATCATCTCGGTCTGCCGGGAGAACCTGGCCGACTTCAAGGTGCCGCGCGCCGTCTACTTCGTGGACGAGTTCCCGACGGCGGAGCTCGGCAAGGTCTCCAAGAAGGACCTGCGCGAGCTCGCCGACTCCCACCCCGCCGTCGACTGAGCACGTCGGCGGCCTGAGGTCGCACTCAAGCTCGGCTCGGTCTGGGTAGACCTGCCCGTAGTCCATTCGGCCCATCGTCGTTACGTTCCTCCCGGCTGAGGAGGAGAGGCGTGGCAGCGTTCGACGTCGCGGGCGACATCGCGGGCGAGGATCTCGATGAGGTCGAGTTCGTCGCGAGCGGCGGGTCCGGCACCGTCTACCGGGCGGTCCAGCGCTCGTTGGGTCGGGTCGTCGCCCTCAAGGTGCTGCACGGCATCGACCTGCGGGACGCCCGTACCTCGCGTGAGGCCCGGGTCCAGGCGGAGATGTCGTGGCACGCGAACGTGATCACCCTCTACGGAACCACCACGCTCAGCGGAGGATCGACCGGTCTGGTCATGGAGTTCGCACCGGGCGGTTCGCTCACCGACCGGATCGCCCGCACCGGACCGCTCGACCCCGATGCCGCGCTGCGGCTGGGCCGCGAGCTGTCCTCGGCGCTCGCCGCTGCGCACGCTGCGGGGATCGTGCACCGGGATGTGAAGCCGTCGAACGTCCTGTTCGCAACCGACGGGTCCTCCCGGCTCGCCGACTTCGGGATCTCCGGATCGGTGACGCGGACCCTCGACGAGGTCGAGGCGTCCGTCGCGTATGCGGCACCGGAGTTGCTCGAGGGCGACCAACCGTCGCCGCCCAACGACGTGTACGCACTCGCGCTCACCCTGCTCGTCGCCGCGTCGGGGCGGCATCCGTTCGGCGAGGATGCTCCGGTCGCCGCGCTCGCCGCCAGAATCCAGAGCGAGCGGATCCGTTTCTCGGACCACGTCGCAGACTGGCCGGCCGACGCCGTCGAACTGATGGACCGCTGCCTCAGCCTGGAACCGGACGAGCGGCCCACCGCAGCTGAAGTCAGTGAGGGGCTGAGACTAGGAACTCCTGACCACGGTTGGACGGACCAGCCCGCTCGGCCACGCCGCAGAGCCGCAACCGCATGGGTAGGCGCCTTCGTCATCGCGTGCCTGGCCGGGACCGTCTTGGTGGCGTCTCGTTGGGCGCCTGATCGCCGCCTCTCCATTGCCGACTTCTGTGATGCGCACAGCACTTTCGAACGTCGCCGCATTGATCTGTTCAACGAGGTCAGTGCCGACCTGGAGCGGTCGGCATCGCCCGTGGAGGTTGTTGAGCGCCTGCTCGTTCGCTATCCGCAGGAGTGGTCCGGCGCGGTGCGCCAACTACTTGAGGTTGGTGGCTCTGCGAACGTGTTCACGGTCGACGTCACTGACCAGCAACTTCGAGATCTTGCGATCGTCGATGCGCTCCAAGCGCTCAATGGTGGGCGCGTTCACCTGACCGGAACAACGCCGGTCGGCTCCTTGTCATCGTTCCCGGGTGATCTGCGACTCCCGGCAGGCTCACTACGTGACGCCACATCGGTTGCGACTGAGCGATGCGGAAGTGGCGATTCGGAACTCGTCCCGGCGCGCGATCGCATGTACTCCGCCGTGTACTCGAGCCTTGCCGACCAGTTGTTCATGGAGCGCTTCTTTGCAGACGAGCGATCGTACGAACTCATTGACCCAAGGTTGGTGGAATTGATGCTCGCAAGTTCCCGTCCGTTTGTGGAGGCGCTGGTTTCCGAACACCGGGATTGGTTGCTCGAATTGCTGGTCCGTTCGCACGGAGTCCGTCAGGCCATTTCGACAGCCGCTCCGGACCTGATCTTTGCTGCTGGCGAATCGAACCAAGATCGCGTTGCTGAGCTGTTTACGCCTGAGTGGTGCCTCGATCTCCGGATCGGGCTGGACCGGGTCGGGCCGATTTCAGAGGAAGGGATTCGCAGCACCTACCCCCGGAGCTTTGCTGCCTTTGAGAGCGGACTCCTTGCCTCTGGGGGTTCCAGATGAGCGTCGTCGAGCGCATGTCTGGGGCCCCCATCGTTCGGAGCGATCTGGAGCGAGTCCGATATCGGACCTTCCGACCATCCTCGTTGCCCGCGCCGCAGGCGGCTGAACTGTTCAACGCCATGCGCGAGGTAGCGAGAGCTGCGACGATGGGTCCGCTCGGCTCGACGTGGGTCGACGCGGACTGGGAGCGACGGCGAAACCAGTTTGAGAGATCCATCTGCTACTCGGCTTGGTCGTCAGGGCGTCTCATCGGCTTCATGTGGACGCGCCGGATTCCGGTGGAGCATTGGCGGGTGGTTCATCTGCAGGCCGCCTTTGTCCTTCCCCAACACCACGGTCAGGGAATCGGGTTTGCGATGAATGCGCGAATGGTCCTGAGGGAGGCTGCGGGTCTCCTCGGTCCCCGGGGAGTGCTGGTTGCAGACATGTTGAGTCCTGTCGCCTTCCACGGTTGGCGAAGTCGGGCTCGGAGAGCGGCTGACTTCTTTCCTTGTCTCGACGAATTCGGTCGGCCGTCGGAATCGTCGCTCGAGCAGGTCGCCGTCGCAATCTCGTCCGAGCTCTATCCGGGCGTCAGGTTCGACTCCTCGTCGGGTGTGCTCCGCTCCAAGACGCCTGACCGGGACGCCCCGGTCGGCTTGTCGGGGAGGCCCGAGGTTGATGCGTACTTCGCCGAGTTCATTGATGGTTCACGGGGAGATACGGCGCTCGTGGTCATGCGCCCGAGCGCGACCGAGTTCATTGCGAATGCGGGTGAGATCTTCAAGGCGGTGTGGCGAGCGGTTCGCCGGAATCCACTCCGAACCCATCGCCAGGCCGAGGTTCGCGAATGCGGGGGGCAGCGGTGAACGGTCCAGCACTCCAGATCCACAGCGTTTCAAAGCGCTACCGGCAGGGAGGGGTACAGATCCGGGCGCTTGACTCGGTCAGCATGTCGGTGGAGGAGGGCCAGGTGCTCGCGGTCCTCGGAAACAACGGTGCGGGGAAGTCGACACTGATGGCCATCACCGCAGGCCTGCTCCACGCAGACGAGGGGCAGGTTCTGGTGCACGGAGAAGATGTTGCGGCGGCTACCAGTCGGACGAGAGGGGAGGTCGGTCTGGCCCCGCAGGACGATGCCGTCTACCCAGTCTTCACGTGTAGGCAGAACCTCACGTTCTTCGGGAGGCTCGCCCGATTGCGGGGGAGCGAGTTGTCGACGAGGGTTGACGAGATTGCACAGCGCCTGCTGCTTGGGGACGTGATTGATACGAAGGCGTCCGAGATGTCCGGCGGCCAGCGCCGTCGGCTCCACACGGCTCTGGCCCTCATGCATGACCCGTCGGTCATCTTGCTCGATGAACCGACAGTTGGTGTCGACATCGGAGCGAGGCAGCAGGTCCTCGATTTCGTCAGGTCACTGGCCGATCACGGCGCTGCCGTCGTCTACTCAACCCATCAACTTGCGGAGGTTGAGCGGCTAGGGGCGAATGTCGTGATTCTTGAAGGTGGCAGTGTCGTTGCGAGCGGGTCGGTCTCGTCGATCGTCTCCGAGTTCGCCCCACCGCTTGTCGAGCTTCGCTTCGACAGAGACGACTATGTCCTGCCAGTTGATCTGGTCCGGGCGCTCGACGAGGCCGGATGGGACTCCGCTGGCCACTATCGGGTGGTCGCGCGTCTTGCCGACGAAGACGTTGGGGTCACGGAGGTTGTGGACTATCTCGGCGACCACGCTCGAGGTGGACTTGTGGGCGCCGAACTCCTTCCGCCGAGCCTCGAGAGCGCGTACAGGCGCATCGTTCGAGGGGTGGAAGCGCGCTCTTCGCTACGTTCCAACGAGAGGGCATGAACATGTTGTGGACACTGTTGCGGCACGAGGTAGCGCTCCTTCGAACGTCGTGGATTCCAGCGACGCTCTACTTCGTGATGCCGCTCGCAATCCTCGCGTTCGTCGAGGGTGGTTTCAGCATCTACCTCCAGGTCGAGGACCCCGGGGCCGGCTTCTCGGGCGCCGATCTGGCGGCACCCGGTCAGGCGACCATGTTCGGCTTCATGTGTCTTGCCACCATTGGCTTCCTGTTCCTCGGTGACCACGCCTGGGGGACCTGGAACCGAGTTCGGTCCCTCGGCATTCGGCCGTGGCAGATCATGTCCGGCAAGTTGTCGGTCGCCTACCTGAACCAGTTGGCGCTCTTTGCGTTCGTGATGGTGGCAGCCACCCTGTTCTTCGACCTCCGGATTCGCGGATCACTCGTGGCGCTCATCGCGGTCGAGCTGCTGCTGGCGCTCGTGGCCGTGAGCTACTGCCTGCTCGCGTGTGCGGTGTGTCGGAACCAGGCGGAGTTCAACGCGTTCGCCTACCTGGGGGCACTGGTGATGGCGGGGCTGGGTGGGGCGCTGACGCCGTTTGAGACCCTGCCCGGCTGGGCCCAGACGATCGCCCCGCTGACCCCGACCTACTGGTCGGTCCGCGGGTTCGAGACCGTGATCCTCGATGGTGGCGTCCTCACCGATGTCGCCGCCGAGCTCGCCGTGCTGGCGCTCTTCGCAGCGGCGTTCGCAACACTCGGGACCCTGCTGTTCGACGAGGACAAGCGGCGTACCACCTGGGCGTGAGCCACCTCGGCGTTCCGGACGCCATGACGGGGTGGGTGGTCAGTCGTCGAGTCGCTCGGCGTCGAGCCGGAGCTCGTCGCCGCTGCCTCGTCGGTCGCTCGTCAGGCACTGACCGGACTCGAGGTCGAACTGCCAGTGATGCAGCGAGCAGGTGAGCGTCGTCCCGTCGATCTCGCCGCAGACGACCAGGTCGGCTTTCCGGTGCGGGCAGTAGCGCTGGATGCGCCAGCCATCGCGCTCGAACCACTCGTCGGGTTCGGACCCGCCCTCGGCGTAGGTCTGTTCGATGAACGCCATGCGTTCGGGCGACAGGCTCTTGAAGAACGTCATCACGTACTCGTTGAATCCACCTGATCGATGCGCAATGAAGCGCGCGGACAGGAACAGGGCGTTGACCCAGTCCTCGAGATGGTCACGAACGCAGGCCTCCACCAGCCGCCGGTCGACCTCGAGCCGGTAGACGGCGGGCTCGCCCGTCCACTCGCGTACCTGCCCGGCCACGAAGTCGATCGCCACCGACCCGCTGCCGGGCTCACTGCCACCGACGTCCAGCACCACGACACCACCGACACCGGCGCGGGTCGCCGGCGCAACGGCAAGGAGCGGCTCGAACCAGTCCCGGAGTGCGGCGACCAGGTCGATCGGTGCATCGGACCAGCTCGCCCGTTCGGCATCGAGCCACTCGGACCAGTCCGCGGCGTAACGCCGCAGGTAGTCGACCTTGTCGTCGAACGGTTCCGCATCGGAGCCGTCATCGGGCTGGGTGACCGTGCACGAACCTGTCGACAGCTCCACCACCGTGCCGGGCACCACCAGGTGGCCCGTGTGGATCCCGTGCTCGGCGAGCTCGTTCAGGAACACGCGCTGGTCCGGGAAGATGTTGGCGGGGCTGTCGTCGACGTCGTTGAGCGCGAAGAGGTCCGGATCCAGGAACGCCGGCGGCCCGGCGCACGGGAACACCGCGGCCGCATCGACCCACTCCACGTACTGACGTGCCCGTTCCATCTGGTTGGACCGCTTCAACTGGGCCAGTCGGTCCATCTCGTCGGGCGGGAACGAGTAGGCCACCGGGTACCAGATCGCACCCGAGAACTGGACGAACTGCCCGTCGTACGGTCCGAGTCGCTGGAGCTCCTCGGCGCTCCCGGGGCGGGCGTCGTTCTGGTTGAGGATCCGGGTCTCGCCGTCGCCGATGACGATGGCGCTGTCGCCGAGCGGTCCGTCGGCCGGCTCGTTCTGCGCCAGGATCGCCACCTCCAGCCCGTCCAGGTGCACGACCTCGCCGTCGGGGCAGCGGACGAACTCCGTGAATCCGAGTGCGGTCAGCTCCTGCTCCAGGTACGGCACCTTGAAGTCGGGCAGCAGCACCTTGGCCGATCGGTCGACGTGTTCAGCCAGCCACGCCGGGTCGAAGTGATCCCGGTGCAGGTGCGAGATGTAGAGGTAGTCCGGCCGCTCGAACGGCGTCACGTCCAACCGGTCGTTGCGGGGGAACGGGAACCAGGAACCGAAGTACGCCGGCGTGAACCACGGGTCGCAGAGGATCGACCCGAACTGCGTCTCCACGTACATCCCGACGTGGCCCAGGAAGGTGATCCGCATCGCTGCGAGACTACGGCCCCGACCCGGCGCTGGCGGACACGTCGACTCACCGCCGGGTTCGGACCCCCGGGCCCTAGCCGACCTCGAGCGACAGCAGGTACTCCACCAGGTCGGCCCGCTGTCCGGGATCGAGCGCACCGAGGCCACCGTGTCCCCGTGCCAGCACGTCGCCGATCGTCGCCGCACTGCCGTTGTGGAAGTAGGGGGCCGTCGCCCACAGGCCCCCGAGCGACGGGGTGTCCACCGCAGCAGACACCTGACCGTTGAGGCGACCCGATGACGCGTCAACCGTCCCGACGTCACGCCGGATCCCGTCGGTGGTCGTGACGCCTGCGTGGCACGATCCGCAACCTGCGGCGCTGAACACCGCAGCCCCGCGTCCGGCCCCGGCGGTCAGCGAACCGTCGTCGGCCCGGTAGGGGCTACGGGGTGGCTCCGACAGGCTCTGGACATAGGCGGCCAGGGCATCGAGCTCGGCCGACCGACCGGCCTTCGGGGTGCCCAGCGGGTTACCGGTCTGGCCGAACAGCGGATCGGCGAGGAAGCCGCGTCCTCCGAAGTGGGCGCGGATGTCGTTCTCGAAGTCCTGCATCTCGTCGAAGTTCCCGCTCCAGTGGAGCCGCTCCTGCCCGACGCCGCTCCGACCGGTGAGCGGGGTCGTCGAGCGCAGGCCCTCGCCCCGTTGGGTGAAGTCCCAGGTCTGTCCGTCGCTGTCGCCCGCCTGGTGGCAGGACGCACACGACAGGTACCGGTTCGAGGTCATCCGTGGGTCCGACGCATCGTGGAAGACGCGTTCCCCGAGGCGCTCGGCCTCGTCGAGCAGCTCCACGGCCACGGTGTCGGTCCTGCCGAGCAGGTACGAGTTGACCCCCGTGCCCTCGACCAGTTCGCTCACGTCGTAGCGGCTGACCGCCCGGTCCACCGTGTGCTGCACCAGCAGCGTTCCCGATGCTCCGTCGAGCGCGAGCCCTGTTGGCGTGTTCCCGACCTCGGGCAGGGCTGCGATCGGATCGCCCGTGTAGGCGTCCACCACCGTCACCTCGTTCGACTCCATGTGGGCGATGAACGCATAGTCGCCCGCCGGAGTGAACGCGACGGCGCGGGCCGCTGAGCGATCGTTGATGTCGATCGAGCCCAACCCCGGCGATCCGCCGTCGGCACCGATCCGGCTCACCATCGATCGCACCGTCGTCTCGGGCGTCAACGCGGTTCCGTCCCGGAACACGCCGCCGACCACGTTGTCCTTCTTGGACGGCACCCATGCCTCGTGGCCGTCGGGGTTGAGGACGACCTGCTCCAGGTAGTTGGCGACACCGCGGGCCTGGCCCTCGCCGTCCACCGTGGTCGTGTCGACCGAGAGGTCGATCGCCTCGACGTCGCCGAGCCCGCCGGCGACACCCAGGGGGATCCGCCACACCCTCGCCGGTGCCGGGTCCCGGGGCGCGCTCATCGACGGTTCAGGTCGGAAGCGGCTCACCCAGAGTTCGTCGGCATCCCCGCTGACTGCGACGCCTCGGGGGTCGCCGGACAGGGCAGCGGTCGACCGGGTGCTCCCGTCGACCGAGTCGACGACATCGACCCTGCCGTCGCCGGACCGGGTGACGACGATCGCTCCGCGTCCGCTGATCGTCGCGAGTCCGTAGGGCTTGGCTCCGTGCGGCAGCGACACTCGCCGGATGATGGTGCCCGACGAGGACAGTTCGACGTGTTCGTCCTCGGCGCGGACCGACACCCACACATCGCCCTCGTCATCGACGGTGACGGTGCCGGGTCCGTTGCCCACCACTGCCTCCCAACGTCGCGCACCGTCGGCGACACCCACGGCGGTCACCGTGCGGGACTCCGGGTTGACGACGTATGCCGCTCCATCAGCGAGCGCGACCGTCGAGGACTCCCTCGGGGGCCCCGACCACGTGGTGGTTCGGGTCACGGTGACCGACGTGGACGCGAACCTGGTCCCGCCGGAATCGGATCGTCGAACGCTCACCTGCTGATGGCCCGGGGCGGGAAACACGTGGTCGACCGTCGGCGCGGTCGTGGTGACCAGCGGCGTGCCGTCGCTGAAGTCCCACTCGTACGTCGCATCCCCCGCACCAGCAGGGGGCGGGTCCGTCGCCAGCGTCACACTGGTGCCGGCCGGCGCCCGGGATGGCGCAGCCGTCAGCGCCAGCGGGGCTGCCAGCGATCCGCCGGTGGAGAACCGGAACGTCCGGGATGCGGACACGGCGTTACCGGCCACATCCCGCACCCCGCCGCCCCGCACCGTCACCTCGTAGGTGGTGTTGGTCTCCAACGGGTCGTCCGGCGTGAACGTCAGCATGTTCTGCCAGGCGCTGAGGGTGACCGGCACCGGCAGGCCGCCCACCGGCGACAGCGTGACGGATGCGGCCGTCACGGACTCCAGAGCGATCGTGTCGGTGAAGGCCACTCCGATCGATGCCAGTGGGCTGACCCCGACCTCGCCGTCGAAGGGCGCCGAGGCCCGGACGTCCGGGGCGCGGCGGTCCGGTTCCGCGGCGATCGGAATGAAGCCGCTGCCGGTGCCGTGGTCGTTGCCGACGAAGACGACGTTGCCGAGGGGTGTCACCTGTCCGTGGTCAGGACGTTCCACGTCGAGCGAGGCCCGACCCACCTCGCGGAGCACGTTGAGGTCAGAGGTGTCGTGCAGGGTGACGTGGTCCTGATTCCCGGACACCAGCAGGTCGTCCTTGCGGGAGCAGTACTTGGGGCCGGAGACGGCACTGGACCCGAGGCGCTCCACGGCTCCGGCCTCGGGAGATGCGGGTGGAGCGGTGCGGAACGCGCTCACCCGGTCGTCGGCGGCGAGGAACACGTGCGTCCCGTCGAAACAGCTCGAGTAGAAGGTCTCGACCGAACCACTGGTGCGGACGACGACGGGGTTCACGGGATCCGACAGGTCGAGCTGCGCGAACCCGTCCTGGTTGTCCATCGAACTGGCGACGAGCCGGTTGCCGAACGCGAACACCGGGCCGACCCGGAAGCCACCCAGCTCGCCGACCGGGACGGGGTTCGGCCGGCCGGCCCCCCGGTCCGCGAGCCGCAGGTTGCGTGGATCCGCAGTGTCGACGATGTAGATGCCGTGGTTCGATCCCGCCACGTACAGGTACCGGCCCTGCCAACTCAACTGCCAGGCGGCGTCGAAGTAGTCGCCGGTGTTCACCCCGGACAGCGTGATGCGCGAGTACGGCACCGGGTTGCGGACATCGGTGAAGTCCCAGAGCTCGACCCCGTCGACCGCCTGGACGGCGAGCAGTTGACGTCCGCCGATGACCGCCGCCGGAAGGGAGTGGGTCTCCCGCAGCTTGTTGGTCGAACCGAACGGCTCGTACACCCGGCGCACCAACCGGGGCTGCCTCGGATCGGCGATGTCGTAGATCAGGAACCCGCCGCTACCCAACCCGCTGTCCGGAGCGAAGACCGTCACGAAGTACCCGTTCAACATGGTGGCGACGTTGGTGCCGTACGGCCGGTTCGTCGCGGCCGCAGCCAGGTTCGCCGTCGCCGGGACGTCGGCGATCATGGACACGGGTCGCAGCACCTCCCCCGGGGTGAAGGAGGTCCGACCGACCCCGGGGCCCTGAGCGGGAACGTCGGCAGGCCCGGGATCCGGTGGGATGCACCCCACGGCTGCGATCAGCGCGACTGCGACACCGAGGACGACTGCTCGGCGGGCTCCGACTCCCCCTGAGTTCCGCACGCCCGGATCGTACGGCAACCGTTCGACTGCTCGCGTTGGCAGTCGTGTCCTGTGGGTGGCCGGGCGGTGAAGCTTCGGGAATGGTGCGCCTGGAGGGTCAGGCGGTTCGTGGCGCCCTAGCCTGCGAGCATGTCCGAGGCCCCGCTCACCCAAGACGAACGAGACGCGATCCACGCCCGCTACCGGGCCGAGCGGGACAAGCGGCTCCGACCCGACGGCAACGCTCAGTACCTGCAGCCGTCGGGCCGGTTCGCCGACCTGCTCGACGACCCGTGGTGCGATCCGGCCGACCGGGAGCCGGTGCGGGAGGAGCTCGACGTCGTGGTCATCGGCGCCGGCTTCGCCGGACTCGCCACCGGCGCCCGGCTCGCCGAGGCCGGTGTGACCGACGTGCGGCTCATCGACACCGCCGGCGGGGTCGGCGGCACCTGGTCCTGGAACCGCTACCCGGGTGTCATGTGCGACACGGCCGCCATGGTCTACCTGCCGCTCCTCGAGGAGACCGGCTACCTGCCGACCATGAAGTACACCCGCGCTCCCGAGATCCACGGGCACGCCGAACGGATCGCCGACACCTTCGGTCTGCTCGACCGTGCCCTCTTCTCCACTCGGGTCACGGCCCTGCGCTGGGACGACGCCGACCACCGGTGGGTGGTGACGACCGACCGGGGCGATGAACTGCGGGCCCGCTTCGTGGCCATGGGAACGGGCCCGCTGAACCGACCGAAGCTCCCGGGCATCCCCGGGATCGACGAGTTCGAGGGCCACACCTTCCACACGAGCCGCTGGGCCTACGCCTACACCGGCGGCGGGCCCGACGGCACACCCATGGAGGGTCTGGCCGACAAGCGAGTCGGGATCATCGGCACCGGTGCCACTGCGGTGCAGTGCATTCCGAACCTGGCACGGGACGCCGGTGAGCTGTTCGTCTTCCAGCGCACCCCGAGTTCCATCGACGTGCGCGCCAACCGTCCGCTCGACCCCGACGAGTACGACCTCGGCCCCGGTTGGCAGCGTGAGTGGCTGGTCAACGTCGCCACCCTCCAGACCGGCCAGTTCGCCGACGTCGACCTGGTCCAGGACGGGTGGACCGACATCGCCCAGCGGATCCGGGACCGGGTCGTCGCCGAGGTCACCGCCGGAGGCGAGTTCACCCCGGAGCTCATCGCCAAGGCGTTCGCCGACAGCGACGACGAGAAGAGGGAGGAGATCCGGGCCCGGGTCGATGCGATCGTGTCAGACCCGTCGACGGCCGAAGCGCTCAAGCCCTGGTACCGCCAGCTGTGCAAGCGGCCGTGCTTCCACGACGAGTACCTGGACGCCTACAACCGGCCGAACGTCCAGCTGGTCGACACCGACGGTCAGGGCGTCGAACGGATCGATGCCACCGGCGTCTGGGTCGGGGGCGAGCACCACGACCTGGACTGCCTGGTGTTCGCATCCGGATTCGAGGTCGGCACCGAGTACGCGCGGCGCGCCGGCTACGAGACGGTCGGCCGGGACGGGGTGACGTTGACCGAACGGTGGTCCGGCGGGATGCAGAGCCTGCACGGGATCCACGTCCACGGGTTCCCCAACCTGTTCGTCGTCGGGATGGCCCAGGGCGCCAACCTCATCTCGAACGTCACCCACAACCTGGTCGAGTCCGCCACCACGATCGCCCTGGTGGTCGCCCACGCCCTCGAGGTCGGCGCCGAGGAGGTCGAGGTGACTCCGGAGGCCGAGCGTGAGTGGGTGGAGGGCATCGAGCGGAACCCGGGGTCGTTCCTCGGGAACGCCGAGTGCACCCCCGGCTACTACAACAACGAGGGTCAGCCGTTGGGCAAGGAGATGCTCCTCAACGTGGCCGGCTACCCGGCCGGCCCGGTGGCGTTCTTCTCCTACATCGACGGGTGGCGCAACTCGGGGGACTACGAGGGCCTCGAGTTCCGCTGATCAGTCAGGCTGGCTCTCCTCCGATCGTCGGAGAGCGCCGCCCGGTCCGCTCGCCCGAAGTTGAACCGGAACTGCATCGTCGACGATCTGATCGGGTGAGGGCGGGAGGTTGTTGGTTCGCCAGTTGTTCGCTTTCCCGGCACCGAGGTGCCCCGGCTCCGCAAGGTGGGCTCCCTAGGTTCCCGGGCGCAACGAGTGGTGTTGCGCCCGGGAACGACCAAGGGAGAAAGAGTGATTCGATCAAAGAAGTGGATCGGGATGAGCGCCGTCGCAGCCGCAGCCGCAGTCGTGGCTGCGTCGTGCACGCCGCCGCCGGCGGCGGCGCCGACGTTCATCGGTAGCAGCTCGAAGCCGTCCTACGTTCTGGGCGAGAGCGGTGCTCTCGTCGAGCCGATCATCAGCGTCGGTGATTCGGTGAATGCTCGACCGGATGGGAGCCCCTACCGGTTCGTCGGGATTCCCGACGGCGCCGGCGTGCTCGACAACGGGAACGGCACCTTCACCGTCTTCGTCAACCATGAACTGACGGGCTCGGCGGGTATCGTGCGCGCTCACGGTGCCAAGGGTGCGTTCATCTCGAAGTGGGTGGTCCGCAAGGGTACGTATGAGGTGCTGAGCGGGGAGGATCTGCTCACCGGCGTCGCCCTCTACGACTCGGCGACCGGATCGTGGGCGGCGAAGGCGAGCGGGATCGTGCTCAGTCGGTTCTGCTCGGCTGATCTGCCGGCGGTGTCCGCCTTCTACGACGCCGCGACCGGAACCGGCACGACCGAGCGGATCTTCATGGCCGGCGAGGAGGTCGGTGCCGAGGGTCGCGCCTTCGCGAACGTCGTCACCGGGCCAGAGGCCGGCACCGCGTTCGAACTCCCTTGGCTCGGCAAGTTCTCGTGGGAGAACGCCCTGGCCAATCCGGGAACGGGAACGTCCACCGTCGTCGTCGGCACCGATGACACCACGCCCGGTCAGGTCTACGTCTACACAGGTACGAAGACCAACGATCCCAACCCGGTGGTGGCAGCAGGTCTGACCAACGGCACTCTGGGTGGCATCGCAGTGGCAGGACTGCTCACCGAGAACGACGCAACGACCCTCGCCGGCCCCACGCCATTCACGGTTCCCGACCTGGGTGACGTGGAGAGCAAGACCGGAGCGCAGTTGCAGACTGACTCGGTCGCAGCGGGCATCACCCAGTTCAACCGGCCTGAGGATGCGTCGTGGGACGTCAACGACCCGAACACCCTCTACTTCGTCACCACTGCATCGATCACGGGCGTGAGTCGGATCTGGAAGATCACCTTCGTCGATGCCTCCAACCCGAGCCTGGGTGGGACTGCGGAGATCCTCTTCTCGGGCCCGGCCTACGACGCGTCGAAGTCGGCAGCGGAGCAGGCCGGTCCCCGGATGATGGACAACATCACCACCACCGCCGGTGGGGACATCCTGATCCAGGAAGATCCCGGCAACTCGGCCTACCTGGCAGGCATCTGGCAGTTCGACGTGTCGACCAAGAAGATCCGTCGAGTCGGTGTCCACGCACCCGCCTTCTTCACGCAGGCGCCGGCGACCTTCATCACTCAGGACGAGGAGTCGTCGGGCATCGTCCCGCTGGATGTGATCGGTGAACCGGGCAAGTACCTGTTCGTCGACCAGGTCCACAAGGCGAACCCGGATGCGGAACTCGTGGAGTTCGGCCAGATGAACCTGCTCGAGGTCGATGACCTGAGCTGAGCAGGTTCTGCTCACGGGAAAGCGATCGGCCCCGCCCTCGGGCGGGGCCGATCCAGTTGCGTCCCGGGCCGCATCCGGAGCACGTGCCGGCTCGGTCTGCGATCGACCGGACACCTCGATTCCTTCGAATCTCCAGCACGGGTGCATTCCACGTCAACTACCCGTCAACCCCAGGGGTGTGAGATGCAGGTGAGCCCGTTCCGCGTCCCGAGGAGTCTCCATGCGCCGTTGTCTTTCCGCTCTGTTGCTCGTGATCGCCGGAGGCGCTGTCGCAGCAGCGTGCGTTCCACCCCCGGTGCCCACGACCACGACGACGGTGCCGACGACCACGACGACGGTGCCGACGACCACCACGACGGAGCCGACGACCACGACCACGACGACGGTGCCGACGACCACCACGACGGAGCCGACGACCACGACCACCACGACGGTGCCGACGACCACGACCACCACGACGGAGCCGACGACCACGACCACGGTGCCGGTTCTGGTCAGCCCGGTCCTCAACGAGTTCGTCGCCAACCATGTGGGCACCGACACCAATGAGTTCGTTGAGATCGCCGGGACTCCGTTCGGTTCGTATTCCGACTACTCGATCCTGTCGATCGAAGGCGACAGTCCGCAGGCAGGGACGCTCGATCGGGTGATCACAGTCGGATCGGCCGGCCCGGAGGGCTACTGGCAGAGCGGAGCGCTCGACAACGCGCTCGAGAACGGCACCATGTCGCTCCTGCTCGTCCGGGGCCCGGCGCCCACGGTCGGCACCGACCTGGACACCAACGACGACGGCGTTCTCGATGTGGCGGTCGGGTCGGCTGTCGTCGACGCCGTTGCCGTGTCGGACGGTGGAGCATCCGACCGGTCCTACGGGGGCACGACCCTGACATCGAGCTTCGACGGCGGGACCTTCACGGTCGGTGGTGCTTCCCGGATCCCGGACTCCAATGACACCGACTCGACGTCGGACTGGCTGCGCAACGACTTCGATCTGGCCGGCATCTCGGGGTTCGCCGGCACCCCGGCCGTGGGTGAGGCGTTCAACACGCCGGGTGAGACGAACGCCGCCGTCGACGCTCCGCCGCACACCACGACCACCACCACGGTTCCGACCTCAACGTCGACGACGTCCACGACCACCACCACGACGGTGCCGACCACCACGACGACGGTGCCGACCACCACCACGACCACGGTCCCACCGCTCCCGGTGGCGCCGCTCATCAATGAGGTCGACTCCGATCAGGCGGGCACCGACGCCGCCGAGTTCGTCGAGATCTTCGCCGACCCCAATACCTCGCTCACCGGGCTCTCGCTGGTGTTCTTCAATGGCTCGAACGACCTCAGCTACAAGGCGGTCGATCTGGACGGGCGGAGCACCGACACGAGTGGGTTCTTCGTGCTGTGCGGCAACGCGACCAACGTTGCCAACTGCGATCTCGTGGTCACGCCGGGCACCGACCTCATCCAGAACGGCCAGGACGCGGTCGCCCTCTACGAGGCGGATGCCACGGCCTTCCCGAACAACACGGCAGTGACCTCGACGAATCTCCGTGACGCCGTCGTCTACGACACGGCTGATGCTGATGACCCAACGCTGCTGTCGGTGCTCACCCCGGGTCAGCCTCAGGTCGACGAGAACGGCGCGAACCTGGGCACCACCCAGAGCATCCAGCGCTGCCCCGACGGGGCCAGTGGCCGGCTCGTGACAATCGGGTACGGCCTGGGGTCACCCACCCCGGGCACGTCCAACAGTTGTGCCCCGCCTCCCTCGGCCGTGACCCTGATCAGCGCGGTGCAGGGATCGCGTCCGGCCCCGGACCCAGCGGTCGACACCCCGGCGCCGTCGGTGGGTGACGCCGCCGACAATCCACCGCTGCTCGGCCAGACGGTGACGATCGAGGGCATCGTCACCGGGCACGACGATCTTGCTGGGCAGTCGAACTCGGGTGCGGTGTTCCACAGCGATCGTGGGTTCTTCGTGCAGGAGGAGGATGTGGACGCTGATCTTGATCCGACCACGTCCGAGGGTGTCTTCGTTCAGTTCGACAGCGCGAGCGACGCAGTCGCGGCGTTCTCGATCGGCTCGCGGGTTCGGGTCACGGGCGTCGTTCGCGACCACTTCGAGTTGACGGTGATCGATCCGTCCTCGATCGCTTCGGGCGTCACCGTGCTGGCGTCGGCCCAGCCGCTGCCCACGTCGGTGTCGATCGACCCGGCGACGGCGAATCGCAATCGGTTCGAGCAACTCGAGGGCATGCGCGTGAGCTCGGCGACTGCGGTCGCCAACTCGGGGGGGACCAACAAGTTCGGCGAGCTCTTCCTGACGCCGGGCCCGAGCACCGGCCGAATCCTCCGGGGAACCGCTGCTCCGGGGCTGTTCGCCCTGGCTGCCGACGCCGGCGCCGGCAACCCCAGTGTTCCCCGCCGGCCGTCGAGCCCTTCGACGACGTTCGTCGGGGCGGACCTCTTCGACTCGCTCACTGGCGTGTCCGGGCCCCTCGCCTACTCGTTCGACCACTACCAGGTGATGGTCCAGGTCGGCAATCTGCCGACCGTGACCGGGGATCCGACGGTCGGGTATCCGATTGCGCTGGACCCGGCGCCCGCTGGCAGTCTGCGCATCGCAGCGTTCAACGTGGAGAACTACTTCCCGGTCGGAGCATCGAACGACGGCGGAACCATCACGACCCCCGAGTACGAGCTCAAGCGTGATCGGATCACCGAGGCCGTCGATGGTCGACTCGCCCGACCGGACATCGTCGGCGTTGCGGAGGTCGTCGATCTGGCGATCCTCCAGGATGTGGCCACCCAACTCGGCGGGTACACGGCGTACCTCGTCGAGGGCAACGACAATCGGGGCATCGACGTCGGCTACCTGGTCAAGGACACGGTGAGCGTGAGCTCGGTGGTCCAGGTGGGCGGGACGGCGACCAATCCGACGACCGAAACGTGCAGTGACATCACAGGGCGACTCTTCGACCGACCGCCCCTCCGACTCGACGTCACCTTCGGTGCGACCAGCGTCTCGCTCTTCATGAACCACTTCTCCTCGAAGGCGGCTCCGGATGCCTGCCGAGACGCCCAGGCGGCGTTCCTCCGGGACCAGGTGACAGCGGTCGAGGGAGCTGGTGGGGAGGCGATCGTGATGGGCGACCTGAACGCGTTCGAGGACGAGAGCCCGCTCGCTGTGCTCGAAGGACCGGCGACGTCGTTGGACAACCTCTGGGACCTGGTCCCGGCGGGATTGGCGTACAGCTTCCAGTTCGACGGACGACTGCAGACCCTCGACCACATCCTGGTCACTGACGGGCTCGCATCTGCCGTCACCGACATGACCTACGTCCACATCGGCAACGATGTCTACGACCGCTACCAGATCCTTCCCGGACCGCCGAGCGTCGATGGACACAAGGTCTCGGACCACGATCCGCCAGTCGTCACGCTCACCCTCTGATCCGGCGCAGCGACGTCCCGGCCAGAACGGTCAGGGAGCCATGATCGTGCAGGTCTGGACGGCCGGCGTCGTGGCGTTCTCGACGGCGGTGACCGTCACGGTGTCGCACTGCTCGTAGTCGTTGGCGTCGGTGACGGCGACCGTGGCCCGGCCCGGTGGCACCACCACGAGCAGGCGGCCGTTCGAATCGGTCGTCCCGTCCACCACGACATCCCGCCCCGAGCGCACCTCGACATTGCGTGCCACCCGACTCGTCCGGCACCACGGCTGGCCCGGCGGCGGGATGACCCCACCACAGACCGTCAGCTGTGTCGTCACCTGGAGCCTCGTCGGTGCGGGCGGCGGTGGGCTCGGGGCACAGGCCGCCCCGAACGCGCCGAGGGCCACGACCACCGTGACGATCCGGGCAACGTGTGATCCGGGCACGGGGTGAACCTAGTCGGACGGATTCCCGAGCGTCCCCTGGCGGTAGGCCAGGAGCATGAGCTCGGGGTCGCTCCACGCCACCGCCGGTGGGACCAGGGTGTCGGCGGCGGCCCGGCACCCGCGCTTGGTCGTGGCCAGGGCGAGGGTGTCCATGGAGAGCAGCCTGGCCGCCAGGTCCCGGGCCGCCTCGGTCAACTCGGCGGCCGGGTGCAACCGGTTCACGAGACCCCACCGCTCGGCATCCGCCGCCGTGAAGCGGTCGCAGAGCATCACAACCTCGCGGGTCCGGGCCGGGCCGAGCTCCCGCATCAGTCGGGGGATGCCCTCCCAGGTGAGCGGCATGCCGAGCTCGACCTCGGGGACCGAGAACCAGGCGTCGTCGGCGGCGAGCCGCAGGTCGCAGCTCGCCAGCAGCAGCACCCCGCCGCCGACGGCCAGTCCGTTGGCCACGCCGATCGTCACCGGGGGGAGTCGATCGATCAGTTCGCAGGTCCGGCCACCCAGGTGGACCCGGGCGAGTCGGTCCTGGTCGTTGAGCGGCCGCCCGTCCGGCCGGCTGCCGATGTCGGCGCCGGCCGAGAACGCCCGCCCCGATCCGGTGAGCACCACGACGCGTGCCCGCACGTCGGTCTCGAGCTCGACCAGCACCTCCTGCAACGCGTGGTGGGTGGCCACGTCGAGGGCGTTCAGCTTGGCGGGCCGGTCCAGGGTGATCGTGACCAGACCGTCCAGCGACTCGTCCCGGACCACGGTGATGCGGTGTTCGGTCATGCCGCAGTCTCGCAGGTGGTCGCCGGTCGTCCGTCGGGGTGCTGGGGAATCGGGGTGCTGGGGGAGTGGAGCAGATGCGCCCGTTCAGGTCCTGGTGTGGCCGTAGGTGACGGAGCGTGGGGGAGAGTGGCGCGCTGCGCGCGCATCTGGGTGCACCTCGACCGGATTTCTCTGAAATCAGGCCGATCCGACGAGCAACGTGCTCGAATCCGCGCGCACACTCTGGACCGAGCGCAGCACAGGTACGACGAGGGGGCAGCAGCGTGGCCGTCATCCCGAAGCAGGTCGTGAAGGCGATCGCGACCCGACTCCGACCCGACGCCAGGATCCTGACGGTCGTGACCGACGACGGGTCGGTCGTCGATGAGAACCTGTTGGATCGGCTGGACCTGGACCTGGCCCTCCTGGGGCGCCGGGTGGAGTCCCTCGTCGTGGGGCGGCCGGGAAGCTTGCACCAAGCGGTGGTCGAGGCAGTCGAGCCGGGACTGGTCAGCGTGTGCATCCGCTGCTCCAGAGGGACATTCGGTGACCGCGAGTCGCTGGCCGACCACGCCGTTCCCGCCCGGTCGGAGGCGATCGTCGAGCGGATCGGTGAGCTCACCCGTGAGGCGGATCAGCGGGTCCAGCGCCGGGCCGTGCTGCGTGCCCGTCGCCGTCGCTCTCGTTACCAGTCGTGGAGGGAACGGATCGACCGTCACGATCCGGAGAAGCTCGATGACGAGCTCGATGACGAGCTCGATGACGCGGTCGATGGTGAGACCGACGGTGATGCGGGTGCCGGCGGGGCGGCCCGGGTCGAGGAACCGGTGGTCGCCATCGACGAGCTGGCGCCGGTCGACGGGTTCCTGCGGGAGGATCTCGACGACCTGACCGATCCGCCGCTCTGCTGGGGCCCGAGGTTCGGGAACCTCGAACGGGCGGTCGCCCGCGTGGCGAACGGATCGGACCTGCTCGCTGATCTCCTTCCCGACGTCGACACGTGCACCGTTCGGTCCCACGGCCGTCGGATCGAAGCAGGTCTGCCTGCGATGCGGTCGAGCGATGCGCCTGCGCCCGGTCTCGAACGGCAGTGGCTGGCCGAGCAGCTCCGGGTCCCCGATGCCCCGCACCACCCGATCGCCGACACCTGGCAGAGCCTGAGTCCGGCCGAACGGGACGTGGTGCAGGACGCCGTGGCGACCGCGCTGGCGCTCTTCGACGGGCGGGTGGGGGCGGCGGCACCCTGGTGCGAGATGGCGGTCGAACTCCTCGACGGCGCCGCCGGTGACGTGCCGGCGTCCATCCGGACGCGAGTCAGGGATCCGATCGAGCTCCTGGCCTCGGCCTCGGTCGCCCTGGCGGTCCGCTCGTCCGACGGTGCCGTCCCCGGCCGGGACGTCACCGGCATGGACCTGTGGTTCGCCGCCGGAAGTGACCTGGCCGAGATCGGCGCCCGGGGTCCCATCCTGGGGGTGAACGATCACGGCGAGCTGCCGGCCACGGGTCTGGTCATCGTGGTCGGTGACGAGCCGCACCGTCGATCCTTCATGGACGCGATCGAGCTCGGCGCTGACCAGCGTCCGACGGTCCGGATCGTGGGGCACCCGACCTCCGGTCCCCACCTGGCGGCTCTGGCCACGAGCCGCGGCTCGAGTCCTGTGCTCCTGAACTCATCGGCGGCCCGGTCGCCGTTCGCCGTCCGGGCGTCCCTGCCGCACCTCCGACGTTCGGGTGATGTCGAACAGGAGGCGCAGCGTGTGGCGCAGCGGTGGCTGGCGCTCATGCCCGGCGGCCGGGACGACTGGTGGGAGGCCCTCCCCAGCACCTACCTGCCGGCCCTGATCCTGGCGCTGCTGCTCGATGGCCGGGACGGGCTCAGCGCCGGGAGGGTCATGGACGCGGTGGACGAGGACCGCATCGTGGAACTGCGGGATGCCTGTCGGTGGTCGGGACGACAGGACGTCGCCGATCGGCTCAGCGGCATGGTCGAGGTCGGGATCGCCGGCCAGACCAGGGCGTCGATCCGCGTCATGATCGCATCGTCGGTGCCTCGGGACCCCCCACCGGTCGGTCCGGTCGTCGATCCGACCCGGCTCGACCGGCGGGCCGTCATCCTGCCGGAGGACGCCGTTGCGGTGGATCACGCCGTGACCGACCTGGCCGAGGCAGGGTGCGACGTACTGTGGGACGACGTCCGTCGACTCGATCGGGGAGCCCTGTGGTGTGCCCGACGCCCGGGTCTGCTCACCGTGTTGGGCTATCCGACGCTGTCGTCGGTCAACCTTCCCGGTGACCTGATCACCGCCTCGACCGTGATCGGCCTGCACGGTTGCGGCGACCTGACCCCGTTGGCGGGTCGGACGGTCGAGGTGGATCCGACCGAGGCCGCGCTGTTCCGTGGCGGCACGTTGACCCTGGTCGATCCCGTGCACCACCTGCTGGAACCCACGGTGGCCGGAGCCCACCGGGACGCTGTGGTCCGGTCCACCGTCCGGATGGTGTGCAGCGCTCGGCGCCCCTGACGAGTGAACCTCCGACCGACCCCCTCCGGCCGCTACAGGGCCCCGGGGCGGTCACCGGTCCGTGCTGCGCCGGTCCGGGTCGTGGTCCACGTCGACGGTGGCGTCCAGGTGCCCGTCCCCGGTTCCCGCTCGGGCCAGGTGAACGCGATCGTCACCCCGCCGGACACCGCCCCTCCGATCGGCCGCCAGTCGCCCGACTCGGGGGCCACCAACAGGCTGTCCGGTCCGGTGAGCCGGTTGGTCGCCCGGAGGAGCGTGTCGTTGCAGGTCGGCCGGTTGCATCCCGGGCCGTCGACCACGGACATGGAGTTGCCGCCGTTGGCGAACACGTTGCCGGCGATCCGCAGTCCGTCGTCGGCGTTCCGACCCGCCGGCACCCCGCTGCCGGACGGTGCATCAGCCGCACCCTGCACCGCCACCTGCCCCCAGGGGCTGGCCGACCCGAGCGGGTTCACGACCAGGTTGTTGATGAACGACACCGTGTCGTTCGGGATCCACTGGCCGTCCAGTCCTGGGCCGCCCCACCCGCCGAGTGACCGGTTGGCCGCGCATCCGGCGGTGTCGCCGTCGCAGGAGCGCGCACCCAGGTACACCTCGAGCGCATGGCTCCGCGACCCGGTCCGGTAGGCGGTGTTGTGGGCGACGAGCACCCCGGCCGCACCGTTGACCCCCAGCGCCGCGCCGGTCGTGTGGTGGACCACGTTGTTGGTCACCACGACGTCGTAGGCCTCGTGTCGCAACCACGGTGCGGTCATGAACTCGAAGCCGGTGCCCTGCCCGGCGACGAAGCCACCGTTGCCGCAGTCGTGGATCTCGTTGCCGTCGACGACGATCCGGGAGCTGCCGCCCTTCACGTAGGCGCACCAGTCGCCGGCATCGGAGATCACGCTGCCGACGATGTGCCCGGTGTGGACGGCCACGAGGTCGACGACGTTGTCGCCGGCGCCGGTCAGGACCGAGTCCTCGATGAACACGTTCGACGACTGGTTGACCTTCACCGTCTCCCACCCGCCGTTGGAGTCCATGGTGACCTGTCGGAGCAGCAGGTGGTCGCAGCGCTCACAGTGGAACGAGTCGCCGGGGGAGTCGATCGTGAGTCCGGTCAGGTACAGGTGGCGCACGTCGAACACGTTGAGGTCACCGAGCAGTCGGGCTCGTCCCGGACCGTCGACCGAGTTGAACACGACCGGCGCCGACGCCGTGCCCCACCGGTGCTCCAAGTAGTTCGGGATCGCCGACTCGGCCAGTTCGCCGGTGGTGATCTGGACACGGACGCCGTTCGTCAGGGCCTGCGACGCGGGGATCCTGCGCCACGCCTCGGCGAGGGTGCGCAACGCGGTGGTGCGGGACGCACCGGTGGCCGCGTCCGACCCGCCCACCGGATCGACCCACAGCTCACCCAGCGGAGCCGTGGTCACGGCGAAGCGGGGCGACGTCCCGCCCGGTGACGGCGTCGGTGGAACGGTCGGGGGCGGGGCGACCGTCGAGGTCGGGGTCGGTGCGGGTCGCGTCGGCGGGGACGGGGTCGACGGGAGGCAGGCCGCAGTGACGAGGGCCGCCACGGCGACGACCGCTCCCGACATGGCGCGACGCACGCCGCAGGTCGACTGGGAGGTGATCGTGCTGCTCACCGACACGCCTTCGGCACGCGCCGCCGAGAACTTCAGCGCGAGGTTCTCGAGTCGTAGCGGAACCGGCGACCTTCAGGGTCGTCTCCGGAATCCGGGGACCGGATCCGAAGGTCGAGTCAGCCGGGGGTCGGGGTGCGCTGGAGCGCAGCCACCACAGCGGCGTAGGCCGCCTTGGGCCTCAGGTTCACATCGAGGAGCAGCGGGGTGGACGGGAGGGAGAAGAACGCCGCCAGCAGCGGGTTGTTCTGCCGTTGACCCGCTGTGTCCAATGTGGTGAAGGCATCCCCGACCCCCCACACGGTGATCTCGGTGCAACCAGCCGACAGGCACTCGGCGGTGACCTGCCGGTAGATGTCCACCTGCTGCTGCTCGGTTCGGAGCGGTCCGAGCGGAACGTCGAGTTCGGTGATCGCCACCTCGACCCCGAGAGCCCGGAGACGGGCGACCAGACCGCTCACCGAACCCGGGTTCGGAGCCGCTGGTGACAGGGTCAGGTGAGTCTGCAGTCCGACGCCGTGGATGGGCACCCCGCGGTCCCGGAGTGAGGAGACGAGGGCCACGAGCGCATCACCCTTGGCGGGAAACACTTCGGTGAACACCTCGTTCAGCCACAGTTCGGCACCGGGGTCGGCTGCGTGGGCGACCTCGAACAGTTCGGCGACGTAGTCCGGTCCGAGACGGTCGAACGCTGATGGCGCCTGCACGCCGACCGGGTACTCGAACAGCTCGTTGACCACATCCCAGCGATCGACGCGCCCCTGATACCGGCCCACGACTGCGCTCACGCTGTCGAGGATGGCCGTTCGGAACTCGCTCGGGTCGTTGAGATCTCGCATCCACGCCGGGAGGCCGTTCTGGCTGCCGGATTCGTTCACCCACGCCAGGGTGTGACCCCGCACCTCGAGATCGTTGGTCTCGGCGAACGCGACGACGGTGTCGGCCGGCCCCCAGTTCCAGAGCGTGGGTGACGGCCGGACAACCGACAGCTTCAGCGCGTTCTCGGTGGTGACCGAGGTGAAGTGCCGCCGGACGGCGTCTGCGACCGCAGGATTGCTGATGAGGTCGTCGGCCTCGACCGCGGCTCCGACCCGGATCCCGCGGCCGCGGGCGGCGGCGGCCAAGGGGCAGACGGGATCAGTGCAGTCCGGCGGCTGGGGTGGCGCTGGCGCCGGAGGTGCGACACAGGCCGTTGCGCCCGTGGCGAACAGCATCGAGATCACCGAGACACCGACGACCCACGACACCAGACGGCTCCTCGCCGACCCGGTGTTCACGCAACCACCCAACCGCCCCATGGCTCAGGCCTCCCAGCTCGCCGCCCCGCCGGGTTCCTGCCCTCCCGACAGGAACCCACGCCGCCTGACACGCTAGACGTTGGGCGAGGTCGACCGCCCATGCGATCGAGCGTGATGGTGAACTGACAGGAGCACGACGTGACGGTCCACGACGACGAGTTGCCGAGTCGCCTGGCCGATATCGCCGAACGCGGCCACACCGTCGTCCGGGGCGTGCTCGATGCCGATGCCTGCGACGAGCTGCTCGACGACCTCGCTCGAGTCGAGGCCGAGCTCGGTACCCGGCCGGCCGACAACGGGTTCGAGGGACGCTCGACGCTGCGCGTGTACAACCTGCTGCGGCACGGCGAGCTGTGGGAGCGGATCCCGGTGCATCCGCGTGTGCTTCCCGTCGTCGAGGGCGTTCTGGACCCGGGCTGTCTGGTGTCGAGCCTGAGTTCCGTCCGGATCCAGCCGGGCGAGACCGCACAGCCGATCCACGCCGACGACCAGCTGGTCCCGCTGACCCCGCCGCACCCGCCGGTGGTGTGCAACACCATGTGGGCGCTCACCCCGTTCACCGACGCCAACGGGGCCACCAGGGTTGTGCCGGGCTCGCACACGCAGGGCAAGCCGACCTTCGGTGGTGACTACGACACCGTCCCCGCCCTGATGGAACGTGGTGACGTGCTGGTCTGGCACGGGAGCCTCTGGCACGGAGGTGGCGCCAACACGACCGATACCGATCGTGTCGGGATCGCCATGAACTACTGCGCCGGTTGGGTTCGCCAACAGGAGAACCAACAGCTCGGCCTGGCCCCGGCGCTCGTGGCGACGTTCGAGCCACGCCTGCGTGAGCTCGTCGGCTACGGCGTCTACCAGGGGTTGATCGGACACATTGAGAAGGAGTCCCCGGAGCAGCGACTCCTGGATGTCGACGGCACTGGCGGCATGCTCTGGGACCACTCCTGAGTCATCGGCAGGTCGCAGCGTCCGGTTGTTCGGTGGCCAGACTCGAACGTGGTTCTGTAGCGGTGGTTCGGCGATTCGCGGCCGCGCACCGATGGTTCGGTCAGGAACCGACCGACGTCGCGGCGACCGCCACCTCGCCGAGCAGCTCCAGGTTGTCGACCTGCTCGAAGTTCGACGCCACCGCCACCGTGAGGGAGGCGTCGGGCAGGTGCGCGACATTGGAGACGAATCCGGGGACCTGGCCGTTGTGCCCGTAGCCCGTGCCGAGTCCGTCGATCTCGTAGGTGGCCAGGCCGAGTCCCATGCCGAGAAGCCTGAGCGGTCCGGCGGGCGGCAGCTCGGCGAACGACTCGATCGACTCTGCCGTGGGGGTCGTCATCAGGTCGACGTGGTCCCGGTCGACGACCTCGCCCATGACGAGCGCCCGCATCCAGCGGGCCAGGTCCGCGGGGGTCGACACGAGCGCACCCGCCGCCCACGAGTTCGCCCAGAAGGCGTTGTCGTCCACCGGGACGAGCGGGAGCGGCCGGGGCGGATCACACGGCGCCTCGCCGGGGTAGTCGCACTCCATCCGCGACCCCGTGACGGTGGACCCCTGCGCCTCGCCGGTCCAGACGGAGGTCTCGGTCAGACCGAACGGCTCGATGAACCGCTGCTGCACCTCCTCTGCCCAGGTGGTGCCCGTGACCCGCTCGGCGATCTGCCCGAGCAGGAGGTAGTTGGTGTTGGCGTAGGAGAACTCCGAACCCGCGGTGGCGAGCACGGGTGCGGCAGCGACCAGGTCGATCGCCTGCGCAGGAGTGGTCGTGTCGGCGGCTCCCGGCAGTTCGAAGTACTCGGGGAGCCCGCTGGTGTGGCCGAGCAGCATCTCGACCGTGATCGCATCGCCGTTCGGGAACTCGACCCAGTTGTCGATCGGGTCGTCCAGGGACAGCAGGCCGTCCTGGTCCAACTGCATGATCAGTGCAGCGGTGAAGGTCTTGGTGACGCTCCCGACGTGGAACCGGTCCCGGTCGACGAGCGGTGTCACCCCGGGCGGATCGGCCGCCCCTCCGAGGACGCAGAGCGACACCATGCCGGCCAGCGCGACCCGCAGGACGCCGCTGCGCCCTGATCGCCGGCCCGTTGCCAGACGGGTCGTCGCCCCACCACGCGTGCGCACATCCTCCACCGGGTCCGACACCTCCTGACGGTTGCGATCGCCCGACGCCACGGGCTCACGATCGCGTCCGTGGGCCCGTGGCCACCGAGACGCTCAGTACGGCAGGGTGTAGCTGTTCTCCAGCTCGTCCTGCAGGACGGTGGCGAGGTGGTCGCTCGTGTCGACGACGAGCTCCTCGTCGAGCACGCGGCTCCGGTAGGTCCAGCCCGCTGGCGGCGAGAGGCGCTCGCCGAGCGCCGGCAGGGCGTCCAGGTCGAGGGTCGGATCGACGCCGATGCAGTACGACTGCATCACGTACGCCGTGCCGTCGGGCGCCACGAGCTCGAACACCGGATTGCCGGCGTCGAAGAAGAACACGGCGCCCCGGTTCACGTGGTTCTCGGTGTACGGGGCGACAAGCGGGTTGTCGCCGAGCTCCACGACGGCGATCCGGCGTGTCATCAGCCCGCCGAAGTCACGCAGCACCGGCTCGACCACCTCGACCTTGGTGCCCAGCCCGTCGAGCGTCCAGTGGCGGGGACCGTTGAGCTTGACCATCAGCGCCCCGAGCTCCTCGGCGATCGCCGATGGGTCGAGAGCGTCCCAGAGTTCGGCCGGACAATCGTTGAGCAACTGGGTCCCGTAGACCTCGGCGGCGAAGCCGCCGTCACGGGCGAACGCCGCGATCACCTCGCCGTAGCGGGTGTCCCGGTGGTCGGTGATGAGTCGTTCCGGTCGGTTCGTGGTCATGGCGAGTCCTGTCGTGGTCGGATTCTGTCGGGTCGGAGGTCATCGGCTCAGGCATCATCGGCTCAGGCCTCGGTGAGCAGCGAGGCGCCCCGTCGCAGGAACTCGAGCGCGGCCTGATCGGGCCGTCCCGAGGCCGCCAGTTCGCCGAGCCCGATCGCAGCGCCGAACGGGGCGTTCCAGTAGTCCGGGTCACCCGGCCGGGCCGTGCTCCGCGGTCCGACGTACAGGTACGGCTCAGCCGAGTACGAGTCGCCGGGGGAGCCGCCGACGTTCATCCGTTCCCCGCCCGGTGTCGCATCCAGGTCGGTTCCCAGGTCGAAGTGCTCCGGCCACACCTGCAGCCCGGTGGGCGTGGAGTCCGGTCGCTCGGCGAGGAAGCGGATCAGGACGCAGTCGCAGAACGCGTACCAGTCGCCGACGAGCGTGGCGGCACGGTCGTCGAGCCGGACGACGTGGTCGGCACCGGGCAGGTCAGGCGTGTCGTGTCCGACCGAGAAACCGTCGACCAGGTCGACGCCCACGAACGCAGCGAGCTCACCGAACGTCCGGCCGTCGACCGGCAGCGTCCGGGTGCTCGCCCCGGCGTCGCCGGCGGTCTCGTGCACCAGCGTCGCCCCGGACATCCGCACCTGGGTGTTGTCCGGGCCGAACCTGCCGGTGCCCAACCCGCCCGGGGTGGGCCGCAGCCCGAACCGGCCGGTCGCGGCGTGACGGGCACGTGCCAGCAGGTGGACGGCGATGAGGCGCATCGTCTCGGTGTGTGCGGCGTGGTCGGGGGTCGGTTCCGACAACTTGACCACCTGGCGCTCCCTTCGGTGGGGGGCGGGTCAGCCAACCCCGGACGTTAGCCCTCCCCCCGGGCTGTGGTCGCCCGGGAGTCCGCGACCACCCCAGCCGATGTCGCACGACGGCCCCGCGTGCGCCCCATCGTGGGGGGAGGAGCCAAGGGACTGGAACCCGACGTCGTGCCTGACGCGATGATGGACGCCGTGGAGGACTTCGTCGTCGCCCGGAACCCCGACGGCGACTCGGCGCTGCCGTATCTGGTGCGGCTGCCGCTCGGTCCCCACGGCGTGGTGCTGAAGGTGCGCGACACGTGGCCTCGCACCGCCAAGGTGTACTGCCATCCGTCCGTGGACTGGGACGATTCGGTCGAGGTCCTGGAGCGCGTGCCGGTCCGGTCGTGCGTGCGTCGGGGTGCTGCGATCGACCTCGTCCTGGACCGCGGCCGCGAGAACCGGTCGCAGTTCGTCTTCACCAGGGCCCGCGGCCGCGAGGTGATCTTCTGGCAGAGCGCCCGCACGGCGAAGCAGGCCCGGCCGGCGGTGAGCACCCCGACACGACGAGCGTCGGGGCTCGTGCTCGAGATCCTGGTCGACAGCCACGAGCGCTACCCGTGGAAGTTCAGTGCCCAACAGGCGACGACACGACGACAGGCGTTGCCCGCTGGTGACTACGCGGTCGAACACGACGGCCGGATCGTGGCGGCCGTCGAACGCAAGAGCCTGAGCGACCTGACCTCGACGCTGACCACCGGCAAGCTCCGCTACCTGCTGGCGGAGCTCGACGAGGTGCCTCGCGCTGCGTTGGTGGTCGAGGACCGGTACTCGGCGGTGTTCAGGTCGACCTTCGTCTCGCCCGGGGTGCTCGCCGAAGGCCTGGCCGAGGCGCAGGTGCGGTTCCCGGCCGTGCCGATCGTGTTCTGCGAGACCCGCCCGTTGGCCCAGGAGTGGACGTATCGGTTCCTCGGAGCGGCGCTCGCCCATCATGCGGAGGACACCTCGGGCGCCGGCCGTGCTGCGGAGTTGCCGGCCGCCGGCCCTCTGGTTCCTGCGCCCCCGAGCGCCGCCGTGATCCGCGCCTGGGCGGTGGCCAACGGATACGAGGTCTCGGCGAAGGGCCGGATCCCGGCGGCGGTCCGCCAGGCGTTCGACGACGCCGGATGAGGGCGGTTCCGGCCGAAGGCACCGAGTCGCCGCGATGGTCACGCTCGTCGCGAGCCGCCTGCTGTCGTCGCGCTCACTCAACGAGGGTTCAGCGAACCCGGTGGCAACGGCCGGTTGACCGTGCCACCCCGGCTCCCGCTATCCCGCCCGGGTCACGGGACGCCAACGCTGAATGTCGCCACCACCGTCTGAGGTGCATCGACGCGCACGATGCAACCGGCGAGCGATGGAGACACCTCACAGTTGGGCGACCACCCCGTCAGGCTCCACCCCGGAGCCGTGGAGTCGACCAGCTGGACCTGAGTATCCGCGGGAACGGATACCGAACACTCCGAGCCGGCCAGAACTCCTTGCCAGTCTGTGCCACTCCCTGACCACGGCAACTCGCCGACGGCGGGGGGCCACCGAGGCGTACCCTCGACTCCATGAGCACGGTCGATCTGTCGGACGAGGTGGTGCGTGAGTTCGTCGCCGAGTTCGGCGAGGACGCACCGCAGGTGGCGGAGAAGGCGCTGCGCAGCGAGATCACCCGGCACCGCATCGAGCGAGCCGTCAAGGACGGGACCGACCCCGCGGCGGCGGTCGCCGAGGCTCTGGCCAAGGATCCCGGGTTCGTCGCCGAGGTCGAGCGTCTCGATTCGGCCGGCGAGCAGCCCGCCGGAGACCTCGAGGAGCGCCTCCGCCGCTCGGCCGGGTGAGCTTCCAGCCGACCCTGCTCGAGGACAGCCTGGATCCCTGGATCCCTGGCTCGCCGTCGAGCCGGATCCCGACCGCCGGGAGACCGTGATCCGGTTCCTGATGGCGCTGTGCGACGCGGAGGGCCGTTGGGACGACGCACGGCCGGTCCGGGGCACGAATCTCCCGGCGTTCGCCGCGATGGTCCCTGGAGCCGGCGTCGTGGTCGTGTGGGTGATCGCCGAGCGCTACTCGCAGCTCGCCATCCGGTACCTGTACGACATCTCGACCGGGCAGCGCTTCGGCGGCTGACGGCAGCGCCGATCCGACAGATTCGGGCGTGGTCGGAAAGTGGCACAGACTGGCTTGTTGCGCACGCGCAACGAGCTGACGGTGGAACTACGGCGGTTGGGGTGACGCATTCGGGCGTCCAACCCTGTTTCCGCAGGGACTTGGTGGAGCCCGAGGTCGGATTCGAACCGACGGCCTGCTGTTTACAAGACAGCTGCTCTGGCCAACTGAGCTACTCGGGCGGGACCGGCGGACAATGTGGGCGACAACCCTGTTGTCGACTGGTCGGGGGCAAGGCTAGCGGGGTGGTTGTCGGCCGTTGGTGGCCGCCGCGGGCTCGCAGCTGGCGCACCGGGGCGATGCGGATTCCATGAGGTGGTGCGGGTCAGGGTCGTCGTTCCCGGGCTGCTGGCATCCACTCCGGTCCTGCCGTCTGGTCGACCCGGCCCAGCAGGCGCTCACCGACCGGTTCGACGAGGTCGAGGAACTCGACGGTGCGTGACTCGCCGAGCGACCGCCAGGCCCGCTGGCACAGCTGGTCGGTCCGGTCCTCCAGTTCCTGGCGCAGCGCGAGACCGGCCTCGTTCACGGCGCCCTGTCGGGCCAGTCCCCGCGTCTCCAGGTCGGCGAACGCCGTGGCGATCGCCTCGTCGTCGGCGCCGCGGCTGCGGGGGATCCACTCGTCCGGATAGTTGAGGAAGGCGTTGTGCAGGATCCCCGCCTGGGTGCCGCTGATGTCCTCGGCGGCCAGGACCGCCCAGTGCGTGTCGCCGCGCCACTCCCGGATGCAGTTGACCGCCAGCCAGGCCGAGACGAGCGGGTCGTCGGGCCGAGGCCACTGCCGGTGGGCCGCGAAGAGCACCCGCCCGGCGAGCGGCAACGAGTCCGCAGCCGCCCACAGGCCGGGTCCCAGCGCCGCCAGGTCGTCGCAGATCTCGGGGACGAACTCCCGCAGCCCCTCGCCGACCGCCGCGTCGCGGGCGTCGGTGACGGCATCCCAGGTGGTGGCCGCGGCGGCCAGCTCCAGACAGACCTGCACGAATCCGGGATGGATCGAGCCGCACGCGGCTGCGACCGCCTGGTGGCCGGCGGGGGCGAGCGGGGCGCACCGGCTGGCGATGTAGTAGCCGGTTCCGCCCTCGACGCCCAGGTCCGCGTACCGGGCGATCGCCGACGGATCCCAGTAGATCCAGCCGATGAGCCGGTGCGATGCGAGCGAGGCGCGGGCACTGAGGGACTGCCAGTCGGCCACGCGGCGACGCTACCAGCGGTCGGGATCGGTCGGGGCTGGACGGGCACCCTGGTGCGGCACCGACGCCGTCCCGGGCGGACGGACCCCGGAAACGGTTGCATCGGCCGCAGCCCGGTGGTGGACTGCCCCCATTCCGTGAGGTCGTGCGCGCGTGGAGTGGGGGAGAGTGTGATGGTCCGATCGATCCGTTCGTGGGGTGTTCTCGGTGCGGCGCTGGTGCTGGTCGCAGCTGCGTGCGCCCCGATGCCGGGGTCGAACCGACCGCCGGTCGCGGTGATCTCGGCCACTCCCGATGCGGGGGACCCTCCGCTGGAGGTGGCGTTCTCGGGATCCTCGAGTTCCGACCTGGGCGGTTCGATCGTGTCGTACGCGTGGGACCTGGGTGACGGCACGACGGCCGCGGGCGTGGACGTCGTCCACACCTACACGACGAAGGGCGTCTACACGGCCACCCTGACGGTCACCGACAACCAGGGGGCCACGGGCTCGACGACGAGGCAGATCCAGGTGGGCCCGCCCAACCAGGCGCCGGTGGCCGTGGCGAGCGTGTCGTCGGCCGCGGGCAAGGTGGGCCAGTCGTTCGGGTTCCTGTCCACCGGGTCGGCCGATGCCGACGGCTCCATCGTGTCGTACTCCTGGGACTTCGGTGACGGCTCGACCGGGACGGGTGATTCGCCATCGCACGCCTACACGGCGCCGGGCCTGTACACGGCGGTCCTGACGGTGGCCGACGACTCGGGCGCCGTCGCGTCGGATGCGGTCACCGTGGTGGTGTCGGCGAACCAGGGTCCGACGGCGGTGGCGGTGGCGACCTCGCCCACGGTCGGAAAGGAACCGCTCACCATCGGCCTGTCGGGAGCCGACTCGACGGACCCCGACGGCGACGTCGTGTCCTACGCCTGGGCGTTCGGTGACGGCACGGCCGGTTCGGGTGCCACGACCTCGCACACCTACGCCTCGCCCGGCACGTACACGGCCGTGCTCACGGTCGCCGATGTCGAGGGCCTGACCTCGACGTCGTCGGTGAACGTCACGGTGAACCGGAACCAGGGCCCCACGGCGGTCGCGAACGCCACGCCGGCTGCGGGACAGGCCCCCCTGATCGTGTCGTTCTCCTCGGCGGGTTCGTCCGACCCCGACGGTTCGATCGTGTCGTACCTCTGGACGTTCGGCGACGGCAACGGTTCGCAGTCGGCGAACCCCACCTACACCTATGGCGCGCCGGGCACGTACCCGGTGACGCTCACGGTCGTGGACGACAACGGCGTGCCGGCCTCGACGACGCTGACGGTCGAGGTGTCGCCGGTGCCGAACGTGCCGCCGTCGGCCGTGCTCGGCGCGACCCCGACGACGGGGAAGCAGAACCTGACGGTGTCGTTCACGTCCTCCGACTCGACCGACGCCGACGGTGTGATCACCTCCCGCTCCTGGAACTTCGGTGATGGAACCGGCTCGAGTGACGCCAATCCCACCAAGACCTACACGACCGCCGGGACGTTCACCGCGACGTTGACGCTGACCGACAACGCCGGTGCGGTGTCGACGGCGTCCACGACGATCACGGTGACCCCGAACCAGCCGCCGACGGCGGTGATCACCGGCGGCCCGTTGACCGGCAAGGCGCCGCTCCCGGCGGCGTTCTCGGCCGCCCAGTCGTCCGATCCCGACGGACTGCCGCTCAGCTACGCGTGGGACTTCGGCAACGGGCAGACGGCGACGACGGCGTCGGCGTCGGCCAACTTCGCCCTGCCCGGGACCTACACGGTCCAGCTGGTCGTGACCGACGACGCCGGCGCCACCTCGACGGGGACGAGGACCGTCGTGGTCGTCGCGAACCAGTCGCCGACCGCCGTGGCGAACGCGTCGGTCCAGAGCGGTGCGCGGCCGTTGGTGGTGAACTTCACCGCGGGCGGCTCTGCCGACCCGGACGGAACGCTTGCGACGTACGCCTGGAGCTTCGGTGACGGCGCGACGTCCACGGCGGCGGACCCGTCCTACACGTACACCGAGGCGGGCACCTACACCGCCTCGTTGGTCGTGACCGACGACAACGGGGCCCCGAGCGGTGCGGCAACCGTCGTGATCACGGTGGTCGTCGACGACGACGGTGACGGGGTGAGCCCGCCCGCGGACTGCGACGACACGGACCCGACGACGAAGCCGGGCGCCGCCGATGCACTGGACCCGGCGGGTCGGGACACCAACTGCGACGGGTTCGACGGCGTGCTGGCCGCCACGGTGTTCGTCCGGACCGCCGACGGCGTCGACGACGGCTCGTGCGGCACGCCGACGGCACCGTGCGCCACCATCGGCCAGGGTGCCGCTCGGGCCGTGGCCCAGGGCCGCTCCACGGTGCTGATCGCCGGAGGTACCTACGGCAGGTTCAACCTCGTCGGTGGCGTGGTCGTCGCCGGCGGGTACGGCCAGAACTTCCGGCGTGGGGCCGCCGCAACCGCACCGACCGCCACCACGGTCACCGGTGGACTCGACGCGGTCACGTCGTTGTGGTCCTCGATCGCCGCCAGCGGTGTCGGCAGCACGGCGACGGTGCAGGACCTGTCGGTCCAGGCCGGCAACGCAGGGAACCTGGCCACCCATGGCGTGGTGGTGACGGGATCCTCCTCGGTCGTGTTGCGGAACCTCACCGTCAACGGCGGCACGGGCGCGGGTGCCACGGGGGTGCTGGTCCGGTCCGCGTCGACGGCCGTCGTCGCCGGCTCGACCATCAACAGCGGCACGCCCACGGGCTCGGGCACCAGCGCCTACGGGGTGCGCGCCCTCGGGTCCTCGACCGTGAGCGTCTCGCTCTCGGAGATCGCCGCACAGGCCGGCGTCGCCGGGACAGCGGCGCCGCAGAGTCCGCCCGCCCAGGCCGCCTCGGGGAACCGCGGCGGTGACGGTGGCAGCGCCAGCGGGCCCTCCTCGCCCGGCGGTGGTGGCGGCGGTGGCGGTGGGTCCACGTTCGCTGGTGGACGTGGGGGCACCGGCGGGAACTACAGCGGCGGCGGCGAGAACGGATCCGGGGGCGCCGGGCCCGCAGCCGGCGGTGGCGGCGGTGGCGGCTGCGGCTCGCTGTTCGGGTGTGGCTCCAACGCCGGTGGAGGGTCCGGCGGGGGCTCCG
>SXGQ01204290.1_pt1 | contig 39919 bp, 37 predicted proteins | sample 3178371 | NCBI WGS metagenome assembly SXGQ01 (sample SAMN11356859, study PRJNA531348) | freshwater metagenome | isolation source: freshwater sample F1-20 | place: China: Fuxian Lake, Yuxi | collected 2017-12-25
CAAAAAGAGCTCAAAGCCATGCTCGATGCGCTGGCCAAAGGCGATGAGGTGGTCACCACCGGCGGCATGCTGGGCAAGATCGAGAAGCTGGGCGACAGCCACATTGGTCTGGATGTTGGCAATGGCGTGGTGTTGCAATTGCAGCGCAGCGCTGTGATTCAAGTGTTGCCCAAGGGTACGATCAAATAAAGCCATTGCCATGAACCGTTACGCACTCTGGAAATACCTGGTCATTTTGGTGGCTGTGCTGCTGGGCAGTTTGTACACATTGCCCAACTTTTTTGGCGAAGCGCCAGCGGTTCAAGTCTCGCCAGGGCGCAGCAGTGCGAAAGTGGACCTCGATACCCAGGGCAAGGTCGAAGATGCGCTCAAAGCCGCCGGGCTCACACCGGCATTGATCAGCCTTGAAAACAATTCGCTGCGCGTGCGGTTTGACACCACCGACCAGCAACTCAAAGCCAAAGATGCGATCCAACGCACGCTCAATACCGATGCCGAGAACCCGTCTTACATCGTGGCGCTGAACCTGATCGCGCGCACCCCGACATGGCTGGGTAGCTTGCGCGCCGCGCCCATGTATTTGGGTCTCGATTTGCGCGGCGGTGTGCATTTCATGTTGCAAGTGGACATGCAAGCAGCGCTCAGCAAAAAGGCCGAAGCCACGGCGGGCGATTTGCGCACTGCGATGCGTGAAAAATCGATCCGCCACGGCGGCATTTCGCGCAACGACCAATCGATTGACATCGTATTTACCGACCCGGCTGTCGCAGCTGCTGCGACCGCCTTGATTCGTGACCAGTTTCCTGAACTGGACGCCACCACCGCGCCCTCTTCAGGAGGCGATATAGGTATCAATGCCAAGCTCAAGCCTGAAGCCGCACGCCGTGTGCAAGACCAAGCGCTGAAACAAAACATCACCACGCTGCACAACCGCATCAACGAACTTGGCGTGGCCGAGCCGGTGATACAGCAACAAGGGCTTGACCGCATCGTGGTGCAATTGCCCGGGGTGCAAGACACCGCCAAAGCCAAAGACATTTTGGGGCGCACCGCAACGCTGGAAATCCGCATGGTCGAAGAAAGCAGCGAAGCGCGTTTGGCTGAAACAGGCAGTGGCATGGTGCCTTTTGGCACCGAAAAATACCTAGACCGCAACGGTCAGGGTGTGGTGGTGAAAAAGCAAGTGTTGCTGACCGGTGAAAATCTGACCGATGCCCAGCCGGGTTTCGACAACCAAACCCAAGAAGCCGCTGTCCACCTGACGCTGGACGCCAAAGGCGCACGCATTTTCAAAGACGTGACCCGCGAAAACGTCGGCAAGCGCATGGCCATTTTGCTGTTTGAAAAAGGCAAAGGCGAGGTGGTGACGGCGCCGGTGATTCGCACAGAAATTGGTGGCGGACGGGTGCAGATTTCTGGCAGCATGAGTTCCATGGAAGCGGCCGATACCGCCTTGCTGCTGCGTGCCGGGTCACTGGCCGCGCCCATGGAAATCATCGAAGAACGCACCATCGGTCCGTCTCTCGGCGCTGAAAACATCGCCAAAGGCTTCAACAGTGTCACTTGGGGCTTTGCCGCTGTGGCTCTGTTCATGTGCATTTATTACATGTTGTTTGGTGTCATTTCAAGCATTGCGCTGGCGGTCAATTTGCTGCTCTTGGTCGCGGTGCTGTCGATGTTGCAAGCCACGCTCACACTGCCTGGTATGGCGGCGATGGCATTGGTGCTGGGCATGGCGATTGACGCCAATGTGCTGATCAATGAACGGGTGCGCGAAGAACTGCGCAACGGTGCGGCGCCGCAAACCGCCATCCACACCGGCTATGACCGTGCCTGGTCCACCATTTTGGATTCCAACGTCACCACCTTGATCGCCGGCTTGGCTTTGCTGGCCTTTGGCTCTGGTCCGGTGCGTGGGTTCGCGGTGGTGCATTGCTTGGGTATCCTCACCAGCATGTTCTCGGCGGTGTTTTTCTCACGCGGCTTGGTCAACCTTTGGTATGGCCGACAAAAACGTTTGCAATCGGTGTCGATTGGCACGGTGTGGCGCCCCGACGACCTGACCCGCAAAACCATTGAAGGCGCCAAGGGCGACTGACCCACACCACCGTCTGTCGCTGCGCAAGCGCGTTTGACGAACAAGGAAATAGCATGGAATTTTTCAAAATCAAACGCGACATACCGTTCATGCGCCATGCGCTGATTTTCAACGCAGTGTCATTCATCACTTTTTTTATGGCGGTGTTTTTTCTCTTCAGCAGAGGTTTGCATTTGTCGGTTGAATTCACAGGTGGCACGCTGATGGAAGTCAGCTTCAGCCAACCGGTGGCACTCGACCCGATGCGCGAACGTATTGCTGCTTTGGGTTACACCGATGTGCAAGTGCAGCACTTTGGCTCGGCGCGCGATGTGCTGATCCGCATGCCTGCAGCCAAAGGGGCGACTGCCACCGAACAAAGTGCACGTGTGATGGCCGCGCTCCAACAAAACGACACGCAGGCCACGCTCAAGCGCACCGAATTTGTCGGTCCGCAAGTGGGCGATGAACTGGCGATCGATGGTTTGAAAGCATTGGCCTTCGTAGTGGTGGGCATCATGATTTACCTCGCCATTCGTTTCGAATGGAAATACGCGGTCGCAGGCATCATTGCCAACTTGCATGATGTCATCATCATTCTGGGCTTTTTCGCCTACTTCCAATGGGAGTTTTCTTTGCCCGTGCTGGCCGCTGTATTGGCTGTGCTGGGTTATTCGGTGAACGAATCGGTGGTGATTTTCGACCGGGTGCGGGAGAACTTTCGGCGCTTTCGCAAAATGAGCACGGTTGAAATCATCGACAACGCGATCACTTCCACCATCAGCCGCACCATCATCACGCACGGCAGCACCCAGTTGATGGTGCTGTCTATGTTGCTTTTTGGTGGCGCGACTCTGCACTACTTTGCGCTGGCTTTGACCATCGGTATCTTGTTTGGTATTTATTCGTCGGTGTTTGTGGCAGCCGCCATTGCCATGTGGCTGGGTATTCGCCGCGAAGATTTGATCAAGGTGGTGAAAAAAGACGGCCCGGAAGAAGACCCGAACGATCCGAATGCGGGAGCAGTGGTTTAAGCGCAGTCACCGTGCTCAATGGGCCAAACGGTCTTGGTTGTCGTCACACAATTCATCGAGCACCAACGCATCTGGCTCAATGCCAGCACTCCAAAACACCATCAGCACGATGATTTTCAAATCGTCCAAGCCCACAGGGTGATCGGTCACGGCCATGGCGCGGTCCACCACGATTTCACGCATTTGCGCTGACATGATGCCCGCGTTTTCTAAAAAGGTGACAAAGCCCAAACCTTCAGCACCCAAGTGTTTTTGCTCGGCTTCGGAATACACCCGCATACTCAGCGGGGATTGCGCATAGGCAGATGGAACGCGTTGCGGGTGCAGCTGAATCAAGTCCGCGTGTTGAGCAGCGCTGTTGAGTCCCGCCAACCAAGACAAAGCTTGTTGAATTTCTTCGGCGTCAAATCCTGCAGCACTGAGTTTGCGACCCAGAAGCGGCAATTCGGGACAAACGTCACCACGCCAGTAGTGTTCGTACACGTATACGAGGACATCGAACATGGCTGCAATATAACCGTTTTCAAAAACACGGGAACAACCGCATGTGTGCATGGTTTTTTAACCCGCATATCTGGCCTGTGTTGCTAGCAATCAATACAGCCGTTGGTACCCACCCCCTGGCATGGCCGCCACGCGGTTGCTGTCTTGCAATTGTTGCAACGCCATCAAAGCATCTTCCAGAGTAAGCCCAGTTTGCAACAACAACGATTCAAAGTGTTGAGGTTCATGACCCAGCGCTTTGCACACCGCTTGCTGATGGGGGTCTGTCGGCAAATTGTCTGGGGAAGCTTTTGCAAGATCGCGCAGACCTTGGGTGATAAACGGCAATTCCTCCAAAACATCTTGCGCGTTTTCAACCAGCTTGGCGCCTTGCCGAAGCAGCGCATGGCAACCGCGCGACAACACCGAATGGATAGACCCGGGGATGGCGAAAACTTCTTTGCCTTGCGACAGCGCCAAATCTGCCGTGATCAGTGAACCCGATTTCAACGCCGCTTCCACCACCAACACACCATGGCTCAAACCTGCAATCAAACGATTTCGTCGCGGGAAATGGTGCGGCAATGGCGGTGTGCCCGGCGGCAATTCGCTCAGCAACCAACCGTGTTGCGCCACTTGCCTGGCCAAGCTGTGGTTTTGCCGTGGGTAGACGCGATCTAAGCCTGTACCCACCACAGCGACCGTGGCACAACGGTGGTTGCTGGCGCACTCCAATGCCCCGTGGTGCGCGGCTGCGTCGATACCCATGGCCAACCCCGAGACAATGCAACAACCCGACTGTTGCAGCTCGTTGGCAAAACGGCGCGCGTTTTCTTTGCCCTGCGGCGTGGGATTGCGACTGCCCACCACCGCCACGCCCTGCCAGCAGGCTTGTTGCAACTGGCCCTGTGCGTACAACACCAACGGTGGTTCCTCTATGTCGCGCAGACTGGCGGGATAACGTGGGTGGTCCCAAGTCCAAACCTCTTGCTGCATACTTGGCAGGGTTTGCGCCAGCCAAGCTTGGGTGCGCGCACACACCGCTTCCCACTCTGGCGGAATGCGCTGCAAAGAATGCGCCTGTGCCTCCGAAACAAACCGCTGCAACGCTGAAACAGGTTGCGCAAAGACCGCGCTTGGGTGACCAAATTCGCGAACCAATGTGTGCTTCGTTTGTGTACCTGACAAAGAAGTCATGTCCAAGCGCAACCAGTCGCGCCAGTGGCTGTGCCCCTGGTGGTCGTCGACGTGATCTGGGTGTGAAGAACTGTCCATTGAAATCCATCCCGCAGCTGTTTGCCGCAAGCTTAGGCAGACCGACGCACGAGCGGAAAACCGCCACTGCTTTTTTATGAAACCGTTGCGCGCCTGCGGGGTTTTCAAAAAAGCGACAATAAGGGCATGGCTTTACTACCCATTCTGTCTTACCCCGATCCACGACTGCATACCGTCGCCAAACCTGTTGCAGTGGTCGATGAGCGCATACGCGCATTGGCTGCTGACATGCTCGAGACCATGTACGACGCCAAGGGCGTGGGATTGGCCGCTACCCAAGTCAATGTGCACGAACGCATGCTGGTGCTGGATGTCTCTGAAGAACGCAATCAACCTCAGGTGTTGATCAATCCCGAGTTGGTGTGGGCCAGCGAAGACCGGGTTAAGAATGAAGAAGGTTGTTTGTCAGTCCCCGGCATATTCGACGGTGTGGAAAGACCGGCTCGGGTCAAGGTACAGGCACTCAACGAACAGGGCGAATCCATCACCATAGAAGCCGATGGTTTGCTGTCCATATGCATCCAACATGAAATGGACCATTTGATGGGCAAAGTCTTTGTCGAGTACTTGTCGGTACTCAAACGCATGCGCATCAAAAGCAAATTGCTCAAAGCCCAACGCGAACTCGAGCGCTGATTCATGCGCTTGGTTTTCGCCGGAACCCCGGAGTTTGCGCGCACGGCGCTCGCTGCAGTACATGCGGCGGGACACGACATCGCTTTGGTCATGACACAACCTGACCGGCCCGCCGGGCGGGGCATGAAGCTACAAGCCTCTGCGGTCAAACAATACGCCATCGAACACCAGTTACCGTTGATCCAACCGGCGAGCTTGCGTCTGGATGGCAAGCACGCCGCAGACGCATTGCAGGCTCAGCAAACCATCGCAGACAGCGGCGCGCAAGCCATGGTGGTGGTGGCCTACGGTTTGTTGTTGCCCGATTGGACTTTGCACAGCGTGCCGCTGGGTTGCTTGAATATCCACGCGTCGCTGCTGCCACGTTGGCGCGGTGCTGCACCCATACAACGCGCCATCGAAGCCGGTGACAAAGAAACCGGTGTGTGCATCATGCACATGGACGCCGGATTGGACACTGGGCCGGTGCTGATGCGAGAAAGCCTGGCTATCGCCGACACAGACACAAGCACCCATCTGCACCACAAATTAGCCGTATTGGGTGCGCGTTTGATTGTGGACACGCTGGGTTCGTTCTCTCAGCTCAACGCCCAAGTGCAATCCACCGAAGGCGTGACCTACGCTGCCAAAATTTTGAAAGAAGAAGCGCTGATCGATTGGCGCCAGCCCGCCAGCGTTTTGTCGCAACGCATTCGGGCGTTTGACCCATTTCCTGGCGCACACACCGTGCTTAACCAGCAAACACTCAAAGTCTGGTCCGCATCCGCACTGACCGATTACACCCACGCAACACCTGGCACCGTGCTGCGTTTGCATGCTGACGCACTGGATGTGGCTTGTGGGCAAGGCGTGCTGCGTATTCACCAGTTGCAAAAACCCGGTGGCAAGCGCATTAGCGCCGCTGAGTTTTTACACAGCCAGCCCGTGACCGTTGGTTGGGTTTTGGGCGAGGCGTGCCACTGAACGATGTTTTTTGATCCCGCCAACTTTCGCCATCCGGCATTTCGCCAAGGCATGGTCGACACCCTCAAGGTAGCCCCCGGTATTTGGGCTTGGGGTTTGATGACCGGTGTGGCCATGGTGCAAGCGGGCCTGGGTCCCGCCATGTCGACGCTGATGACCTTGCTGGTCTATGGCGGCAGCGCGCAACTGGCAGCCATTCCGCTGTTGGGAGCAGGCGCACCCGCTTGGGTGATATTGGCCACCGCGTTTTGCGTGAATTTGCGTTTTGCGGTGTTCAGTTTGCATTTGCGCCAATACATGATGGCATGGCCTCGCTGGCAACGTTTGTCCATTGGCTATTTCATCGCCGACCTGAACTATGTGCAATTTGTTGAACGCTACCCCCAACCCGCCACCCACCCTGACGATCAGCGCAGCGAAATGGCGTATTTGTGCGGCAACTGTTTTTTGAACTGGATAGGTTGGCAAGTCGCGAGCTTGATGGGCATTGTGTTGGCAGCGCAAATACCCTTGCAATGGGGCTTGGGCTTTGCCGGCGTATTGGCATTGGTCGGCATCTTGTGTTCCCTGAGTCAGTCGCGCATGCGGGTGATTTCACTGGCGGTCTCAGGCACTGCCGCGGTGGCTGCGTTTGCGCTGCCCTTGCGTTTGAATATTCTGGTGGCCATCGCCGCTGCGGTGGCCGTCTGCTTGTTGATCGAACGCACATCGCTGGCGGACAAAAAGGCCAACTCCTGATGGAATGGTCAGATGCGTTCATCGCCGTGGGCTTGGGTGTCATCACGCTGGTGACGCGGTGTTTTTTCTTCATCTCCCAACGAGAACTGCCGTTTCCTGCATGGGCGCAACGCGGCTTGCAGTACGCGCCCATCGCCGCGCTTACCGCCGTGGTGGTGCCTGAGATTGTGGTGAGCCATGGCGCTTTGGTAACCACTTGGATGGACGCGCGATTGTTTGGCGCTGCTGCAGGTGCCAGTTTTTATTTCTACAAGCGCGGACAAGGCCAGGCCGTGCTGGGCACCATCATCGTCGGCATGGCGGTGTATTTGCCGCTGCATATTGGTTTGGGTTGGTGAATATTCCTACGTGCAAGCGCACCGCACTCCAAGCGCTGTCTCCAAGTAGTTTTCATATAGAACCCGCTCCACACCCCCTCCGCCTAAAATGCCACAAAACATCCACACGGAGACAAACCCCATGCAAATCATCCGCTTCGCCGATCTGTGCGCACAGGGCCAAGCCCGTGGCAAGCGCGTGTTCATCCGCGCTGACTTGAATGTGCCGTTCGACGATCATGGCCATATTTCCGAAGACACGCGTATCCGTGCGTCGGTACCCGCGATCCAAATGGCGCTGGACGCCGGGGCTGCGGTCATGGTCACTTCGCATTTGGGTCGCCCCAGCGAAGGCGCGTTCAAGCCCGAAGACTCCCTGGCACCGGTGGCCAAACGTTTGGCCGAATTGCTGGGCCGCGATGTGCCTTTGGTGGCTGATTGGGTTGACGGCGTGTCGGTTGCCGCCGGTCAGGTGGTGATGCTGGAAAACTGCCGGGTCAATGTGGGCGAAAAGAAAAACAACGAATCGCTGGCCAAACAAATGGCGGCGTTGTGCGACATCTTTGTGAACGACGCATTTGGCACCGCACACCGCGCCGAGGGCACGACCTACGGCATCGCGCAGTTCGCTGCCATCGCTTGTGCCGGACCTTTGCTGTCCGCTGAAATCGATGCCATCACCCAAGCCTTGGCTGCACCCAAGCGCCCCCTGGCCGCCATCGTGGCAGGCTCCAAGGTCAGCACCAAGCTCACTATTTTGCAAGCGCTGTCGCGCAATGTGGACCAATTGATCGTCGGCGGCGGCATTGCCAATACCTTCATGCTGGCGGCGGGTTTGAAGATCGGCAAAAGCTTGGCCGAACCCGACCTGATCGGTGAAGCCAAAGCCGTCATCGACGCCATGAAGGCGCGCGGTGCCGAGGTGCCGATTCCCACCGATGTGGTGTGCGCCAAAACCTTTGCGGCGAACGCGCAGGCCACGGTGAAAAAAGCCACTGAAGTGGCCGACGACGATTTGATTTTGGACATCGGCCCAGACACCGCCACGCGCTTGGCCACGCAACTCAAAGCCGCCGGCACGATTGTGTGGAACGGCCCAATGGGTGTGTTTGAGTTTGATGCATTTGAAAACGGCACCAAAGTGGTGGCGCATGCGATTGCCGAATCTTCTGCGTTCAGTATCGCCGGTGGTGGCGACACGTTGGCGGCGATTGCCAAATACGGCATCGAAGCCCAGATCGGTTACATCTCGACAGGCGGTGGCGCGTTCTTGGAAGTGCTGGAAGGCAAAACCTTGCCCGCGTTTGAAATACTGATGAAGCGCGCAGCTTGAACCGCATGCAGTGAAAGCTCAGGGCACCGCAAACTTTTCCTTACATCTATTGAGGATGTAAAACTTGAAAAAGAGTTTGTCTTGACCTGTTTTGTCTTTGGCAAATGCCCACAGCTGCTCAATCACCCAGGTTTGGACCTGCCGGTTGATCGCATCTGCTTCCATGTTGTCTGCTTGGACAGGGATATTTTGCAAAGCCTGGGTTTTGAATGCATCGTGCTTGGCTTGCATCTCTTGCAAACGTTTCGCTTGCTCACCAGGGTTGTCTCTGGTTTGGTGATTCATCAACTTGAGCGCGTCGCTGTAACGCTCTGTTTGCGACGCAAACTGGGTGCCCGCGGCGGCGCATGAACTGCGCGCTAAGGCGATGGGGTCTGGGCTGTTTTGAGCAAACAAGACATTCGCACCAGCCAACCACAGCAAAACCGCAGCCAGTGATCGTGCAAAGATGGGATGCATCAGGCCGCTGTCAAAGCGGGCAGGCTGGTGGCGCGTCCCTTGTAATCCGTCCAGCACTGGCGTGTGAAGTCGTACAGCTTGCAAGAACGGGCGGTCTGGAAATACCAGCGCCAAGAAAACTGTTGCACGATGATGCGCCCGGGCAAGAGGTTTTCCAATTTGGACTGGGCCTGTTTGAGCCGGTACAAGGGAATGCTCATGTCCACGTGGTGCGCAGTGTGCTCCATGATGTGGTGCATCAGCGAGCCGATGTTGAACGGAAAAGTCAAATGCACGGTGGTCGAGACAAAAGGCTGGGCTTTGGCCCAAGCGCTGCGGTCGTCATGCCAAGACACTTTCACATGGGTATGGTGCACATACACCACAAAACCAATCATGGCACACCAAAACAAAAAGGGCACCACCACACTGAACAACAACACCCAAGCGACGTTTTGTTGGGTGGCCAAGGCAGCAGCAACCATGCTGCCGACCCACAAAGCGGCAAACCCGGTGATCAACCAACTGTCGCGGGTGAATATAGGGCGGCGAGTCGGCATTTCTTTGGCGTTGGGAAACACCATTTTTTTCCACCAAATTTCGATCATGTAGTACAGGCCGGGGGCCCAACCACTGCGGTAAGCGCGGTCTAACAATCGTCCGGCAAAAGATAACTTGGCATACTCTTCGCGGGTCAGCGGCGCCCACACAAAATCAAAACCCTTCAAATTGGTGTAGCCATGGTGAACCACGTTGTGGCCGATGTCCCACAAACTGAAGGTAGTCAACGATGGCAGAAACGCGATGCGGCCCACCCATTTGTTGAGACCGCGGTGCGGTGTCAGGCTTTGGTGGCAAGCATCATGGCCGATGATGAACAAACGCCCGATGGTGAAACCCATGGCCACGGCACACAATAACTTGGCCCACCAGGCTTCCAGCAAAACGGTACCTGCCAGAAAACTGGCCCACACCGCATAGTCGAGCACCAACAATGCCATGGCGCGCACAGTGACTCTTTCAGACAAAGGCACCAGCCACTCACGGATCACCTTGCGGTGTGGCATCGGTTGCTCAAGGGGGATAGGTTGTTCGGTCAGGTTCATAAGTCAGGCAAAAGGCACCTAAAAAGGCAAGTGCGCTGAGTCTTGCGCCGCTTTGGGGCAACTGCTCAGTTCGAAACCGATTGTAGCCAACCCTGACTCAAACCGACCTTACCCCTACCAGCGCTCGGGTAAGCGCTTGCAAACCCTGTAAACACGGTCACGCTCACGCACCACATACCCGCCGATGATGAGTTCTTTCATGATCCGGCTGACCATTTCCCGGCTGCAACCAATGTGTTGGGCGATTTGGGCATGGGTCATCGGTTGGCGGCGCATGTCACTGTGGGGGTCGATAACATGGTCAAAGTGACCTTGCAACAAAGCAATCAAGCGGCTGTAGGCGTCTGAAAAAAGCGCCCGGCGTGTGGTTTCGGTGGCCAAGCGCACCCGTTGCAAAGCCATTCTCAGCAAATCCATGGCCATGGCCGGTGTGTGCTGAATAACAGCCAAGGCTGATTCGCGTGACACCACCACGCAAACCACTGGGGTCAGCGTGATCACGTTTGCACAATGCGGGCCGCCATCCAAAGCCGCAGCCCCCACCAATTGACCAGCACCCCACAACGACAAAGTGATTTCGCGCGGCCTGCTGTCGTTCGACATGCTGAACTCGCGCAAGCGCCCGGCCGCCACCAAATAGAGTTGATGCCCAATATCACCCTGCTGAATCAATAACATGTGTTTGCGGTAATGCCGCACTTGGCCTTGGCGCGCCAGTGTCAACAAGCCGGGTTGTTGGGTGGCGGCCCAAAGCTTGTCAATGTTCAGCATGTGTGTTTTCATGCTGCCCACTGTAGTCAGCCCGCCGAGGATGGTGACCAAGTGTGAGTGACAATTTTTGCAAACCAAACTTGCGAAATATTCACACATTCGCAAATTTTTTGAACCCATTGGTCATCATGGGCATGTGACAATGCAAGCTTGTTTTTTGGGAAATCCATGCCACAACACGCCACCAAAATCGTCGCCACGCTGGGGCCGGCTTCCAGCGACCCCACCGTTCTTGAAGCCATGATCCGCGCCGGCGTGAATGTGGTCCGACTCAATTTCAGCCATGGCAAGGCGCAAGACCATGTTGACCGAGCCACGCTGGTGCGAGAGGCCGCCAAACGCGCCGGTCGCGTCGTGGCCATCATGGCCGACTTGCAGGGTCCCAAAATCCGCGTCGGCAAATTCGCCGAAGGCAAAGTGATGTTACAAGCCGGTGCCGCGTTTGTGCTGGACGCCTCGCGCACCGCGCCCGGGGATATCCAAGGCGTAGGCTTGGATTACAAAGAACTTCCGCGCGACGTCAAAGCCGGCGACCTGCTGCTGCTCAACGATGGGCTGATCGTGTTGACCGTGAGCAAAGTCGAAGGCGAAAAGGTGCACACCGTGGTGCAAATGGGCGGCGAACTCTCCAACAACAAAGGCATCAACAAACAAGGCGGCGGGCTGACCGCGCCCGCATTGACCGGCAAAGACATGGAAGACATCAAAACCGCCATGTCGTTCCAAGCCGACTATGTGGCGGTCAGCTTTCCAAAAAACGCCACCGACATGGAAATGGCCCGCCAACTGTGCAATGTTGCGGCTGAACCCTACAAACACAAACCAGGGCTGATCGCCAAAATCGAACGCTTCGAAGCCATTCCGCATCTGGAGGAAATTTTGCGTGCGTCTGACGGCATCATGGTCGCGCGTGGCGACTTGGCCGTCGAAGTCGGCAATGCCGCAGTGCCCGCTTTGCAAAAGCGCATGATCAAACTCGCGCGTGAAATGGACAAGGTCACCATCACGGCCACGCAAATGATGGAGAGCATGATCACCAACCCGGTGCCGACCCGGGCCGAGGTCAGCGATGTGGCCAATGCGGTGCTCGATGGCACCGACGCGGTCATGCTGAGCGCAGAAACAGCGGTTGGCAAATACCCGCTCGAAACCGTGCAACAAATGGTGCAAATTTGCCGTGCCGCAGAAGACGCTGAAGAGATCGCGCTGGACGCGGATTTCACGGGCAAAACATTCACTTACATCGACCAGACCATCGCCATGGGCGCATTGTTCACGGCACACCACCTGGGTGCCAAAGCCATTGTGGCGTTGACCGATTCCGGCTCCACGCCTTTGTGGATGAGCCGCCACCGCATACACATTCCTATTTATGCACTGACCGCGCGGGAAACCACACAACGTCGCATGGCGCTCTACCGCAATGTGCATGCTTTGCTGATGGACACCAGCACCGACCGCGACACCGCTTTGCACGAAGCCGAGCAACACCTGAGCACGCGCGGTATCGTCAACAGCGGCGATGTCTATGCCATCACTTGCGGCGAACCCATGGGCTCGCCAGGAGGCACTAACATGCTGAAAATTTGCAAAGTCGGCTGACCTCGATCACCCTCGTTTTATCCTTACAGGAAGTACCCCATGGCACTGGTTTCTATGCGCGAGCTGCTTGACCATGCAGCACAACACCACTACGGCATTCCCGCATTCAACGTCAACAATCTAGAGCAAGTGCAGGCGGTGATGTCTGCGGCCGATGAAGTCGGTGCACCGGTCATATTACAAGCCAGTGCTGGTGCACGCAAATACGCCGGCGAGTCTTTCATCAAACACCTGATACAGGCTGCGGTAGAGGCTTATCCGCATGTGCCTTTGGTGATGCACCAAGACCATGGCCAAAGCCCCATGGTGTGTCGCAGCGCGATAGAACTCGGCTTCACCTCGGTGATGATGGACGGCAGCTTGGAAGGCGACGGCAAAACCATCGCCAGTTATGACTACAACCTCAGTGTGACCAGCGAAGTGGTGCAAATGGCGCACAAGCTGGGCATCACGGTTGAAGGTGAACTCGGTTGTTTGGGTTCGCTAGAAACCATGAAAGGCGACAAAGAAGACGGCCACGGCACCGACGCCACCATGACCCGCGAACAGTTGCTGACCGATCCGGAGCAAGCCGCCGATTTTGTCAAGCGCACCCAGCTCGACGCACTCGCCATTGCCATTGGTACCAGCCATGGCGCCTACATATTCACCCGCAAGCCCACGGGCGACATTTTGGCCATGGACCGGATTCAAGCCATCCATCAACGCATACCGAACACGCATTTGGTCATGCACGGCTCATCCAGCGTGCCGCAAGACTTGCTGGCGAAAATTCGCCAATTTGGCGGCGACATGAAAGAGACCTACGGCGTGCCGGTCGAGGAAATCCAAAAAGCCATTCAATTGGGTGTGCGCAAAATCAACATCGATACCGATATCCGTTTGGCCATGACCGCTGCGGTGCGCCAGTTTTTGTTTGAAAACCCCGACAAATTTGACGCCCGCGAATGGCTCAAGCCCGCGCGTGAAGCGGCCAAGCAAATTTGCAAGCAACGCTATTTAGAGTTCGGTTGTGAAGGGCAAGGCAGCAAAATCAAAGCCACACCGCTGCCCATGATGGCGGCCAAATACCAGCAAGGCATGTTGGCGCAAAGCGTCCACTGATGCCCCCGTGTATGCAGTAGCGGGCTTAGCCAGCAGGCATGTGCTTTGCGACTAATTCGCCACAAAACTTTGTGACATCGGTGCAAGCACACATTCGCTGTAACGGGCCCCTTCATTCACCACAAACTGTTTGAATGCCAAATGAACGCCGGACAAAACGCTGTCACGCCGGTGTATGAAACACCAATCGATGTATTTGGGCATGTCGACCATGTCGAGCACGGCCATCAACCCAGACTTGATCTCGGTCTGACACACATGCGCGGACAAAAAGCTGATGCCCATGCCATGCATCACCGCTTGTTTGACCGCTTCGTTGGTTGACATTTCCAGACTTTTTCGCAACGGCATGTTTTTGGCCTGCAGTATTTGCTCAAAAAAAATCCGCGTGGCTGAACCACGCTCGCGAAAAATCACATCGCTGTGTTGCAACGCATCCCAAACCACCTGCTGACGTCCGACCAGCGGATGCGCCACGGGTGCCACCATGACATGCGGATGCCGGGCGAAATGCACCGCCTCTAGCTCGGCGTCCGACGGCGGGTAGCCGGTGATGGCGATGTCCAAGCGGTGGTTCAACAGCATTTCCAAAATTTCGGAACGCCGCGCCACCGTGAGCTTGAGCAACACCTCTGGAAATTGCGCATGAAAGGCTTTGAGCATGCGCGGCACAAAGTAATGGGCCGGCGACACCACCGCCAGATGCAACAAACCGCGTGGCCATTGCGTGGCTGGCACATGGGCGGGTTTGTCACGCCACACAAACGCGTCTGACGCGGCTTGCACCTGCGCATGTATCAAGCGGGCGTGTTGCAGCAGCACCGCCCCCGCCTCTGTCAGTTGCTTTCTGCGGTGCGGGTCAAACAGCATCACTTGCAAATCTTCTTCCAACTGACGCACCACGCGCGACACCGCTGGCTGGGTCATTTGCAAATCCTCGGCTGCCTTGGTGAAGCTTCCCAACCGAGCAACCGCCTCGAAAACCCTGACATGGCGCAAATTCCACAGACCGTCCATTGATCGCCTCCTTGCCGAATTAATCAGTACTTACCCTAGGCTGTCGCTTGCCGTGACGGCCATTCAGCCAACAGCAGGGTCATTGCTCGCAACGAAACCATTTCTATGACTTTTTTATATAGCGAACATGATTTTAGGGATCTTTGATAATTCTTAAGCGTTCATAAAATTTGTCGCATACCTACTGTATTTTTGCCATGTCAATCGCCTCTCATCCCCCCCGTTTTCCCACATGGAATGACCCAAGCGCCGCCGGCCTCGATGCACCGCAACTGTTGCTCTATCGCTCCAACCTGCTGGGTTCAGACCTGCGCATCACCAACTATGGTGGCGGCAACACCAGCGCCAAGATTTGGCAAACCGACCCCCTGAGCGGCGAGTCGGTGGAAGTGCTGTGGGTCAAGGGCTCGGGTGGCGATGTGGGCTCCATGAAGCTCGACGGTTTCGCCACGTTGTGGATGGACAAATTGCGCCGCCTGAAAAAGCTCTACCGGGGCTTGGCCCACGAAGACAGCATGGTCGACTACTTGCCGCATTGCACCTTCAACCTCAATCCACGCGCCGCCTCGATCGACACCCCTTTGCATGCGGCATTGCCCTATGCCCATATCGACCACATGCACCCAGATGCGGTGATCGCGATTGCAGCCATGGAGAACTCGCAGCGCATCACGCAAACCGTGTTTGACGGTCAAGTCGGCTGGCTGCCTTGGTTGCGCCCAGGCTATGAGTTGGGCCAACAACTGGCCGCCTATGACGCCGCGCATCCCGGTTTGCGCGGCATTGTGCTGGCCGGCCATGGGTTGTTCAGTTGGGGCGACACCTCGAAGTCGTGCTTTGAAAACACCGTGGGTTTGATCGAACGCGCACAAAACTGGTTGCACAAAGAGCGCGCGGAACGACAAGTCAAAGTGTTTGGCGGCACCCGTTTTGACACCTTGCCCGCGTCTGAAAGCGCTGCAACCCTCCACAAACTGCTGCCATTGCTCCGAGGACTGGCCAGCAAAGACAGCCCCAAATTGCTGCACCTCAACACTTCCGATGAGGTGCTGGCATTTGTCAATTCCCATGAACTGACTGAATTGGCCCACATGGGCACGTCATGCCCTGACCATTTTTTGCGCACCAAAATCCGCCCGCTGATCATTCCCGAAGATTTGTACGGCTTGCCGCAAGAAGTGCTCAAAGCGAAGCTGGCCGATTTGATCGGCGGCTATTGCAACGACTACGCAGCTTATTACGACCGCTGCAAACGCCCGGGCAGCCCCGCCATGCGTGACCCCAACCCGGTGGTGGTGTTGCTGCCGCGCATTGGCATGGTGACGATGGCCAAAGACAAATCCACCGCCCGCATTGCAGGCGAGTTTTATGTCAACGCCATCAATGTCATGCGCGAGGCCCATGGCTTGGACCGCTATGTCGGACTGCCCGAACAAGAAGCTTTCGACATTGAATATTGGTTGCTTGAAGAGGCCAAGTTGCAGCGCATGCCCAAACCCAAACCTTTGGTCGGCAAAGTGGCGCTGGTCACAGGCGCGGCAGGTGGCATTGGCAGCAGCATTGCCCAGCGCCTGTTGAGCGATGGCGCTTGTGTGGTGTTGACCGACATCGCCCCCAATGCTTTGCAAGACGCCCAAGCCAAGCTCGCGGCGCGTTTCGGCAAAGACAGTGTGCACGCGGTGGTGTGCGATGTCACCCAAGAAGACAGCGTTAAAGAAGCCTTTGCCGCTGCCGTGTTGGCATTTGGCGGGCTGGATGTGTTGGTCAGCAATGCAGGCATTGCCTCCGCTGCGCCCCTCGAAGACACCACACTCGATTTGTGGAACCTCAACCAAAACATTTTGGCCACCGGCTATTTCTTGGTCAGTCGCGAAGCTTTCCGCTTGATGAAGGCCCAAGCCACCGGTGGCTCCATGGTGATGATCGCCAGCAAAAACGGCATGGTGGCCAGCAACCAAGCGACGGCATATTGCGCAGCCAAAGCCGCTGAAATTCAGCTCAGCCGCAGCATCGCGCTCGAAGGTGCGCCACTCGGGATTCGCTGCAACGTGGTCAATCCCGATGCGGTGATTCGCGGCTCAAAAATTTGGTCTGGCAAATGGAGCCAAGAACGCGCGGCGGCCAACCAAATCGCAGAGGCTGACCTAGAGGCCTTCTACCGCGACCGCAGCATGCTCAAACGCAGCGTCTATCCCGAAGACATCGCCGAAGCCACCTACCACTTTTGTGCCGAGCACCTGAGCGGAAAAAGCACAGGAAACATTTTGAATGTCGATGCCGGCAACTTGGCTGCATTCACCCGCTAATACCTGCACGCACCATTGACAAAGGCATTGACATGACTGCCATCAACACCGAACTGATCGCCGCCCAAAACCAGGCCACGCAGGCAACGTTTGACAAAGATTTCGCCCATTTGACAGAGCAACTCCTGCGCCGCGGCATAGACATTCAGCAGATCTGCGCGCAAGTGGCGCAATTTGGCGTGGCCATTCCGAGTTGGGGTGTGGGCACGGGCGGCACGCGCTTCGCCCGCTTTCCCGGACCCGGCGAACCACAACATGTGTTCGACAAAATCCAAGACTGCGGTGTGATCCACCAACTCACCCGGGCCACACCTAGCGTGTCATTGCACATACCGTGGGACACCTGCAGCGATTGGGGCGAACTGCGCGACGCCGCCCAAGCAGCCGATCTGACATTTGACGCAATCAACTCCAACACGTTCTCCGACCAAGACGGGCAAGCGCACAGCTACAAATTCGGCAGCTTGTCGCACACCGATGCCGCCACTCGGGCCCAAGCGGTCGCGCACAACGTGGAATGCATTGAAATTGGCCAACGACTGGGCTCCAAGGCTTTGACCGTGTGGGTGGGCGATGGCAGCAATTTTCCGGGTCAACAACATTTCCGCCGCGCGTTTGACCGGTATATGGACAGCGCCCGCCAAATTTACCAAGCACTGCCCGACGACTGGTTGATGTTTTTGGAACACAAAATTTGCGAACCGGCGTTCTACAGCACCGTGATTCAAGATTGGGGTTCGAGCCTGATGGCAGCCCAAGCTTTGGGAGACAAAGCGCAGTGTTTGGTAGACCTCGGACACCACGCACCCAATGTCAACATCGAAATGATTGTGGCCCGCTTGATTGCTGCTCGCAAATTGGCAGGCTTTCATTTCAACGACAGCAAATACGGAGATGACGATTTGGACGCGGGCAGTGTCTCGCCCTACCGGTTGTTTTTGGTGTTCAACGAACTGGTCGCTGCAGCGCATGAGCAAGTGCCAGCGTTTCAACCGGCCTACATGCTGGACCAAAGCCACAACGTCACCGACCCGATAGAAAGCCTCATGTCCAGCGCGATCCAATGCCAGCGTTCCTACGCCCAAGCATTGCTCGTCAACCGCCAAGCGCTGGACGACGCACAACAGGCCAATGACGCATTGCTGGCCACACAGCTTCTCAAAGCCGCTTTTCAAACCGATGTCGAACCGATTTTGCAAAAAGTTCGGCGCGACGCCGGTGCCGCCGCCGACCCATTGAACACTTACCGCAGCAGTGGTTACAGACAGCGCATGGCCGTCAAGCGGCCTGCGGCGGGTCGCTCAAGCGGCATTGTGTGACAGGACTTGAGCGCGAGTTCCAGGGGGTTCGTCGCTCTGTTGTTTGTTTCATCCCCCAACACCACACCCATCCATTCAAGGAGACATTTCATGAAAACAAAACTTGCCGTGGCAGCCGCCATGATGATCGGATTGGCCCAACCTGTGTTGGCTGCTGACAAAATTGCATTGGTGGTCAAAGCACTGGGTATCGGGTTTTTCGATGCCACCCACCAAGGCGCATTGGAAGCCGCCAAAGAGCTGGGTAATGTAGAAATCATTTATACCGGCCCCGCCAAAGCCACGGCTGAGGGACAAATTGAAGTCATCAACAGCCTGATCGCACAAAAAGTCAAAGCCATTGTGGTGTCTGCCAACGACCCGGATGCACTGGTGCCTGTTACCAAAAAAGCCATGCAACGTGGCATCAAAGTGATCTCCTTTGACTCGGCCATCAGCAAAGACGGGCGCATGATGCATTTGGCACCATCGAACAATGCTTTGATTGGTGAAAAACTGGTCAAGATGACCGAAAAGTCGATTGGCAAAACCGGTGAAATCGCCGTGCTCTCTGCCACAGCCCAGGCCACCAACCAAAACACTTGGATTGCTGAAATGAAAAAAACACTCAGCAAACCAGAATATTCCGGTTTGAAACTGGTGTCTGTGGTGTACGGCGACGACCAGACCGATAAAAGCTACCGTGAAGCACTGGGCCTGTTCAAAAGCCACCCCAATTTGAAAGCCATTGTGGCGCCCACCACTGTGGGTATCGCAGCAGCGGGCAAAGCGGTGCAAGACGAGAAAAAAATCGGCCAGGTGTTGGTCACTGGGTTGGGTTTGCCGTCTGAAATGGCAGGCCATGTCAAGAGCGGCGCAGTCAATTCATTTGCCATATGGAACCCCATCGACTTGGGCTATGCCTCGATCCACATCGCCAATGCGCTGATCAAAGGTGCCAAAGCTGAACCTGGTGCCAGCCTGCCCATGGGCCGTGTCGGTACTGCCAAATTGGATGCATCGAACGAGGCGGCCATGGCTGAGCCGTTCACTTATGACGCCTCCAACGTCGACAAGTTCGCCAAGATTTTCTAAGCCGTTTTATGACTTCGCCTGTTCTTGGTACCCGACAAGCCCTGTCGGGCTTGTCGGGGCCGGGGATGGGCCACTCCATTGGTTGGCTATGACGATGACGCAACCCCACAGTTGGCTGGAACTGAAAGGCATACATAAACGCTTTGGAGCCACCCATGCGCTCAAAGGCGTTGAACTGTCGCTGGTGCCTGGCGAAGTGCTGGCTTTGATCGGCGAAAACGGAGCGGGCAAGTCCACCTTGGTCAAAACGCTGACCGGGGTGTATGCGCCTGATGCGGGTCAAATTTTGGTGCAAGGTGTGCCCACTGTGTTTGCGCGGGCACAAGATGCACAACAGACCGGAATCGCCGCGGTGCACCAAGAAACCGTGATGTTTGAAGAACTCAGCGTGGCGGAAAACATTTACATCGGCCGACAACCGGTCCTTGGACACCGGTATGCGCACATGATTGATTGGCAACGCATGTTGCAGGATGCGCAAACCGTGCTTGACAAAGTAGGGGCCGGGTTCAGCGCCAGCACCTTGGTCAAGCACCTGAGCCTGGCGCAACGCCATTTGGTAGAAATCGCGCGAGCTTTGTCGCAAGAGGCGCGAGTGGTGATTTTGGATGAACCCACGGCCGCACTGTCGCAACAGGAAATCCGAGACTTTTATGAATTGGTGCGGCATTTGAAGTCGCAAGACGTGGCCGTGCTGTTCATCACGCACAAATTCGATGAGATTTTTTCGGTCTGTGATCGTTATGTGGTGCTGCGCGATGGCGCCACGGTCGGCACAGGCATGATCAAAGACACAGACAAAGATTCGCTGATTCGGCTCATGGCCGGGCGTGAAATCCACCAAATTTATCCTGCTATCGCAGCCAACACCGGCCCAGTGGTGTTGCAGGTTCAGCATCTGAACCATCCCAGTGAATTCAGCCAAATCAACTTTGAATTGCGACGGGGTGAGATCCTCGGTTTTTATGGGTTGGTCGGGGCGGGCCGCAGTGAAATCATGCTGGCACTCATGGGCTTGAACAACGCGGCCAGCGGCATCATCAAAATCAACGGCCAACAAGTGACGATTCGCAAACCAGCCGACGCTATTGGACATGGCTTGGCGTATGTGCCTGAAGAGCGGCAACTGCAAGGCGGTATTTTGGATTTTGCGGTAATGCACAACCTCTCTATTGCAGATTTGTCAGGGGCTTTGGGGCAGCGTGCATCCTTGTCCATCGGTCCTTGGTTGTCAGCACGCAAAGAAAACGATTTGTCAGACACCCTGATTGAACAACTGCAAATCAAAACCGCCAATGTACACACCGCACTTGGCACGCTCTCGGGGGGCAACCAACAAAAAGTGGTGATTGGCAAATGGCTGGGCATACAGCCCAACATCATCATTTTGGACGAACCCACCAAGGGCATTGATGTGGGCGCCAAACAAGCGGTTTATCGCCTGATTGCCGACATGGTCGCCCAAGGGCTGGCGGTCATTTTGGTATCCAGCGAATTACCAGAAGTGATGCATTTGGCACACCGCATTGTGGTCATGCGAAGAGGCCGCATGGCCGCCGTGTTTGACCGCGACCAAGCAGACGCGCAAGAAGTGGTGGCCGTGGCTTCGGGATTGCGCACTGCTGACAAAGAGGTACATGCATGACAAACGCATTGATTTCTAGCGACACGTTTTCAAACGCTACCCAGGCCGCATTGCGGAGACTGATCCACGACCGAGAGTGGTTACTGGTGGTGACCATCAGCGTATTGGTTCTGGCCATCGGGCTGCGTTCGCCCGTGTTTCTGACTTGGCGAAATGCCCACGACATACTGAACGATTCGGCCATTTTGGCGATCTTGGTGATCGGGCAAATGCTGGTGCTGCTGATTCGCGGCATTGACCTGTCAGTGGCCAGTAACCTGGCGCTGACAGGAATGGTGTGTGCCTTGGTCGGACGGGCGTTTCCCGAGATTCCAGTGAGTGGTTTGTTGGTACTGGCTTGCACCCTGGGTGCACTGCTGGGCGGTTTCAATGGTTGGTTGATCACCGCATTCCAATTGCCGCCGATTGTGGTCACGCTGGGCACGTTGTCGCTGTACCGAGGCGCGATATTTGTGGTGAGCGATGGCGCTTGGATTTCAGACCATGAAATTCACCCGCTGATCAAAGGCCTGCCCCGCGAACAATGGCTGGGTTTGCCAGCGCTGTTGTGGTTTGCCGCCATCGTCGCCTTGCTGGGCACCTATCTGTTGAAGTGGCGCCAAGAAGGTCGTGAACTGTATGCCTATGGTGGCAACCCGGTGGCCGCTGTTTATGTGGGCATTCCCGTCCATCAGCGCGTGATGATGGCTTATGTGGCGTCTGGACTGCTCGCCGGTCTTTCAGGCTTGCTGTGGGTCGGTCGTTATTCGATTGCCTTCACCGAATTGGCCTCTGGATATGAACTCACGGTGATCGCGGCCTGTGTCATCGGTGGTGTCAGCATCGCAGGCGGTATAGGCAGCATCACCGGTGCCATGCTCGGCGTGCTGTTCATCGGGGTGATCAACGGTGCACTGCCGGTGATTCAAGTGTCGCCGTTTTGGCAACAAGCGATTGCAGGTGGGGTCATTTTGGTGTCCGTGGCGCTCAATGCCCGCAGCGGCCGCCGGCTTGGCAAACCTATTCTGGAGCGAGCAGAGCCTGAGACACCAACTCAACGCCATCACCACGGAGGTCACGCATGAGCGCATGGAGCACCTGGGAAAAAATTCTGCTGGGCCTGATCTTGGCCACCTATTGCGTATTTGGTTTCAGCATCGACGGGTTTTTGTCGCCCTATGCAGTGGCCGACAGTACCGCCAATTTCGCCGAAAAAACCATTGTGGCGCTGGCCATGGCGATGTTGATCATCGCCCGCGAAATCGATTTGTCTGTCGCAGCCACCATGACGCTGTGCTCATTGGCCATGGGTTTTGCAATGCAGGCCGGTGCAGATACTGGTTGGATGGTGGTGGCGGCCTTGTTGACAGGTTTGCTGTGCGGTTTTTTCAATGGCTGGCTGGTCACCCGTCTGGCCATTCCTTCCATCGTGGTGACGATTGGCACCTTGTCTTTGTACCGCGGGTTGGCGCAAGTGCTGCTGGGCGACCAAGCCATCACGGGTTACCCTGACACATTGGTCTTGTGGGGCAACGGCACATTGGCCGATGTGTTTGAGGATTTGCCTTGGTTGATTTTGCCGCTCGAATGCGTGGTCATGTTGCTGCTGGCGCTTGTGGTCGGCATTTACATGCACAAAAGCGTGCATGGCCGGCGCATTTATGCGATGGGTGCCAACGCCACCGCTGCCCAATTTTCAGGGATTGATGTGGAACGTTACCGATGGGGGTTGTTTGTATTCACCGGGTTGATGTCTGCGGTCGCGGCGGTGCTGCTGACAGGTCGTATTGGCAGCACACGGCCCAATCTGGCCATGGGCTGGGAACTCGACATCATCACCATGGTGATTTTGGGTGGTGTGTCCATCCATGGCGGCAGAGGCAGCATCACTGGCACCGTGTTGGCTGCGGTGTTGATGGGGGTCTTCACATTTGGTTTGGCGATGCTAAATGTCAAAGGCATCGTGATTTCCATGTTCATGGGCGGCATGCTGATATTGGCCATGGTGTTGCCGCGCTATCTGCCGCGCCAATTCACCCATACACATTGACAAACACCAGCCATGTCCACCCCCCACAAAACCGCATTCGCCATGTTTTTGCATCCTGGCCAACGCGAAGAATACCAACGACGCCACGATGCGATATGGCCAGAGCTGGTGAGTCTGCTCAAAGCCAGTGGCATCAGCGACTACAGCATTTACCTGGACGAAACACACCATGTGTTGTTCGCTGTTTTACATGCCAGCGACAACCACTCCATGGATACGCTGCCACAACACCCGGTGATGCAACGCTGGTGGCAACACATGAAAGACATCATGCGTTGTCATGCTGATGGCTCTCCCGTGGTCGAGCCTTTGCCTTGCTTGTTTCACTTGGATTGAGACTTTGCATGTCACTGACTTTGGTACTCGACATTGGCAAGACGCATGCCAAATTGGTGTTGATTGACGCAAACGGGAAAGGGCTGTGTCGCTTCACCCATGTCAACGTTGCGCAGCCCTCCAAAAGCTACACGGCACTGGGCGTGGCATCGCTGACCCAATGGTTATTGACCCAGATACCGCAATTGCCGCGCCGCTCTGAGATCACGCACATCAGCATCACCACGCATGGCGCCGCTGTTTGCCCCATGGACGACAACGGGTTGGTGTTGCAACCCATGGATTACGAATGGAATGGCTACGGCGAATTCCATCGACAGTGCCAACAACGTGCCTGTGTGTTTGAAGAAACCGGCTCGCCGGCTTTGCCCTTGGGTTTGAACGCAGGCTTGCAATTGGCTTGGTTAAAGCATTTCGAGCCGCAAGCCTGGTCGCGCGTGCGGCATTTGCTGCCCTATCCACAATATTGGGCTTGGTGGTTTTGCGGGCAACTCGCCAGCGAGGTGTCGTCCTGGGGATGCCACACCCATTTGTGGTCGCCCCATGAACACAGCCATTCCAGCTGGGCTTGGTCGCAAGGGTTTGATGCATTGTCACCGCCACTTCAGCCGGCCTGGGCCGATCTGGGCATGCTGCGTCCCGAATTGGCCTCGCGCTTGGGGTTGTCACCCGACACGGTGGTGAAGGTTGGCGCACATGACAGCAACGCCTGTTTGGCCCGCTACCTGCACACCATGCCAGGCGCAACGGTGGTGTCCACCGGCACCTGGGTGGTGGTCATGGCCACGCACGGACGCCCCGTGACACTGGATGCAAATCGCGACGAACTGTTGAATGTGAGCGTGGAAGGTCAATCCGTACCCACCGGTCGTTTCATGGGTGGGCGCGAATACGCAGTGCTGGCTGGAGACGCCAACCCTGCGCTGGCAGATACCGAGCATTTGCTGCAATTGCTTGAAGGCGGTTGGCGAGCAACGCCGTCATTTTGTGACGCAGGCGGCCCTTTTGCCGGACAAACAGGCAAGGTTTGGCAACATGACCATGCGCTAGCGCTCGAAGATGTGCCCTTGCATTTGCGTGCAGCGCTGGCAGCTTGGTATGCCGCAGAAACGTCGGTACACATCATTCGCCATTTGAGTGCAGGGCAAGCCACGCCCGTCGTTCTCGAAGGACCCTTGTCCTACAATGAAGCGTATGTGGCGGCCATGGCTGCCATGCTTGATCAATACGCTGTCTGGCGCTCTACCGACGAGCTCGAAGGCACGGCCAGGGGGGCATGGATGTTGGCGCAATGGGACAAGCGCCAGTCCTTCCAAACCGGCTTGTCTTTGGTGCAGCCTCACAGCAGCGTGCAACACTTATTGGCCACCTGCTATGAACCCAACGCTGCATTCCCACACCCTCGGGTCTCTTCCTTTGCTCGCCCGTGGCAAAGTTCGTGACAACTATGCCGTGGGGAATGACCGCATTTTGATGGTTGCGTCCGACCGCATCAGCGCGTTTGATGTGGTCATGAACGAACCCATTCCCGGCAAAGGCGCATTGCTGACGCAAATGGCCTTGTTCTGGTTTGACAAGCTGGGGCATATTTGCCCGAACCACTTGACCGCCGACGCCCCGGAATCGGTGGTCACCGACGCCGAAAAACCCTATGTGGTGCAACGTGCCATGCTGGTCCGTCGTTTGCAACCTATTCCTGTCGAAGCGGTGGTGCGCGGTTACCTTGCTGGCAGCGGCTGGAAAGAATACCAACACCACCGCTCGGTCTGCGGCGTACCCTTGCCAGAAGGTTTGCACAACGCCTCGCGTTTACCAGCGCCCATCTTCACGCCCGCCGCCAAAGCGCCGGCTGGCTCTCACGATGAAAACATCAGCTTCGCACAAACGGTGGACATGATCGGCCAAGACCTCGCTGAACGGATTCGCACCATCAGCATCGCGCTGTATGAAACCGCGTATGGCATCGCTGCGGCCAAAGGCATTTTGATTGCCGACACCAAGTTTGAATTTGGCTTGAGCCCAGACGGCACGCTGGTGTTGATGGACGAGGTGTTGACACCGGATTCATCGCGCTATTGGCCGGCAGAGGCTTACCGCGAAGGCGCCAACCCACCGAGCTTTGACAAACAGTATTTGCGCGACTGGCTGGAAACGGCGCAAGTGGATGGGGCCGCGTGGAACAAATCACCACCCGCACCGACCCTGCCCGAAGAAGTCATTTCTCTGACCGCAGCCAAATACCAAGAAGCTTGGACGCGGTTACAAGCGGCAGGCTGATACCGGTCAGTTCAGCGCCATGCTCAATTTGCGGCGATAACGGGACAGCAATTCGGCTTGCGGATCGTCCAACGCAGCGGCCTTGCCAGTCAATTCGATGCCACCTGCACTTTTTCCGGGCACCGCTTGTTCACCTTTGGGCTTGGGTGGTGTGAGCAACTCCAAAATGGCCACGATATTTTTTCGCGCCACTTGGTCGTTCCAGGTTTTGTCGCGCATGACAATTTCCAACAACTCGTCCATGGCGGCGGTCCATTCAGCGGCAGCCATCAGCAAACGGGCCTTGGCCAAGCGGGTATCGAAATCGCGTTTGTTTTTGTCGATCAATGCATCCAACTGCGACATCGGCCATTGGGCGCGTTCATCGGCGTGGGCAAATTGCAAAGCTTGGCCCCAATGGTGGAGTGCTTCGAAACGCAACTGCAAAGGGATTTGCGCCATGGCGGGTGCCAGCGCCGACTGGGCCTTGTCCAACTCGCCCACCGCCATCAGCAATTTCACATATTCGTAGCGTGCGTCATCGTTGGCCGGGTTGACCGCCAGCGCTTCTTGCAGCTTGGCCAAGGCTGCATCGGCATTGCCCTCGGCCAGCAACGCCTCGGCAGCGTTCACGTCTTGTTCGGCGATCAACGCTTCTTCAGCGGGCACGTGTTTGTCTAAAAACTCGCGCACTTTGCCCTCGGGCAACGCGCCCATGAAACCGTCAGCGGGCTTGCCGCCTTTCATCAGCACACAGGTGGGAATGCTGCGAATGCCAAAAGCTTGCGAGAGTTGCTGTTCAACGTCTGAATTGATCTTCACCAATTTGAAGCGGCCAGCGTATTCCAGTTCCAGTTTTTCCAATACCGGACCCAGCGATTTGCATGGGCCGCACCAAGGCGCCCAAAAGTCCACCAGCACGGGCAATTCGGTCGACGCCAGAATCACTTCGGCCTCAAAATTCTCAACAGTCACATCAATCATGGGTGTCAGGTCCGCAGGAATAAAATCCGTCACTCTACCGTGCAAGGCGTACATGGCCTGCACATCGTTCAACCGTAAGCTTACCCGCAGTTCAACTGCCCCACATCATGGCCTCTATTCTTGTCGGTGTTGTCATGGGCTCCAGCTCTGACTGGGACACCATGCAACATGCAGCCGAACTGTTGCAGTCTTTTGGCGTCGCGCACGAAACACGCGTGGTGTCAGCCCACCGCATGCCTGACGACATGTTCGAGTACGCCGCTTCGGCGCAATCGCGCGGATTGCAAGCCATCATTGCCGGGGCCGGCGGTGCAGCCCATTTGCCGGGCATGTTGGCGGCCAAGACCACCGTGCCTGTGCTTGGCGTGCCAGTTCCCAGCAAGCATTTGCAAGGGGTGGATTCGCTGCACAGCATCGTGCAAATGCCCAAAGGCATGCCGGTGGCCACCTTTGCCATTGGCGCTGCTGGCGCGGCCAATGCCGCTTTGTTTGCGGTGGCCATGCTGGCTTTGCACCGGCCAGACCTACATCAAGCCTTGCAAACCTATCGCCAACAGCAAACGCAGGCAGCGCGGCAAATGACCCTGCCACCACAGGCATGACCCGGCTCGCACTGCAACCCGGTGCCACGCTGGGGGTGCTGGGTGGCGGCCAATTGGCGCGCATGTGGTCCCATGCGGCGCAAAGCATGGGCTATCGCACCGCCGTGCTCGACCCGGATGTCCACAGCCCAGCGGGTTTGATCAGCCATGTGCACGTGCCCACCGCATACCTCGACCCGCAAGGCCTGGCTCGGCTGGCCAGCGAATGCCAAGCCGTCACCACCGAATTTGAAAATGTGCCGGCAATGGCGCTGGCGCAGTTACAAGCCCATCTGCCGGTGTCGCCCGGTCCGGCGGCGGTGCAAGTGGCGCAAGACCGCGCTTTGGAAAAAGCCCATTTTGTGCGTTGCGGTGTACCTGTCGCACCGCACCAAGTGCTGGCCCATGCCGACGATTTGCCAACCGTCCCCAACCATCTCTTGCCAGGCATCTTGAAAACCACGCGCTTGGGTTATGACGGCAAAGGCCAAGTCAGGGTGAACACACGCACCGAATTAGCCGTGGCCTTGGCGCAGTTGCAAAACGGCCATGCGGATGTGGTTTGCATCCTCGAAAAACGCTTGCCATTGGCAGGCGAATGCTCGGTCGTGTTGGCGCGTGGGCAGGACGGCGACTGCGTGTATTTGCCGGTGCAACTCAACCAGCACCGTGACGGCATTCTTGCAATCACCGAAGTATTTGAAGACGCCATGCCTGCGACCACCGCACAACATGCCATAGACGCTGCCACACATATTGCCCGCGAACTCGATTACGTCGGCGTGCTGTGTGTCGAATTTTTCATGCTGCAAGACGGGCCCGACAAGGATGCGCTAGGGCCATTGGTGGTCAACGAAATAGCGCCTAGGCCACACAACAGTGGGCACCACAGCATCGACAGTTGTGACCTGTCGCAGTTTGCGTTGCAAGTGCGCTGCATGGCTGGCCTGCCTTTGACACAACCCCGCTTGCACAGTCCGTGCGTCATGCTGAATGTATTGGGCGATGTTTGGTGGCTGGGTGGCCGCAACGCCCAAGCCCCAGATTGGGCCGCCATGTTGGCATTGCCCGGCGTGCATCTGCATGTGTATGGCAAAGCCGACGCGCGTCCCGGTCGAAAAATGGGACACATCACCATCACTGCCAGCAGCATCACCCAAGCGCGTGCGGTCAGCGCACAAGTGGCCAGCTTGCTGGGGTTGCCGACATGAGCCCAGCGCTGATGCTGGGCGACAGCGATGCAGACATTGCACACGCGGCACACACCTTGGCACGCGGTGAATTGCTCGGCCTGCCCACCGAAACGGTCTACGGATTGGCCGCCGATGCCCTCCAGCCAGAAGCGGTTGCAGCCGTGTTCAAAGCCAAGGGGCGGCCTGCCAACCATCCGTTGATCGTGCATGTGGCCAGCGCATCCCATGTGAGCGAATTTGCCCAAAACCTTCCTGCGTGTGCGCAAGCCTTGATGGATGCCTATTGGCCTGGGCCGCTGACTTTGATTTTCCAACGCCGCCAAGGCGTGGCCGAGGCTGCGGCGGGTGGACACCCGACCATTGCTTTGCGTTGTCCGTCCCATCCCTTGGCGTTGAAACTGCTGCAACGCGCATGGGATTTGGGGGTCAAAGGGGTGGCGGCACCCAGCGCCAATTTGTTTGGCAAAGTGTCACCGACCACCGCTCAGCATGTGCAAGAAGCGTTTCCCGATCTGACGGTGCTCGATGGCGGTGCCTGCCAAGTGGGCATCGAGTCCACCATCGTCGACATCAGCCAAGGTAGGCCGGTGCTGTTGCGTCCCGGCATGTTGCCAGTGGCACAACTCTCGCTGGTGGCCGGTCAAGCCGTGCAACGGGCGCAACCCGAGCCTTCAGCATCAACGCCTGCGGCACCGGGAACGCTGGCATCGCATTACGCGCCGCGTGCCCGTGTGCATTTGTACACAGGCCCACAGATCGAACAATTCGCTGCTGCATGCCCTGGCCGACTGGCGGTGTGGTCTCGCACACCGTTGTCGCTGCCGGCCAGTGTGCTTTGGCGGGCCATGCCTGCGCTGCCTGCCGACTGCGCACACGACTTGTTTGCCCAATTGCGTTCGCTGGATGCAACAGGGGTGGACCATATATGGGTGGAAACACCGCCGCAAGCTGAAGCGTGGGACGGTGTGCGCGACCGGTTGCAACGCGCCAGCCACACCGCTTTACCGCACTGATCGCCTCGGGTTTTTGCCACAGGGATGCTGGGTCAGCGCCGATTGACGCACACCTTTTGCATCACTTTTTCTTCCTTGCTGCCTGCTTTGATGGACAACCAAACAGGGGTTTGCGGTTTTTTCAGCAAGATACCGTCCCAGCCGAATCTCACATCGTGTTCAATGGCTGTGACTTGGTTGTTTTCCACCACCGTGCGCAGCAACCATATCCATTGCCGGTCGGCGCAATGCACGCTGATTTGCCATTGGTCATACAAGTAGGGGCTGTTGGCAGAGCGTTTTTGTAGCCACACGGTGCGAATCGGTCCGTTGCTCGACACGCCCTGGGCATCTACACCGTAGTGCATTCCGTCCGTCGTCAGCTCGATGGTGTGCCATGCGGTTTGGGTATCCACCGCATAACTGCTGGGCGCTTGCGGTTTTAAACGGCTGCAACCGTTCAAACACATCACCAAGCCCAGGGCTGACAGGCTTGCTGCGGTGTATCGCATCCATTTCATACTGGGCCAATCGTCTGTTTCAACCCATGGATTTTGTTAAATCTGAATTTGGTTTTTACTGAATAAATGGTTTTTATCGGTTGTCTTTGCCTGCGGTCCAGTCGATCAGCGCATCCATCACGGGGCGGGCTTGGTTGGCGTTGGCATGGTTGACCATGGCCACCAACACAAAGCGCTGACCATTGGCCGCATCGACATAACCGGCAATGCCCATGACATCGCGCAAGCTGCCGGTTTTCAAATGCGCCATGGCGCTGCTTTTGCTGCGCTTGAGGGTGCCATCCAAACCGGTGATCGGTAACGACGCCATCAACTCCGGCATAAAGCCTTGGCCCCATACCCATTGCAACAAATAAGCCAAGGACTGGGCAGTGATTCGCGCGTCGCGGCTCAAGCCAGAGCCTTTGTCCAGCAAAGGGGGTTCTGCCAGGGGTAAACGTTCGCGCCACCAGGCATTCACTGTGTCTGCGGCGGTGCTGGCATTGCCGTTGCCGCGTTTTTGTGCGCCCAAGGTCAAAAACACCTGGTCCGCCATCACGTTGTTGCTGAATTTGTTGATGTCTCGCACCAACTCGGCCAGCGTGGGAGATTCATGCACCAACACCGCGGTGGCCTCAGTGGGCAGGCGGCCATCGCGCACCGTGCCGCTGAGTTGCCCGCCGAGATGCCACCACATGCCGCCCACAGCACGGGACGCGAATTGCAAAGGGTCGCTGTAGGCGACTTGCCAGGTTTTTTCTCCGCAAGACAGCGGATAACTGCCGGCAAAGCTGATGGACAAGGCTTGCTGAAAATCTGCTTTCAACCCGGCGCGGTAATCGCCGCATTCCGCTGTGTTCAATGGCACCGTGGCAGGCCATGTCACACCCGCCAATGGCGGCTCCATGTGTACCCGCGCCACTTGGTGGGCCAGGTCTGGCACAAATTGCACCCGCAGCGCTTTGAAGTTGATCAGCAACGCGTCTGGCGTGGCGTTGTAAGGCCGCAAGGGCTCGCCATCAAAACCGCCCGGGTCTTGGGCCGGCACACTGAAGAGGCTGCGGTCGAGCACGATGTCACCTTGGATCTGGCGTATGCCCAATGCCTGAATGCGGCGCATCAGCAACCACAATTGCTCAACCCCTAAGCGCGGGTCGCCACTGCCTTGTATGTACACATGGCCATGCCAGACACCCTCGCGCAATTGGCCCTCTAAAAACACCGACGTGCGCCAAGTGAACGCTGGACCGAGCAAGTCCAAGGCGGCCGTGGTGGTGACCAATTTCATCAACGACGCGGGGTTGCGCGATTCGTCCGCCAAATGCGCGAGTCGGGCGGCAGGCCCATGCACAGGCAACACCACCACACTCAGAGATTCGGGTGGCAGTCGCGCAACCTTGAGCGCTTCTTGCACGCTGAGCGGCAGCGTATGTGCCGGTTGCGCATGCACTGTCAAAGCCATCACGCCAGCAGCGACAAGATAGCCAAAGGTTTTGAACAAACGCGGTGTCATGCAACGATTATCAAACGGGGCGACCCAACACAGATAATGCTGGCATGCAATCTTTCATGAAACAGCTGCTCAGTGGCCAATCCAAGCGCAGCGGTTTGTGGGCCGCGCTGGTCACCGTCACGATATGGACTGCCTTCATCATCATTGCACGTGCTTCCGCCCAGCACAGTTTGTTGCCGTTGGACATCACTTGGGCCCGCATTGTCGGCGCCAGTGCCATTTTGTTGCCATGGTCATGGTGGACGGTGCGGCAACGACGGCGCGAGCAGCCCGACGCGGGTTCGTTTGCCGGTTTCTCGCCATTGCCTTGGCGCATCACCGTGGTGACAGGGTTTTTCGGCGGCTTTGCTTACGCCATATTCGCCTACAGCGGCTTTTTTTTGGCACCCGCCGCGCACGGTTCGGTGTTGATGCCCGGCAGTTTGCCCTTATGGACCAGTGTGTTGGCGGTGTTTTTACTCGGTGAACGCTTACACGGTTACCGGCTGCTGGGATTGGCCATGATTTTGTCTGGCGATTTGCTCGTGGGCGGCAGCAGTTTGTGGCAGGCCTTCGATGGTGGCAGCGTGTGGATAGGCGACCTGTTGTTCATGGCGGCCAGCGCCTGTTGGTCCACCTACAGCGTCCTCAGCCGTCGTTACCAATTACAACCCGTACCGGCCACCATGGCCATCACCTGTTTTGCTTTTTTCAGTTTTGTGCCTTTGCATGCATTGCTGTGCAGTCTGGGGCTGTTGAGCACCCACTTATGGACCGCCCCTTGGCATGAAGTGCTGTGGCAAGCGTTGTTTCAAGGCGGTGGATCGGTGGTGTTGTCTGGCATCAGTTTCACGCTGATGATCCGCGCATACGGCCCGGTGCGCTCAACCATGTTGACCGCGCTGGTTCCAGGTCTGTCGGCATTGGGCGCGGTTTTTTGGCTGGGCGAGCCCCTGGGCTGGCATGTTTTGCTTGGCTTGTCGTTGGTCACGCTGGGCATTGTGTTTGGGGTGCAACCTGCTCGAACCGTGTCTTGGAAGCCTGCGTCATGAATTTGTTGGCCTTGGATTGCAGCACCGATCGCCTGTCGCTGGCCGTGCAACATGAAGACCGTGTTTTCACGCACCACGGTTTGGCTGGGGCGCAAGCATCTGCGACTGTGATCGACGCGGTATTGGCATTGCTGGTGCAAGCCAAATTGCCCATGGCGTCATTGCAAGCGATTGCATTTGGACGCGGGCCCGGGGCTTTCACGGGTTTGCGCACAGCCTGCTCGGTGGCGCAAGGGCTGGCTTTGGGTGCGGGCTTGCCCTTGCTGCCCATCGACACCTTGCTTTGTCTGGCCCAAGCCACTGCAACCACACACACCCGCGTCATCGCCATGTTGGACGCCCGCATGGGTCAGGTCTACGCGGGCGCCTATGAGCGGCAGGCAGACGGCTGGGCGACGCTGACCGCGCCGATGCTGTGCGAACCGCAAGACTGGGTCTCACCCGTCGCTTGGCAAGGTTTGCCCAGGGTGCTGGCGGGCAACGCCCTGGCCGTGCATGAAAGCCGTTTGCAACCGTTGCTCATCGCCTGTGGAACAGACCCCGTGACGGTCTGGCCTGAAGCCACCGCCATGCTGACATTGGCCAGGCTGGCTTGGCAGCGCGGGCAGGCGGTGACAGCGCAAGACGCCATGCCGGTGTATGTGCGTGACGATGTGGCCCGCACCACGGCTGAGCGTTTGGCAGACAAGGCAGCCAACGCATGAAGTTGTTTCGCAAATCGCACAGCGTCTTGCTGAAGAACAACCTCTTGCCCACACCGCAAGACATGACGCAAGACATGTTGACCCCAGTGCTGCGGGTCGAACAAGGCGCGTATTCACACCCTTGGCTGATGGGCAACTTTGTCGACTCGATCGTCAGCGGCTATCACATGCCTGTGTGGTGGCATGGCGATGAATTGCTGTGTTATTTGGTGGCCATGCGCGGCGCAGACGAAGTGCATTTGCTCAATTTCACCGTGGCGCCCGCCCACCAGCGCCAAGGCTTGGCACAAGCCATGATGCGTTATTTGCGCGACTGGAGCCTTTCTCGCGGTGTGCACAGTATTTGGCTGGAGGTGCGCGCCAGCAACCAGCGTGCGATTGCTCTGTATGTGGCGAGCGGGTTTGTCAAAGACGGTGTGCGCCCCAGTTACTACCCGGTTCACAACGGCCAACGCGAAGACGCGGTGGTCATGTCGTTGAACTGGTGAGCGGCGGTGGTAAGGTCTGGCCCATGATGCCTGCACTCGATACCCGACAACGCGCCATGCTGGCAGAGATGGGGGTGCGTGTCTGGCAGCCGACCGACGAGGTACCGCCAACACCGGTTGCGGCACCCATCTTGGCTGCCGATCCCGCGCCGCGCTTGGGCCACTTGCCCGACGGGTTGAGCCAGATGGATTGGCCGTCGTTGAAAAACGCGGCGGCCGAATGCCGTGCCTGTGGATTGTGCGAACACCGCCAACAATCCGTGTTTGCAGAAGGTGCGCCGGTGGAAGGACAACGCACCGATTGGTTGATCATCGGCGATGCGCCCAACGACAACGAGAACACTTCTGGCAGGCCCTTCAGCGGGCCAGAAGCGGATTTGCTGGATGCCATGTTGCTCGCCATGGGGTTGAGGCGCCCCACGGTTGCGGACTCGTCAGCATCGGTGGTGTTGGTCAATGCTTTGAAATGCAAGCCGCCTGCACAACGCAATCCCCACGCCGACGAATTGGCGCAGTGCCGACATTTCTTGAACCGGCAAATAGCATTGCTACAACCCCGGGTGATTTTGGCGTTGGGGCGAACGGCCAGCATGGCCGTGCTGCACGACAGCCAGCCCGACATCCACGCCATGCCGCTGGGGAAATTGCGCGGTCAAGTCCACCAGGCCCATGGCTTTCCGGTGATCGTCAGTTACCACCCCGCCTATTTGATGCGTACCCCCAGCGACAAGGCCAAAGCTTGGAGCGACTTGTGTTCGGCGATGACGCTTTTGCGAAGCGGCAACCGATGAAGGTTTGCAACATCCGCTACCTACAATCAACCCATGACTTTTCTTGAACAGCTCAAGCACGCCACCCAAATCAGCGGTTCGGTGTTGTGTGTTGGGCTTGACCCCGAACCCGCCAAATTTCCTGTTCATCTGCAAAGCCAACCGGATGCCATCTACGCGTTTTGTGCGCAGATCGTAGACGCCACCCACGACTTGGTTTGTGCTTTCAAGCCGCAAATTGCTTACTTTGCCGCGCACCGTGCTGAAGCGCAATTAGAGCAATTGATCGCGCATATTCGCCGCGTCGCCCCCGCCGTTCCTGTGATTTTGGATGCCAAGCGTGGCGATATCGGCAGCACTGCCGAGCAATACGCCATCGAAGCGTTTGAGCGTTACGGTGCCGATGCCGTCACCTTGTCGCCGTTCATGGGGTTTGATTCGATCGAGCCTTATGTCAAGCGGCATGGCAAAGGCGCTTTTTTGCTGTGTCGCACGTCGAACCCCGGTGGCGACGATTGGCAAACACGTCGCTTGGCGGACGTTGACGGTCAACCCAGGCTGTTCGAACACTTGGCGCACTTGGCGCAGGGGCCTTGGAATTTGAACGGCCAATTGGGCTTGGTGGTGGGCGCCACATACCCCGATGAAATTGCCCGTGTGCGCGACATTGCACCGGCTTTACCGCTGCTGATCCCCGGGGTGGGCGCACAAGGCGGCGATGCCGCGACCACGCTCAAAGCAGGCTTGCGCAAACAGGGTGACCAAATCAGCGGGCCGATCATCGTCAATTCTTCGCGCGCTATTTTGTACGCTTCGCCAACGAAAGATTTCGCGCAAACTGCCAGAGTTGCTGCGTTGCAAGCGCATGGTTCTTTGACCATTTGATTTTTTCGTATTGATCATTCATTTCGATTAGATTGCAATTGTTCTTTTGCGCATTGTTGGCATAAAAATGTAAATCAAATCAACAGGTTATTACGTTCTTGGGGTTTATGGGATATGGTCTAAAGATAAAAAATCAAACAACCCATGACCTTGTTTCGTTCCCAATTCTTTGCCTTGCTAGACGCCGTCAGCGACATCGAAACCAAATACTTCAACCAACTGCCAGACTTGGATGCCCAAGTGCTGTTGATGCGCATTGCCGTCGCCAACGACAAAAAAGAACCCATGAATGTGACCCAAGCCATGGCACTCAAATCGATCGGCTCGCCAGCCATGCTGCACCGAAAAATCAACGATTTGCTGCACAAAGGGTTGGTGGAACTGGTGTTTGAGGGCACGAACCGTCGCACCAAATATTTGATTCCCACCGCTTTGTCGCTGGCCATCATTGATGACATGGCCGTGGCGGCCGCGCGTTCATACAAGCACTGAAGGATTTGTCAGTCCATCGCTGGTAACAAGCGTTTGAGATAGCGGCCTGTGACACTCGCGGGGTTATTCGCCACCTGCTCGGGTGTGCCAACCGCCACCACTTGGCCACCACCGACGCCGCCTTGCGGACCCATGTCGATCAGCCAATCGGCGGTTTTGATCACGTCCAAGTTGTGCTCAATGACCACCACGGTGTTACCGGCTTGCACCAACTGCTGCAAGACTTTGAGCAATAAATCGATGTCGGCGAAATGTAAACCGGTGGTGGGTTCGTCAAGTATGTAGAGCGTTTTACCCGTGTCTCGCTTGCTCAGTTCCAAGGCCAATTTGACACGCTGCGCCTCACCGCCGGACAACGTGGTGGCGGCCTGCCCCAACCGTACATATCCCAAGCCCACTTCCATCAAGGTGTTGAGCTTGCGCGCGAGTGCTGGCACCGGTTTGAAAAACGCCAGCGCGTCTTCCACGGTCATGTTCAAAATCTGCGCGATGTTTTTGCCCTTGTACTGCACGTCCAAGGTTTCGCGGTTGTAGCGTTGGCCCATGCACACATCGCAAGGGACATACACATCGGGCAAAAAATGCATTTCTACCTTGACCATGCCGTCGCCTTGGCAAGCGTTGCATCGGCCACCGTCCACGTTGAACGAAAACCGCCCGGGTCCATAGCCGCGTTCGCGCGACATCGGCACATCGGCCATGAGTTCACGAAGCGGGGTGAACAGTCCGGTGTAGGTGGCGGGGTTAGAACGCGGTGTGCGGCCAATCGGCGACTGATCAACATTGATCACCTTGTCGAAATGGTAGAGGCCAAGGATGTCGTCATGCGGCGCAGGCTCTTCATGGGCGCGGTGAATTTGTCGGGCCACCGCGGTGTACAAGGTGTCATTCACCAATGTGGACTTGCCCGAACCGGACACCCCGGTCACGCAAGTGAACAAACCCACGGGAAATTCCACGGTGACGTTTTGCAGGTTGTTGCCACGCGCACCCACCACGGTCAACGCTTGGCGAGCCGCGTGTTTTTGCAAGTCGGGTAACGCCTGGCCAAACACATTTTGGGCGGGTACAGGTGTGTGTGCAGTGGTCTGCAACAGCCAGTCCCGGCGATGCGCAGGCACGGCAATCGATAAATCGCCACTCATATAACGACCCGTGAGCGACAGCGCATTGGCCTGCAGTTGTGCGGGCGTGCCTTGCGCCATCACCCGCCCGCCATGCACACCCGCACCAGGCCCCATGTCGATGCAATGGTCGGCCGCACGAATCATGTCTTCGTCATGCTCAACCACCAACACGCTGTTGCCGATATCGCGCAAATGTTTCAGGGTGTCAATCAATCGGTCGTTGTCGCGCTGGTGCAAACCGATGCTGGGTTCATCCAGCACATACATCACGCCCGTGAGACCGGAACCGATTTGCGAGGCCAATCGAATACGCTGCGCCTCACCCCCAGACAAGGTATCCGCGCTGCGCGAAAGGCTCAAATAGGTGAGGCCCACATCGTTCAGAAATTTCAAACGGTTGGCAATTTCACGCACCACCTTGTCCGCGATATCGGCTTTGTTGCCATCGAGTGTGAGTTGCTGGAAATAGTCTTGGCATTCAGACAAGGTGAGATGGCTGACATCGTGCACCGTCAAGGCTTGCGGGCCTGTGCCCAGACGCACATGGCGGGCCTCGGTGCGCAAGCGCGTACCGGCACAAGCCTCACATGATCGCAAGCCCCTGTAACGCGACAACTCTTCACGCACCAACGCCGAGTCAGTGTCTTTGTAGCGGCGGGCCATGTTGTGAACGATGCCCTCAAAAGGATGCTGCTTAGAGGTTTTACGCCCCGCGCGACTGCCTGACTCCAACACATAGCTGAATTTGATGGATTCATCGCCCGAGCCATACAGCAGCACTTGCTGTATGTCAGCAGGCAGTTGCTCAAAAGGTGTTTCGAGGTCAAATGGGTAATGGTTGGCCAAACTTTCCAACATGGCAAAGTAGTACGCATTGCGCTTGTCCCAACCCTTGATGGCACCGCTGGCTAAGCTGATTTCGGGAAATGCCACGATACGCGCTGGATCAAAAAAACTTTGCTCGCCCAAACCTTCGCATGCCGGGCAAGCACCCAGCGGCGAGTTGAACGAGAACAGGCGCGGCTCCAATTCTCCAATCGCGAAACTGCAATGCGGGCAGGCAAATTTGGCATTGAACGCATGCTCCACACCCGTGTCCAGGTCCAACACCAACGCCCTGCCATCGGCCAGCCGCAACGCGGTTTCCATACTCTCAGCAATGCGCTGCGCCATGTCAGGCCGCACTTTCAACCGGTCAATCACCACATCAATGTCATGCTTTTCTTTTTTCGCCAAAGCGGGTAACTCTGCCAATTCCACGACATGTCCATCGATCCGAAACCGCACAAACCCTTGCGCTTGCATCTGGACAAACACTTCGGCGAATTCGCCTTTGCGTTCTCGCGCCACCGGCGCCATCAGCATCAAACGGGTATCCATGGGCAATGCCAACACCGCGTCCACCATTTGCGACACGCTTGACGCTTGCAGCGGCACGCCATGCTGCGGGCAATGGGGTGTGCCCGCCCGCGCAAACAGCAACCGCAAATAGTCATGGATTTCAGTGACAGTCCCCACGGTAGAGCGTGGGTTGTGGCTGGTGGCTTTTTGCTCAATCGCAATCGCGGGCGACAAGCCCTCGATCAGGTCTACATCCGGCTTGTCCATGCGCTGCAAAAACTGTCGCGCATACGCCGATAAGCTTTCGACATAACGGCGCTGACCTTCGGCATACAAGGTGTCAAACGCCAAACTCGATTTGCCTGAGCCTGACAAGCCTGTGATCACCACCAATTGGTTGCGCGGAATGTCAACGTCAATATTTTTCAGATTGTGTGTGCGTGCGCCTCGAACACTGATCTGCCCGAACGCGCCGCGTCCGTGGAGATGGTTCGCCAGGTAGTTGGCTTCTGAGGGAGAATTCACGTGTTGAGTGTCATTTTGGGCAACCTGCCATCATAGCCAATCTCACTTATTGACTGTCTTTATGCCCATCCCCTCTTTTCTCTGTTGCCTGCTTGTTCAAGGCCCCGGTCATCATGACTAGCGCCAAAGCCTTAAGTCTTCAAGGCTTTGCCAGCCTGTTGCTGGTGGCTCTGCTGATGGCAGCCAACCATGTGTCTGCGCGTTTGGCTTTTGACAGTGGCTTGGATATTGCGTCGGCTGTGGCCGTGCGCAGCGGATGTACCGCCTTGGTAGTGGGTTTGTTGTTGTTTCACGGACGTGTACCCTGGCGATTAAACCCGCAGCAATTGCGTGGCTTGTTGATGGTTGGCCTGATGATCGGTGCACAAAGTCAACTTTTGTACGGCGCAGTCTCGCGTTTACCGGTCGCGTTGGCCTTGCTGGCTTTCAACACCTACCCTCTGTGGGCCGCCGTGTGGAACAAACTGATTTACCGTCAACCTGCTGAACGCCAAGTGTTGTGGACCATGCCAGTGATTTTGTGCGGCTTGGCCTTAGCCTTAGACGTTGCAGGTGCGGCCTCTGGCTTGGGGGCTCAGCAACAATGGGCGATCATTGGCGAAGGGGTGGCATTTGCCATGGCGGCAGCGGCGTCTTTTGGATGGGTTTTGGTGATCACCGAACATGAGACCGCTGGATTGGACGGCAAGGTCCGTACGTTTTTCAGCTTAGTGCTGGCGTGTTCGGTGGCACTGGCGGTGGTTGGCTGGCAGGGGGGTCCGCATTGGCCACAGACAAATTTGGGTTGGTGGGGCTTGCTAGGATTGACATGCCTGTACGGCAGCGGTTTCACATTGATGTTCACGGTTTTGCCCAAGCTCGGTGTGGCCGGCAACACCGCGATCATGAATGCCGAACCCGTGTTTGCCTTGGCATTGGGTTGGGCCATACTCGA